>Ga0208492_1001007_pt1 | contig 20093 bp, 18 predicted proteins | sample Subbioar_CSW14AB_FD_184820 | JGI IMG/M metagenome (GOLD analysis project Ga0208492, IMG submission 184820) | Serpentinite rock and fluid subsurface biosphere microbial communities from McLaughlin Reserve, California, USA - CR12Mar_CSW14AB (SPAdes) | ecosystem: Environmental > Terrestrial > Deep... | reverse complement strand
GACCGAGCCCCTGCCGGTCGTTGAGCGGAGGCGCGCCAGCGCCGGAGACGAAACGCACCGAGCCCCTGCCGGTCGTTGAGCGGAGGCGCGCCAGCGCCGGAGACGAAACGCACCGAACCCCTACCGGTCGTTGAGCGGAGGCGCGCCAGCGCCGGAGACGAAACGCACCGAACCCCTACCGGCGTTTCGTCTCCGCTTCGCTCCGCTCAACGACCGGCCGCACGCGCTCGGTCGCTCAACCACCACGGCGCCGCGCCGCGCCACGCCCGTCAGCCGCGCACGCGGGCGATCGTCACCACGCGCGGGGCGTCGGCGTCGAGGTCTTCGGTGTCGGCGGCAGCGCCGACGGGGCGTTCGATCTCGATGTCGATCCATTCCTCGCGGAGGCCCTCGACCTTGCCGCGGCCCCACTCGACGATCGTGACGGAGCCGTCCACGTCGACGTCGAGGTCGTCGAGCTCCATGGCCGAGTCGAGGCGATAGGCGTCCGCATGCACGAGGGGTGCTCCGCCCACGAGCGAGGGATGCGTGCGCGCGATCACGAACGTCGGGCTCTGCACCGGCCCGCGCACGCCGAGCCCCTCGGCGATCCCGCGGGTCAACGTGGTCTTCCCCGCCCCGAGCGGCCCGGTCAGCACGATCAGATCCCCCGCGACCAGCCCGACGCCCAGACGGCGCCCCAGGGCCTCCATGTCCTCGGACGTCGCGATGTCGTGGCGTCCGAGCAGCTCGTCCGCGATCACAGTGCCGTCCTGTTCACAGGGCGACCCGCGGCACGCGGGCGCCGATCCGCGTGACGATCTCGTAGTTGATGGTTCCCGCGGCGTCGGCCCACTCGGTCGCCGAGGGCACGCCGGCGGCCGGGTCGCCGAACAGCACGACCTCGTCGCCCACCTCGACCGGGTGATCCCCCACGTCGACCACGAACTGGTCCATCGCGATCCGCCCGGCCACGCGGAACCGCTCCCCGCGGATCACGACGGGTCCGGCGCCGGAGGCCTGGCGCGGCACCCCGTCGGCGTACCCGAGGGGCACGAGCGCGAGGGTGCTGTCGCCGTCGGTGCGGTGCGTGTAGCCGTACGAGACGCCGTGGCCATCCGGAACGCGGCGCACCGCCGCGACGCGGGCGCGCAGCGTCATGGCGGGGCGCAGGCCGAGGTCGGCCGCGTCGCGGTCCTCGAACGGCGACAGTCCGTACAGGCCGATCCCGACGCGCACGGCGTCGAGCCGCGCCTCGGGCAGGTCGATCGCGGCGGCGGTCGCGGCGATGTGCGTCACACTGGGCGTCAGGCCCGCCCCGTGAGCGGCGGCGACGCCGACCTCGAAGCGGCGCAGCTGCACGCGGTCGTCCTCGAGCGACGTGTTCGACAGGTGGCTGAACAGGCCGTCCACCCGCAGGACGCCCTCGCGCTCGAGCGCGGCGGCCTCGCCGAACACGGCCGACCAGTCCTGCGGCGCGAGGCCGTTGCGGGCGAGGCCCGTCTCGAGCTTCAGGTGCACGACTGCCGGATGCCCCTCGGTCGCCGCGCGGGCGGCGTCGCGCAGCTGGCGCAGGCTCGAGATGCCGAGCTGCACGTCCTGGGTGACGGCGTCCGCGAACTCCGTCTCGGGCCCGTGGAGCCAGGCCATGGTCGGCGCGTCGACGCCGGCGGCACGGAGCGCGAGCGCCTCCTCGACGTCGGCAACGCCCAGGCGCGTCGCTCCCCCGGCGAGCGCGGCGCGGGCGGCGGGCACCGCGCCGTGCCCGTAGGCGTCGGCCTTCACGACCGCGATGAACTCGCGGGTCCCGGTCAGCTCGCGCAGCGTGCGGGTGTTGTGCGTGATGGCGTCGAGGTCGATGAGCGCCTGGCGCATCCAGGTGCCGGCCCCCGTCACCGGGGCTCCTCCGGGTCCATCGACTCCGGCGCATCCAGCAGCGCGGCCTCGTCCTCGGCCGGGACGTATTCGGCGCCGACCGCGTCGACCACCGCCGGACCGCCGTCGCCCTCCGCCGTGACGTACGCGATCGCGAGGCCCGCGTCGTGCGAGAGCGACAGGTGCAGCGTCGTGATGCCGCGCGCGGCGACCACCGCGGCGGTCGAGCCGGACAGCGAGAACAGCGGCGGCTGGCTGTCGCCCAGGCGGGCGATCTCGATCTCGTCCCAGTGCACCCCGTCTGAGCCGCCCAGCGCCTTGATCAGCGCCTCCTTGGCGGCATAGCGCGCGGCGAGCGAGCGCAGCGGCAGCTCGCGCTCGTGCGGCGTGAAGAGACGCTCCAGCAGCTTCGGCGTGCGCTCGATCGTGCGCTCGAAGCGCGGGATGTCAACCAGGTCGACGCCGATGCCGACGATCATGGCGTCACTCGACCGTGACCGACTTGGCGAGGTTGCGCGGCTGGTCGACGTCCAGGCCCTTCGCGTTCGCGAGCCCCATGGCGAAGATGTGCAGCGGCACGACCGCCAGGATCGGCTCGAACAGCGGCGCGGCGAGCGGGATGCGGAGCACCTCGTCGGCGAAGGGCAGCACGGCGGCGTCGCCCTCCTCCGCGATCGCGATCACGCGGGCGCCGCGCGCGCGGATCTCCTGGATGTTCGAGACGACCTTCGCGTGAAGCTCCGGTGCGCCCGTCGGCGACGGCACCACAACGAACACGGGCAGACCCGGCTCGACGAGCGCGATCGGGCCGTGCTTCAGCTCGCCGGCGGCGAAGCCCTCGGCGTGGATGTAGGAGATCTCCTTGAGCTTGAGCGCACCCTCGAGCGCGATCGGGTAGCCCACGTGACGACCGAGGAACAGCACCGAGCGGGTGTCCGCCATCCAGTGCGCAAGCTGCTCGATGCGCTCCTGCTCGTTGTCCAGGATCCAACGGATCTTCTCGGGCAGGGCGTGCAGCTCGTCGATCGCCTGGCTCTGGGCCCCGGGCGTCACCGTGCCGCGCAGGCGGCCGACGTGCAGGGCGAACAGATAGAGACCGGTGATCTGAGCAACGAAGGCCTTGGTCGAGGCCACCGCGACCTCCGGGCCTGCGTGGAGGTAGACGACCGCGTCCGACTCGCGCGGAATCGTGGCACCCTGCGTGTTGCAGATCGAGAGGGTCCTCGCCCCGAGGCGCGCGGCCTCCTTGACGGCCATCAGGGTGTCCATGGTCTCGCCGGACTGGCTGATCGAGATGACGAGCACGTCGGGGCCCACGAGCGGGTCGCGGTACCGGAACTCGTGGGCGAGCTCGACATCGACGGGGACGCGCGCCCACTGCTCGATCGCGTACTTGCCGACGAACGCCGAGTAGGCGGCGGTCCCGGCACCGACGATGACGATGCGCGAGATGTCCTTGAACAGGTCGTCCATGCCATCCAGCTCCGGGATGACGACCTGACCATCGTGCACCCGGCCGAGGACCGTGTTGGCCACCGCCTCCGGCTCCTCGGAGATCTCCTTGGCCATGAAGCTCGGCCATCCGCCCTTCTCCGCCGCTTTTGCGTCCCACTTGACCTCGAACGGCTCGGCGTCGACGACGTTCCCGTCGAAGTCGGTGACGGTGACGCCTTCGGGCGTGATCGCAGCGATCTGGTCCTGGCCGATCGCCATCGCGTGGCGCGTGTGCTCGACGAACGCGGCGACGTCCGAGCCGAGGAAGTTCTCGCCTTCCCCGAGGCCGATCACAAGAGGCGAATTGCGGCGCGCACCCACCACGAGGCCAGGCTGATCCTGGTGCATCGCGAGCAATGTGAACGCACCGCGAAGACGCTTCACGACCGAGCGGAATGCCGCCACCAGGTCACCGTCCTTCGCGCGGTACTCACGGCCGAGCAACACGGCCGCGACCTCGGTGTCGGTCTCGCTGCGGAACGCGAAGCCCTCCGCGACGAGCTCGGCCTTCAGCTCAGAGAAGTTCTCGATGATGCCGTTGTGGATCACCGCGAGGCGGTCGTCGTCGGCGAGGTGCGGGTGCGCGTTGACGTCGGTGGGGCCGCCGTGGGTGGCCCAGCGTGTGTGGCCGATACCGGTGGTGCCGGCCGCGATCGGATGCGCCGCCAGCTCCTCGCGCAGCATCGCCAGCTTGCCCGCCTTCTTGGCGGCGTGCAGCGCGCCGTCGCCGTCGATCACGGCGATGCCGGCCGAGTCGTAGCCGCGGTACTCCAGGCGGGCGAGGCCCGCGATTAGGATGTCCTGGCTGTCACGAGGTCCGACGTATCCGACGATTCCACACATGCGCTCCATCCTACGGTTCCGCCGACTGGAACCCGCCTGGGCGCCCCCTCGGTCGTTGAGCGGAGCGACCCCCTCCGGTCGTTGAGCGCAGCGAGTCCCCCCGGTCGTTGAGCGGAGCGAAGCGGAGTCGAAACGGGCTGAGCGAGCGCAGCGAGCCGAAGCCTGGCCAAACCCCTGGCGCTACAGCTTCCGCAGCAGCACCGACTCGACCGAGTGGTCCGCGCCCTTGCGCAGCACGAGCGAGGCGCGGTGCTTGGTCGGCAGCACGTTCTCGAGCAGGTTCGGAAGGTTGATGTCGTTCCAGTAGCCGCGCGCGGTCTCCGTCGCCTCCTCGTCCGTGAGGTGCGCGAAGACGTTGAAGTGCGAGGCGGGGTTGGAGAAGGCGCCCTCGCGCAGCGCGAGGAAGCGGTCGATGTACCACTGCTCGATGTGGCGCGCGTCGGCGTCGACGTAGATGGAGAAGTCGAACAGGTCGCTGATCGCGACGTCGTTCGGCGCGGGCGGGGGCTGCAGCACGTTCAGACCCTCGACGATCACGACGTCCGGGCGGCGCACCACCACATGCGCGTCGGGCATGATGTCGTACTTCATGTGCGAGTAGAACGGGGCGCGCACCTCATCCGCCCCGCTCTTCACCTTCGTGACGAACTCGACCAGCGCGCGACGGTCGTAGGACTCGGGGAAGCCCTTGCGGTCCATGAGCCCGCGCCGCTCGAGCTCCGCGTTGCTGTAGAGGAAGCCGTCGGTGGTCACGAGCTCCACGCGCGGCGTGTCGGACCAGCGGCTCATGAGCTCGCGGAGCAGACGCGCGATCGTCGACTTGCCGACCGCGACCGAGCCGGCGACGCCCACGACGAACGGGGTGGTCTGGTCGTCGCGGCCGAGGAAGCCGCTGACGTCGCTGCCGAGGCGCTTGGTGGTCTTGGCGTAGATCGAGAGCAGGCGACTCAGCGGCAGGTACACCTCGCGCACCTCGGCGAGATCGAGCCGGTCGCCGATGCCGCGCAGCTGCACGACCTCCGCTTCGGTGAGCGGCTGATCCATGCCCGCCGCGAGGCGCGACCAGTCGCCACGGGCGATCTCGCTGTAGAGCGAGAGCGGGGCGGGGGGAGGGACGGCGCTCATCCGGCCCATCGTATCGGCGCCCCGCCCGGTCGCTGAGCGGAGTGCTCTGACCACCGCTCGGTGAGCGGAGGGCTCCGACCACCGCTCGTTGAGCGGAGCGACGAAGGAGCGGAGTCGAAACGTGTCCGAGTCTCCCCGCTACCCTGGCCCCATGCGCCTGGGAGTCCTCGACATCGGGTCCAACACCGTGCACCTGCTGGTCGCCGACGCGCACCCGGGCGGACGCCCGCTCGCCGCGTCGAGTCACCGCACGGTGCTGCGCCTGATGCGGTATCTGACGCCGGACGGCGCCATCTCGGAGGAGGGCGTGCGCGCGCTGGTCGACGCCGTCACGCGCGCGAAGGAGCTCGCCGCCTCGGAGAACGTGCGCGAGCTGCTGCCGACCGCGACGTCCGCGGTGCGCGAGGCGGCCAACGGCCCCGAGGTGATCGCCCGCATCGAGGAGGCGCTCGGCCAGAGCCTGCAGGTGCTCGGCGGCGAGACCGAGGCCCGCTTCACGTTCCTGGCGGTGCGGCGCTGGTTCGGATGGTCGGCCGGCCGCATCCTGCTGTTCGACATCGGCGGCGGATCGCTCGAGATCGCCGCGGGCGACGAGGAGCTGCCCGACTACGCCGAGTCGGTCCCGCTCGGCGCGGGGCGGATGACCCTGGCGTACCTGCCCGAGGACCCGCCCGGCGAGCACGCCGTGGCCGAGCTGCGCGCGCACGCCGCCGCCACGCTGGCCCCGATCGCCGACGCGCTGAAGGGATCGCCGCGCCCGGATCACGTCGTCGGGTCGTCGAAGACCATCCGCTCGCTCGCCAAGCTCGCCGGCTACCCGCGGCCAGGATGGTCGGGCTCGCCCCGCATGGTGCTCCCGCGCCAGTCGCTCGGCCAGTGGATCCCGCGCCTGGCGCGCATCCCGGCGGCCGTGCGCAAGGAGCTGCCCGGCATCACACCCGAGCGGACCGTGCAGATCACCGCGGGCGCCGTCGTGCTGCACGAGACAATGAAGGCCTTCGGCGTGACCGAGCTCGAGGTCTCCCCCTGGGCCCTGCGCGAGGGCGTCATGCTCCGCTACATCGAAGAGCTCGGCTGGGCTTAGAGCCCGATGCGCTCCCGCACGACCTCGGCGAGCTGCTCCGCGTATCGCTGCGCCGACTCCTCGTCGGCGGCCTCGACCATGACGCGCACGAGCTGCTCGGTGCCCGACGCGCGCAGCAGCACGCGTCCGGTGTCGCCGAGCTCGGCCTCGACCTCGCGCACCGCCTGCTGCACACCCTCGTCCGAGACGCGCTCGCGGTTCACGTTCTTCACATTGATCAGCACCTGCGGGTACACGGTCATGATCGACGCGAGCTCGGCGAGCGTCTTGCCCGTCCGCGCCATCTCGGCCACCAGATGCAGGCCGGTCAGAAGGCCGTCGCCCGTGGTGGCGTAGTCGCTCATGATCACGTGGCCCGACTGCTCGCCGCCGAGGGAGTAGCCGCCCTCGTCCATGAGCTCGAGCACGTACCGGTCGCCGACGGCGGCCTGGAGCACGGTGATCCCGCGCTCCCGCATGGCGACGTGGAGGCCGAGATTGCTCATCACGGTGGCGACGAGGGTGTCGTCCTTGAGCCGGCGGCGCTCCTTCATGGAGCTCGCGAGGATGGCCATGATCTGGTCGCCGTCGACGACGCGCCCCTGCGCGTCGACCGCGAGGCAGCGGTCGGCGTCGCCGTCGTGGGCGATGCCGACATCGGCGCCAGCGCGCACGACGGCCGCCGACAGCTGGTCGAGGTGCGTCGATCCGACGCCGTCATTGATGTTGACGCCATCCGGGTCGGCGCCGATCACGGTGACCGTGGCGCCCGCATCCCGGAACGTCTCGGGCGACACGCCGGCCGCCGCGCCATGGGCGCAGTCGAGCACGACGTGGATGCCGTCGAGGCGGTGCGGAAGCGACTGCAGCAGATGCACGACGTAGCGGTCCTCCGCGTCGGAGAAGCGCTTGATGCGGCCGACGTCGCCGCCCGTGGGCAGCAGCTTGGCACCGTCCATCGCCGCCTCGATGCGCCGCTCGACTTCGTCGGGCAGCTTGACTCCGCCGTGAGCGAAGATCTTGATGCCGTTGTCCGGCGCCGGGTTGTGCGATGCGGAGATCATCACGCCGAAGTCGGCGTCGCGGTCAGCGACGAGGAACGCCAGGCCGGGGGTCGGGATGACGCCCGCGTCGTACACGTCGATGCCCGAGGCGGCGAGCCCGGCCGACACGGCGGCGCTCAGGAACTCGCCGGAGATGCGCGGATCGCGGCCGATGACCACGGTCGCGCGACGACCTTCGGCCCGACGGGCCTCGGCCGAACGGCCCTGGCCCAGGACGACAGCGGTCGCCTGGGCCAGGGACAGAGCAAGATCGGCGGTGAGGACGCCGTTGGCGAGTCCTCGCACGCCATCCGTGCCGAAGAGCGGCATTCGAATATGCCTCGTGCGCCTTAGCGCTTCGAGAACTGCGAAGCCTTGCGGGCCTTCTTGAGACCGGCCTTCTTGCGCTCGATGACGCGGGCGTCGCGCGTGAGGAAGCCGGCCTTCTTCAGGGTCGGGCGGTTGTTCTCACGGTCGATCTCGTTCAGCGCACGGGCGATGGCGAGGCGCAGCGCGCCGGCCTGACCCGAGGGGCCGCCACCCGAGATGCGCGCGATCACGTCGTACGCGCCGGCGAGGCTGAGCACCGTGAAGGGGTCGTTGATCAGCTGCTGGTGCAGCTTGTTCGGGAAGTAGTCCTCGAGCGTGCGCCCGTTGACCGTGATCGTGCCCGAGCCCGGGACGACGCGCACGCGGGCGATGGCCTGCTTGCGGCGACCCACGGCGGCGCCGGAGACGTTGAGGACGGGGCGCTCGGCGACGGCGGCCTCGGCGGCCGGCGTCTCGGTCGAGTAGTTCTGGATGTCGTTGTCAGTCACGTTGAATCCTTGGATGCCGGCGCTTACTGGGCGACCTGGTCGAGGGTGTACGTCTTGGGCTGCTGCGCGGCGTGCGGGTGCTCGGCACCGGCGTACACCTTCAGCTTGGCGAGCTGCTGACGGCCGAGGCTGTTCTTGGGGAGCATGCCACGGATGGCCTTCTCGACAGCGCGGACCGGGTTCTTCTCGAGCAGCTCCGAGTAGGAGACGGCCTTGAGGCCGCCCGGGTAGCCCGAGTGACGGTACGCCATCTTCTGCTGGAGCTTCTGGCCCGTGAGCGCGACCTTGTCGGCGTTCACGATGATGACGAAGTCGCCCATGTCCATGTGGGGGGCGAAGGTAGCCTTGTGCTTGCCACGCAGGAGCGCGGCGGCGTGCGAGGCGAGGCGGCCGAGGACGACGTCGGTGGCGTCGATCACGAGCCACTCGCGCTGAGCCTCACCGGCCTTCGGGGTGTAAGTGCGCGTCACAGTAGTGCTGCTTTCTGTTCGAACGGAGTCGTTCGTGAATCCCGCTCCGGGGCGGTTCTCCCGACGATGTCGGGCAAACCAGCCGGTGGAGGGCTCACGTTCGCTGTGCCCGCAGTGGGCACCAAGGGTCAAGACTACCGCACGACACGCCCGGGGGCGAATCGGAGATCGCGGACGCGGCCGCTGTCAGCGAGGACCGCGGTCGTCCGTTCAGGCCGTGCGCGTCGCGGCGTCCGCTGTCGACTTCGCCACACCCTCACGCGCCGACGCCAGCGCGCGTTCCACGACGAGCAGCGTCCGCTGACCCTGCTCCATCGTGACCACGTCGCTCGGCCGACCGAGAACGGCGTCGCGGAACGCCTCGTGCTCAACCCTTAACGGCTCCCGCTTGGGGAAGGCGTAGCGCGTCATGTCGCCCTCGGACACGCCGCGGAACGACGACACGGACTCCCACGCGAGTGGGATCGTGCCGTTGGCGAAGAAGGTCAGGTCACCCGTCGAAGTGTCGGCGACGAATGCGCCCTTCTCGCCGGTGACCACCGTGAGGCGCTCCTTCATCGGGCTGAGCCAGTTGACGATGTTGTTGACGATCACGCCGGATCCCGTGCGCCCGGTGATCGTGATCATGTCCTCGTGCTCGCGGCCGCTCTTGAAGGCAGTCTGCGCGAACACCAGGTCATAGTCGCTCTGCACCACCCACGCGGTGAGGTCGACGTCGTGCGACGCGAGGTCCTTCGCGACTCCGACGTCGGCGATTCGCGAGGGAAAGGGACCCTGCCGCCGCGTGACGACCTGATACACGGCGCCGAGCTCGCCTGCTTCGAGGCGGCGGCGCAGCTCCTGGAGCGCGGGGTTGAAGCGTTCGATGTGGCCTACGGCACCGACCAGCCCCGCGTCGCGGAACGCGTCGACCATGCGCTGCCCCGCCTCGAGCGAATGCGCGATGGGCTTCTCGACGAGAGTGTGCACGCCCGCGGCGGCGAGCTTGAGGGCGGCCTCCTCGTGGAACCTTGTCGGCACCGCGACCACCGCGATGTCGATGCCTGCTTGGATGAGCGCGTCGATATCGGGCAGAACGCCCACATCCCCTGCTACGCCATGAGGGTCGCCACCTGGATCAGCGATCGCGACAAGCTCGACCCCTTCGACCTCGCGCAGCACCCGTGCGTGGTGGCGGCCCATCATCCCGACCCCGAGCAGGCCCGCCCGTAACGTCATCAGGCACCTGCCTTCGCGACGCTGTTCACCGCGACCACGATCCGCTCCAGGTCATCCTGCGACAGCGACGGGTGCACCGGCAGCGAGACGACCTCGGCCGCGGCCCGCTCGGTCTCGGGCAGGTCCAGGCCCGGCGCGTACGGCGCCAGGGAGGGCAGGCGGTGGTTGGGGATCGGGTAGTAGATGCCCGAGCCGACGCTGTGCTCCTCCTTGAGCGCACGCACGAACCCGTCACGGTCCTCCGGCACGCGCACCGTGTACTGGTGGTAGACGTGCTCGGCCCCCTCTGCGACCGGCGGGATCACGACGCCGCGCAAGCTCGCGTCGAGGAACGCGGCGTTGCTGCGGCGTCGCGCGGTCCAGCCGTCGACCTTTGTAAGCTGCACGCGGCCAATCGCCGCGTGGATGTCGGTCATGCGCGCGTTAAACCCGATGACCTCGTTCTCATACTGACGCTCCATGCCCTGATTTCGCAGCAGCCGAATGCGTCGCGCAAGAGCCTCGTCCACCGTCGAGACCATGCCGCCCTCACCGCTCGTCATGTTCTTCGTCGGATAGAGGCTGAACATCGCCCAGTCGCCGAACGTGCCGACCGGACGCCCGTCCAGGGCGGCACCATGCGCCTGTGCCGCATCTTCATAGAGGGCGACACCCCACTCGGCCGCGATCCTGGCCAGCTCGTGCATGCGCGCCGGGTGGCCGTACAGGTGCACGGGGAGGATGCCCTTCGTCTTCGGCGTGATCGCTGTTGCGACGGCCTCCGGGTCGAGCGTGAACGTCTCCGGTTCGATGTCCACGAACACGGGGGTCGCTCCCGTCAGCGCCACGGAGTTGCCCGTGGCGGCGAATGTGAACGACGGCACGATGACTTCGTCGCCCGGCCCGATGCCCGAGGCGAGCAATCCCAGGTGAAGACCCGAGGTGCCGGAGTTGACGGCCACGACGGGGCGGCCCTGCACGAAGTGCTCTGAGAACTCCTGCTCGAATGCCGCGACCTCCGGTCCCTGGGCGACCATGCCGCTGAGCAGCACGCGGTCGACGGCGTCCCGCTCCTCGTCGCCGATGATCGGCTTCGCGGGGGGTATGAACTCGCTCACGCACTCTCCTTGCTGAGGTTGCCTTCGTTCTCGATGTAACGAGTTTCGCTGGACGGGCAGACCCATACACCGTCGGAGTCACCGCGGACGAGCGGTACGCCCGCCTCACCGACCCAGCCGATCCGCTTGGCAGGGACGCCGGCCACGAGCGCATAGGCGGGCACGTTCTTGACGACGACCGCACCGGCCGCGACGGTGGCCCACGCGCCGATCGTGACGGGCGCCACGCAGGTCGCCCTCGCGCCGATGGACGCGCCGCGCTCGATGGTGACGCCGACCGGCTCCCAGTCGTGGGCGCTTTTGAGCGATCCGTCGGGGTTGATGGCCCGCGGGTAGATGTCATTGGTCAGGACGGCCGCCGGTCCGATGAACACGCCGTCGGCGAGCGTGGCCGGCTCATAGATCAGCGCGTAGTTCTGCACCTTGCAGTTGTCGCCCATGATCACGCCCGTGCCGATATATGCACCGCGTCCGACGATGCAGCTCTCCCCCATCCGGACGCCCTCGCGCACCTGCGCGAGGTGCCACACCGACGATCCCTCGCCGATGGAGGCGTCTGGCGCGACATCGGCGGAGTCGGCGATTCTCACGGACGGGGAGGCCGTCATCAGGATGCCGCTCCGACGACGATGCGGGGAGTGCCGGCCCACAGAGCGGGGTCGGTCGCATTGCGGCCGTCGACCAGGAGCTTCACACCTGGCAGATCTGCTGGCGTCAACTGCTTGTAGTCGGCGTGGTCCGTCTGCAGGATCCCCAGATCCACGTCGCCGCCGATCGCGTACGGCTCCAAGCCCAGCGCCCTCAGTTCATCATCCGAATAGATCGGGTCGTGCACGACCACCTCGGCGCCGCGCGCCTCGAGCGCCTTGACCGTCGGGAACACACCGGAGAACGCCGTCTCCTTCACGCCCCCGCGGTAGGCGGCGCCGAGCACGACGGCCGTCTGCCCGGCGAGGTCGCCCAGGATGCCCTCGGCCTGCGCCACGAGACGCTCGGGCATCGACGCGTTCAGCTGACGCGCCACGCGCACGATGTCGGCATCCGGATCAGTCGAAAGGTACAGACGCGGATACACGGGGATGCAGTGGCCGCCCACGGCGATGCCGGGACGGTGGATGTGGCTGTACGGCTGCGAGTTGCACGCCTCGATCACCCGGTACACGTCGATACCGTGCGCGGCGGCGAACAGGCCGAACTGGTTGGCGAGGCCGATGTTGACGTCGCGGTAGGTCGTCTCGGCGAGCTTCGCCATCTCGGACGCCTCGGTGGACCCGAGGTCCCACACGCCGTTCGGGCGGGGCAGGTCGGCGCGCTCGTCGAACTGCAGCACGGCCTCGTAGAACTCGCGGGCGCGGCGGTTGCCCTCCTCGGAGAGGCCACCGATCAGCTTGGGGTACTTGCGCAGGTCCTCGAAGACACGGCCGGTGAGGACGCGCTCGGGCGAGTACACGACGTGGAAGTCCTTGCCTTCGACCAGGCCAGACCCCTCCTCGAGCATCGGCTTCCAGCGGGTGCGCGTGGTGCCGACGGGGAGCGTCGTCTCGTACGAGACCAGGGTCCCAGGGGTCAGGTGCTCCGCCAGCGACCTGGTCGCGGCGTCCATGTACGTGAAGTCGGGCTCCCACGTCTCGTCGTTCACGAAAACGGGGGCGACCAGCACGACCGCGTCGGCGCCGGGGATGGCCTCCGCGTAGTCGGTCGTGGCGCGCAGCATGCCCGCCGGGATCAGCTCCGACAGGCGCTCCTGAAGGTGGGCTTCACCGGGGAACGGCTCGATCCCGGCGTTGATGGTGTCGACGGTCTTCTGGTTGACGTCGACGCCGACCACCTCGTGACCGGACGCCGCGAACTGGACGGCGAGGGGAAGGCCGATCTTTCCGAGGGCCACGACGGCGATACGCATGGTCTCGAGTCTATGGGCTCGTCCGGCACGCGGTCGGCTCAGTCGAGCGCGCCCGCGATCGAATCGGCGAGCCGCGGGCTGAGGTACTCGACCGCCTCCACGGTGAGATGGTGGATGTCGCGGTAGACCAGCAAGTCGTCGAACACGATCGGGCACCGCTGATCGTCGCAGAGGAACGGTGTGAGATCCGCGGTGTGCGCTCCGGCCTCGCGGGCCGTCCGCGCCTCGACATCCGTCCAGGCTTCATCGAACCCCTCGGTCCGATCGACGGCGCATCCGATCAGATCGGCGGGGAACTGCGCGGCGCACGTGGGCGGGGCGGCAAGGAACCGAGGAGTGTCGGCGATGACCAGCACCTCTGCGCCTGCGGCGCGCAGCCGCTCCACGGTCGCCGCGAGTCCGGTTGCCCACGCGTCAGCGCGATCGGGGGCGTCCACCTTCGCGAGGTCGTAATGGGCGTACGACGACATCACGACCAGATCCGGCGGGTTCGCGACCAGGGCATCGACGACGGCACCTCGCCAGCGATCGCACGTCTCGTACGGGATGCCGTTGTTCAGCACCCCGACAGACGGCGCGGGGCACGACGTCTTCGTGAACGTCGACACCGCCGTGTCGCCGCGCTCCTCTGCGAACTTCCGCAGCGCAGGGAACCACTGCGCGGCGTGCGAGTCCCCGAAGAGCGCGATCACGGTGCTCCCCTCGCGGTCGCCGTAGACGCAGTCCTGAACGGCCACGTCCTCCACCGAGTGCATGCATCCGTCGGAGTACATGATCGGGAGGGATGCGGCGGCGGCATCGAGCGACGGCGACAGGTTCGACGGCAGGGCCGCCGACGCCGGGGGCGGATCGATCGGCTCGGCAGGTCGCGCGGGGGCGGGGCCGGCCGTGGGGACCTCGCGTCGCTCACCCCAGGCGATCGCCACGGTCAGGGCGCCGGCGATTAGGCCCGTCAGCGCGGCGAACGCGGCCAGCGTCCGGACCGGCCGGACGACGAACGCGCGGGGAGCGCGCATCGGCTCCTCGATGAACCTGTTCAGCGCCGACGCCAGGGGCACCGCCACGACGACGCCGAGGAGGGCCGTGACCCACATCGGCAGCGGGCGATGGAATCCGACCGCCACCTGGGGCACGAGCACCAGGGGCCAATGCACGAGATAGAGCGAGTACGAGATGCGGCCGAGATGCTGCGAGGCAGGAGCCGCGAGCACCGGCGCCAGGCCGGCGACCGCGCCCCCGGTACCCGCCGCGATGACGGCTGCCGTGCCGAGCACCGGGGCGAGGGCGGCGACCCCGGGGAACACCGTGTCGCCGTCGTAGAGCAACGCGGCGCCCAGGACGACCGCGAAGCCCACCCATCCGAGCGCATTCCGGGCCGACGCTTGCAGGTGGGCCAGCGCGCCCTGGCGAGCCCACAGGGCGACCAGACCGCCGACGAGAAGCTCCCACGCACGGCCGGGGAGCAGGAAGAACGCCTCGGGCTGGTTGACCCGGATCGTCCAGATGCCCCACGCGAAGCTCGCGAGCGCGACCGCTCCGACGGCGACCGTGACGGTCGCCCAGCGCCGTCGGACGATGACGACCATCGCCATGATGACCAGCGGCCACAGCAGGTAGAACTGCTCCTCGACTCCGAGGGACCAGTAGTGCTGGAACGGCGACGGCGCGTGATCCGCAAGGTAATCAGTGCGCATGTCGGCGAACCGCACGTTCGGGTAGTAGAGCACGGCGGCACGCGCGTCTCTCAGCACGCGCGGCAGGTCGGGGATCGGCGCGAACACGACGAGCGCGAGTGCCGTCATGATCACGACCGCGAAGGCGGCCGGGAGGATCCGGAGCGCACGCCGCGCGTAGAACCGCACGAAGCGCACGCGCCCATCCGCGTCGATGGCCGACGCCAGGTGCCCGGTGATGAGGAAGCCCGAGATGACGAAGAAGACGTCGACCCCCACGTATCCGCCGGGGAAGATCGGCAGACCGGCGTGGTACAGGACGACGAGCCCGACTCCGAGCGCGCGGAGACCCTGGATGTCGGCCCGGAACCCGGCCCGCGCTTCGCGACCGCGCCGCAGCGGCGCCCTCGTTCGCTCGGTCGCCGTGCGGACGGTCAGCGCGCGCTGCACCGCTCGCGGAGTTCGGCGATGACGCGTTCGGCGGCGTGGCCGTCGCCGTAGGGCGCGGCGTCGGTGTCGGCGGGGCGGGGACGGGTCACCCCGGCGGTGATCTCCTCCGCGGTGTTCGCCAGCACGTTCCAGCCCAGCTCGATCGTCTCCACCCACTCCGTCTCGGTCCGCACCGTCGTGCACGGCACCCGCAGCAGGAACGCCTCCCCGGACCGATGCTCGTCGAACACCGCGTCCAGGGCGCCGAACATCGCCCCCGTCTGCACGCCATGCGACCCACTGCCGACACCCAGGTGCACATCCGGCGCGCCGATGCCGAGGTCCTCGAAGAACACATTCGGCAGCATCGGGTCGTAATGCTGACCCGTGTGCACGATCACGTGCTCCGCACCCGCCACCGCGGCGTTGTGGATCGGCGCGCGCTTCGCGAACTGCGGACGGGCACCTACGACGCTGACGACCTTCACAGATTGATCCTATGCCCGCATGTTTCCGCACCCGTTCGGGCTACTGACATCCCGGTGCGTCGATCGTGACAAGCGTCTCGCGCACCATTGCGTCGTCCACCACCACGTCGAAAGCGCCGTACTCGCTCGCGGGGACACCCTCGGCGCCGCGCATCGTCACGGAGTTCGTGGCGCTCGTCGGCGGTGTCGTCACGACGTGATCCGGCTGGCGTGTCGCCGCGCTCCTCGCGAACTTCCGTAGCGCAGCGAACCACTGCGCGACGCGCGAGTCCCGAACAGCGCCTTCGCGGCGCTCCCGTGGCGATCGTGTCGACCGCCTCCTGATTGACATCGACACCGATCGCCTCGTGACTGGAAGACGCGTACAGGACAGCTGGCGACAGGCCGAGTTCAAGGGTGGGCGACGTCCGCGGAGATCCCGGATCTCGTGGCCAGCACAGCGGCGCCGCGCCCGGCTGGCTACGGGTGTGGACGTGGCGCGCTCGTCGATAAGTCGATGGCACGGCGAGGCTTTTCAAGACGACTGGACTGTCGAGCCGCGATGCTGTGGACTTCCCTTATGGATATGTCAGGACCGGGCGGTGCACGTCGCTCCGGCCCCTCCGGAGAGGATGTACCAACCTCCACGAGCGGACCAAGCGTACGCTCGGCGGGCGCGCCGAAGGTCTCACGGCGCGCGGTGATGAACGCGGCGATGGCAGCATGCTCGGCGGCCCTGTTGCTGCAGCGGAGCAGCGCAGACGCTCACGCGGCGACGGGGCAGCCGACGCGGCGGGCGAGCAACGGAGACATCATCCGCGTCGGCGAGCATATCTCGGGCCCGGGCGACAAGACCGGCGCAGTGCAAGCACTCATCGACAGCCTGGTTCCCGGCGACGCGCTCGTCTTCGACGCGGGAATCTGGCGCGTGGACGGAAAGCTCACGGTCGAACAGGATGACATCACGATCACGCTCGGCACAGGCGCCATCGTCGACCGCTCGAGCGGCGCCCCCGCAACGACATGGCTGGAGTCCACGGGGGATCGATTCATCCTCCAAGGGGAGGGCGAGATCCTCGGCCCGAAGTCTTGGAACGGCAGGAACGTCGCATGGACTTTCGCGACGATCCTTTGTCGGGGCGCCTCACCTCGCGTCGAAGGGATCACTCTGACCAACGTGCACAAGGTCGGGATCGGGTTCAAGGAAGCCGATGGAACCTCCACCGTCGAAGGCGTGACGATCATCGGAAACTACCCTGCCGAACAGTGGTCGGGTGTCGAAACGGCGCACTTCGGGATTACGTATGACCCGTCGCACACCCGCTCTCGTCTCCGCGCCGTCGACAACGTAATCAAGAGTTGCGTACAGGGAGTCTTCCTGGGGAACTTCGGGCCCGGGTCGTCCAGGAGGACCACCATCATCCGCAACCGTATCGAGGGCTGTCATAACCACGCCTTCTATAACGCGGGTGGGTATGAGAGCGCTATCTTCGCCGAGAACATCGTCGTCGACTGCGAGGTCCCGGTCGTCATCACCGGTTACGGCCACATGGTCGCCAACAACACGATGTACGCCACCGGGACGGGTGGCAGGCTCAATACAACGTGCCATATCCAGATGCGGGAGTCTTCCGGGGGCCTGGTCGTGGGAAACCGCCTATCCGGTGACGTGTGGGCGAGTGCCCCGGGTGTAGACGGCGCACCGGCAATCGACTTCATGAACCTCCCCGCTGCGGGCGTGAACACCCTGCGCGACAATGTCTGCATCGGAAATGTCATCGAGATCAGCGATACGAACGACGCCATTGGAATCCGGGTCGGCAGCGCAAGCACCATCACGCTCGAGAACAACGTCGTGGCGAACAATGTGATTGTCGGCGGCGGCACGTCCACACGCGCCGCGATCGTAATCTCCGGGAGCGCCAAGGCTCGGCAGAGGTCCGCGGAGGTGACTGGCAACACCATCCGGTTGACGAAGCCCACCTCGGGTATCCAGGTCCTCAAGGCGGATCAGACCACGATCCGGAGGAACAGCGTGCAGCTCGAAGCACTTAGCAAGAGCGCAACATTGATCGACGGGATCCAGCTCGGCTCGTCGAGTGCGAGAACGACAGCGGACGACAACAGGTTCGTGTGTCCACCCACTGCCGGGACGAACATCACCTTCCGCGGCATCGTCGAGGAGCCGGGCACGAAGGGCAACCGTGTCAGCAACGACCGGTTCGACGTCGATGACACCCTCCTGAATGCCTTCGTACCGCACGTCTTGCAGGGCACGTCCGGCGTCGTCCTCCACGAGCGCCTGCCGGGCGCACCAACGGTTGTCGCGGCCCCGGGATCCACCCGGCACCGCACCGATGGCGGGCCGCGGACGACCTTCTACATCAAAGAGAGTCCAGCCCACCTGACGACGTGGCGAGCGATCTGACGCTCGGCAGGAGCCTCATGAGCTGGGGCGTGGAGCGCCGGCGTCGAGTCCGTCATGCGTCCGGACTCTGCCCCCCCCCCACATCGCTGCGCTTGTCACTTGTGCCGCAGTCCTGACGTTGCCGACCCGCGTGCGTCAGCTTTCCCCAAGGCCTCGCCGCTACTCTCGCTCGAGGCCCCACCCCATCCGAGAGCGAGGACCGCATGAGTCGCCGACAGGCACGTGCGCAGCGCAAGACAAAGCCGCGCAAGCCCTTCTGGAAGCGCCCTGCGCCGTACATCTGGCTCGCGGTCATCCTGCTGCTGATCGGCGGCGTCGTGGCGGGCGCATTCGCGGCGAAGCGCCTCCACGGCCAGGCGATGGAGGTCAAGGGCCAACTGCAGGCCGCCATGGCCGATGTCAGCGCGGTGACGAGCGCTGTGCTCGCCCTCGACACCGAGAAGGCGCAGGCTGCGGCCGCGCAGCTCACCATCAAGACCGCCGCGGCGAAGCACGGGACGCAGGGCCGCCTGTGGGCCCTTGCCGAGAACGCCCCGTACCTGGGCGACGATCTCGCCGCCGTGCGCCTCGTCGCCGAGACCACCGACAAGCTCGCGAACGACGTGATCACGCCGGCAAGCACCCTGAGCCTCGCGACCTTCCAGCCCAAGGACGGCCGGATCGACGTGGCCGCGATCCAGAACCTACTCACCCTGATCGACGACATCGACGCTGGCGTGAACGAGTCGATCGAGGCCCTCAAGCCCATTGACCGCGAGGAGCTTGTCCCCGAGGTGTCGGGTGGCGTCGCGCAGCTGGACGACGCGCTTGCGGAGATCCAGCCCATGCTCGGCCCGGTGCGCGATGTCGTGTCGGTCCTACCGAACGCGCTCGGCGCAAACGGCCCTCGCAATTACCTGCTGATGTTCCAGGGCACGTCGGAGGCGCGCAGCCTCGGCGGCAACGCCGCCGTGTTCTCCGTGCTCGAGGCGAATAGCGGTGCGTTGAACACGACCGCGAGCATCACCAGCCAGGACTTTCGCAACAGGCTGGCGGAACCCGTGGTGCCCCTCGACCCCGAGGCCGAGGCGATCTTCGGGGACAAGATTGGCAAGTACACCGCTGACTTCACGATGGTGCCGGACTTCCCGGATGCCGTGCGCATCCTCAAGGGCTGGTGGGCTAGGGAGAACTTCCCGCCAACGAGCGCGGTGCTCTCACTTGACCCGATAGCGCTCTCATACATCCTGGGGGCAACCGGGCCCATCACTCTTCCCACCGGCGACGTCCTCGATGCCAACAATGCGGTCTCGATGCTGCTCAACGAGGTCTACTTCAAGTACCCCGACCCGTATGACCAGAACGACTTCTTCACGGCGACCGCGGATGCCGTGTTCGCGAAGATCACGGGCGGCGGGTTCTCGCCCACGGCACTGATGGCTGCTCTCACCAAGGCAGCCGAGGAACATCGGCTCCTCTACATCAGCGACGACGCTGCGGAGATGGCGCTTGTGGCGAAGACGCCGATGACGGGCGTGATGCCCGCTGACTCCGCTGACAAGAGCGTGCTCGGTGTCTACGTCAATGACAACACCGGATCAAAAATGACCTACTACCTCGACATGGGTGTGAACGCCTGCGTCCAAGACACCGCGTTGAGAGGTCAGGTCACGATCACGTCGAGCGTGACCCAGGATCTGGCGGACGACCTTCCGAGATATGTAAGTGGTCCCTATTTCAAACCGGGCACCATCAGCAGCTTCGTCGCCGTGTATGGCCCCGCGGGAACCCAGCCATCGGAGATTCTCATCGACGGCGCGCCCGCGCGCGTGCTCGCGTCCGGCCAGCACCTCGGTCGACCTGTCTTCAAGGTCGAGGTGCTCAACATCCTCGAGAGCACCCACACGCTCTCGTTCGCATTCGGAGGGAGCCCGACAAAGCTCGGCCCAGCCGAGGTCTGGCACACGCCGATGTCACGGCCGACCGCGGTGACTGCGAACTGCGGTTGAGCGCCAACCCGAGGTCGAACCGGCCTGCCGATCCATCACAACCCACTGTCGGCAACACAGCCGGCACGATCTAGGGCATGTCTGACAATTGCCGGGTCCAGGCGATGACGGCGTTGAGGATGACAGCGGCCCGGTAGGTGATCGCGAGTTTGTCGTAGCGGGTGGCGAGTCCTCGCCATT
>Ga0208492_1001006_pt1 | contig 20117 bp, 18 predicted proteins | sample Subbioar_CSW14AB_FD_184820 | JGI IMG/M metagenome (GOLD analysis project Ga0208492, IMG submission 184820) | Serpentinite rock and fluid subsurface biosphere microbial communities from McLaughlin Reserve, California, USA - CR12Mar_CSW14AB (SPAdes) | ecosystem: Environmental > Terrestrial > Deep... | reverse complement strand
CTGGATCCGGACTACCGCGCCGACGTCGCCGTGATCGTCGTCGGCGGCAACGACGTGACGCACCGCGTGCCGCATCAGGTCGCGGTCGCGCACCTCACCGACGCGATCCGCCGCCTGCGGGCCCGCGGGACGGCGGTCGTCGTGGGGACGTGCCCCGACCTCGGCGCGCTGCGCCCCGTCCCGCAGCCGCTGCGGAGCCTGAGCTCGCGGATCTCGCGCCGGCTCGCGCGCGCACAGGCCGCGGCCGCCGCGGCGGCGGGCGCGCGCCCGGTGTCGCTGCGGCGGGCGGTCGGCGCCGAGTTCCTCGCGGACCCGCACGGCATGTTCAGCCTCGACCGGTTCCACCCGAGCGCGCTGGGCTACCGGCGCACGGCCGCGGCGCTCGTCCCGGCGATCCTCGCCCAGCTCGAGGCCGACGCCGGATCGCCCGCAGGGGCGCCCGAGAGCGTGCGAGACGCTTCTAGAGAGAACTCAGCAGGGGCTGAAGCGCCACGAAGGCGCGCGCGCGGTGGGAGGCTGCGTTCTTCTCCTCGGCCGTGAGCTCGGCGGCGGTGCGCCCGTCCTGGTCGTCCGGGAGGAACACGGGGTCGTAGCCGAAGCCGCCCTGTCCGCGCGGGGCGTCCGCGAGGCGGCCGGGCCAGATCCCCTCGACCGTGTGCTCCTCGCCCGCCGGCGTCACCAGCGCGATCGTGGAGTTGTAGTGCGCGCCGCGGTGCGGATCCCGGATGTCCGAGAGCTGGTCAAGCAGCAGGCGCAGGTTCGCCCCGTCGTCCTTGGCGCGCCCGGCCCAGTACGCGGAGAAGACGCCCGGCGATCCGCCCAGCACGTCGACGCAGATCCCCGAGTCGTCGGCGAGCGCGGGCAGCCCCGTGTGCGCGGCCGCGGTGCGGGCCTTGATCAGCGCGTTCTCGGCGAACGTCGTGCCGTCCTCGACGGGCTCGGGACCGTCGTACGCGACGACCTCCAGATCGGGGCGCACGCGCGCCACGATCGACTGGAACTCGGCGACCTTGTGCGCGTTGTGGGTGGCCAGGACGATCTGCGGCACGCTCAGGACTCCCGGCCCAGCGCGGCGAGCTGGTGGGCGCGCAGCTCGGCGCAGCCGTTCACGCCCAGCTCGAGCAGCAGGTCGAGCTCGGCCTTGTCGAACGGAGCACCCTCGGCCGTGCCCTGCACCTCGACGAACAGGCCCCTGCCCGTCACCACCACGTTCATGTCGGTCTCGGCGCGCACGTCCTCGACGTAGGCGAGGTCCAGCATGGGCTCGCCGTCGATGATCCCGACCGAGACGGCCGCGACCGAGTCGCTCAGCACCTGCGCCTTCTGCGCGATGAACTTGCGCTCGCGGCCCCACTCGATCGCGTCGGCGAGCGCGACGTACGCGCCCGTGATCGCGGCCGTGCGCGTGCCGCCGTCGGCCTGCAGCACGTCGCAGTCGATCACGATCGTGTTCTCGCCGAGCGCCTTGGTGTCGACGACGGCACGCAGCGCGCGGCCGATCAGGCGCGAGATCTCGTGCGTGCGCCCGCCGATGCGGCCCTTGACGCTCTCGCGGTCGCTGCGGTCGTGCGTGGCGCGGGGCAGCATGGCGTACTCCGCCGTGACCCAGCCCTTGCCCTTGCCGGTCAGCCAGCGCGGCACGCCGTTGGTGAACGACGCCGTGCACAGCACCTTCGTGCCGCCGAAGCTGATGAGGGCCGAGCCCTCGGCGTGGCCGCTCCAGCCGCGCTCGATCGTGATGGGTCGCAGCTGGTCGGGGGTGCGACCGTCGGCACGCGTGGTCATGGGGCTCCTCGTTCGGTGTCGGATGTCGCGCGGATCAGAGCGCGGAGAGATCGATCGCGCCCGTGCGGACGAGGCGCACGTCGCGCACCTCGCGTCCGAGCAGACGGTTGGCGAGCGCGATGAAGTCCTGGGTCGCGGCTCCCGTCGCCTCGTACTCGTGGCGGGGCGTCGCGTCGGGGCCGGCGAGCAGGTCGCGGCTGACGAGCTGGCGGTACACGTCCTTCGCGGTCTCGGTGTCACTCGAGACGAGCGAGACATCCGCGCCCATGACGTAGCTGATCGCGCCCTTCAGGAAGGGGTAGTGCGTGCAGCCGAGCACGACCGTGTCGACCCCGGCCTCGCGCAGCGGCGCCAGGTACTCCTCGGCGGCCGCGAGCACCTCGGGCGAGTCGGTGTCGCCCGCCTCCACGAACTCCACGAACCGGGGGCACGCGGCGGTCGACACCTGGACGCCGGGATTGACCTCGAGCATGTCCTGGTACGCGCCCGACCCGATCGTGCCCACGGTGCCGATCACGCCGATCCGGCCGTTGCGCGTGGTGGACAGCGCGGTCCGCACGGCGGGCCCGATCACCTCCACGACCGGCACCGAGTAGCGCTCGCGCGCATCGCGCAGCATGGCGGCCGACGCGGTGTTGCACGCGATCACGAGCATCTTCACGCCCTGATCGACCAGCGTGTCCAGCACCTCGAGCGCGTACCGGCGCACGTCCGCGATGGGCTTCGGACCGTACGGCGAGTGCGCCGTGTCGCCGATGTAGAGCATGGACTCGCGCGGCAGCTGGTCGCCGATCGCCCGCGCCACCGTGAGCCCGCCGACGCCGGAGTCGAAGATGCCGATGGGCGCGTCGTTCATGATGTCCCAGCGTACCCGGGGCATCCGGACGGCAGGATCGGCACCACTAAGGTTGCTGACATGAGCGCCTCCACGGCCCTGATGACCGACCGCTACGAGCTCACGATGCTCGACGCCGCCCTGCGCGACGGCACGGCACAGCGACGCTGCGTCTTCGAGTTGTTCGCCCGCCGCCTCTCGGGCGGCCGCCGCTTCGGCGTCGTGGGTGGCACCGGGCGCCTGCTCGCGCTGCTGCGCGACTTCCGCTTCGGCGACGACGAGCTGCGCTTCCTGCGCGACGAGCACGTGGTCAGCCCGGAGGCGGTCGCCTACCTCGAGGGCTACCGGTTCTCGGGTTCCATCACGGGCTACCGCGAGGGCGAGCTGTACTTCCCCGGCTCCCCGATCCTGACTGTCGAGGGCAGCTTCGCCGACGCCGTGATCCTCGAGACGATCGCCCTCAGCGTGCTGAACCACGACTCGGCCGTCGCGACCGCCGCCTCCCGCATGAGCGTCGCCGCGGGCGACCGTCCCCTCGCCGAGATGGGATCCCGTCGCGCCGGCGAGGCGTCCGCGATCGCCGCCGCGCGCGCCGCGTACATCGCCGGCTTCGGCTCGACGAGCAATCTGGAGGCCGGGCGGCGCTGGGGCATCCCCACCATGGGCACGGCCGCGCACTCCTGGACGCTGCTGCACGACAGCGAGGAGGACGCCTTCCGCGCCCAGGTCGAGGCGCTCGGCACCGGGACGACGCTGCTCGTCGACACGTACGACATCGAGAAGGGCGTCGAGACCGCCATCCGCGTCGCGGGCACCGGGCTGGGCGGCGTGCGCCTCGACTCGGGCGACCTGCCCACCGTCGCGGCCACGGTGCGCGCGCAGCTCGACGCGCTCGGCGCGACCGGCACGCGGATCACCGTCACGAGCGACCTCGACGAGTACGCGATCGCCGCGCTGGCCGCCTCGCCCGTCGACGCGTACGGCGTGGGCACGTCGGTCGTGACGGGTTCCGGCCACCCGACCGCGGGCATGGTCTACAAGCTGGTCGCGCGACAGGCGACGGACGGCAGCTGGGTGTCGGTGGCCAAGACCGCCGAGGGCAAGGGCTCGCAGGGCGGCCGCAAGACCGCCTTCCGCATGCTGGAGAACGGCGTGGCGACGCAGGAGCTGGTCGAGGTCGCCGACGGATTCGAGCGCCTGGCCGAGGCGTCGGAGCACCCGGATGCGCGTCCGCTGCAGGTCGACCTCGTGATCGACGGCGAGCCCGTCGCGGAGTTCGAGGGTCCCGCCGGCGTGGAGGCCGCGCGCGAGCACCACCTCCGGGTGCGCGAGGAGCTGCCGATCCGCGCGCTCGCGCTCAGCCGCTCGGATCCGGCGATCCCGACCGTCTACCTCGACGCGGGCGACGCCTGAGCGGTCACGAGTTCAGCGACTCGTAGATCTCCTTGCAGGTGGGGCACACCGGGAACTTCTCGGGGTCGCGGCCCGGGGTCCACTTCTTGCCGCACAGCGCGCGCACGGGCTTGCCCGTGAGCGCCGACTCGAGGATCTTCTCCTTCTTGACGTAGTGCGAGAAGCGCTCGTGGTCGCCCGGCTCGATGTTCTCCTCTTCGAGGAGCTTCTCGAGCTCGCGATCGAGGAGGGCCGTGCCGCCGTCGCCCGGCGTATCGAGGGGGGTGCTCATAGCGGCCCAGTGTAGTCGCGGGCGTGCCGGAGCGCTCCGGTCCGGGCGCCCCGACGGGCACCTCAGGTCGTGCCCGCGAACTCCATGATCCGCGCCCCGCGGCGCTCGAAGAGCCACGAGCCGAGGCCGAGCCCGAGCACCAGCACCGCGAACCCGATGCCCAGCCCGGTCCACATGGCGGGCACGGCGTTCTCGACGTCCTGGGTGATCGTGAGCCAGCCGAGCCAGAGGGTGGGAGCGCTGAGGACGATCGCCCCCATCATCACGACGGCCTGCGCCGTGACGCCGCTCGAGTCGGAGCGCTGCGGCTGCTGGAACGGGCTGTCGCCGGGCCGGGACACCGCATACGGGCCGACCACCGACGAGATGCTCGACAGGCCGAGCCCGGTCAGTAACAGGCTCGCGGCGACGCCGGTGATCGCGGGCAGGACGGCCCACCGCCCGTAGGTCGCCGTCGCGATCGGGATGGCGATCGCGAGCACCGGCACGGCGATGAGCAGCACCGGGACGAGCCGGCCGACGCGGTCCGAGATGCCGCGCACCGCGCTCGCGATGTGCATCCAGACCGCGCTGGAGTCGTACGCGACGTCGTTGTGCGGCAGCCAGCCGAAGAAGAGCGCCATGATCGGGACAGGCACGAGGGCGACGATCTCGGGGGGCACGCCGGCGATCAGGAGCGGCACGCACGGCAGCAGGCCGGCGACCGGGATGATCACGACGTTCACCAGGTAGCGGCTGTCGCGCAGCCAGTACACGAGCCCGCGCGCGGCGATGACTCCGGCCGGGGTGCCGGGCACCAGCGCGAACCAGCCCAGTCCCCCGCGGCCGCGCGCCTCGACCGGGTTGTCGATCGTGGTCAGGATGCGCTCGACCGCGAACAGCCAGGCCGCCGCCGTGAGCGCGAGCGTCGCCACGGCGACGGCGGCCGCGAGCCACGCGCCGCGGCCGTCGTCGAGCGCGAGGGCTCCCGGCAGCGCCGAGGCCGCGCCGATCGGGGTGGCGCCGAGGATCTCGGCCGCCGTCGCGAGGGCGCTGGGCACCCGGCCGCGCCATTCCAGCGACGAGAGGAACACGATCACAGGCACCAGCACCACGACGATCCCGAGCACGAACAGGCCCGAGAGCTCGCGCGTGCGCCGCGGACGCAGCACGGCCGATCCGAAGGCCATGCTCAGCCGCGCCAGGAGGACGCAGGTCGCGACATGCAGGATCGCGGTGAGCGCGCTGACGAGACCGGGCACGCCCTGCGCGGTCCAGACGATCGCGGCGCAGACGTCGAACGCGAGCACCGCCAGGATCGGCACGCTCACGATGCCGACGGCGGCGAGCACGCCGGCGAGCGGACGCGGCGCGAGGCCGAGCACCGCGAACCGGCGGGGGTCGAGCGGGTCGACCGCGCCGGCCACGATCGGCCCGACGGCGAACGACAGCGCGATGGCGGACCCGGCCAGCACGAGCAGCGCGAACGCGACCGGCGCCGGCGCGTCGACGAGCGACAGCGTGCCCTGGCAGACGAGGACGACGACCACCGCGAGGATCGCGAGTCCGATCAGGCGCCACACCGTGCGCGTCGCGGGCCCGCGCAGCGCGCCGGCCATCAGGGCGAGCCTCAGTCGGAGAACGTGTGCAGCCACTCCAGGCCCTCCATGCTGCTGACCTCGCCGGAGAGCTCCACGAAGCGCTGCTCGAGCGTGAGCTCGCCCTTGACCTCGTCGACCGTGCCCTCGGCGAGCAGCTGGCCGGCGACGATCACCGCGACCCGCGTGCACACGCGCTCGATGAGGTCCATGCCGTGGCTCGACAGCAGGACGGTGCCGCCGTGCGACACGTACGTCGTGAGGATGTCGAGGATGCTCGCCGACGACACCGGGTCGACCGCCTCGAACGGCTCGTCCAGGACGAGCAGGCGCGGCGAGTGGATCATCGCACCCGCGAGCATCACCTTCTTGGTCATGCCCGCCGAGTAGTCCGACACGACGCGTCCGAGCGCGTCGGTGAGGTCGAACGCGCGTGCCAGGTCGGCCGTGCGCTTGGCGACCACGTCGGGCTTGAGGCCCCGCAGCACGCCGAAGTAGTAGAGCAGCTGGCGCCCCGTGAGCCGATCGAAGGTGCGCAGGCGGTCCGGCAGCACGCCCATGAGCGCCTTGGCGGCGCGGGGGTTCTTCGCCAGGTCGATGCCCGCGACCTCGATCTGGCCCCGGTCCGGGCGCAGCAGGCCCGCGATCATCGACAGGGTCGTGGTCTTGCCGGCGCCGTTCGGGCCGACGAGCCCGTAGAACGAGCCTGCGGGGACCGTCAGGTCGATGCCCGCGACGGCGGTCGTGCCGCCGTACGAGCGCGATACCCCACGCAGCTTCAGGGCCGCCGGCGGGGCGGGGCGCGGCGGGATCACGAGGTTCGGAGGCATGACCGGCTCGGGCAGCGGCGGCCTGCCGTCTCGGGGCTCCGCGGCGGCCAGGACCTCGGTCGCCTCGTCCGCGGCGGGCTCGGCGGCGGGCTCGGTTTCGGGCTCCGCAGGCTCCGCGACCTGGGACTCTACCGCGGCCTCGGGCTCGGCGGGCGCGGGCTCGACCGGGGCCTCGGGCTCGTCCGCCGGCTCGGATTCGGCGGGCCCAGACTCAACCGACACAGGATCGACGGGCGCCGGCTCGAGGGCCGCCTCGGGCTCGGCGACCGGTACCGGCTCCACGACCTCGACCGGCGCCGACTCGGCTGTCACCGGCTCGGGAACCGCCGTGCGCCCGGCCGCGTTCCGCGCGGCGGAGGTCTTGGTGCCCGCGCGCGGCGCCCCCTGCGCGGGTCGCTTCGCCGCGGGCTTGCGCGGAGCGGCGGGCTTGCGCGGGGCCGCGGGCTTCCGCGGCGCCGGGCGCGCGGGGCCCGCGTCATCCTGCGACGCGCCGGCGTCGATCGCGTCGGCGGAGCTCGTCGCACGGGGCGCCGGACGCTTCGCGGCGGGCCGCTTGGCCGCCGGACGCTTCGCCGCGGGACGCTTCGGGCTCTCGGCCCCCTGGGCCGCCGGGCTCCCCTGCGAGGCGGGGGTCCCGGGGTCTTCTTCCAGAGGCGAGGAGGTCACCGCTTCACCGTAGCAACCGCTTCCGACGTGAGCCTGGGTCCGTCGCGCCTTGTTCCGGATCCGTGACTCTCCCGCACAGAAATGCCGGTCAGGTGGCATCTCTGCCGGTTCCCAGGGGCGCCCCGGTAACATGGGAGTGCACATCTTGTGTCCGTTCCGTGAACGGCGCGGGAACAAGGCTCAAGGGGGCAACATGTCTTTCCGGATCGTCATCCTCGCCGCGGGCATGGGCTCGCGTCTCGGCCGCGCGCTGCCCAAGCCGCTCACCGAGCTCAACGACGGCCGCTCGATCATGCAGCAGCAGCGTGACAACATCCACGCCGCGTTCGGCCCCGACGCACGCATCACGACGGTGGTCGGCTACCGCGCCGAGACCATCGTCGACGCGTTCCCCGACTCGAAGTACGTCTACAACGAGCGCTACGACCAGACCAACACGTCCAAGAGCCTGCTGCGCGCCCTCCAGGCGACCGGCAAGAAGGGCGTGCTCTGGATGAACGGCGACGTCGTGTTCGACCCGCGCGTGCTCGGCCGCGCCATCTCGCTGATCGAGGCCGATCAGTCGTTCGTCACGGTCAACACCGCCAAGGTCAGCGACGAGGAGGTCAAGTACACCCTCGACGCGAACGGGCACATCGCCGAGCTGTCGAAGACCGTCGTGGGCGGCATCGGCGAGGCCGTGGGCATCAACTACATCTCGCGCGCCGACAAGCCCGCGTTCATGCGCCACCTCGCGCGCGTGGACGACCAGGACTACTTCGAGCGCGGTCTCGAGCTGGCCATCCAGCACGACGGGGTGAAGCTCGTGCCGATGGACATCTCCGACCTGTACGCGGTCGAGATCGACACGGCGTCGGACCTCGAGCACGCGAACGAGTACGTCTGACCGGGAGCCCTCAGGCTCTCGTCGCGCTGACGACCTAGGATCACGCGCGTGTCCGCCAAGGTCCACCGCATCCACTCGCTGCCGCCCGACGCGCCGTGGCAGGGCGGCCTCCCGCCCGCCGGCCACGAGGAGCATCCGTTCCTCGTGCGCGTGCTCGACCGGGTCATCCGCGTGCAGCGCCCCGTCGTGGTCGCGCACCTCCGTTCTATCCGGCTGCGCCATCCCGACGCGACTCCCGAGGAGCTCGTGCGGATCCTCGAGAACCGCTACCTCGCGGCCGTCACGACCGGCGGCGCGGCCGTCGGCGCCACCGCCGTGGTGCCCGGGTTCGGCACCGCGGTCACGCTCGGCCTCTCGGGCGCCGAGACGGTCGGCTTCCTGGAGGCGACCGCGCTGTTCGCGCAGTCGCTCGCCGAGGTGCACGGCATCGCGATCGAGTCGCCGGATCGGGCCCGCGCGCTCGTCCTGACGCTCATGCTCGGCGACGAGGGCATCAACCTCGTGCGCCAGCTCGCCGCCCAGGCCGCGGGCAAGAGCACCCGTTCGGGGTACTGGGGCGAGGTCGTCACCAAGACGCTCCCCCGCGCCGCCGTGGGTCCGCTGCTCGACCGGCTCAAGACGTCGTTCATCCACCACTTCGCCACGCGCGGCGGCGCATCGCTGCTCGGCAAGGCCCTGCCGTTCGGCGTGGGGGCGGCCATCGGCGGCGCGGGCAACCACATCCTCGGGCGCAAGGTCGTCAAGGCGTCCCGCAAGGCGTTCGGCATCGCGCCCGCGGTGCTTCCCGCCGAGCTCGAGCCCCAGCCGGGCGCCGAGCGCCTCGAGCGCAGCGCGATGCGCGGGGTCAAGCGCCTCGGCTCGGCCGTGGCGTCGGGCGCCGGCGCCGTGGGGCGCAGGGCCGGCGAGATCGCGGGGCGTGCGGTGCCGCGGCGGTCGTCCACAGAGACCGGATCGATCGAGTCGTCCACAGAGACGGATCACGGGGCCTCCTGAGACCCTCGCGGGTCGCCGCCCGCTCGTAGCGTCACGGGCATGCTGCGAGCCCTCGATCCCGCCGAGTCCCCCGCCCCCGACGCCTATCGCGTGCCCTGGCACGTCGACCGCGACGATCCCGCGCACCCGCTGATCGTCAACGAGAGCCCGGATGCCCTCACGTACGTGCGCATCCACGTCGCCGACGGCGACCACGCCCCGGATCGCGAGAGCTGGGGGCGGATGGGGCCCGGCGAGTCCCGCGAGCTGTGCCTGTGCGGATGCGACCTCGACGACACCACGGTCACGATCACCTGGTTCCGCGCGGACGGGGAACTGGAGTGGGCGTGGGCGTTCGTGCTGTGACGCCCCGGTGCGATGGGCTCAGCCGACTCTGGGAGACGCCTCGGCCCAGCCATAGCACGCCGTCAGCCCGAGCGCGGCTCGGGTCTGCAGGATGTGCCCATGCGCACCCCCGCCCTGCTCCTTCTCGCCATGATCGCCGGAGCGCTGCTCGTCGTGCTCATCGTCCTCGCCCTCGTCGACTCGGCCGCGGCGAGGCGCGCGACGCGCGTGACCCTCGCGGCGACCATCGGCGTCGTGCTGCTCCTGACGCTGATGAGCGGCTCCCCGGGATCGGGCGTGCCGCAGCTGATTCCGGGATTCACGATCCTGGACCAGCTCACGGATCCCTACGAGACCCTCGGCCTCGTGAACGTCGTGGGCAACATCGCGGTCTTCCTGCCGATCGGGTGGCTCGTGGCGCTGCTCGCCGACCGCCATCCGGTGGCGACCGCGACCCTCGTGGGCGTCGGGCTGTCGATCGCGATCGAGGTGGCGCAGTACTTCATCGGCCGCGTCGTCGACATCGACGACGTGATCCTCAACGGCGTCGGCGCGACGCTCGGAGCGTGCGCCGCGGTGGCCGTCATGGCCGCGCGCGCCACGCCGCACCGGGTGCCGGCGGCCGGCTGACGACCTCTCCACATCGCGACCTGATTCGAACGAATGTCCGAAGGTCGCAGTAGAATGGGGGCATGGTCAGGCAGTCGTTCGGCACCCGGTGGGATCTGGATCCCGCACGCCGTGACGCGGTGGCGACCCTCATCGAGGCGGTCGCGACCGCGGACCGGATGATCGCGGAGATCGAGGCGGTGAAGGCGGGGCTGCTGGCGGCGGCGCAGGGCATCGCGGTGGAGGTGATGGCGGAGCTCGACGCGCCGTCGACCTACCAGCTGCCGGTGCGGGCGATCGCGGCCGACATCGCCGCGGCGACGAACGTCGCGGACGGCACGATCCGGGCGCGGATGGATGACGCGGTCCGGCTGATCGAGAAGTTCCCCGCGACGTACGCGGCGCTGTGCGAGGGGCGGCTGTCACGCGCACACGCGTCGGTGATCGCGGCGGAGGGCGCGCGCCTGGAGGACGAGGAGACCCGGTCCCGGTACGAGCGGGTGGTGCTGAAGCGGGCGATGGAGACGACCGCGGGCCGGCTGCGGCCGATCGCGCAGGCGGTCGCGGAGCGGCTCGAGCCGACGACGTTCGCGGAGCGGCATGCGACGGCGCGCGAGGCGCGGCGCACCTGGGTGGATGACCTGGGCGACGGGATGAGCGCGTTCCACGCCGTGGTCGAGACCGTGGTGGCGCACGCGGCGCAGGATCGGCTCACGCAGATGGCGATGTCGGTGCGGGATTCGGCCCGCCGGGAGGGTCGCGCCGTGTTCGGCGCGATGATCGACGAGCTCGACCCGACCGATCCGCTGCCCACCGACGAGCGCACGATGGCGCAGGTCCGGGCGGACGTATTCGCCGACCTGGTCCTCACCGGCCACCCCACAGTGCTGTCGGCGAACGCCGACGGCGACACCGCAGCGGCGATCCGGGCGCGCGTGCAGATCACGATCCCCGCCGAGACCCTGGCGGGCCTGGGCGATGAGCCGGCGTTCCTCGCCGGGCACGGCCCGGTCGACCCGGACACCGCACGCCGCCTCGCGGGCGGGGTGCACACCTGGACGCGGCTGTTCGTCGACCCGGGAACCGGATGCCTGCGCACGGTCGACGCGTACACGCCCACGGCGGATCAGAAGCGGTTCCTCGCCGCGCGCGACGAGCACTGCCGGTTCCCCGGCTGCCGCCAGCCCGTCCACCGCTGCGACCTCGACCACACGGTCGCGCACAGCGGGGGCGGCCAGACCGCGGTCTGCAACCTCGCGGCGCTCTGTCGGACCCACCACGTCCTCAAGCACAACTCCCCCTGGGGCGTGGAGCACGGGCCGGACGGCACGATGACCTGGATCACCCCCACCGGCCGCCGCATCACCGACACTCCCGCCCCGACGGTCCGGTTCGTCGCGGCGCTCGAGGCCGCCGACCTCGATCCCCCACCGTCCAATCCGGACGACCCGGCGCCGTTCTAGTCGGCGTCGCCGGTGCCGCGCCGCGGCTGGCGTCGGCGATAGAGATGGTGCTGCGAATACGGGTACGGCCGGCGCGTGTCCGGCAGGCTCTCAGGCCCGAGTCCCTTGATGAGCTCGCCCGGGTCGACCTCGAACGCGATCGCGAGCTGGATCAGCATCTGGGCCGTGGGATTGCCCGTGCCGTTCTCGATGCGCGAGTAGTGCGAGATGTCCATGTCGGCGGCTTCGGCCATCGCCTTCTTGGACTGCCCGGTCTTGTGCCGCAGCGCCGAGATCCGGCGCCCGATCTCCTCGGCGGCCGGGTTCGAAGTCATTCCCCAAGGCTTCAATGCCGACGCGTTCGTGAGGTATGCATTCGTGCATTAGCATTCATGCCATGCTCTGTGGCGCCTTCCATCCTTCGCGCGCATGAGCCTGAACGAGGCGCTTCTCAACCCGATCCTCAATGGGCCGTACGATCCGCCCGGCGAGCACTTCGTCCTGGGGCCCAACGGCCCGACGGGCGAGACTCGGCCCGGTCGGCGTGACAGCGAGTCGTTCATCCCGATCCCGCAGGAGCGCAAGGGGCACAGCCGTGCGTCCGCCGAATCGCCCGCGCTGCTCGAGGAACTGAACTTCGACGTCACGGGCGAGCGCCGCGAGGCGAACGAGCTCATCAACGGCCTGCGCCGCGACGTCGAACTGTGGCGGGCGCGCGGCTACGACGGTGTCACCCCCATCAGTCGCAAGCTGCTGCTTCACTGGGCCGATCCGGATCGCGAGAACCGCACGCTCTTCTGCCAGCGTGAAGCCGCAGAGACCACCATCTTCCTGACAGAGGTCGCCGGGCGGCGCGGGTACACCGACTGGCGGCACATGATCGACAGCGCCAATGCGGAGCACAATGCCGGGCTTCCCCGGATCGCGCTGAAGATGGCGACCGGCACCGGCAAGACCGTGCTGATGGGGATGCTGATCGCCTGGCAGACCCTCAACAAGGTCTACGCGCCGCGCGACACCCGGTTCGCCGCCAAGTTCCTCCTCGTCGCCCCCGGGATCACGATCCGCGACCGACTCCGCGTGCTCAAGCCCGAGGTCGACGACAACTACTACGACCAGCGGGAGCTGGTCCCTGCCGACCTTCGTCCGCGGCTCAGCGACGCGCGCATCGTGATCGCGAACTACCACCAGTTCCTCCCAAGGCTTCGCAAGGAGTTCGAGGGAGTCTCGAAGACCACGCGCGAGATCCTCGCACCCGGCGAGGGAGACCGGTACGTCGAGTCGAGCGACCAGGTGGTCAGTCGCGTGCTGCGCGACTTCGGCACGAATCCCGGCCAGATCGTGGTGCTCAACGACGAGGCCCATCACTGCTACCAGGACAAGCCCCAACAGATCGCGGGGCTCAGCAAAGAGGACCGCGACCGCAACGCCGACGCCCGGGTCTGGTTCCGCGGGCTGCAGGCCATCGCGCAGACGAAGGGCTACGGGATCAAACAGATCCTCGACGTCTCGGCGACGCCCTTCTACCTCGGCGGTTCGGGCTGGAACGAGGGCTACATCTTCCCGTGGACGGTGAGCGACTTCTCGCTCATGGATGCCATCGAGTCGGGCATCGTGAAGATCCCGCGCCTCCCGGTCGACGACGATGCGGCCGGCGACGACACGACGTACCGCAACCTGTGGTCGCGGATCGGCACGGCCCTGCCGAAGCGCGCCTCGTCCGTGCCGCAGAACTGGGAGCCGCCGGAGGAGCTGGAAGGGGCGCTCCTCAGCCTCTACCGCAGCTACAGGCGCGAGTTCGAGCGCTGGGACGAGAAGCTGCGCGAGCACGGCGAGCCGCCACCCGTGATGATCGTGGTCTGCCCGAACACCGTGGTTTCGAAGCTCGTGGCGGACTGGATCGCTGGGCGCGAGACGGAGATCGACGGTCAGACCGTGCTCGCAAACGGCCGTCTCGCGTTGTTCGACAACGTCGCGGACGGTGAGTGGCGCGCCCGTCCCCGCACGCTGCTGATCGACTCCGCTGCGCTCGAGTCGGGAGAGCCGCTGTCAAAGGAGTTCCTGTCGGCTGCGGCACCCGAGATCGCGAAGTTCAAGGACGACTGGCGGCGCGCACATCCCGGTGCCGATGCGGAGACGCTCACGGATCAGGACCTGCTCCGCGAGGTGATGAACACCGTCGGCAAGAAGGGCATGCTCGGCGAGCACATCCGCTGCGTCGTCAGCGTCGGAATGCTCACCGAGGGGTGGGATGCGAACACGGTCACGCACATCCTGGGCATCCGCGCCTTCGGTTCGCAGCTGCTGTGCGAGCAGGTGATCGGGCGCGGACTGCGACGGCGCGACTGGACGCTCAACGACCAGGGTCGATTCGAGCCCGAATACGCGAACGTGTATGGCATCCCCTTCGCCTTCATCCCGGGCGAGCGCCCCGGCACCGACCCGGCGCCTCCCCCGCCCGCGATCGAGGTCGTCAGCGTTCCCGATCGGTCGGATCTGCGGATCACCTTCCCGCGCGTGAGCGGCTACCGCGTGGAGATGCCCGACGACAGGCTGGTCTTCGACGCGTCCGACACCCCGCCGTACGTGATCGGGCAGACGAACGCCCCGATGCGGGTGGAGATCGAGGGAGTCGTCGGCGAGAAGGAGATCGACGAGGTCGAGGTGCAGATCGGCGAGCGCCGACGCGCGCATGTGGCGTATGCGCTCGCACGGACGGTTCTCCATCGCCACTTCACGCAGAACGACTCGAACCCCCGGCCGTGGCTCTTCCCGCAGCTCGTCGAAATCGCCAAGACCTGGCTCGCCGATCACGTCACCTACGAGCCCGGCTTCGAGGACTGGCACCTGCTGCGGACGCAGTTCGGGCTCAACCGAGCGGCGGAAGCCGTCTGGCGCGCGATCGCGGTGCAAGGGGACAACCGCCCCGAGATGCTGCAGCCGATCCTCGACCGATCGACTCCGGTCGGCGACACGGGCGGCATCCGCTTCGTCACCCGCAAGCGCGTGTACGAGACGCGGAAGAGCGAGGTCAGCCACGTCACCCTCGACGGCAAGGGCGGCAACACGTGGGAGAACATGCTCGCGTACGAGTGCGAGATGAACGACCACGTCGCCGCCTACGTCAAGAACGACCGCCTCGGCTTCGAGATCCCCTACACATTCGAGGGCCGCTCACACCGCTACATCCCCGATTTCCTGCTGCGCCTGCACCCGCATCCCGATGATCCCGATGCGATCGTCCGCACGCTGATCGTCGAGGTCTCCGGCGGGCAGAAAGCGCCCGGACCGAAGGTCGTGAAGGCTGAGACCGCCCGCAACGTGTGGTGCACGGCGATCAACAACCACGGCGGATTCGGCCGCTGGGGCTACATCGAGATCTCTTCGATGATCGACATGCCTCAGCGGCTCCGCGAGGCGATCGACCGCCTGTACGACGACGAGGCGATCATCGGCGACTTCGACAAGCTGGCGTTCACGCCGGCCAAGCGCGTGCGATTCACGGAGGACGCCCATGGCGCGTAAGCCCCACCAGACCGGCCCGATCCCCGTAGAGGCGATCGAGCACCGCGACGCGACCCGCCCGAACATCCCCACGGCCGATGGCGCGGAGCGCTGGGCCGATCCGGCATCGCTCGAGCGCGAGCCTGTCGTCTACGACCGCGTGGCCGGGTTCGCGGCTGAGCGCGCGGCGCGCAACGAGGCGCTCGACCCGCAGCTCGTGTGGCACGGCAAGGACCAGCAGGATGACGACGACCTCGTGGTCGAGGCACCCCCGCTGTACATCCAGGAGAAGATCGACCCTCGCGTGCTGATCGAAAACCTGCGGCGCACCGCGAAGGGCGGCGAGCCGGAGCCCGAGGCGACGCTCTTCGACCTGTTCGACGGCGACCTCGACGAGCTGCAGCAGATCGAGTACTACCAGCACGACGCCAAGTGGACGAACCGCATGATCCTCGGCGACTCCCTGCAGGCCATGGGATCTCTTGCGGAGCGCGAGAACCTTCGCGGCAAGGTGCAGATGATCTACATCGACCCGCCATACGGCATCAAATTCAATTCGAACTGGCAGGTCTCCGCTCGCAAGCGCGACGTCAAGGACGGCAAGGACACCGCCCGCGAGGTGGAGCAGATCAAGGCCTTCCGCGACACCTGGAAGGACGGCATCCACACCTACCTGTCGTACCTGCGGGATCGGCTGGTCGTGGCACGGGATCTGCTCACGGAGTCGGGCTCTGTATTCGTGCAGATCGGCGACGAAAACGTGCATCGCGTCAGGAGTCTGCTCGACGAGGTGTTCGGGGCGGACAATTTCGTGCACATGATCGCGATGCGAACTGCGCCCGGACAGACGGCCGACCATATGGCTGGCGTCGCGGACTTTCTCGTGTGGTACGCGCTCGACAGAAGTCGCCTAAAAGCAAGGCCGGTGTACCGCCAGCGAGACGATCGAGAGAACAAGAATCTCTACACGGGACGTGACGACCACGGCAATCTCTGCGGGTTCGCGAGCCTGGCATCAACTAGCGCAAGTCAGACAACAACTTTCCCGATAACGCTCAATGGGCGCAACTACTCCCCGCCTCCGGGACGGGGCTGGCGCACCAATGAGGTGGGCATGCAACGCCTGTCGCAGGCAGGACGACTGACAGCACGGGGCCGGACGGCCACCTTCTTGCGGTATCCCGAGGACTTTCCGGTTACGAAGGTCAATAACATCTGGACCGACGTGATGGAGAGCACGTTCGCACTCGAGAAGTGGTACGTCGTTCAGACGACCACGCGTGTCATTCAGCGTTGCATGCTCATGACCACCGATCCTGGTGACCTCGTCCTCGACCCGACCTGCGGCTCCGGCACCACGGCGTACGTGGCGGAGCAGTGGGGTCGCCGCTGGATCACGATGGACACCTCGCGCGTCGCCCTCGCGCTCGCGCGCCAGCGCCTGATGGGCGGGAGGTTCCCGTACTACCTGCTCGCGGACTCCCCCGAGGGTCGCGTCAAGGAGGCGCAGGCTTCGGGCAAGCCGATGCCGCCCGCCGAGACGCGTGGCGACATCCGGCAGGGCTTCGTCTACGAGCGCGTGCAGCACATCACGCTCAAGTCGATCGCGAACAACCCCGACATCCGCGAGGGCATGACGCGCGAGCAGATCGACGCGGCGATCAAGAAGCACGCCGACTTCGAGCTGCTCTACGACAAGCCGTACGAAGACAAGAAGCGCGTGCGCGTGACCGGCCCGTTCACGGTCGAGAGCCTGTCCCCGTATCGCTCCCTGGACCAGCGCCCGGAGGCGACCTCACGCAGCGAGAAGGCGGGCGAGGCCGATCCGATGGGTGCCGACTACATCCAGACGATCCTCGAGAACCTTCGCTCGGCCGGCATCCAGAACGGCCGTCGTCAGGAGCGCATCGAGTTCGCGACGCTCGACGAGCACGCCGGCACGCACGTGCAGGCGATCGGCGAGCGCCGCCGCGACGACGAGTCGGGCGCGTCGCACATCGCGATCGCCGTCGGTCCTGAATACGGCACGGTGAGCCCCGGATTCGTTCGTGATGCCGCACGCGAGGCGCTGGCCGATCCAGATGTCGACATGCTGTGCGTGCTCGGGTTCTCGTTCGACCCGAACGTCTCGAGCGTCACCGAGCTCGACGATGTCGAGCTCGACAAAAGCGACGAGGGCTTCGCGAGCGTCGAGGGCGAGCGCAAACTCGGTCGACTCAAGGTGCTCATGGTGCGCATGAACGCCGAGCTCCTCATGGGAGACGCCCTCAAGAAGACCGGAGCGGGGAACCTGTTCACGGTGTTCGGCGAGCCCGACGTCGAGATCCGGACGGTGCTGATGGAGCCGGGCGGAGAACAGCTCGAGGTCAAACTGCGAGGCGTCGACGTCTATGACGCGGTCAAGGGCGAGGTGCGCGCGGCGGACACGTCGCAGGTCGCACTGTGGATGATCGACACCGATTACAACGAGGAGTCGTTCTTCGTGCGCCATTGCTATTTCACGGGCGGCGGTGATCCGATGAAGAAGCTCAAAACCGCACTCAAGGCCGACATCGACGCGGACGCGTGGGCGCAGCTGTATCGCACGACCTCGATGCCGTTCCCGTACCCGTCGACGGGGAAGATCGCCATCAAGGTGATCAACGACTACGGCGACGAGGTCATGAAGGTCTACGACGTCTGAATCTCAGTACTCCAGCGCGCCGTTGCCGGCGTAGTAGCGGCGGCGGGTCTGCGTGGCGCGCGTGCTGTATCCGTAGGGGCGGCGCGTCTCGGGGAGATCCTCCGGCTCCACGTCCTCGACGAGCTGCGACAGCGGCACCTCGAGGGCGACCGCGATCTGGGTGAGGCTGAGCAGGGTCGGATTGCCGTGGCCGCGCTCGATGCGCTGGAGGTGCCGCACATCGAGGTCGGCGCAGTCGGCGAGCGTGGGGCGGCTGAGCTGCGCGCGGCGCCGGAGTTCGCCGATGCGCTCCCCCACCTTCGCGGCGACGGCGGAGTGGGGATCGACGAGACGCGCCGCGGGGATCGGTTCGTCCATGCGCTTCATGGTGCGCGATATCCCAGATGACGGCGTGGGGAGATCTGCCCACTGACCGGGATTAGGCTCGACGGATGACCGTCCTCCTGGCGACCCTGCTGCTCGCGAACGCCGTCTTCAACGTGCTGGTCTGGCCCACGTTCCTGCGCCGCGTCGCACGCGATCCGCGCGCTCGCGACACCGCGGGCCGCCCGACGCGCTTCCTCAAGGTGCACGTCGTGCTGATCGGGATCGCGCTGCTGCTGGCGGCGGCCTCGGCGGTCGCGGGGATCGTCGCGCTCGTCCAGAGCTGACCGCGCGCCGCCCTTCTCCCACCCTCCGGCGCTCCCGACGGTGATGTCGGAGGTGCGAACTAGTGTTCGATGACGAAGATCGACTTCTTCGAACATCGGTTCTAGTATTGAGGGATGGGGATGGCACGCTACGAGACCGCCTCCCGCTGGGAGGCGACGACTCCCGGGCCGACGAGCCCGGTCGGCGCCGCGGCACCGCAGACCGCGGCCGAGATCCAGCGCCTGCGCGCGCAGATCACCCGGATGCAGCGCCGCAGCGCCCAGGTCGACGCCATCCCGGTGCATCCCGAACTCGCCCCGCTCTTCCCCGAAGGAGGCCTGCGCCCCGGCGCGGTCTACAGCCTCGACGCGGCCACGAGCCTGCTGCTCGCCCTGATGTCGGCGCCCTCGCGCGCCGGATCCTGGTGCGCCGCCATCGGCATGCCGGAGCTCGCCGCCGAGGCGGCCGAGGGATACGGCGTGGACCTCGAGCGGTTCGCCCTCGTCCCCGACCCCGGTGACCGCTGGCTCGCCGTCACATCGGCCGTCGCCGAGGTCTTCCCCGTGGTCGCGATGCGTCCGCCGCGCGCCGCGCGCGACGGCGACACCGCCCGCATCGGGGCGAAGCTGCGCGACCGCGGCGGCGTGCTGCTCGTGCAGGGCCCCTGGCCGCAGGCGGAGGCGGCGCTCCGGCTGCACGACCCCGAATGGACGGGGCTCGGGCAGGGACACGGCCTCCTCGCCGCGCGCGAGGTCACGATCAGCGCGACGGGCCGTCGCTTCCCCGTGCCGCGCTCGGTGCGCGTGCAGCTGCCCGGCCCGCTCGGGGCGCCGGCGGCCGCGGCGGGCACCGCGCGGCGCCCGTCCTGGCGCACGGTCCACCGGATCGAGGCGGGCCACGGGAGCGACGCCGGGTCCGCCCGCCTCGAGGCGGTGGGGTGATGAGCTCCGTCGATCCGGCCCCGACCCGCGCGCCCGCGCCGACCCGGGTCATCGTCCTGTGGCTGCCCGACTGGCCGGTCACGGCCCTGCTGCGCAGCGAGGCGCGCGCGGCCGCCCGTGCGGGCGGCGACACGGCGCCCCCGGCCGAGGACGAGCCGATCGCGATCATGCACGCCAACCGGGTCGTGGCGTGCTCGGCCGCCGCTCGCCGCCACGGCGTGCGACGGGGTCAGCGCCGTCGCGACGCGCAGGGCGCCTGCCCGCGGCTGCGCCTCGTGCCCGCCGATCCCGCCCGCGACGAGCGGGCGTTCCTGCCCGTCCTGTCGCGCATCGAGGAGCTGACCCCCGGCGTGCAGCCCCTGCGGCCCGGGCTGTGCGCCGTGCGCGCCCGCGGCCCCGCCCGCTTCTACGGCGGCGAGGAGCAGGCGGCGAGCGCGCTGCTCGACGAGCTCGCGGCGTGCGGCATCCCGGATGCCCGCGCGGGCGTCGCCGACGGCCTGTTCACGGCGGAGCAGGCCGCGCGCCTGATGAGCCCGGCCTCCATCCGCGTCGTGCCGCGCGGGGCGTCCGCCGCGTTCCTCTCCCCGCTCACGATCGCCGCGCTCTCCCCCGCGGGCGGCGAGGACGAGCTCGTGGCGCTGCTCGCCCGCCTGGGCGTGCAGACCCTCGGCGACTTCGCCGCACTCGACATCTCGCCCGTGCGCGACCGGCTCGGCGAGCACGGCGCC
>Ga0208492_1001005_pt1 | contig 20129 bp, 16 predicted proteins | sample Subbioar_CSW14AB_FD_184820 | JGI IMG/M metagenome (GOLD analysis project Ga0208492, IMG submission 184820) | Serpentinite rock and fluid subsurface biosphere microbial communities from McLaughlin Reserve, California, USA - CR12Mar_CSW14AB (SPAdes) | ecosystem: Environmental > Terrestrial > Deep... | reverse complement strand
CGCGACCCGGCCGAGATCCACCGTCCGCTGATCAAGGGTGATTACACCTTCTCACCCAACCCGGCCTGGATCCGCATCCTGGAGTTCTATTGCCCGGGTTGCGGCACGCAGCTCGAAACCGAATACCTGCCGCCCGGCCATCCCATCACCCACACCACGGAAATCGATCTCGATGCCATGAAGGCACGACTCGCCGCCGGTGAACTGGTGATAGTCGACGGGCATCTCGTGCCGGTCGGGGAGGTCAAAGCATGAGAAGCGTGGATATCGACGTCGGCGGCACCTTTACCGATCTGGTGCTGACCTTTGACGAGCGCCGCGTGATCGCGAAATCGCCGACCACGCCTTACGACCTCTCGGTGTGTTTTCTGAACGTGCTGGAAGACGGCGCCGATCAGCTCGAGATGGATGTCGAGGAACTGCTGCCGCAGATTGAAGTGGTGCGCTATTCGACCACGGTGGCGATGAACCGTCTGATTGAACGCCGTGGTCCGCGTCTCGGCCTCATGACCACCGAAGGGCATGAAGACGCGATTCTGATTGGCCGTGGCGCGCAGTGGTGCGACGGCCTGCGCATCGGCGAGCGTCGCAATCTCGCCGTGCAGCACAAACCCATACCGCTGGTGGCCCCGGAACTGATTGCGGGTATCAAGGAGCGGGTCGATTCCAACGGCACCATCATGCGCGCGCTGGACGAGGACGATGTGCGGGTGAAGCTGCGCCGCCTCATCGACAACGGTGCGCGTGCGATTGCGGTGTCGCTGTTGTGGTCCTTCGCCAATCCCACCCATGAGAAGCGCGTGCGCGAAATCATTCGCGAGGAATACAAGGGCTATCACGTCGGTTATCTGCCGGTGGTGCTGTCCCACGAGGTGGTGGGCAAGGTCGGCGAATACGAGCGCACCATGACTGCCATTCTCGATGCCTATCTGCAGCGCTCGATCAAGGTCGAGATGGAAGCGACCTGGGATCAATTGCGCGAGAAGGGCTATAAGGGCACTTTCCTTCTGACCCATAACACCGGCGGCAGCGCCGAGATGTTCAAGACCACCGCCTCGCGCACCTACAACGGCGGGCCGATCTCGGGGCTCATGGGCTCTTATCATCTCGGCCGCGCGCTGGGCTACAAGAACGTCATCGCGTCCGATGTCGGCGGCACCAGCTTCGACGTCGGCATGGTGGTCGACGCCGGCGTGCGCTCCTACGAGTTCCGTCCCGTCATCGATCGCTGGATGGTCGGCATCACCATGTTGCAGACCACCACCATGGGCGCCGGCGGCGGTTCCATCGCCTCCATCAACAGTCTCCTCAATCGTCTCGAAGTCGGGCCGCGCAGCGCCGGCGCGATGCCGGGGCCGGTGTGCTATGACCTCGGCGGCACCGAGCCGACCGTCACCGACGCCGACGTGGTGCTGGGCTATATCTCGCCTGACAACTACTTCTCCGGTCGCATGCCGCTCAACGCCAGGAAGGCGCGCGCGGCGGTGGAAGAGAAGATTGCCCAGCCGCTCGGCATCTCGGTCGACGAGGCGGCGGCCATGATCCGCAACATCGTCGAAGAGAACATGGCCTCGGCCATCAAGCGTGAAGTGCATCTGCGTGGTTATCACCCCGAGGACTTCGTGATCTTCGCTTTTGGCGGCGGTGGCCCAACCCATGTCGCCGGTTATCGCGCCGATGTGCCGGTGGCGGTGATCTTCCCCCAGGCGCCGGTGTTCTGCGCCTTGGGCTCGTCGGTGATGGACATCATGCATGTCTACGAGGTGTCCAAGCGCATGGTCTTCATGTCGCCCGTTACCGAAGTCCTGTCGAGCGACTACGCTGGCTACAACGAGGCGGTGCAGGGCCTGATGGAACAGGCGCGCATCGATATCGCCGCCGAAGGCTTTGACCTCGACAGCATCATCTTCCAGGTCGAACTCGACATGCTCTATGGCGGCCAGGTGCACGTGAAGCGGGTCTCCTCGCCCCATGTGCAGGTAGCGAACGCGCACCAGATGCAGGAAATCTATGACGCCTTCGAAGCGGAGTTCTCCGCCGCCTTCAGTCCCCATGTGGTGCACAAACCCGGTGGCGTTTATCTCGATAACATCGTGGTGAAGGCCACGGTGCCGACCGAGAAAATGGAACTGCCGGAATGCCCCTTGCAGGCGCCGGATGCGAGCAGCGCGCGCACCGGCGAGCGCGAGGCCTACTGGCCGGAATACAAAAAGCGCGTGGCCACACCGGTCTACCAGTTCGAAGCCATGCAGCCCGGCCATACCATCGAAGGCCCATCGCTGGTGGAAGCGGAATTCACCACCCTGGTCATTCCGCCCGGACAAGTGTTCCACATCGACAGTCGTGGACTCGGCATACTTGAATACACCAAGGGAGGAGCGCAGGCATGAGCATCCCGACACTGGCCGAAAAGCTGCAGGCCTTGAAGGTCACCGAAGCGGGCGCGTATGAGCGCGGCTGCGCCGACAAGGTCACCCGCGGGGCCTACGAGATAGCGGTGCAGCGCACCGCCGACATCCTCGACGAAGGCTACGAAATCTTCATGCGTTCCTCGCGCAGCTCGATGGGCGTGGCGGGCGATTCCATCGTCGCGATGTTCAATGCGGCGGGCGACCTGGTGAACGCCTCGGCGGGCACGTATCTGCACGCCATCATTCCGCCCATCATCATCAAGTACATCCTGACCCGCTATCAGGACAATCCCGGCATCAACGACGGCGACATCTTCTACACCAACGACGCGCTCTACGGCGGCATCCACAACCCCGACCAGGTCGCCATCACGCCGGTGTTCTACGACGGCCGTCTGGTGGCGTGGACCGCGGCGCTGTCCCACACCACGGAGACCGGCGCCAAGGAACCGGGTGGCATGCCGGTCTCGGCGACCTCGCGCTTCGAGGAAGGCATGAATCTGCCGCCGATGAAGATCGGCCAGAACTTCCGCATCAACAACGACATCATCGAACTGTTCCGCGCCTTCGGCATCCGTGCCGAAGCGAACGTGACGGTCGATCTGAAAGCCCGTGTGACGACCGCTGACCGCGTGCGCACCCGCATCGTCGAGATGTGCGCGCGCGAAGGCGTGGATTTCGTCACCGGCCTGTTCCGGCGCATGCTCGACGAAGCCGAGGCCGGTTCGCGCAAGCGCCTGCTGGGCTGGCCGGATGGCGTGTATCGCTGCGTGACCTTCTCCGACGCGGCCGGCAATCTGCGGGGTCTTATGCGCAACTGCTGCATGACCATGACCAAGAAGGGCGATGGCCTCCTGATCGATTTCACCGGTACCAGCCCCGAGAATCTGTCCAGCTACAACGCGCACCCGCAGGCGGTGATTGGTCATCTCGCCAATTACATCTATGAGTATGTGTTCCACGATCTGCCGATTTCGAGCGCGACCTTCGCGCCCATCGACTTCGTGTTCCCGGAAGCGAGCTGTCTGTCGCCGACCGACCGCGCCGCGACCAGCAACTCGGTGATGATCTGCACGGGCGCCATGAGTGCGGTCGCGAACTGCATTTCACGGGCACGCTATCCGACCTACGAGTGGAAACAGTCGACGGCGTCGATGGGCAACGGCGGCAATGCCACCGTCATCGCTGGCCTCTCGCAATGGCAGCAGCCGTTCGCCGACATGATCGCCTACCCCATCAACACCGAAGGCCAGGGCGCGCGGTCCTGCTGCGACGGCATGGACGCCTACGGATTCCCGTGGTGCGCCTTCGGCCGTGCACCGGATGTGGAATCGATCGAGAACGAATTCCCGATGATCATCCCCTTCTCGCAGCACTGGCCGGATTCCGGTGGCCACGGCAAATATCGCGGCGGCTGCGGCACGGCGCAGTTCTGGGCCGCGCACCACGTGCCGTCGCTGTATTTCATGGCGATTGCCGACAACAGCACCATCCAGACCCCGCAGCCGATCTTCGGCGGCTATGCGCCGCCGACGGTACCGGGCCTTTCCTTGCAGGGCACCAAGGTCAGCGAACTCATGAATGCCTTGCAGGACAAGAAGCTCGACTTCGAGAGTCTGGTCAACGGCAAGTTCGGCAAGCTGGTGGCTGAGCCCTTCGGGCGCAGCACGCGCGTCATCAATGGTGACGAGACCGTGACCGTCGGCCTCTCGACCGGCGGCGCGGGTTTTGGCGACCCCATGGAGCGTGAGCCGGAAGGGGTGGAGAAGGATTTGAAAGCCGGCCTGGTATCGGCCTGGAGCGCGAAGCAGATCTATCGGGTGGTGTGGGATGCCCGCAAGCAGCGCGTGGATATGGACGCGACCGCGACCTTGCGCCATGAAGCGCGCAAGGAACGCATCGCGCGCGGTGTGCCCTTTGACGAATTCGAAAAGGAATGGCTGACGCGCAAGCCGCCGCAGGACATCCTGAGTCTCTACGGCAGCTGGCCCGACGCCAAACCCCTCGGTCCGGCGTTCCGCCCGTGAAGCCGGCGCGCAAGCGGGCGCAGGCGATTGCGCAAGGCAGGGGGCGCAATGATCGCGTCGTCATTCCGCTTGCCTTGGAAGTGGCCGCGCGCATCTCGGCGCGGCCCTTGCAGGCGTTCCGCAACGATGCCACGCAGCTCGCCAATGGCCTGGGCGAGTTGCAACACGCGTTGAATGCCGATGGTCTGGTGTGCGCGCTCGCGGCGCGCATGGAGATCGATTCGGCGGCGGGTGCCGGCCTCGACATCGAACGCATCGCACGCCAGGGCGCGGTCGGTGCGAGCCTCGAAGCGTGTCGCCGTCTGCGTGAAGTGCAGGGCGACAACGCCGCGCTGCTGGCCGGACTCACCGGGCCGGCGAGCCTCGCGACGCAGTTCGGCGTCGATCTCGCGACAGCGACCAGCGCCTTTGCCGCGCTGGTGAAGGAATTCTGTGCTGCCGGTGCCGATGTCATCCTGCTCATGGAAGACGCCGGTGTCGATTGCAGCCTGGATGCCTGGCAGGACGGTGTGAAGACCGCCGCCAACATCGCGCGCTTCCATCAGGCCAGTCTGCTGGCCTGGGAAGGCGTCGGTGGACTCGCGGCACCGCACGGCGTCGCACTCGATGCGCCGGTCGCAAGCGGCCTCGGTATCGTCACCACCGCCGCGCCGATCGCGCCCGATGCGGACATCGAGCAACTGCGCATGTGGGTGACGACGGTGCGAGGCCCACAGGAATGAACCATCCGCACTACTGGAACGCGCAGGCCGAATGCGCGAGCGCGACCGACACCGCGCGACTGCACGACGAAAAGCTGCGGACGCAACTTGCCTACGTCGCCGCGCATTCGACCTTCTATCAGCGCAAGTTCGCGCAGGCAGGCGTCGATGTCGCGCGCATACGCGACACCGCCGCGCTCAGCGCCTTGCCCTTCACCGAGAAGAGCGAGCTGCGCGAAAGCCAGCTGGACAGGGCGCCCTACGGTCATCACATCGCCTGCGTGCCGGAAGCGGTGCGGCGGGTGTATTCGACCAGCGGCACCACTGGCCGCCCGACCTATATCGGACTCACCCGTCACGACGCGCAGGTGTGGCGCGAAGCAGCCACCCGCGCGTTCTGGACCAATGGCCTGCGCCCCGGCCAGCGTATTCCGCTGGTGATCTCGCCGTTCGTGGTGGCGGCTTCCTATGCCGATGCCTTTGAGCAGATCGGCACCTCGATGCCCATCGGCGTCAACATGACCGACCGACTGGTCGATGCATTTCGCTTTGGCGGCGCGAGCGCCTTGCTGTGCACGGCCTCCTATCCCTTGCACTTCGCCCGCGCGCTGCAGGAACGCGACATCGATCCGGCCACGCTGGGTTTGAAGTTGATCCTGGCGGGCGGCGAGCCGGGCGCATCGATACCGGAAGTGCGGCGTCAGATTGAAAGCCTGTTCAACGCACGCCTCATGGAATGTTCGGGCAACGGTGACTACTGCGCGATGGCCTGGGCCGAGTGCGAGGAACGCCAGGGCATGCACTTCTGCGCCCAGGGCATCATCCACCCCGAGATCATCGACCCCGACAGCGGCGCGGTGTTGCCGATAAAGCCTGGCGTGAAGGGCGAACTGGTGTGTACCTCGCTGGATCGCGAGTGTATGCCCCTGGTGCGCTTCCGCACCCGCGATCACGTGGAAGTGACCCACACCGAATGCGCCTGCGGCCGCACCGGCTTCGGCATCCGCATCATCGGCCGTACGGACGATCTGCTGATCGTGCGCGGTGTGAACGTCTATCCGGCGGCGGTGCGTGATGTGGTCTCGAGCTTCGCGCCGGCCACCAACGGCGTCATCGAGATCCAGTTGCACGAAGCGCCGCCCAAGGGCTGGGAGCCGCCCGTGCACATCAAGGCCGAGGTCAATGCCGGGGCCGGCGATTTGAGTGCGCTGGCGCAGGCCATTGAAGCGCGTCTGCGCGACAAGCTGATCTTTCGTGCGCGCGTCGAGTTGGTGGAGAACGCGAGTTTGCCGAGGTATGAGTACAAGGCGAAGCTGGTGCGGGAGTTGTATCGCTAGGTCTGGTTGTGGGCTCGCCCCTTCTCCTCAGTCCTATCCCCCGAGGGGGAGAGGAGATAAGAGAGCCAGGCGAGGTGCATCCTCCTTCCCCCTCTCCCCCTCGGGGGAGAGGGCAGGGGTGAGGGGGCCTACTCGACGCCTCTACGTGCGGCCCGCCAAATTCCCCAGCCCACCACAAACGGCACACCCCCCCACACCGCAACCGTCCCCAGCATCATGCCGAAGTCACCGAAGGCATGGCCTGAGCCACCGTCAAGCAGGTCGGCCGCCATGGTGACCAGGAAGCCGGCGCTGCACAGTCCTGAGTCGCCGGTCGAGACAGCGCTCCCAGCCGCGGGCCAGGTCGGTATCCACGAGCGCAAGACCAGGTGACCGATGGTTCGTCATATTTCCTGCCTATGCTCGCCAGCGATTTAGGCATCGCTGGACCCGGCCCATGGCTTCGCCCTCATTCCTGCCCTGATGCGTATCGCCCTCGTCACCGATGCCTGGCAGCCGCAGGTCAATGGTGTGGTGCGGACCTTGGGCATGACCGTCGACTGTCTGCGCGGCATGGGGCACGAAGTCCTGACCATCACGCCGCTCGATTTTCGCACCGTGCCCTGTCCGACCTATCCCAGTATCCGTCTGGCGGTGTTGCCCGGCCGCCGCATCGCGAAACTGCTCGCGGGTTTTGCGCCGGACGCCATCCACATCGCCACCGAAGGGCCGCTCGGTCATGCCGCGCGGCGATATTGCGTGCGCCACGGATTGCCGTTCACCACCGCCTTTCACACCCAGTTCCCCGAATACATCCGGCTGCGGGCGCCTGTGCCGGTGGCCTGGAGTTACGCCTATCTGCGTCACTTCCACGGCGCGGCGACCCGCACCATGGTGCCGACCGCCACCCAGCGCGACAAACTGCGGGCCTGGGGCTTTGACAATCTGCGCCTGTGGGCGCGCGGTGTGGATACCGCGGTGTTCAACACCGAGGATCCGGTGGCGTGGGACTATCCGCGCCCCATTGCCATCTACATGGGCCGCGTGGCGATCGAGAAAAACATCGAAGCGTTTCTGCAACTCCCGGATATCGCGACGCGCATCGTGATAGGCGATGGCCCGGACCGCGAACGCCTGGCGGCGCGTTACGCGGACAGCCACTTTCTCGGGCCGCGCTACGGACGCGACCTCGCGCGTCATCTCGCGGCGGGCGATGTGTTCGTGTTTCCGAGTCGCACCGACACCTTCGGTCTGGTGCTGCTCGAGGCGCTGGCCTGTGGCCTGCCGGTGGCGGCCTATCCGGTGCAGGGACCGCTGGACGTCATCGTGCCCGGTGTCTCGGGTGTGCTCGACGAAGATCTCGGCGCCGCGCTGCGTGGCGCCCTGCGCCTGTCGCGTGCCGATTGCGTGGCACAGGCGCGGCGCTATTCCTGGGACGCCTGCAGCAGCGATTTTCTGCGCTACCTCGCGCCCATCCCGGCCAGCAGCGGCAGCCGCAGTGCACTCAGCGATTCAGGCGTGACGTAGTCGATTTCGCGGCGCGAGCGATAGGGCGCGAGGCGCACACGCAAGGCCGCCGCGAGGGCATCGGGGGTGTCGTACAGACACTCGGCCGGCACTTGGCCGCGCGCGCGCAGACGCTCATGGGCATCGAATCCGTAGCTGGCGATGAGGCTGCTGTAACCAGCCGCGCAGGCGGCGCGGTAGTCGCCGATTTCGTCGGCGCACACCAGCGCTTCACGGAAGCGGCCCGACATCATGCCGTCCAGCACATCGACCTTGCTCGCGCCTATCGGCACCGGCACGACGAAATCCAGCCCCTTGTCATCCACGCCGCTGCGCGCCAGCACCTGGCGTATGGTCGGGCCGGGCCGCAGCGTGAAATTGCGGCTGACGATGCCGCAGTGGATGCCGGGCTCGGCGATCATCTGATTGATGACATCGATGAATTCAGGATAGATGAAGCCCCGTTCGCGATAGCAGTCGGTCAGGCGCGCGCGCAGCTTGCGGGTCTTGGGCAGGCTCATGCCGACCAGATTGTTGAGCAGCTCCTTGCCGCCGCCCAGGTACTTGAGGAATTTGCGGCGATTGCGAAAGCGTTGCTCGTCGCCGACATCCAGACCGAAGCTCGCCATGGTGTCGCGCAACAGCGCGTAGGAATTGATCAGCAGACCGTCGAAATCGAGTACCACCAGCAGACGTTTGTGTGGCATATGCGCCTCCTCAGGCACGCCGCGCGACGCGCAGCAGGGTCGGGTAGTAGGCAAAGATGTCCGTAATCGGGTCGGTCACGAGCTTGACCAGCCATACCAGCGCATTGCGCAGCCCATGCCTGGGCGTCAATCGCGCGGTATGGCCGACGATCACCAGCGCGGTGAAGGCAAACCACTGTCGCGCGATATCCGCCGCGACGGCCGACAGGCTGGTCATGTCGAAGTGTCCGACGGACAGGCCATTGATGAGCGCAATCAGCAGATAGATGGCCACCACCCTGGTCTTGGTGCGGGTGTCCAGACCGAGCAGCAACTGCTCCTTGTCGTGGCACGGCGGTTCGATCAGTGCGTGGCCCATCTGGCGCACGAACAGGGCGGCCAGCCCGAGCCACATGGCGGTGACCAGATCGGAGAACACCAGCCAGTAGCAGAAGATGAAGGTCGCCGAGCTCAACAGATGCAGCAGTTGATTGGTGTGATCACTGTGGGATGCGACGTGGTCGTCGTGCTTGCGACGCATCACCTCGCCATAGAAGCTCGCCAGGGCGCGCGGCGGCTGAACGATGGCGGCCAACATGTCGCGCGCCACCTGGCGCTTGATGTCGCGCTCGCGATCGGGATGTTCGGCCGCGTCCAGCCACCACTTGTCGGCGCGCATGCGGGCGCCGGCCTCGACTATCGCGGCGGTGAGGTCGCGCAGGTCGTCCGCGCTGAAATCGAGATTGAACATGCAGCGCCCGGTGCCGACCCAACTCAGATTCACGCCGGCTGCGCGCAGGTAGTATTGCAGCAGCCAGTTGTAGCGGCTGGGTGCGGTGAACTGCAGGGTCCAGATGCTGCCGAGCGCGGTCACGGTCAGTGGCAGGCAGGCCAGTTGCAGACTGCGGGTGGTGGCGGCGGCCCAGCGCGTGGTACGCGCGTTCAAGGCCTCGAGTTCAGCGATCGCCGCCGGTGTTTCCACCCATTCGAGAAACTCGGCCATCGCGCCCATCGCGAGCGGATGGGCGGCAAAGGTGCCGACCACATAGGCCATGCGCATCGGATGTTCAGGATCATAGCGACGCATGAGATCGTGCCGCCCGCACACCACGCCTATCGGCATGCCGCCGGCCACGGTCTTGCCGTAACACACCATGTCGGCCTGCACGCCAAAGCAGGCCTGCGCGCCACCCGGCGCGAGACGAAAACCGCTGAACACTTCATCGAAGATCAGCGGCACGCCGGCGGCGCTGCACGCGCTGCGCAGTTCGCGCAGCCAGCGACCATAGGGCGAAGTGCTCTGCTCGGTGCGGCGCACTTCGCTGTTGAGCAGAATGGCGTCGTTGGGCGGCGGCGAATTGGGGTGGAAGGCCTGTACGGGATTGACCAGCACCGCGGCTATCTCGTCACCGCGCAGGCGGATGAGTTCAAGCACCGCCGGGCCCATGTCCTTCACAGTCAGACAGTCGTCGATGCCGCGCTCGCTGCCGAGTCCCGGCTGCACGCCATCCCACCAACCGTGATAGGCGCCGGAGAAACACAGCACCAGTTTGCGGCGCGTGTTGAAACGCGCCAGTCGCACCGCCGCCATCACCGCTTCCGTGCCGCTGGCATGAAACGACACTTCATCGAGGCCTGAAATGCGCTTGAGCGCGGCGACGTTATCCGCCACCAGGGGATGCAGGGGACCCAGCACCGGGCCGAGGTCGCGCACCCGGTCCCAGCCCGACTCCATCCATTGCTTGTAGCGATCGTAGCCGGCCAGGTTGACGCCGTAGGAGCCGCTGACATCCAGTGACCAGTTGCCATCCAGGTCGCATAACCGGCTGCCGCGACTGGCAATGGCGACCGCGGCCAGATTGAAGCCTTCGCGCATGACCCGTGCGAACGGAAAGGGCACGCGACTGGCATCGCTGAAACGCAGATCCGAGAGTCCGCCGCGTACCTGCTCCGCCCATTCGTGGGACAAAGGCGCGCGCTCGGCGAGTTCCGAGCGCAGGCGATGGAGCGCCTCGCGGCGCGAGACGCAATACTGCGCGGGTGCGTCATCGGCCGACAGGAAGCGGGTCTCATCGGTATCGCGGCTGCGCACCCAGTGCGCGAGGAAGCGCGCCACGCCTGGTGTGAAGGCGCGCGCGGCAAGGGTCGCGAGCACGCGTCGACCGTAATGGAGCAGGCCGATGGTGAGCGCGATGAACAGCGTCGCCCACAGCACGTGCGACCATGAATAGGGCCCATTCATAGAGACTTGCTCGAGCATGAGGATGATGACTCCTGGTGCGGATGGCGGTGGTCGAACGCGCGAACTGTCCGCCCGGCGTGTGAACGGCCCATGACAGAACTGCATCAATTCGGTGACGGCGCGAGTGTGGGCGGTGTTTTGCTCTCGATGTCACCCGCCTGTCGCGCGCTCATCACGCGGCTGTCATCGCACCCCCATAACTTGCGTTCGGAACGTGCCACCGGCACGACATCGACGGGAGGCCGCTCTGGGCGCGCAACTGACACTTTCGGATCGCATCGATCAGAAAATCTTCGATGCGGTGTATTCGCGGGCGCTGGTCTACAACACCTGCTGGGAAGATCCGGCGGTGGATCGCCAGGCGCTGGCGCTGGGGCCTGCGGACCGCATGCTGGTCATCACCAGCGCGGGCTGCAACGTGCTCGACTACGCCTTGCTCGGCCCGCACCGCATTGATGCGGTGGATGCCAATCCACGTCAGACGGCGCTGCTCGAACTCAAACTGGCGGGCATCCGTCGCTTGAACCATGGCGATTTCTTCGCGCTGTTCGGCGAGGGCCGTCACGGCCAGTTCAACGCCCTCTACCACGATGTGCTGCGCGCCGAATTGTCGCCTCATGCGCAGACGTTCTGGGATACGCGGGCCGGCTGGTTCTCGCCCCAGGGCGGCGGCTTCTACTGTCACGGCCTGTCCGGCGTCGTGGCGCGGGCATTTCGCGCCTATCTGCGTCTGCGACCGCGCCTGGGACGACTGATCGATACCTTGTTCGACAGCGGCTCGCTGGACCAGCAGCGCGAACTCTACGACCAGCACATCGCTCCCTTGATGTGGGGCTTCTGGATGAACTGGACATTGTCGCGACAGCTCACCCTCTCGATGCTGGGCGTGCCGCATCCGCAGCGCCGCGAGGTCATCGCGCAACACCACCACGGCGTGGCAGGCTTCATCCGCGAGTCCATCGAATACCTGGCGCGCAACCTGCCGTTTCGCGACAACTACTTCTACGCGGTCTATGTGCGCGGCGCCTATAGCGCGGAGCGCTGTCCGGAATATCTCAAGCCCGCGCAGTTCGCCGCGCTCAAGGCCGGGCTCGTCGATTGCATCGTGCCCCACACCACAACGGTCACGCGCTTCCTGCGCACTCACCCGCAACCGGTGTCGCGTTTCGTGTTGCTCGATCACATGGACTGGATGAGTTCCTACGACTATCCCGCACTGGTCGAGGAGTGGCAGGCCATCCTCGCGCGCGCCACGGGTGATGCGCGCATCCTGCTGCGCAGCGCACATGCACGTCCGCGCTATCTCGACCAGTTGCGTCTGACCCCCGGCGGGCCGCGCCTGCGCGACATGTTGCACTTCCACGACGACTGGGCACGGCAGTTGTCGCACGCCGACCGCGTGCATACCTATGCCGGCTTTCATATTGCCGACGTGGGGGCGTGACATGCCGACCATCGCCGAACTGCGCACGCTGTGGCATTTGCTGCGCGGCAGTCCCGCGACGGGCAGTCATGCCGAGCGCCTGCAGAATTTCTACCGTCCACAGGCCGCGTATTACGACCGCTTCCGTGAACAACTGCTGGCGGGGCGCGGCACGCTGGTGGACGCACTCGATATCCGTGCCGGGCAACATGTGCTCGAACTCGGCGCGGGCACCGGGCGTAACGCGGAGTTCTTCGCCGCGACCATTCCCTCATTGGCGCGACTGACCCTGGTCGACCTGTGCCCCGCGCTGCTCGAGCAGGCCCGCGCACGCGCCGCGCGCTGGCCGAACTGCGAAGTGATCGAGGCCGATGCGACGCACTTCGTCGCCAGTGGTGTCGACCGGGTGCTGATGTCCTATTCGCTGTCGATGATGCCAGCCTGGGAAGCGGTGGTGTCGCGGGCCTGTGCGATGCTCGCGCCGGGCGGCCTGTTGGGGGTGGTGGATTTCTACGTGTCGGGCGCGCAACCGGCCGCAGGACTCAAGCGCCATGGCGCGCTGACGCGGCGCTTCTGGCCATGGTGGTTCGCGCACGACGGCGTGCGCCTCGACAGTGCCAGTCTCGCCCTGTTGCGCGCGCGCCTCGACACCGTGCATCTGCGCGAAGGGCTGGCCAGGGTTCCCTACCTGCCCGGCCTGCGCGTGCCCTGTTTCCAGTTCGTCGGACGGCGACGGTGAGGCCTGCCCATGAATCAAGTGCGCGCCATCTTCATTTCCGATGTGCACCTCGGCACGCGCCATTGTCAGGCCGGCCGACTCCTCGAATTCCTGCGTGATTACGAGTCCGAATTCATCTACCTGCTCGGCGACATCGTCGATCTGTGGAGCATGTCGCGCGGCATTCACTGGACGAAGGCGCAGAACACCGTGGTGCAGAAGCTGTTGAAGCGCGCGCAGCACGGCGCATGCGTGGTGCTGGTGCCGGGCAATCACGATGAAGCGTTGCGCGAGTACGACGGGGTGTCCTTCGGCTGCGTCGCCGTGACGCAGCACGCGGTACACCTTGGCGTCGATGGGCGCCGCTATCTGCTCGTGCACGGCGATCACTTCGACCAGGTGGCGCGCTACCACCGCGTGCTCGCCATGCTCGGCGACCATGGCTACCACTGGCTCATGAACTTCAATGTGCTCATGTCGCGGCTCAGGCGCATGCTGGGCATGGCCGGGCACTGGTCGCTGGCGGGCACCGTCAAGCGCAGTCTGAAACACGCGGTGGCCTATGTGCGCGACTACGAGCTGTCTGTCGCGCGACATGCCATGGAGCACGGCTATGACGGCGTGATCTGTGGCCATGTGCATGTCGGAGCCGACAAACCGCTGCACGGTGTGCGTTATCTCAACTGCGGTGACTGGGTGGAGAGTTGCAGCGCCATCGTCGAGCATCTCGATGGTCGCATGGAACTGCTGGACAGGAGCGGTGTGGTGGTGCCGTTCAAATCCAAGGACGCGGCCACGGTCGCGAGCGCCAAATCCGTTTAAAGCAAGTCGCGCGCCGACCTCCCTGTCGGCGCACTGTCGCGCGGCTGAGCAGCGTACTGCCCAGCCGCCCTGCGGGCGAGACCTGCAGGCCTCGCTTTTACGCCTTGCTGCGGCGCTTGAGACCCGCCATCGCCACCAGGCTCGACAGCATCAACAGCGCGCTGGTCGGCACCGGCACCGGTTGCGCCAGACCGAGGCGCAGGAACTCGGTGTCGTCGGCAAACGCGCCGCGACCACCGCCCCCCGGATAGTTGTTGTCGTTGATCACCAGCAGGGTGTTGGCATCCAGCAGCAACACGTCTTCGATGGTCACGAACGGTAAGGTGAAGACGTTGGAGCCGTCGCCATTGAGATCGTGCGGATCGGCGATGTTCATCAGATCAACCAGTTCGGTCTTGTGCACGAAGCCGCCGTTGGCGACCCCGGCGGTATCGGCCAGGTAGATCTTCTTGAACGGATTGCCGCCGACCGTGGTGGCGGTGTCATTGTTGCGCTCTATGACCAGGTATTGATGGTCATTGATGGCCGTCATGTCGCCGATGTTGGTGCCGGCGCCTTCCAACTGGTAGAGGAAACTGGTCGCGCTGTAGGTCTCGCTGTCGATGTCGAACTCATTGATGCGCAGGCTCTTGGCCGGATCGCCGCTGACCGTGCCTTCGAGCAGGGTGATGAGCTTGTCGCCGGCGGGATTGATGGCCATGCCTTCGAAACCGTTGGAGCGACCGAGGTTGGCGCTGCCGACCAGATGGGGGTTCTGCGGCGACTGCACGCCGGGCAGCGCCACTTCGCTGCGCAATACTTTGCCGCTCGCGTCAGTCTTGATGAGAAAGGGCCCGAACTCGTCGCCGAACCAGAGGTTGCCATTCTTGTCCTGACGCACCGCTTCGATGTCGAAATCGGCGCCGGTCAGAAGACGGCCATCGCGGATGGTCTGATCGACCGCAGTCGTGCCGGCGCCGTTGGGGTAGTTGGTCTGCTCGGCGACCAGCGCGAAGCCAAGCTTGTGATCAGGATCGTGCAGGGTGATGAAGCTCGAGGTATTGAACGAGGCTTGCACCGCGCCGCTGTGATAGTCGACCGCATCGACCGTGCCCGCACCGACCACGGCGCCGCCGTCATGGCGCTTGAAGTTGGGCGTCACCGCGTACATGCGCAGCAGCCCGTCGGCAGAGTTGGTCTTGGCGCCGAAGCCGTTGTCGGGCATCACGTAGAAGCTGTTGGCGGTGGGGCCGCGCAACACGCCTGAGAAGCCCTGCACCGGCTGCTTGTCGATCAGCGGCAGCGGATTGGTGGCGGGAAAGGCGGTGCTGGTGAACTGTCCGGAGGTCGGCCCGGGGGCGAATGTGTTGGCCGGCATCAGGGCCCAGCCGCTCAAGGTGGTGTCGGCATGGGCCAGCGAACTCAACAGCACGGCGCTGATGGCCGCGCCGACTGAAGTCGCCGTGCGCAAACGTTTATGCATGGTCATATGTGTGTCTACCCTTGTGGCTCGATGTCTTGTTGGATGTGCCGCCGCATGCGCGTCAGTGCGATGCGACGCGAGCACAGTGCAGGCGGCACGCGACATCGCGATGAAAGCCCGGCGACATTCACGTGACGCGCCGTGACAATCTCCAACGGTCTTGCGCCGGTCGCCGATTCGACGCGCAGTCGTCACACCTTGCCGCCACACTCCGCTCGCCGAGCCCCGTGCTCGAGCACATGACAAAAGCCAGGAGCACACCATGCGCGGATTGGATCGTCGTGAGTTCATGAAGTGGATGGGCACCGGCCCCCTCGGTGCGGCATGGTCATCGAGCATCACCCGTGCGCAGGCCATCCAGGCGCATACGCGCAGCCATTCCATCAGCGATGTCGAGCACATCGTGGTGCTGACCCACGAGAACCGTTCCTTCGATCATTATTTCGGCACCTTGAACGGCGTGCGGGGATTCAGTGACCCGCGTGCCGCACGTCTGCCGGGAGGCAAGCCGGTGTGGTATCAGGCCGATGGCGCGGCGGAGGTGATGCCCTTTCACTCCGACATCATCGATCCCGGCATGGCCTTCTTTCCCCATCCACCCCATGGCTGGAACGATTCCCACGAGGCTTGGAACGAGGGGCGCTACGACCGCTGGGTGCCGGCCAAGGGCGCGGCGGCGATGTCCTATCTGACCCGCAAGGACATTCCTTTCCATTTCGCACTGGCCGATGCCTTCACCATCTGCGACGCCTACTACTGCTCACTACTCGGCCCGACGGATCCCAATCGCTATCACCCGTGGTCAGGCTGGACGGGAAACAATGGCGCCGGTGGCGGCCCGCTCGTCACCGATGCCGAACTCGGCGACGAGTGGATGACCTATCCCGAACGCCTGCGACAGGCTGGCATCTCCTGGAAGGCATATCAGGACGTCGGCGTCGGGCTCGATGTCGCGGGCTACTGCGGCTGGACCGGCGATCAGCCCTCCATCGAAAACCATGGCGACAACTCGCTGCTGTACTTCCATCAGTATCAGAACGCGCTGCCTGACACGCCGCTCGCGGAGCGCGCCCGCACCGGCACCCATATCGCCAAGCGGGGCAGTCTGTTCGACACCCTGCGCAAGGATGTGATGCGCGGTGCTTTGCCGCAGGTGTCGTGGATAGCCGCACCGCACGCCTATGGCGAGCATCCCCATTGGCGGACCAATCACGGCGCCTGGTACATCGCCCAGGTCATCGACGCCTTGACTGCCAATCCCGACGTGTGGAGTCGCACGGCGTTGTTCATCAACTACGACGCGAACGGCGGCTTCTTCGATCACATGGTGCCGCCGAGCCCCGCGCGCGGGGCCGGCGATGGGCTGTCCACCGTCACGACCGAGAATGAATACTTCCACGGCGATGGCGTGAACCTGCCTGGTCCTTATGGTCTGGGTGTGCGGGTGCCCATGCTGGTGGTGTCGCCGTGGACCAAGGGTGGCTATGTCAACTCACAGGTCTTCGACCACACCTCGGTGATCCGCTTTCTCGAAGCGCGCTTTGGCGGCGAGCATCCGCAACTCGTAGAGCAGAACATCACGCCGTGGCGTCGTGCGGTGGTCGGCGATCTGACCTCGGTGTTCAATTTCGCACGGCCCAACGCCGCCTTCCCTCACCTGCCGAGCACGGTGTCCTATCTGCCGACGGTCAAGGCGCGCCATCCCGACGACATCGTCGTCGCCGAAGCGGAGGCGTCCTTGCCGCGCCAGGAGCGCGGTGTGCGCCGCGCGCGGGCCTTGCCCTATCGCCTCGAAGCGCGCGGCATGCTGCAACCGATGACGCGTGGCTTTGTCATCGAGTTCAGCAATCATGGCCACGCCACGGCGGTCTTCCAGGTGCGCGCGACGCATCTCGACATCGCGCCGCGCAGCTATACCGTCGAACCCGGCAAACGCCTGCGCGACAGCTGGGGGTTGGCCTCCGCGGGTGACTATGATCTCACCGTACATGGACCGAACGGCTTCCTGCGCAGCTTCAAGGGCCGCATGGTCGACGGCCAGCATGCCCTGCTCGAAGCCCACGTCGAATGTCACCACGAAGGCGACAAAGCCCTGACCCTGTCGGTGGCGAACTTCGGCACCCTGCCCGCGACACTGCGTATCCGTGACAACTACACGGGTGAGAGCTGGGGAGGCGCCTTGTCGCCGGACGACGTCCTGCAGCGTGAGCGTCCCTGTGCACGGCATTTCGGCTGGTACGACTTCGTCATCACCAGTGCCGAGGACGAGGCGTTCCGCTGGCAGTTCGCCGGGCATATCGAGAACGGCCGTGAAAGCATCAGCGACCCGGCGCTGGGGCGGAGCGTCATCGGCGCTTGAGTTTCTTCGCCGTCGCTGCGTCGCGCCTGCGGCAAAGATGAGACCAGAGCGGGAGCGTCACGCCCTGTTGCCACGTGCACTGCGCCAGATCAGCCAACCAAACAGAAACGGCACGCCACCCCATACCGCCACCATGCCCAGCGTCGTGGCGAGGTTGCCGAACGCGTCGGAAGTACCGTCGTCGAACACGTCCGAGATCATGGAGATCAGGAAGCCGGCGCTGCACAATCCCGAGCCGCCCATGATCAACAGGCCAATCGCCATCACCATGCCGCGCAGGAAGCCGCCATCGGGGGGCGCTGAAGCGGGGTCATTCATGCGTTCGCATCCTCGTCCTGGGTGAGGGGGTGATTGATGTCGCGGCCGACGCGCGAGCGCGGTTCCGCGCCGGCCGGCAGATCGCGATAGAACAGATTGTAGGTGTCAAAGGGAATGACGCGCCCATCGCCATGCACGATATGGATGCATGACCGTTTTACGCCACCGATGCAGAAGTTGAAGCGGTCCATGAACTGCACGATGGTGATGCGGAACACGTGCTCGTAGCGCAGTTCGGCGGGCGTCGGCAAGGCTGGCAGACAGCACAGCAATTGCTGCAGCCGCTCGCCGGTGTTGAGCGCGCCGCCGGACAGGGACAGCAAATCGAACAGGCGCTGCTTCAATTGCGGATAGCGTTCAAAGGCGATGGTGGCCGGTGCGCTGCCGATGAATTCGTCCTTGGGGATGAGACTCGTGATCGGTGTGAGTGTGCGCTCGTTACGCAGTGCATAGCCGATGGCGATGTATTCCGGATTGCAGGGCAGGGGGATGAGGTCATCCTCGCCGAAGATGCCGGACTCATTGATGAGTTGACGACGGATGTCGCTCAACACGCTACGGTGGCGCGTCTTGTCGAAGTGTGGATTGCGGCCGGCGTCCTGCACCGGTTGAAAGGTCACGCCGCGCACGCAGCGATAGCCGAGACTCGTCTCGACTATCCGCCACAGGTGCGTGTCATTGACGCCGCCCTTGACCGTCACCACCAGGGTCGTCGAGATGCCATGGGCTTCGAGATGTGCCAGCGCCTGCAGACGTGTGCGCGCGAGATCGGCGCCGCGGATGTCCTGCAGGGCCGTATCGTCCAGGGCATCGAATTGCAGATAGACCTCGAAGCCCGGCATGAACTCGGCGAGAGCGGCAACAAACGCGGGCTCGCGCGCCAGTCGCACGCCATTGGTGTTCAGCATCAGATGCTTGATGGGCTTGCTGCGGGCCAGACGCAGAATGTCGAGGATGCGCGGATGAACGGTCGGTTCGCCGCCCGAGATCTGCACCACGTCCGGCTCGCCTTCGGAGGCGACCAGCGCATCCAGCATCATTTCGATTTGCTCGAGCGGACGGTGCGTGCCGTGGCCCGGCGCCGAATCGGCGAAGCACACCGGGCAGCGCAGATTGCATTGCTCCGTCACCTCGACGATGCCGACGCAACTGTGCTGTTCGTGATCGGGGCACAGACCGCAGTCCCACGGACAGCCGTGCTCGGTCGCGGTCTGACGGCGGTGGGGACGTTCGCCGGGTTTCAGATAGTCATGGGTGCGGCGGTAATAGGCGACGTCGCTCGATACAAGCGTCTTCTGGGTGCCGTGCGCAGCGCAGCGCTTGAGGTAATAAACCGCCGCGTCCTCGATCACCACCTTGGTCGGCACCAGTTGCAGACAGGTCTCGCATAGCGAACTGGAGCAGCGCGAGCAGCACCAGGGCCATGGTGGCGGCTTCATACAGTTGTACCGGATGGCGGGCGATGCCGTCGCCGAGGGCCAGGTGCTGCTGCGCCTCGAGGCGATGAAGATGGAGCATGCCCTGCTCGCCCCCATGGCCGGGCGCATCGCCCATCTGGGTTGCAAGGCGGGCGATCTGGTGCTGGAAGGAACGCTGCTGGCGGAGATCGCGCCATGAGCTTGCCGAACCGGGTGCGCATCGTCGAGGTGGGACCGCGCGACGGTCTGCAGAACGAGCAGGCGCCGCTCGGCACCGCGCAGAAGATCCGCCTCATCGACGATCTTGCCGCCGCCGGTCTCACCGACATCGAGGTCGGTGCCTTCGTCTCGCCGAAATGGGTGCCGCAAATGGCGGACAGTGCGGCCGTGCTGGCCGGCATTAACCGGCGCGCTGGTGTCCGCTATCCGGTGCTGGTGCCGAATCTACAGGGTTTCGAGGCGGCGCTGGCCGCCGGTGCGCGCGAGATCGCGATCTTCGCCGCGGCCACGGAAACCTTCTCGCAGAAGAACACCAACTGCTCGGTCGCCGAGAGCTTGAAACGGTTCGAACCGGTCGTCGCGCGCGCCCGCGCCGCCGGCATCCCGGTGCGCGGCTATCTTTCCTGCGTGCTCGGCTGCCCCTATGAAGGCGACATCAGTCCCGCCGCCGTCGCAGACGTGGCGCGTAAGCTGGCGGAGATGGGCTGTTATGAAATCTCG
>Ga0208492_1001004_pt1 | contig 20136 bp, 15 predicted proteins | sample Subbioar_CSW14AB_FD_184820 | JGI IMG/M metagenome (GOLD analysis project Ga0208492, IMG submission 184820) | Serpentinite rock and fluid subsurface biosphere microbial communities from McLaughlin Reserve, California, USA - CR12Mar_CSW14AB (SPAdes) | ecosystem: Environmental > Terrestrial > Deep... | reverse complement strand
GCTATGACAAGAGCAAAGGGCCATTGCCTCTGATTATTTGGGCTTATCCAAGAGAATTCAATTCCGCAGCAGATGCTGCTCAAATAAGGGGAAGCAAAGATCGTTTTACTACATTAAGCTGGGGGTCTCCCATTTATTATGTAACACAAGGTTATGCTGTATTGGACAATGCAGAAATGCCAATTGTAGCTTCAGGAGCTGACCAAAAACCCAATGACAATTTTATTGAGCAACTAAAAATGAATGCAGCTGCTGCTATTGAACATTTATCGGGAATGGGTATCGCCGACAAAAACAGAGTAGCAGTTGGCGGACATAGTTATGGAGCCTTTATGACAGCGAATTTGCTGGCGCATACCAACTGGTTTAAAGCAGGGATAGCCAGAAGCGGTGCTTATAACAGAACACTAACGCCTTTTGGTTTTCAGAACGAAGACAGAACTTATTGGCAGGCACCGGAATTGTATTATCAGATGAGTCCGTTTAGCTATGCTGATAAAATAAAGACTCCTATCCTTTTAATTCATGGAGAAGCTGACGATAACACAGGAACCTATCCTATAAATAGTGAAAGACTGTATGCAGCAATCAAGGGCAACGGCGGTACAGTAAGATTTGTTTATCTGCCTTATGAAGCACATGGATACAGAGGCAAAGAGAATGTACTGCATACGTTGTGGGAACAATTCCAATGGCTTGAAAAATATGTGAAGAATAGTAAATAAATACCGATACAGAAAAAAATAGTCCCAATAAAGGGACTATTTTTTTAATAGCGCTTCAGATTAAGCATCATCGTATAAAAGATAATTAAGGAAATCAATAACCCAATCAAAGATAAAGACCATCCCATTTTTATAGCTCTGGACTTTTTTGTTTTACCTGTATAATCCAGTCCCCAACTGCATTATACTTTTCTGCTACAACCCCTGTAGAAAAATCGGTTCGGTTATCAGCAAACAAAGGCGTATATTTTGCTCCTTCCTGTTGCTTTTTTAACTGATAATAAAACAAATGGCTAATTCCAGATTGGTTTAATCCAAGTGCTTTAATAAAGTTTTCTTTTCGGATGATAACTGCTGCAAAACCCCACAAAGTATCTTGTTGAAGTATGGGATATCTGCCTACAAACCCAATTCCGCCTTGTCTTAAATTAAAAGGGCCTTCAAAATGCAATCGTTGCAAAGAACTACTTAGCATGAGTTCCCTAACATGGGAAGGATCTGAATTTAAATTATATCCAATGGCCTGTTCATTTCCTTTAAGGGGATACGTGTGAGTTATTACCATGTCTTTCACCAACTGAATGCCATCTATATGTTTATTATGGTTCAATAATTTTTCTGCGATTAAATCGAAATGATTGTTGAGTAAATCATGTTCTACCATGGAAGCCATTACACTAGTAATGGAGTTGCTGTTTTGAATAGTGGTTTCAATCAGATTACCAATTTGATTAACTTCTCTTTCTACAAGTTGCTTTTCAAGACATCTCTCTTTATCAAACCACTTCCAGGCAAGCATTTGTGTAATGACTATCATCAACACAAATACCAGCCAGGAAGTAAACTTGCTATGTTTTATAATTGCATACATCCCAAAAACATAGCTTAAATTAATTTATTTTTAATTAATATCCTAAACCCCAGTCTCTGCCTTTCATGATGGCAGGCACTCCCTCTGCAATCCATTTAGCTGGTTTCTCTCCTTTCAATAAGTAGTCAAAGAATTGCTGTTCTCTAATCTGGATATCTTTTCTATTTTTTCTTTCAACCAGATTATGGTCTTCGTTATTGTAATTCAGCATCCATACTTGCTTACCCAATCTTCTAAGTGCTGTAAACATTTCAATGCCCTGATACCAGGGAACAGCTCCATCCGCATCGTTTGCCATTACTACAACCGGCGTTTTTACTTTCGGAAAGTGGAACAAAGGGGAGTTCTCGATGTATAAGTTGGGTTTCTCCCAAAGATTAGCACCGATTCTGCTTTGTGTCTTTTCATACTGAAACTGTCTATTTAAACCTGTTCCCCAACGGATTCCTCCATAGGCACTCGTCATATTAGCTACAGGTGCACCAGCCCAGGCAGCTGCATAAAGAGGAGTTCGCGTAATTACGTGCGCAATCTGGTATCCACCCCAGCTTTGTCCCTGAAGGCCTAGCTTTGTGCTATCTACATACCCTTTTGCTACCACGGCTCTTGTACCACTCACAATGTAATCATAAGCACCCTGACCAGGATATCCTGTCTTATACCAGATATCTGGAACAAACACGATGTAACCTCTACTTACAAAAAATGGTATATTTAAGCGAGAGGGGGTTGGTGCAGGCGCACTGTAACTGTACAAACCATCGCTGCTTCTTTCATAGAAATAAGCAATCATTGGATATTTTTTCTTGGGATCAAAATCTTCGGGTTTGTAAATAATACCTTCCGCTACTTTACCAGTATATGCTTTCCAGGTGAATAGTTCTGCCGTACCCCAATTGTACTGAGCTTGCTGAGGATTGGGCTGATGCAGTACAGTTGCATTCTGGACCTCCTTCATTAAGGTATTTGCCCGTAAGGATGTAATCGCAATATTGGTTGAACGTTGAAATGTTTCTGTTCCAAAACTAAGAACATCCGCATTTTTTGCTTTTGCAACTGCTGAAATTCTTACTGGTAAAGTTGCTGCAGCAACATCAGCGATTAAAAAAGCAGTACCAATCGTATGCATTTTTAATCCACTTTCTTTATTCTTTCTGTTAAAAACATTTAAGAGCAGTTGCTGGTTATTCGTAATAAACCGCTCTTCCCTGTTTAAATTGATGTTTCTAAATACCAATTGATTCTTTCTGCCCAACCCATTGGTTATATTCACAGAAGCTTGCTTTCCTGTGGGATCAACCTGCCAAATATCAAACTGATCATAAATAAGCAATGCTTGGTCATTTTCAAGCCAGCCTGCAACACCATAAGGATTAGGCTCATCGGGCACATCATTCTCTACATCATACAAAGGCAGTTTTATATCTGCAGCCAAAGCAGTTATCTGTTGGCTTTCTGCTGAATACACACTGTATTTTCTGGCAATGTCATTATAAATAGCAAGGTATTTCCCCGTAGAAGAGGCAAATACATTTCCTTTTATATTTTTCAGAATCATTTTTCTTGTGCCGCTAATGGGATCAATCACATAAATATCCATATACGAGCCCCCAAGCCATTGTGTGGCAATTCTTTTACCCTCATCTGCCATTCCATAAAATACTGCCCCATCCCCTTCCTGAGTTTGCAACACAGATCTGAATGCAGGTGTTCCTAACTGAACTACAGCCTTTCTATCAAAATCGAATCTGGCTAGGTATGCTTTATTTAATTCCTGCTGCAGATTTTTTAACTGAACAGGCTGCAAATAATCATCGTTATAATGCCATATATCTACACTTACTCTTTCAAACTCTGGTGTTAAAGTATCTTTTACCGGCAATATAGGAGCAGTTCCAAAAAACAATCTATTACCCGACTTACTGAAACTGATGGCCTGTGCATTTTCACTGATGGTATAATTGGCAGGCATACCGGCTGTGCCTCTGTCTGCAATTACAGTTGCACTGTCATTTCCATCTTTATGATAGAATAATTTATAAAACTTTTGCAAAGACTTTGCACTACTATCTCTTTCCGCAATAAATGCCAATTGTTTACCCGCTTCATCCATACGATAGGATTTCGCGTCATTGAAACCTGACAGAATTATTCGGTTTGTTCTGCTTAGTAAATCCAATTTCACAACAGAGGATTTTACTTTATTATCGTTTGCTTTCTTAGTAGTTTCAAACAAAAGAACATTACCATTTTTATTAAAGAAATATTCGCTTACCAAAGGGAACACCATGGTATCACCTGATTGCAAATTCATGATTAGCAAATCGGTTCCTTCTTCTATGGGTTCTGCGTTATTTCTGCCAGCAGGCGCAGGTGTTACAGGCTTTGCTGTGCTATCAGTCTGTGTTGTTCTAGGCGCAGCAGGTGCTGTTTTCTTTTCAAAAAGAATGGCTACATGAGCGGCATTTTCATCAGCAATTTTGAAACTTTTCACAGCTGCCATTTTCCTTATATTCCCATTACTTAAATTCACAATGGCAATGGAATCTTTTGGCATCTCTTCTGGACGTTTCTTTTTAATTCTTGCATCACGGGTATCCTTGTAAGGAGCTTTGATTCTGCAAATTAAAAACTGGCTATTATCTGTAATATTGGCATTGTATCCTCGCGCAATTTCTGCAACAGAACTACCATCTTTTCTTTTGATGTATAATTGACCATCTCCTTCTTGTGGTACAACAGTGAAAGCGACGAATTCGCCGTTATCACTTATGATTCGTTCTGCAATATTTTGCCAGCCATCATATACTGAATGATCCAATGGTTTTTTCTGAGCAAAACCATGTAAACTGAATACAAGTAAACCGATAAATGGGAGAAGTTTCATGTTGATTCTAATTTTGGATTTTCCGAAGATAATTAAACAATACCCAATTATTAATTGTAATTGTGTTGAATTTGATAAATGGATGAATATGAAAAAATGGGCAGGGTTCTGGATTCTTGTTTTTTGCACAGGCAGTATATTAGCACAAAACAGTGGCATTTACTCGGGGATTATACTAGACAGACAATTGCAGAGACCCATTTCAGGGGCAACCATTCAGCTTGTTCAATTAAACCAAAAAGTGATTGCCGACTCAGCAGGTAAGTTCACCTTCAGGCAATTGAAACCCGGCTATTACACATTTCAGTTTTCAGCCTTAGGTTACACTACGCAATTCAGGTACAATGTTCCTATTGTAACAGGTAATGAAAATACCATGGTGATAGAATTAGAACCCGCAATCAGCGAATTACAGAATGTACAGGTGACCAGTACCAGCCGGAATCGTTCAGCCAAAGCGGCAACCCTTGAAACGCCGCTAAGTGTTCAAAGACTTACTTCTGAAGAAATCAAAGCCAATCCAGGAGGCAATTTTGACATATCCAGGGTTATTCAGGCTTTACCGGGTGTAGGCGGATCTTCCAGCACAGCCGGATTCAGGAATGATATTATAATCAGAGGCGGTGCCCCCAACGAAAACGTTTTTTATTTGGATGGTGTTGAAATTTCGGTAATCAATCATTTTGCCACACAAGGAAGCGCAGGAGGGCCTACAGGTATTCTTAACGTAAGTTTTATTGAAGATGTGAAACTTTCTTCCTCTGCATTTGATGCGCGTTTCGACAATGCCCTATCTTCTGTTTTTGAGTTTAATCAAAAAAGAGGCAATAACAACCGTGTACAAGGAAATATCCGTTTAAGCGGCACGGAACTTGCGACCACTTTTGATGGCCCTATGGGAAAATCTGGCAATACAACTTTTCTGGCTTCGGCAAGAAGAAGTTATTTACAGTTGTTGTTTAAAGCCATCGATTTGCCTATCCGACCCAACTACTGGGATTTTCAATATAAAATATCTCACCAGCTAAGTAAAAAGACGACACTAACGCTTTTAGGTGTTGGGGCAATTGATGAATTTAATTTTGCTGCACCAAAAGAAGCAACCCCAGACAAACTATATGTACTGAATAGCAATCCTTCTATTCAGCAATGGAATTATACGATTGGTGCATCTATTAGACATCAGCTAAAAAACGGATATTGGAATCTGGCGATAAGCAGAAACAGCCTAGACAACCAACTAGAGAAATATGAAAATAATCTGGGGCCTGTTAAAGGTGCAAGAACCCTACAGCTGGGTTCAAGAGAAACTGAGAACAAACTTAGATTCGACGTTAATCAGAATTTCAACGGATTAAAATGGAGTTACGGTGTTGTAGCACAATGGGTAAACTATAGCAATAACACGAACCAACTCATTAGCAATGCTATCACAGATAACAATAATACTATTATACAGCCTGCTGTTACATACAATTACAATAGTGCCATACAATTTGCCCGCCTGGGTGCATTTACTCAGGTAGGAAAAAGATTTTGGAATAACAAGCTGGGCATTAGCGGTGGGATCAGATTTGATCAGAATACATTCACAAATACTGGAATGAATCCGCTGAAAACATTGAGCCCCAGAATTGCAGCGAGTTACCAAATAACAGACAAAGTCACTTTCAATGCTTCCGTTGGCACTTATTTTAAAATGCTACCCTATACCGTTTTAGGTTTTAGAAACAATAACAATGAATTAGTAAACAAACAAACCGATTACACGCAGAGCACGCATTATGTAGCAGGTTTTGAATATCTGTCTTCTGCCTCTACCCGTTTTACTTTTGAAGGTTTTTACAAACGCTACAACAACGTACCGGTAAGTGTGCGAAACGGCATCAGTTTATCGAATCAGGGTGCAGATTTCTCCGTACTTGGAAATGAAGCAGTTACTACCAATGGAAAAGGGAGAGCGTATGGTTTTGAATTCTTTGCACAGCAAAAATTAACTAAGCATTTCTATGGTGTTTTCAGTTATACCTGGTTTGTAAGCCAATATACCAATACAGGCAATAACTATGTGGCCAGCTCTTGGGACAACAGACATTTACTAAGTGCTGTGCTAGGATACAAATTAAAGAGGAATTGGGAAATAGGATTAAAATTCCGTTACCAGGGGGGTGTTCCCTTCACACCGTATGATTTAGTTGCCAGCAGACAAAACTTTCTTGCACTAGGCACCGGCGTGCTCGATTTCGGCAGAGTGAATTCGCAAAGGCTTAATGCATTTAACAGCAGTGATATTCGCATTGACAAAAAATGGTTCTACAAAAAGTATACCCTGAATGTATTTATAGATATTACCAATTGGTACCTGGCTAAAAGTCCTGCTCCTTCTGTGTATACATTCCAGCGAAATGCAAACAATACTTCATTTATTACAACGGATGGCTTGCCTGTTCAACCGAATGGAAGCAATGCAGTTCCATTTCTGTTAAGCAACAATGACGCCAATGTTACACCTACATTCGGATTTATTGTTTCGTTTTAAAGGAATGCTTTGCCAGCATCCTTACCATTTGTAAGACAACAGAAAGGATAATCAAGCCTACGCCATAATAAAAGCTAGCTGATAGATATTTATTTTCATCAAAAAAAATAAATGCCATGATAATGGCATAAACAGGCTCCAGATTCAGACTTAGATTCTGAGTAAATGCGGATACTTTTTTTAATGAATCAAGCATCAGCTGCATCGCTACAATAGTACAAAGCCAGCTGAGTACAAGCAACCAACCCAAATCTGAGACTGTTGGTATAATGGAAGTTTCAGGAAAGAAATATGCGTAAACAGGCATCAATAGGGTAAGTATCACCAGCCCTCCGGTCAACTCATATAACATCATGACAGTTGGTTCAGCTTCTGCCACCTGTTTTTTATTTAAAACTGAAAATAGAGCTGCAAGAAATGCAGAAATAATTCCAACGACAATTCCAGTCTGATACCTTTCATCAAAATGAAAAATCAAATAAATACCCAGTAAGCTCAGTAGGCCCAGCCCCAACTCGACCCACTGTAGTTTTTTGGTAACTAGTATTGGCTCTAGCAAAGCTGTAAATAAGCCTGTTGCTGAAAAACATACCAGTCCGATAGATACGTTGGAAAGTTTAATACTTCCATAGAAGGCTACCCAATGTAAAGCAATTAAAGTACCAATGAGAAAATAATGTACTGCTTGTTTTTTGGGAATCCGTGTTGATTTATTAGTAAGGGAAAATAATACAGACAAACTCACAACAGTTATCATAATCCTATACCATACGAGCGTCATTTCATTCAATTGAATGAGTACCCCCAGTATCCCGGTAAACCCTGCAAGAAATACCGAAATATGTAATTTGATTAATGCTTGTTTCACGAAAAATATTAGCTAGCTTTTACCCTTTTTCTATAGTTTTTAAACATGCTCTGCCATTGTATACTTATAACACCCAGTACACCTTCCTTAATAATGCCCTTATTCATCTTGCTCACTCCAACTTTACGGTCTCTGAAAATAATGGGAACTTCTACTATGGTAAAACCAAGTTTCCATGCAGCAAATTTCATTTCAATCTGAAACGCATAGCCCACAAAAGAAATCATATCAAAATTGATGGCTTCCAGCACTTCTTTTTTATAACAGATAAATCCTGCTGTTGGGTCCTGAATGGGCATCCAGGTAAGCAACTTGGTATACAATGCCCCTCCTCTTGAATATAGTTGTCTGTCTAATGGCCAGTTCTCTGTTTGCCCTCCTTTTACATATCGGCTACCAATTGCAAGATCCGCATTGCCTGTTTTACAAGCTGTATATAATCTCTCTAAATCATATGGGTCATGCGAGAAATCAGCATCCATTTCAAAAATAAAAGCATAGTCTTTCTGGAGACACCATTTGAAGCCATGTATATAAGCCGTTCCTAATCCTAATTTGCCTTTTCGCTCTTCTAAAAAAACCTGATTAGGATATTTTTGAATGGCATTTTTTACAATGTCAGCTGTTCCGTCTGGCGAACCATCATCAATCACCAGAATATGAAAACCCTGATGCAATGCCATTACGGCATCAATCATGGAAGCTATATTGTCCTTCTCATTATAGGTTGGTATGATGACAATTTTCTCTGGCATTTATTTTTTAAGCAGGGTTCTGTTTAATATTTCTGTTAACTTCTGTTTAGTGTTCATGGCAAAGTCTCCTTTCATCATCCAGTCATAATACTGAGGCTCTTCTTTCAATACCTGAACAACGGGCTTACCCTTATGTTTGCCGAAATTAAATACTTCTACTCCATTCTCTTTTACAAATCTTCTTGCAAAGTCTACAATATCATCTTCCCCAGTAAACTTCACTATACTTTCTACCGTATTACCAATCTGAGGATATCGTTCAATCTGCGCCTCCAGTACCTCCCAAGTTGCTGTTGCATCTGCTTCCGCACTATGGGCATCTTCCAGCACTTTATTGCAATAAAATTTATACGCTGCCCCCAATGTTCTTTGTTCCATCATATGAAAGACTTTCTGAACATCAACCAGCTTTCTGCCATCTGCAGAAAAAGGAACTCCAGCTCTCAAAAATTCTTCTATCAGCATCGGTATATCAAAACGATTGCTGTTATACCCTCCTAAATCACAATTTTCAATAAACTGTTTTACTTCATTGGCTACTTGTTTAAAGCTAGGCGCATCTTTTACCATTTCATCTGTTATACCATGAACATCTGAGGCTCCTGCGGGGATTGGTATCTGTGGATTAATCAGTTTACGCTTTACCTGTTTGGTTCCATCCGTCAAAATTTTCACAATGGCAATTTCAACAATTCGGTCAGTGCTGACATTTACACCGGTTGTTTCAAGATCAATAAAAGCAATAGGTCTGGTTAAATTTAATTTCATTGTAAAATTTCATGATGATGTTGGTAAGATTTCTTCCGCCAACGAATTTATGTTTAATCCATCATAATTTCCACTACTCATGAACAGAATATTTGCATTCGCACTGTTAATTTTCCGCAACCAATTCAGCAAATCTGTTTTATCATTTAACACAATCAATTCGTCATTCCCAAATCCCTCTTTCACTTTATCTGCCGGCAAATCGGGCATCTTCTTGATTTCCAATGCATGCTTTGCATAAAACACAACTGCTTCATCTACTTCATCTAATGCGCCCTTATATTCATTCATGAAATTTACATTCAGGCTGCTATAGGTATGCAACTCTAAAATCGCAATCAACTTTCTCTCCGGAAATTGCAGTCTTACGGCTTCTACTGTTGCTTTTACTTTACTGGGTGCGTGTGCAAAATCCCTGTAAATATTAGTGACATTGTTTTTGGCCAGCAACTCTAATCTTTTGGCTGCACCAGTAAAACTAGCAATTGCTTTCAAAAATGTTTCCGTAGAAATACCTAATTGCAAACAGGCATAATACGCAGCCATTGCATTTAGCAAATTATGGTTTCCGAAAACACCTAAGATACCTTTTACTCCATTGATTTCAAGTGTTGTAGTTCCGTTATTGATTTCATGTTTGGGAATACCATAAGGTTGATATTGAATATCTGACCTTCTGTGCTTCTCCACTAGCCCGGCCAACACAGCATCTGTTTCATTGTAAATTAATATTCCTCCCGGCTCTATCTTCTGAATAAATATTACAAACTGTTCCAGATAAAAATCAAATGTGGGAAATACATTGATATGATCCCAGGCAATTCCAGTAAGGATGGCTACATGTGGAAACAGAAAATGGAATTTGGGTCTTTTCTCCAAAACACTGGCAGGGTATTCATCTCCCTCGCATACAATTACCGAGGCATTGGTTATTTGAACCGACTGTTCAAAACCGGCCAGTTTAGCTCCCACCAGGTAATCAAAAGCCATCTGCTGTTCTTTCAGCACATGCATAATCATACTAGTTGTGGTTGTTTTTCCATGACTGCCACCCACAATAACCCGTTTTTTTTGAACAGACTCCTGATAAATATATTCAGGGAATGAATAAATAGGCAGTCCTAAATCCTTGGCTCTCAATAACTCAGGATTATCTGCCCTAGCATGCATTCCAAGAATAACTGCATCCAAATCAGGTGAAATATATTCGGAATTCCACCCAATTTCGATAGGTAAAATGTCCGCTTCTCTCAAATTACTAAGCGCAGGTTCAAAAATTTCATCATCTGAACCGGTTACCTGATAGCCTTTCTTTTTAAGTGCAATGGCCAGTTGATGCATTACGCTTCCCCCAATCGAAATAAAATGAACCTTCATGCGTTTATAGTTTAGTCAAAACAATTTAACAATATCAAAGACAAAAACAGGCAGCATATTCACCTGAATTGATATCTTTGTTCAAGTGCAAAATACATCTTCCAAGATAAAGCCCATCAGCATGAAAAAAATCAGCATCATCCTTCTTATTGCCATCAGCACTGCGCTGGTATTCAGTTCCTGCGCTTCTGTTAAGGGAAAAGGATGTCCAACTACCAATCCCCGCTATTTCAGAGGGTAATCTGCGCTGCTAGTTTTAAATGAATTATTTTTGCAAAAAGATGCATCATGAATTGGATTCATTTAACAGATATAGCCGCAATTGATCAGATTATCAGAGATTCATTTGTAAAGCCACAGGTCATTTTTAAACATAGCACCCGCTGTTCTATCAGTTCCATGGCACTAAATCGGCTAGAAAGGGAAGAAGCTCCGGCAAATGCCAACTTCTATTATCTGGATTTATTGAAGTACAGAAACATCTCTAACGAGTTAGCAGACAAATTCAATGTTTATCATGAGTCTCCTCAGATTCTGATTATCAGGAACGGGGAATGTGTGTACGACGAAAGCCATCAGGGCATTAATATGAGTGAAATTGAGGAGCAGGTAACAGCATAGCACTCAAACCTATTATCTATGAATATTACTGTTTTTGGTGCAACTGGTCAGGTGGGCAAGAGAATTGTACAAATGGCTTTAAATCAGGGGCACCATGTTAACGCATTCGGAAGAAATGTTGAATCTCTAATAGACAGAGACCAAACGAATGAATTATTGACTGCACAAAAAGGGTATTTATTTAATGAAAAGGATGTTGCCAAAGCCATTGAGCATGCAGATGTAATCATATCTGTATTGGGTGGCGCGTCAGATGGCTCCGATAAAACAAGGAGTCTTGGCATCAAACATATTGTGGAACAGATGCAGAAAAAAGGAAAGAGAAGAATTGTGGCTTTAGGGGGATTAGGAGTGCTAAATAGTGAAGACAATACCCTGATATTACACGGAGAAGATTATCCGGAAGAGTATCTGGCTGTTGGCAATGAGCACTTGAAAGCTTTTGAAACTTTACTGGAGAGCAATCTGCATTGGACTTTCTTCTGTCCTGCCGATATTCAAGACAAAGAAGAAACAGGCATTTATATTACCAGCATCAACTACGCGCCTGAGCCCAATCATTTCAGAATAAATGCGGGCGACCTTGCATTGGAAATGCTAAAAGCCGCCACGCAATCTGAATATATTCAACAAAGAGTAGGAATCAGTAATTACTGAGCCAACTCCACTACCATCGCGCTGGCGCCACCACCACCGTTACAAATACCGGCTGCACCAATTTTACCGCCATGTTGCTTCAATACATTTATTAAAGTAACAATAATACGGGCGCCACTACAACCCAAAGGATGTCCAATGGAAACGGCGCCACCATGAACGTTTACTTTATCCGGAGACAAGTTCATTTTCTGTGTATTCGCAATACCTACTACAGAAAAGGCTTCATTCAATTCAACAAAATCAATATCGCTCATTTGCAATCCTGCTTTGGCAACAGCTTTGGGCACTGCCAATGAAGGAGTAGTTGTAAACCATTCTGGTGCCTGTTCAGCATCAGCATAAGCGCGAACAATTGCCAGAGGCTTAATGCCTAAAGCATCTGCTTTTTCTTTGCTCATTAATACCACAGCTGCTGCGCCGTCATTCATGGTACTTGCGTTGGCAGCCGTTACTGTTCCGTCTTTTACAAAAGCTGGCTTTAATCCTGCAATTTTATCAAACTTAACATTGTAGGGTTCTTCATCTTTAGCAAAAACAATTGGATCTCCTTTTTTATTAGGAATTTCTACTGGTATAATTTCGTCATTAAACCAGCCCTTCTCCCATGCACCCTGACTTCTTTTATAGCTTTCAATAGCAAATGCATCCTGGTCTTCTCTGCTGATATTGCACTCCTTGGCACACAATTCAGCAGCATTACCCATTGCATAATTATGATACACATCGGTTAATCCATCTTTGGCAAGTCCATCAATCATTTGCACATTACCGTATTTGTTACCCCAGCGCATAGTAGGACTGTAAAAAGGGACATTGCTCATGCTCTCCATTCCACCTGCTACTACAATATCTGAATCACCCAATAAAATAGATTGAACGCCTTGCGCAATGGCTTTCATACCACTTGCACAAACCTTATTTACTGTTGTTGCAATTACCGAATCCGGAAGGCCAGCAAATTTTGCAGCCTGTCTGGCAGGAGCCTGACCTGTATTAGCTTGTATTACACAGCCCATCAAAACTTCATTTACTTCACTGGCATCAATGCCTGCTTTAGACAAAGCCCCTTTAATGGCAAATCCACCTAATTGCGTGGCAGTAAAATCTTTCAAACTTCCACCGAAGCTTCCAATAGGTGTTCTTACTGCTGAAACAATATACACTGTTTTTGTAGACATATTCCTTGAATTTGAGTTGCAAAGTTAATCAAAATACTAACACGCGTTAGTGCAATTAGGATTCAATTAACTGAATGCCTGTCTGCGTAAAAGAAATCAGTTTCTGTTTGTATAAATTACCGGTGGTCATTTTAAATGCTTTCTTACTCATACCGAAGAAGTCATAGATATCGGTGGGATCAGACTTGTCGTTATATGGAAGATATCCATTGTTTTCGCGAAGCAGCTGAAGAATTTTCTGTCCTTCATCTTCTACTTTGGAAAATCCAGGCTTCCCTAAAACAACATCTATTTTATTGTCGGGTCTGATGGTTTTAATAAAGCCTTTTACTTTATCACCTATTTCCAGCTTCTGAAAAACTTCATTGCCATGCAGGATACCAATATGCTTGTTATTGATGATCATAACATACCCTAACTCAGAAGTACGATAAACAAATAAATCAACCGGATCCATTTCTTTTACTGTGAGCTCATCATTGCTCATCAGGTTCTCAATCTTTTCTGTAGCGGCTACTCTACCGGTCATTTCGTCAATGTAGGGCATCACCAGGTAAGAGCCCCCCATGCGCATTCCAGAAATCTGTTTAGAAACAGGAACAAATAAATCTTTCATTAACCCCCAATCCAGAAAAGCGCCCTGTTTAGTAACAGAAACGACTTTCAGTTTGGCAATTTCACCCACTACCGCATTGGGTTCTTGTGTAGTAGCAATTAAACGGTTATCAGAGTCATGATAAACAAACACGCGCAATTCGTCACCGATTTTCAAGTCTTTAGGTGCAAATCGTTTTGGCAGCAATATGCCATCTGCACCATCGTCCAGGTAAAATCCAAAATCAACCTTACGGCTTACTTTTAATGTATTGTAATGACCAACTTGAATAGATTCCATATGGCTGAATTAAAATAATTCGGTTTGCGCTGTATCTGCAGGGGGTCTTATTTCCCACTCCATTTCTATGCTCTTATTAAAATCGGTTAGCTTGGCTCCAACTGCTTTCCACCCCATCACTTCTACCATTTTGGCCACTTTAAATTTGGCTTTGCGTACCTGCTGCCCCCTGCCGGTTTGCACTACCAGAATCGGTTCTGCCTCTGTGGTAACTGCTTCCAGTCGATTGTCCTTCCCTTCTTTAATAAAGGTAAATTGTGTTTTCAGTGTGCTGGTTTCAATTTTAAAACGCTTGATATTGTATTGCCCTTTTTCTGCATCAAGGTAAACAGCAGTAATTGTTTTATCGGGATTAAACTGTTCAATTAAAGCTACTTTTTCGGGTTCAAATCGTTGCGTAATCTCAGTATCGGTTAATTCATAGGAACCATCCTGATAAATCACGAGAATTCGTTCATCTTCAAATATGCCAAGATACTGACCTTTCTCTTCTGTATTGAGTCTACCAAACTTATCATCAAACCAGAGTTTTCTTCCGGCCAAGGTACTCTTGCCTGCTTCTTTCAGTTTAACGGTTTTCACAGGATACTTGGTCACCTGATTACCCATACTGCCCCTTCCCTTAATTTCCAGCTCTTCAAAATAGAAATCCAATTCCTTAATACGAGCAGTACAATTCGGACTCAGTATGATCTTCAACACTTCCGCTTCGCCATTTGGATTGGCAGACAAATAATGTACTTTGCTTTTTTCTGTTCCCTTGGTTAAATCGTATTCTTTATCTCGCGTAACCCCTGTAACATTAAATCGTTTTGCATAACTCACCCCAGACTTGCCATCCAGGTATATCATGTTGTAAGTAGTTCGCTCATCACTTTTTACGAATATGGCCGCATGAATAATGTCTTTCCCAATAAAGGTTTTATCGGAAACTTTAATCACTTTCATGATACCCGATTTGGTGAAAGCGATGATATCGTCGTAATCAGAACACTCACATAAAAATTCATCTTTCTTTAAACCAGTACCAATAAATCCTTCTGCCCTATTGATATACAATTTAGTATTGGCAATGGCAACATGCTTTACCTGAATGGTATCAAATTCTTTTATTTCTGTCTTTCTTTCCCTGCCCTTACCAAATTTCTTTAAAAGATTGTCGTAGTAGGCAATAGCAAAATCGGTCAGGTGTTCCAAATCGTGGTTAACCTGCTGAATATCTGCTTCAATATTTTTTATTTGATTGTTCAATTCATTGATATCGAGACGATAAATTCTTCTTACTGGTTTTTCAGTCAGCTTTAAAATATCTTCACGTTCAATCGGCCTTTTCAGTTTTTTCTTAAATGGTCCAAATCCTTTATCTATTGCAGCAATTACTTCTTCCCAGGTAGCATGTTTTTGTTCCAGTTCCTTGTAGATTTTCTCTTCAAAGAATATTTTTTCCAGAGAAGTATAGTGCCATTTGTCTTCTAATTCTGCTAGTTTAATTTCTAACTCCTTCTTTAGAAGTCCTTTGGTAAGATCAACAGAAGACTTGAGTAATTCCTGAACACCCATAAAGCGAGGCTTGTGCGCTTCAATTACACAGGCATTCGGAGAAATGCTCACTTCACAATCTGTGAATGCATACAAGGCATCTATGGTTATATCCGGAGAAATACCGGTTGCTAGATCAATATGAATTTCAACTTCTTTGGCGGTTACATCTGTAACTTTTTTAATCTTGATTTTCCCCTGTTCATTCGCTTTGGTAATGCTCTCCATTAACTGGGTAGTCGTTACGCCGTATGGCACATCCCTGATGACCAATGTTTTCTTATCCAGTTCTTCAATATGCGCTCTTACACGAACTTTACCACCGCGCTTGCCTTCATTGTAAGCAGAAACATCAATCATGCCCCCGGTCTGAAAATCCGGGTACAATTCAAATTTTCTTCCTTTTAAATGTTTGATAGCAGCATCTATCAGTTCACAGAAATTATGTGGCAATATCTTGGTAGATAAACCAACCGCAATACCATCTGCTCCCTGTGCAAGCAACAAAGGAAACTTCATCGGAAGATGAACCGGCTCGTTCTTTCTTCCATCATAACTTAGTTGCCATTCTGTTGTCTTTGCATTAAAAGCTACTTCCAGTGCAAATTTGGACAAACGGGCTTCTATATACCTGGAAGCTGCCGCTGAATCCCCTGTTCTTACATCACCCCAGTTACCCTGGGTCTCAATTAGCAAATCTTTTTGACCCAGATTGACTAAGGCATCCCCGATACTGGCATCACCGTGCGGATGATACTGCATGCTTTGTCCAATAATATTGGCGACTTTATTGAATCTTCCGTCGTCCATTTCTTTCATGGAATGAAGAATCCTTCTCTGCACCGGCTTCAATCCATCTTCCAATGCAGGCACTGCCCTCTCTAGTATTACATACGATGCATACTCAAGGAACCAGTTTTTATATTGTCCCTGAACCCCGGTTTCATTTTCAAAAACCCTTCTGTCTATTTTCTCTTTTGCCATGCTTTGTACTTAAACAACCAACTTAATTAAACTTATCCCTAGCAACAACTTCGAAGGCGCTATGCAGCTACAAGTTGCAGGGTAATTTCCTTCCAGCCCTTTGCCCAATCACCCTGAACAGTCAGCTTTCCTTCATTCGCAAGACATTTTAAACGCCATACCAAAAAAGCATCCCCTGTCTGAACGGGCATTTTACTTTGCGCACTAGAAATAATTTTTGTTAGTTTCTGTGCATCTTTTCCTATCTGAGCCAATAAATATTTATCAAAAAACTGAACTTCTTTACCTACAATTTTTTTACCCCCTTCTAAAAAACGCACCAATGCATTTTCTCGCATTGTTTTTTTCCACTCATCCGGGTCAACTTCAAATTCACTTAAGGTAATTGGTCTTGCCAGTTTTTTGGCCTTCATAAATTCCCTCGGCTGTATTTCATGTAAGTGTGTAGGATAAAATATATTTCCTTTCTCATTAAAGAATGGTAGATTATTCAAATACAAAACTTGAATTCGACCTGCAAAATTGGCTAACTGACTCATTAACCAGTAATAACCGCAAACATCGTGTGCATTTTGCCCCATCCATATCCATAATTCATGCGCATCATCTTCTTCCATTTGCTTCATCAATTGGTGTACTGTCATTTTATCATCTACCAGGTCCAGTTGATTTTCGTATGGTGAATTTTCCAGTACTTCTTTCCACCAATCTCTTCTTTGCTGATACCCTTCCGTAGCGTAAAGATCTTCAATGGGTCCTACAGCAAAATCATCTTTGATTTCCAACACTTCCCCCAGCAAACTTTCATCCAGTTCCATGGCTAACTGCAGTACTTTTACATTAGCCGCTTCAAATACAATATGAATCATCTATTCCTTTTTTTTAGTCAACTAAATCAAGTTCAACTCTTAAATTGTTAATAATGAACTCTTGTCTTTCCATGGTATTCTTACCCATATAATATTCCAGGAAGTCCTGTATATGATCTCCCTGTTCTAAAATTACCGGTTGCAGGCGCATATCCCTTCCGATGAAACGACCAAACTCTTCCGGAGAAATTTCACCCAATCCCTTGAATCGCGTAATCTCAGGCTTGTTCCCCAATTTCGCTGTTGCAGCCTGTTTTTCTGATTCATCATAACAATAGATGGTCTCCTGTTTATTTCTTACCCGGAACAAAGGTGTTTCTAAAATATAAACATGTCCCTTTTTAACCAGATCAGGGAAGAACTGCAGAAAGAAAGTCATTAGCAATAATCGTATATGCATCCCATCCACATCAGCATCGGTTGCAATCACGATATTGTTATAACGTAGCCCTTCCAATCCATCTTCAATATTCAAAGCATGTTGCAGTAGATTAAACTCCTCGTTTTGGTAAACCACTTTTTTGGTTTCGCCAAATGAATTCAGAGGCTTACCTCGCAAGCTAAATACTGCCTGCGTATCTACATTTCTGCTTTTAGTAATACTACCGCTGGCACTATCACCCTCAGTAATAAATATGGTCGTATCTTTTTGCAGTGCAATAAATGCTTCTTTATTCTTGGCAGGCAATTCATCATTTAGGTGCACCCTACAATCTCTCAGCTTTTTGTTATGCAGATTGGCTTTTTTAGCTCTTTCATTGGCCAACTTTTTAATACCAGCCAGTTCCTTTCTTTCCCTTTCATTCTGTTCAATCCTCTTTTTTAAAGCATCAGCAGTAGCCGGATTTCTATGCAGGAAATTATCTAGCTCTTTGGCTAAAAAATCCAACACAAAAGACTTCATACTTTGTCCGCCTTCAGATACATTCTGAGAGCCCAGCTTGGTCTTGGTCTGGCTTTCAAAAACAGGCTCCTGCACTCTTACAGAGACTGCAGCAACAATGCTGGTTCTGATATCTGAAGCATCGTAATCTTTTTTATAAAAATCCCTGACTACTTTTACATATGCTTCGCGAAATGCTTGTTGATGCGTTCCGCCCTGTGTAGTATATTGACCGTTTACAAAGGAAAAAATATCTTCCCCGTAATCGTTATTATGCGAAATGGCAATTTCAATATCATCTCCTTTTAAATGTATAATGGGATAACGTAATTCATCGGGATTGGTCTTTCGTTGTAATAAATCGAGCAATCCGTTTTTACTCACGTATTTTTTGCCATTGAAATGCATGGCAAGCCCAGCATTCAAATAACAGTAGTTCCATAACTGATTATCGAGGTACTCATGAATAAAATGGAAATTCCTGAATACAGAATCATCGGGAGTAAACTGAACCAGGGTTCCATTGGGCTCATCCGTTTTGGTTTCTTTGTGATCTTTAACCAGAACCCCTTTTTCAAATTCAGCCGTTTTGGCTTTTCCTTCTCGGAAAGAAGTAACCGAGAAATGACTGCTCAGGGCATTCACTGCTTTGGTACCTACTCCATTCAATCCCACACTCTTCTGAAATGCTTTGCTATCGTATTTGGCACCGGTATTAATTTTACTTACCACATCCACCACTTTGCCTAAAGGAATTCCGCGACCATAATCTCTTACTGTAACCATTTTACCTTCAATGGTCAATTCAACCTGCTTCCCATGTCCCATGGTGTATTCATCAATACAGTTGTCAATCACTTCCTTGATTAATACATATACCCCATCGTCTGCTGCAGAACCATCCCCTAATTTTCCAATATACATACCCGGACGAAGCCGAATATGCTCTTTCCAATCCAGCGACCGGATGCTATCCTCGTCATATTTTACCAAATTCTTATCTTCTGCCATAAATCCTATTTAAGTCGAATATTGCTAACGGCAAATCTAAGTCCCTCAAATCGCAGCCCAAGTTTTATTATCTACAAAAGCGCTTTTTATGTGGATAAATCGTTCTTTTTCGTGGATTTTATACCTCAAATCCTACCTTTATATTAATGAAGAGCCCTTTCAAGCCCCAGACAGATCTGGCTATAATGGCCGACTATGCAGCCAGACACCAAGAGGAAAACGATCGTTTCAGTGCATTTATCAAAGAATACAAGGATGAGGAAATTGATGCCAAGGTTCAGGAATTGGACGCTTTAATTAGTCCAACTATCTCCTGCACAGACTGTGGCAATTGTTGCAAAAGTTTAATGGTTTGCCTGAATGAGGGCGAAGCAGACCGATTATCCGGACACTTGAACATGACAAGATCCAACTTTGATGAAACCTATTTAGAAAAAGGTAGTAACGGACTCATGATCATGAATCGAATGCCCTGCCCTTTTCTTGCCAATAACAAATGTTCTGTTTACGAATATCGTTTTGAAGGGTGTAAAGAATTTCCAGCCTTGCATATGCCCCATTTCAAGCGAAGAATTTTTACCACTTTTATGCACTATGACCGTTGTCCCATCATATTCAATGTGGTGGAAGCGCTGAAAGAAGAAATGCACTTTACCAAAGACCAGTAACGCTATAGATATGTCTGTATTATTTGGAATTGATTATC
>Ga0208492_1001003_pt1 | contig 20148 bp, 18 predicted proteins | sample Subbioar_CSW14AB_FD_184820 | JGI IMG/M metagenome (GOLD analysis project Ga0208492, IMG submission 184820) | Serpentinite rock and fluid subsurface biosphere microbial communities from McLaughlin Reserve, California, USA - CR12Mar_CSW14AB (SPAdes) | ecosystem: Environmental > Terrestrial > Deep... | reverse complement strand
GATGCCCATGATCGGTTTCAACGAGAAGCCGTACCCAATGATCGCGTAGTGGAGCTTGGCGCCGACCATGTTGGAGTAGGTCGAGAGGATGCTCGCGCAGTCGGTGCAGTTGACCGTGTTCCCGCGCGAGCGCTTGAGGAACGACGTCAGGTCGAACCGCGCGCCCGAGTAGCCGCTCGTGTAGCTCGTGTAGAACGACGCTCCGCTCTTGCGGTCGTACCTCAGACCGAATTCCTCGTAGACCATCTGCACGAGCGTCTTGCGCACCTCGGCCGGGTCGGCCGTCTTGCCGGCGATCTTCGCGGTCGCGGCGTCGACCACCGCGACCCACGGGAGGTTCGGCGCGGTGGTCCCGAGCTCGTTGCCGAGCACGCCGTACACCCGGAGCGTCGCCTTCTGCACGGCGCCGGGAATGGCCTTCCACCCGTCGTCCGCTTTGGCCTCGAAGCGCCACTGCAGCGCGAGGTCGACCCGATCGACCGCGGGCACCGGCGACTTGTCGAGACGCACGTTGACCTTGTCGGCGATTGCTTCGCCGGCCGGGCCGCCGTCGAGCACCAGACGCAGCGCTGGAGCGCCGGTCGGGACGTTCGGCAACCCACCTTTGGCGGTCTTGCCGAGGGTGAAGATGACGTCGGGTTTGGTGCCGACCTTCAACGAGACGGGGTAGCTGACGCCCTCCTCGACCACGGCGCCGGTCGGATCGACCTTCGGCGTGACCAGGTCCTTCCACGGATCGGGGAAGGTGCGCGGCGCGCCCGAAGCGTCGTCGAGATCGGCCTCGCCGTCGGGGATGGCGAACGAGCTCGCGGCGATCTTGGTGGTCAGAGGGAACGCATTGGCGGTGACGTTGTTCACCGCGTGATACATCAGCGGCACCCGCGCGCCGTCGCCCGCACCGAGATCGATGCGCACGGCGCCGAGCCGCGCGACGAACAGATCGGCGCGTGCGGTGTGGGGCTTCTTCTCCTGAACCGCGGCGGGGCACTCGAGCGTCGCTTCGACGGTGTACTTGCCGACGCCGAGACCGGGCACGTCGCTCGTGGAGAACGACTCGACCACCTTGCCGAGCGTCGCGGGGCCTTCGCGCAGCGTCTTGACCGGCGCGCCGTCCTTCAGCAGCACGAGCTTCAGCGGGTGCTCGCCGGGCGCGCCGCCGACGTCTTCGAGCTGGAGGGTGATCGGGAACGCGACCTTGGTGTTCAGCTCGGCGATCGGCGCGGCCAGCGCGAGCGACACCTTCGCCTCGCAGCGCGCCGAGCTCGTGCCCGAGTCGCCGAGGCCAGAGTCGTCTCCCGCGGGGTTGTCCGGGGGCAGATCCGCGCTGCCGCCGCAGCCGGCGATCAAGAACATCAAGGGGACACAGGTGCCAGAGCGAATCACCGTCGAACCTCCTTCACGGACCGGTGCAGGCCGTGAGCGGATCGGCCACGTCTTTTGCGAGCGCGTGCCAGATGACGCACGAGCTCCACTCCATCGTCTTGGTCATCTTCGCGTCGGTGCCGCTCTTCATCGAGAGCGCCACCGCGTACGATCCCCGAGGCGTCGGGATGATCGCGATCTCGTTGTAGTGCGACGGGAAGCCCGCGCCGCAGCACCCCGACGGGAGCCACCCCGCCTTGTGGTGCACGTCGGGCCGCACCGAGGCAGGGAGCTGCGTGCCGATCCAGCCGCCGTAGCCGCTGCGCGGCGAGAGCCTCGCCCAGTCGAGGAGCTTGTCGCCCTTGTCCTTGCCGATCGCCTTGCGTTGCCACGCAGCCTCGAGGAACTTCACCGCGCCGATGGGCGTGAAGAAGTTCTCGCCTCCGAGGGCGTTCGAGCAGTTGGTCGCGTTGCGGGTCTTGTCGTAGCTCCAGTGACAGAGCGAGACCTCGCTCGTGGGAATGCCCAGCGTCTTGCTGGTGAAGTCATTGACCGCATTCGCGCCACCCGCGAGGTCGACGAGCTGACCCGCCGTGCTGTTGTTGCTGTCCTTGAACGTCGGCAGCGCCGGCGTCTGGACGGCCGCGATGGCGTTCTTCGAGAGCGCGGCCATCGCCCAGATGAACTTGGCGCTCGAGGCGGAGTTGCGCGGAACGTCGCCGCGTGCCGACCAGCGCTGGCCGGTCGGGAGCCACTCGACCGCGATACCGAAGTCGGTCCCGGGCGCAGCCGTCGCCGCCCTGGTCTGGATCGCATCGAGGACGGGCTTCAGATCGGGGGGCGCCTCGCACGCGGTGAAGCCGTCGTATCCGCCTGCGCCATCGGGACCGATGCAGCCCTTCTCGAAGCTCTGGACCTGCCCCCCGGGACCTGCGTGCTCGTCCTCTTTGGGGAACCCGAACGACGGCCCGCCGCCGAGCGTGATCCACGCGTCGCGAATCTTGCCGCGCACCGCGTAGCCAGTCTTGGCCCAGTCCGCCGACGCGTCGGCGGCCGCCAACGTGAGCGGACCGAGGGAACCGCCCGCGAAGTCCTGGACCTTGCCCGGGCCCCATGCGTGCACGTAGATGCCGCCGCCGTTGTCGCTCGGCGTGCCCGCCTTGGGCTCGCCGCCGAGCCGGTCGTAGGCGTCCTGGATTGGCGGGTGGTGGGTCTTTGCCTCGTCGCAGGCGATGACTCCGCAGCGCGGAGCGTCGACGGGGGCGCCGAAATCACCCTGCGAGTCGGACGCGGTGTCCTCGACCATCGACGTCTCGCCGCTGGTTGCCGCGTCGTCGTCGGTCGGCGCAGCCTCCGACGAACAGCCGACGACCAGCGCGCACAACAGCCACCCGACGCGAACCATTGGGAAACGAGCCTAGCGCAGCGCCTCGTCCATGCCCGGGGGCGATTCCCGCAGATCCGTCCTTGCGTGCGTGATTGGAAACGCACCTACACACACCCAGGCAACGGGTCATGCGCTAGCGCATTGACGAAATTGAGCATCGTCCGTGGCAACGTTTTCCCGTATGATTGGAGCCTTGTCTTCGTCGGTTGCGGGTACCGATGAGGACAAAGGCTCGGGAGGCCTCCGGGATGCGTAAGATTACTTGGCTGTCGGCCGCGGTGCTTTTGGCACTAGGGTGTAGCGAGAACTCGGGAGAGCTCGAGCTAGCAAGCGACGGCGACGGAAGCGTCGTCGACGATTCGAGCGGCGGCTCCGCCGATGGTGACGAAGACAGCGGCTTCGCGCTCGACGGCTCGTCGTGCACGCCCAAGACGTGCACCGAGCTCGGCGTGAACTGCGGTCCGATGGCCGACGGCTGCGGCGGCATCATCGCCGACTGCGGCAAGTGTACCGCGCCCGAGTTCTGCGGCGGCGGCGGCGCGAGCAAGTGCGGCGTGGGCGAGACGGGATGCGTCCCGAAGACCTGCACCGAGCTCGGCGCGTCGTGCGGCAAGCAGGGTGACGGCTGCGGCGCCCTCATCGACTGTGGAACGTGCACCGCCCCCGAGACCTGCGGCGGCGGCGGCGTTCCCAACAAGTGCGGCTCCGGTGGCGGCGGCGACGGCGGCGCTGACGGCAGCAGCTGCACTCCCAAGACCTGCGCCGCGATGGGCTACGACTGCGGCCCGGTCGCCAACGGCTGCGGCGGCCTCGTCAACTGTGGCACGTGTCCCTCCGGCTTCGGGTGCGGCGTCGGCGGCAAGCCGAACGTCTGCGGCTCGACGACGACCGCGTGCGTGAAGAAGACCTGCGCAGACGTCGGCGCGAACTGCGGTCCGGTGTCCGATGGATGCGGCGGTCTGACCGCGAGCTGCGGCACCTGCACCTCCCCCGAGACGTGCGGCGGCGGCGGTGTCGCGAGCAAGTGCGGCGGCGCCGCCACCTGCGTGAAGAAGACCTGCGCCGACTTCCCCGGCACCTGTGGCGCGCAGCCCGATGGCTGCGGTGGCCTCACCGCGAGCTGCGGCACGTGTACTGCGCCGCAGACCTGCGGCGGCGGCGGCACCCCCAGCGTGTGCGGCGGCGCGCCCTTGTGCACGCCGAAGACCTGCGCCGACTACCCCGGCACCTGCGGTCCGCAGACCGACGGTTGCGGCAGCCTGACCGCGAACTGCGGAACGTGTACCTCGCCGCAGACCTGCGGCGGCGGTGGCGTTGCGAGCAAGTGCGGCGCGCCCCCGGCGTGCGTCCCGAAGACCTGCGCCGACTTCCCCGGTAGCTGCGGCCCCGTCGCCAACGGCTGTGGCGGTCTCACGGCGAGCTGCGGCACCTGCACCGCTCCCGCGTTCTGCGGAGGCGGCGGGCCGAGCAAGTGCGGCACCGGCGGCACCACCACGTGTGTCAACCTGCAGTGCAAGCAGGTCGTCTGCCCGGTCGCTGGCACGACGACGTCGATCAGCGGCACCGTGTATGACCCCGCGGGCCTCCGCGGTCTCGCCAACGTCAACGTCTACGTGCCGAACGCGGCGATCTCTCCGCTCACCACCGGTGCCTCGTGCGACGGTTGCACCGCGGGACTCACGGGCATGCCGCTGGTGCAGACGGTCACCGACGTGTACGGCAAGTTCAAGCTCGACAACATGCCGGTCGACGCCGCGGTTCCGGTGGTGATCCAGGTCGGCAAGTGGCGCCGCCAGGTCACCGTCAACACCAGCGCCGGCAGCTGCAAGGACACGCCCGTCGCCGCCGGTCTCACGCGCCTCCCGCGCAACAAGACCGAAGGCAACATCCCGAAGATCGCGCTGACGACCGGCGGCGCCGACGCGCTGCAGTGTCTGCTCCGCAAGATCGGCATCGACGACTCGGAGTTCACCAACCCGACCGGCACCGGTCGCGTGAACCTCTACGCGGGAAGCGGCGGCTCCTCGAGCTACAGCGCCGGCGGCACGTTCCCGTCCGTGACGACGTTGTGGAACTCGTCCACGACACTCAAGGCCTACGACGTCGTGCTCATGTCTTGCGAGGCCTCCGAGGCGACGTCGAACAAGAACACCACGGCCCTGCAGGCGATGCAGGACTACGTGAACGCCGGCGGCCGCGTCTTCGGCAGCCACTACCACTACACCTGGATGCGTCGCGCGAGCGCGCTCGCCGCGCCGTACAACGGGTGGGCCAGCATGGTCAGCTGGAACACGAGCCTCGTCACGCTGGCGAGCCCGACGAGCGAAGAGGTGCTCACGGGCTTCCCGAAGGCGGCCACGATGAACTCGTGGATGAAGGTGCAGCCGATCACCGGCGCCAAGTTCGCGACCACGGCGACGCCGAGCACGTTCCCGGTCAACGGCGGTCGCCGCAGCATCACCTCGATCAACGACAAGACCAACACGCTGCTGTGGATCCAGACCGTCACCGGCGACTACCCGCAGTACTTCTCGTTCGACACGCCCGTCGGCGCGACGACGAAGTGTGGTCGGTTCGTCTTCAGCGACATCCACGTCGCCTCCGGCGACTCGCCCACCGGCTCGTTCCCCACGGGCACCTGCACCACCTCGAAGACGTCGATGTCGCCGCAAGAGGCGGCGCTCGAGTTCATGTTCTTCGACCTCGCCTCGCCGGTCTGCGGCGGCACCACGCCTCCGCCCACCTGCACCAAGGTGACGTGCGCCGACCAGGGCATCACCTGCGGCTCCGCGCCCGACGGCTGCGGCGGCACCATCGCGAGCTGCGGCGTCTGCGTCGCTCCCTCGGTCTGCTCCACCGGCGGTAAGTGCTCGTCGTCGAGCTGCTCGCCGACGACCTGCACCGCGCTCGGGTACACCTGCGGCAGTTGGTCCGACGGCTGCGGCGGCACGCTCAATTGCGGCCCCTGCGTCACCGGTACCTGCGGCGGCGGTGGCACCCCGGGCAAGTGCGGCGGCGCGACCTGCACGCCGACCAACTGCGCGACGCTCGGGTACGACTGTGGCTCGTGGCCTGACGGCTGCGGCAGCACCCTCAACTGCGGCACCTGCGTCGCCCCCGGCACCTGCGGTGGCGGCGGTACCCCCGGCAAGTGCGGCAGCTCGACCTGCACGCCGAAGACCTGCTCCGCGCTCGGCTACGAGTGCGGCCTCTGGGCCGACGGTTGCGGCGGTTCTCTCGACTGCGGCACCTGCACCCCGCCGGCGACCTGCGGCGCGAGCACGCCCGGCAAGTGCGACAAGAGCACGTGCGTTCCGAAGACCTGCGTCGAGATGGGCGTCAGCTGCGGCCTCTCGGGCGACGGCTGCGGTGGCACGATCGACTGCGGCACCTGCCCGCCGGGTGGTGGCTGCACGCCGATGACCTGCGGTGGTCGTTGCGGACCGCAGGGCGACGGTTGCGGTGGCGTGCTGACCTGTCCGGCTTGCCCGGGCGGGACGTGCATTCCGACGACCTGCACGGCGGCCGGCGCGGACTGCGGTCCGTACCCGGATGGCTGCGGCGGTCTCCTCGACTGCGGCAGCTGCGTGGCCCCGCAGACTTGCGGCGGCGGCGGCGTCGCCAACAAGTGCGGCGGCGTGAAGTGATCTGAACGACGTCGGCGCTCGAGAGGGCGCCGTCGAAGAACCGAGGGTCGGAGGTCGAAAGGCCTTCGACCTTCGAGTTTTTGGGGCTAACTGTCATTTGCGATGACGCCTGGCCACATCCTCCACACGCTCGACGCACTCGATCCGCTCTCCGACCTTCCGCGCACTGGTTGGCTGCTCCGTGGGATCAACCCGTGCGAGTCGATCGCGGCGCACACGCAGCAGGTCGCGGTGCTGGTGGCGATGCTCGTCGACCTGTGCCGCGAGGCGGGCATGACCGTCGACGGTGAGCGCGCGCTGCGGATGGCGCTGATCCACGACGCGCCGGAAGCACGCCTCGGCGACGTGCCGATGCCGGTGAAGACACCGGAGGTCGACGCGGCGCTGCACGTCGCCGAACGGACGATTGCGCACGCAATCCTGACGGAGGGTCTGGTGGCCGACTGGGAGGTCGCGGAGGCCGGCCAGACCCTCGAGGCCAAGCTGGTGAAGGCCGCCGACAAGATCCAGATGCTGCACAAGCTCTCCGTCTACGAGTCGCAGGGTCGCAAGCACCCGCTCATGGAGACGATGTGGAAGAACGCGGCGAACCTCCGCGCGCTCGAGGTCGCCCCGGTTCGCGCGGTGTACGAGGCGCTCTTCGCACGCGCGGGGCGCCCGATGCCCGCGAAGGTGACGCCATGAGCGAGGTTCGCTTCTGCCCTCGGTGCGCCGCGCCGCTCGAATCCCGTGAGCACGCTGGTCGCGAGCGCCTTCTGTGTCCCAACGACGGGTGGGTCTTCTGGAACAATCCCCTCCCCGTGGTGGCGGCGATCGTGGAGCACGAGGGCATGGTGATCCTCGTGCGCAACCACGGCTGGCCCGAGAAGCTCTTCGGGCTGGTCACCGGGTTCCTGGAGAAGGGCGAGACCCCCGAACAGGGCGTGCTTCGGGAGCTTCGCGAGGAGCTCTCGCTCGAGGGCGAGGTCGTGCGGTTGATCGGCGTCTACTCGTTCGAGCAGCGCAACGAGCTGATCGTCGCGTATCACGTGCGGGCACACGGCACGATCGCGCTGGGCGAAGAGCTCGCGCAGTACAAGGCGGTCGCGCGCGAGAAGCTCCGACCTTGGCCCTTCGGGACAGGCCTCGCGGTGCGCGATTGGCTCGCGAGCAGCTGAAGCTGTGGATGCGGCCCACGAGAGCAAGACGCCGCTCCACGTGAGCTCGGGCACCGGGACTTCGATCATGCGTGTCCGGTTCGCGTGCCTCCCCGAGATCGCCATCCTCGACCTCGGGACGTAGACTGGGTGCATGCGGAAGGCGCTCGCTGCGGGAATACTCCTCGTCGGTTGCGCGCCGATGCTTCCGGATGGACGCGTGCACTCCACGTCGCCGGGGCTTGCGCTCGTCAACGTGGCGGTGGGCGGTGTGCTCTACGTCGCAGCCGGAGGGTGCAAGATCTCCGGCTGCCCGACCAACACCCGCTGCAACCTGGTCACCGAACGGTGCGATCCGAACAAGTGCGACCGCACTTCGTGTGGGCCCGATGCGGTGTGCGACGAAGACACCGGCAAGTGCATCGCCGCGTCGGCGGCGCTGGCGCCCGCCTCGTCCTCGGCGACGACCTCGACCCCGGCTGTGCCCACGCCGTTGGCCGGACCGAACGCGCAGTGACCTTCAGCCCGCGATGAGCGGGGCGAGCGCAGCGCGGTCGAAGTAGACCTCGTTTCGTACGAGACGGTCGCCACGCAAGACCGCGAGATCCATACCGTCCACCTCCACGACGGCGCCGCCGTCTTGCCTCCGGATCGTGGCGCGCCAGAGGAACGCGACGCCTGGCTCGTGTTTCAGCTCGAACACCTCGCGACGCGCCCAGGTCATCTGGAAGCCGGCGAACAAGCGGGTCAGATACCGGCGCATCGCGTCGCGCCCGACGACCTCGCCCCGCGTGTTCGGGTCGCGGTAACGGACGTCGTCGGTGTAGCAATCGAGCACGCGGTCCACGTCCTGCGCGTTCCATGCGTCGAGGAAGCGGACGATCAGGTCGTCGAGATGTCGCTGCTCCATGGGGAGGTCTCCTTCCAGCTCGTCCACCGACCCACGATGCTGGGGCGTGGCGAGGCCTGCGCATACACACCAAACGTCGCTGCTCCGATGGGTGAAAGTCCGGTGAGCTCGAGGTACGCATCGAGCTGGCGCCGGTCAGGTCGATGGCCGTTCCATCGGGCGGCCATCGGAGGTGCAAGATCGCGCCGACGGGTCGTGGGAAGAGCGCCGCGCAACATGTAGGCGAGCGCGGTGGGCGCCCTGTCGTACTGCAGCTCGACATTCGGAGACATGACGACCTCTTCGTCAGGTGATCGCGCCGAGCACGGCACGGCACGTGGCTTCCACCAGGTCTTCGACCACGCGCGGCACGGGCTTGCCGGCCTGCACGTAGGGCTTGATGCCGCCGAAGGGCGCGTCGAGGAGCGCGTAGCGCAGCCTGGCCATCACCTCGCTGTCGGCGCGGCCGAACGCCCGCTTGGCGAAGGCGCGCAACGCCGCACCGAGTTGCGGCTCGAGCGAGGCGGCGCGCTCGGCCAAGGCCTTCGGCCAGTCGCCAGCAACGAAATCCTGCCGTCGGTGCAAGAGCAGCAGTCGGGCCTCGAGCGGATGCTCGCGGGTCCACGTCGCCATGAACCTGCCCGCGGCCGCAGCGCCCTCCACGTCGTTTGCCTGGGCGAGAGCCCCGACGAAACCGTTCTGGAACTGCTCGACTACGTCCATCCAGAGCTCGGCGAGGAGCTGCTCGCGGCTGTCGTAGCGGTGGTAGATGGATCCGGTCGGAGCGCCGGCCTCTTCGGCGACCGCCCCCACCGTCAGGCCCTGGGGGCCGCGCTCGGCCACCACGCGCAACGCCGCGCCGAGGATGTCCCTGCGCTCGAACTTCGCGTTGCGGCCCATTGGTTCTAGAATGGTCATTCTAGAATCTCTCGTCAAGCCGCCTACTGAGCCGTGGCCCTGGGCGCTGGGGATTGAACGCCGCGCGCCCACGTGGATCCCTGTGGGCTCGATGGGCGAGTCGACAGCAGGTGAGGCGGGCTGGGCGGCGCTCGAATCCGCGTTCGCCGCGCTCGGCCGTGTGCTCCTGTTGCTCGACGCCGAGTTCCGGGTGGTGCGCGCGACCGCGACGCTCGACGCGTGGGTCTGTCCGGGCGCGTGTCAGAAGATCCCGGGCCGATCGATCGAGGATCTGCTCGGGTCGCACCTCTTTGGCGCCGACGAGGCGCTACGGGTGTCGCTCGAGCAAGGCGCGCGCGAAGAGGGCCGCCGCGCGTTCGTGCAGTGCGAGAACGGCACCGCGCGTTTGGCCTCGGTCACCGCGGCGCCGGTTCCCGCCGAGGCGGCCGTGTGGGCGAAGGGTGCCCGGTACCTGCTGGTGTTGCGGCCCGCCGAGGACGACGAGCTCATCCTCGAAGGCGCAGCGGCGGCACAAGGCCTGGTCGCGCGCGCGCCGGCCATGCTGAAGATCGTGCGGTTCGTGGAGTCGCTGCACCGGAGCGACGCGACCGTGCTCATCACCGGCGAGAGCGGCACCGGCAAGGAGGTTGTCGCGAGGGCGATCCACGCGAGCTCTCCGCGGCGTTCTGGGCCGTTCGTCGCGGTGAACTGCGGCGCACTACCCGCCGATTTGCTCGAGAGCGAGCTGTTCGGACACGTGCGCGGCGCGTTCACCGGTGCCGTGCGCGATCGGGTGGGTCGGTTCGAGGCCGCCCGCGGTGGCGTGGTGTTCCTCGACGAGATCGGCGACATGCCGCTCATGCTGCAGGTGAAGCTGCTCCGCGTGCTGCAAGCCCGCACGTTCGAGCGGGTCGGCGAGAGCACGAGCCACGCGGTCGACGCCCGGGTCATCGCAGCGACCAACGTCGATCTCAAGGAGGCGATCGCCAACGGTCGTTTCCGCGAGGACCTCTACTACCGGCTGCGGGTCGTGCCGATCCACGTGCCACCGCTCCGGGAGCGCGAGGAGGACATCGAGCCGCTCGCGCGTCACTTGCTCTCGCGCATCGCCGCACGCGAGGGGCGCGCGGTTCGCCTCTCGCCGGACGTCCTGGTCGCGCTCAAGAGCTACGCGTGGCCCGGCAACGTCCGCGAGCTCGAGAACGCCATCGAGTATGCCGTCGCGATCTGCCAGCGGCAGACGCTGCAGCTCGAAGACCTGCCGCCCGAGATCGCGGTCGCGCTCGACGAGGGAGACCGCCCTGCCCGTGCCGAGGAGCCGGTCGGGACCGATGACGCCGCGCGGGTGCGCGCCGCGCTCGAGACCCACCACTGGCACCACGCCCGCGCCGCCGCGGAGCTCGGGATCAGCCGCACGACGTTGTGGCGGAAGATGCGAGCGCTGGGCCTCACTTGACCGTTTTGCACTGCTTCGTCTGCCTCGAGAGGCTCGCCGCGAAGTCGACGTAGATCTCGTCTTCGTAGCTCGCATGACAAGGGAGGCAGGAGCCGACGCGGGCGATGCGTGCTCGCTCGACCGGGTCGAGCAGCCGCGCACCGAGACGGGTGAGCTCACCTATCGTTGGGTAGGTCTCCTCGAGCTTCTGATGACAAGACGCGCAGGCGCGCGACCTTCCGGTGGTGTGCGGATCGAGCGGCGCGAACAGCGTTCGTTCCTTGGTCGTCCCGCCCACCACGAGGGTCATCTGCATGCCCTCGACGAACGGCTCGATCGCGCCGCGCGGGCCGAGCGCGAGGAGCGGCGGACCGAAGCCGTTTCCTCCCGCGGTTTCGGTCCAATGTCCCGGGGTGGCCTTGCCCGACAGGTGATCGACGTCGGTGCCCTGTGGGTCGAAGCTCGTGTGACAGGAGCGACAGCGGGGCGCCCAGGTCGCGTGGCAGGATTGGCAGGAGAGGCGCTCGTGGCCGCGGAGCGTGTGCCAGGGCTTGTCGGTCGCGAGCGGGATGGTCTTGCGGGCACCATCCGTGGACAAGACGAGCGAGTGCGAGACCGCGTCGGTGCGAACGAGCGGCGTCGCGTTCTTGGTGTAGAGAGGCGTGAGTGAGAGCGCCGGGAGGTTGCGACGCGCCCACGACCTTCGCAGCACCTCGGCCACCTGCTCGCGATCGGGATCGCTGGGTGGGACGTTCACGAGCTTGGAATGGCAGTCCGCGCAGCGCACTTCGAGCGCCTCGTGCGCGTGGAGATGCGGGGTGCCGCTGCCCATCAGCTCGCGCTCGACGTGGCAGTCGATGCAGGTCATCCCGGCGACGGCGTGGACGTCGGCGGCGATCTTCGCGGTGGGTCGACCGTCGGCGGTCTTGCCGGTTACGCGGGGATCGCCGGGCTCGATTTCCACCACGCCGTGGAACGACATGGTGATCCGTCCGCTGCGGCCGTGGCAGCCGGCGCACCGTCGTTCAGGCACGGTCGCCGACACCTCCGGATGGAGCGGTCCGGACTTCTTTGAAGTGACCGGCGGTGCGAGGTGACATGCAGTGCACCCCCCGCCTCGCGCGTCGTCCCCCAGGTCTCCCGGCCGCGGCTTCCGCGCACCGAGGTGGCAACCGGCACACAGCTTGCGAACGTGTGACTCGGCGGGTGTCTTCGGCGCAGCGTTGGGATCGAGCGAGCTCAGATCGTCCGAGGGCTCGCGATGCGGGGTCTTGCGCTCACCGAACGCGAAGCGATCGACCGCGAGAATACCGGGGGCACGCGCCATCAGGCTCGTGCGTACGCGCGCGGTCTCCACCGCGTGACACGCCCCCTGCCCGCACGTGCGATCGACGGTGGCGAAATCGCCCGAGAGCAGCTCCATCCCTGCGTGCGCGGCCATGGCGTCGCGTGCGTTCGGATTGCCGAGGTGACAAGGGCTACATCCCATCGCGTCGTGCGCGCCACCGAGCCCTCGAGTGCTCGCGTGACACGAGAGACAACCCTCGTCACGCGAGAGGCCGGCGAGGGTGATTCGGGGCAACGGCGGCTGCGGCGCCGGTCGCAGGAAGACCGCGAGCGCCACCGCGGCAAGGGCCGCGAGCACCATGAGCACCGCGATGCGCGAACGGTGGCTCATGGTGCTGCGACCGACTTGGAGGGAGGAAGTGCCGGCGTGCTACCTGCACGCCAGCCGATCGACTCGAAGGGAGAAAGTGCCGGCGTGCTACCTGCACGCCAGCCGATCGACTCGAAGGGAGAAAGTGCCGGCGTGCTACCTGCACGCCGGCCCGCCGTCGTCAGCAGCCCTCGCGCTTCTTCGGTGCGGCGCCTCCCGGGGTGGCGATCGGCGCGATGGGCGCGGCGACGGGGGTCGTCGGCGCGAGTTGCGCATCGCCGAAGGCGTGACGGAGGGCCACTTGTTCGCGGTAGGTCTGCCATGTCGCGGCCGACGCACCGACGAGGGGCGCGGTCGGATCCTGATCCATGGTCTTGTCCCATGAATCGAGCCCGCCGGCGAGCACTCGCACGTCACGACCGGAGGCCCGGAGCCGACGCGCGACCCGATCCATGCGCACGAGGTCGAAGCCGGCGAGCACGATGCGGCGGACGCGCGGGGCGTTCTCCACGAGCGCGTCGTCGGTCGCGCCGAACATGGCCGCGGGCATCGCGAACCGGAGCGAGTGCCGCGGCTCCTCCAGCGCGATCACGACCACGTCGGGAGGAGCCTCCGCGAGCAGGCGTGCAAGGGCGAACGGCTCGATCGTCGCCGGCGCCACCTCGACGGAGGCCGCGACGGGATTCGTCGTTCGACGCGCGAGGCCCGCGCTGCCGAAGGCCACGCCGAGCGCAGCGAGCACGAACATGGTGTGGGTGGTGAAGCGCAACATGGCAATTCACTCCGCAGGGGTGGGCGCGGCCGAGTGGGTCTCCGAAGGATCTTCTTCGGGCGAGCCGCGCATCTTCCGTTCGATCCATTCCGCACCGGCGAACATGCCGAGGGCTAGGAGGGTGACGAGGATGGCGACGGTGCCGTACGAGAGGTGCAGCCAGTCCATCAGGAACTGCCGCTTGCCGCCGCCCGAGGTGGCGAAGCGCGCGATCTTCCCGTAGGCACCGGCGAACCCGAGGATGCCCGCCATCGCTCCGCCGAGGAACGCGAGCGCGTCGATCTTGCCGGTCGCTGCGGCGACGACGCTGGTGCCGGGGCAATAGCCGCCGATGGCGAAGCCGGCGCCGAAGATCAGGCCGCCGGCGACCTGCGGTCCGAGGAACGTCGGGTTGACGTAGATCTTCTCCATGTCGACGAGGCCGACCGAGCGCAGGACCACGAGGCCGAGCATCGCGGTGACGATCGCCGTGAACATCACCTTCAGCACGGTCATGTCGCGGAGGTAGAACTGCGCCGCGAGCTTCTTGGAGCTGCCGAAGCCGGCGCGCTCGAGCACGAAGCCGAACGCGAACCCCGACAGGATGGCGAACGTGTAGGCGATCCAGGTTTCGGGTTTGAAGGGCATCATGTCCAGAGCCTCCTCACGAAGTACGCAATGCCGTAAGCGCCGCCGAAGACGGCGAACATGAAGGCCCAACTCCCGAGAGCGAGCGTCGCGCCGCCGGTGAGCGCCTGACCACTCGTACAACCCTGGGCGAGGCGGGCGCCGAAGCCGACGATCGCGCCGCCGAGGAATGCGAAGAACAGGCGCTGGCGCGGCGTGACGCGCGGGCCGCGTTCGACCTGCAGGCCGAACCGACCGCTCGTGAGACCGGCGGCGAGGCCGCCGAGGACCACGCCGATCACCTCGAAGACCAGCCAGTCGTCCCACCACCGCGCGCCCTTGGCGAAGTAGCCGCCGAACGCGCCGTTGCTCGAAACCCAGGTCGGGGCGAACACGTCGGTGATGCGGGCGGTGAAGCGCGCGAGGGCACCCGAGGCGCCGAGGCCGCGGCCGACCACGAGGAAGGTGCCGAGGAGCACGAGTCCGAGGAAGAACCCGGCCACGTACGGATCCCACATGGGCTTCTCGTGGCTTCCTTGGGTTTGCGTGTGAGTGGTCATGGGATCAGCCCTTCACGAACGAAACGTCTTGTCCCGCGTAGACGATGACGAATCGGAGCAAGAGACCGCCGACGAGGACCAGCGCGGGCACCCAGCGGGAGTGCAACGCCTTGCCGCGGAGCGAGAGCGCTTCGAGCGTCGCGGGCACGAGGAGCCCGCCGAAGACCACGATGCCGACGAACAGCGGGGCATACGGTCCAGAGAGCACGAGCTGTGCCGCCTCGCGGTAGATCGGGCCTTGGGTCGAGAGCCCGACGAGCCACAGCACGATGACCATCAACTCGAGGGCGATGAGCGCGAGGTCGGCGCGGGCGAAGATGCCCCGCATCTGGTGATCGCGCTCGAGCACCATGAGCGCGGCGACGCCGGTCGACGTTCCCGAGGCGAGGAAGAGGAACCCGAGCGCGCCGCTCGACCACAACGGCCGCGCGACGGTCGCCGAGAGCAGGACGCCGGTGTAGACGCCGAGCGCGACGCCGAGCACGAGACCGGCCCACGCGAGGCGCCTCACGTGCACCTCGAGGAAGACCCGCAGCCTCTTCAGCGCAGGGACGCGGTCGAGCCAGGGCCTTAGGATCTCCGCTGGCATGGCGAGCACCAGACCGAGCTGCACGGGGTACACCAGGAGCAGTACCCAGGAGCCGAGTGACATCGGCGCGGTGGCTCGCAACGTCGTGTAGAAACGGAAGACGTGCAGCTTGTAGGTTAGGTCGAGGAACAGCGCGCCCATGCCGAGCGAGAGGAGAACCGGCGCGAGGAGCAGTCCTCGCCGCATCGCCTCGGTGACCCGCGCGCGCCCCAGCATCAGCACACTCGTGCTGACGGCGAGCATGAGGCCGGCGACCAGACCGCCGAGGAACAGGTAGATGGGGATCTCCCATCCCCACACCCGCTCTGCGACGGCGAGGGCCGCGTTGCGGGTGGATTCGATTTCGAGATGCGGAGCCATCAGCCTGCTCCATTCACGTAGAAGACGTTGGGTTTGGTGCCGGCCTCGGCGTTGACGACGGAGACGTCGCCGCGCTTGAGGCGGAGCGTGACGAGCGAGCTCGGGTCGTCGAGATCGCCGGTGAGGATCGCGCTGGTCGGACAGACCTCCTCGCACGCCGTGGGCTTGCCTTTGTCGAGCCGGTGCACGCAGAGGGTGCACTTGTCGACGAAGCCTTCGGGGTGCACGTAGCGGGCGTCGTACGGACAGCTCGCCATGCAGGCGCGGCAGCCGGTGCACAGATCGCGATCGATCTGCACGGTGCCGTCCTTGCGATAGAAGCTCGCGCCGGTCGGGCAGTTGGCGACGCAGGGGGCGTTCGTACAGTGGTTGCAGCGTTGCGAGCGAATCAGCAGCTCGAGAGCAGGGAGCTCACCGCGGGTCTCCTGCACGACCCAGTCGCGGTACGCGCCCTCGGGCACGCGGTTCTCGGTCTTGCAGGCGACCACGCAGGCTTCGCAGCCGACGCAGCGCTTCATGTCGATGACCATCACGCGGCGCATGGCTCAGGCCTCCCTCTGGAGCGCGACGAAGTTCACGCGCATTCCGGTTCCGCCCATGACCGGGTCGACGTTCACGCGGGTGACGAGCTCGGAGTCGTCGGCGCCCCTGCCGTTCGCGTAGCGGAGCCCTTTGGCGGTGTGGCCCCACCCGTGGACCATGAACACGCAGTCGCCGCGAATGCGTTCGGTCGCCTTGATCTGCAGCGGCGCGCTCTTGATGCCGTCTTGGTTGATCAGCCGCACGACCGCGCCGTCGGCGAGCCCCATGTCCTTGGCGACCTTGGCGTTGATCCACACGCGGTCGTGGTGGTTCAGCTCACCGAGCAGCCGGTTGTTGGTGGTGCGTCCGAAGGTGTGCCCCGGCGCGCGTCCGTAGAGCAGGCGGAAGTAACCCGCGGGCACCGCGTCGGGGCGCTTGTAGACGGGGAGCGCATCGAAGCCGGCCTTCTTCAGCTTCTCGGAGTACAGCTCGATCTTCCCGGATTCCGTGGCGAACGAGAGCGCGAGGCCGTCTTCGACGACGGTCGGCTTCTCGGGCGCGAGGATGACGCCGTCGCGCGCGAGGGCCTCGTAGTCGAGCCCCGAGAGCTTGCACCGCTCGCGGAGGTAGCTCTCGGCGTCGGTCCACGGGAAGTACGCTTCGAGACCGAGGCGCTTGCCGAGCTCGCGGGCGATCCACCAGCCGGCCTTCGCCTCGCCAGGAGGTTGGATGACGGGTTGGCGCAAGGCGACGCCGCTTCGACGCCAGGCGATCGGAACGAGATCGTCGAAGCGCTCGAGGTACGAGGCCTCGGGCAGCACCACGTCGGCGTAGCCGGCGATCTCGGCGGGCAACACGTCGACCACGACGAGCAGCTCGAGCGCTTGAATCGCCTTCAGCGTCTCTTCGCGCTGCGGCAGCGCCTGGATCAGGTTCGTCCCGTACACGAACCAGCCCTTGATCGGGTACGGCTTGCCATCGATCGTGGCGCGACGGAGCCCTTGCGCGAGCGGCTCGAGCGCGAAGGGAGCTTCACCGTCGACGCGATCGGCAGGCGGCTTCGGCTTCGGATACGCCGGCGTCGGTACCTTGGCGAGCTTCATCCCGCTCGGGCGGAAGAACCCTCCGCGATGGCCCCAGCTGCCGAGGAGGGCGTTGAGGATCGCGATCGCACGGGAGCGGTGGGTGTCGTCCGCGCCGTACCAGGAAGCATGACGGCCTGGGTGGACGAGCGACGCGGGGGCGGCGCCGGCGATGCGGCGAGCCGTGTTGCGGATCATCGTTGCATCGAGACCCGTCTCGGCCGACGCCCACTCCGGGGTGTAGGCGACGACGGCCTTCTGCAATTCCTCGAAGCCCGTCGTGTACTTCTCGACGTACGCGCGGTTGTAGCGTTGCTCGCCGACGATGACGTGAATCCACGCGAGCAGGAGCGCGGTGTCGGTGCCTGGCCGGATGGGCAGCCAGGTCTTGGCCTTGGAAGCGGCCGTGGAGAAGCGCGGATCGACGACGATCAGATCGGCGCCGCGTGCGACGGCATCGGCGAAGTCCTGCACCTGCGTGTTGTGCATGTTCTCGCCGAGGTGGCTGCCGATGAGCACGAGGCAGTCGGAGCTCCCGATGTCGAGCACCTCGGGTGAGCCCGGCTCCGCGCCGAACGTGAGGTCGAAGGCGACGTCGCGCGGGCCGCGGCACTGGGCGAACGAAGGCGCGCCGAAGTTGGCGGTGCCGTACGCAGAGAGCAGGTGCTTGAACCACGAGGCGCCCGCGCCGTGGTTGAACAATGCGACCGTCTCGGGCCCGTACTTCTTCCGCAGCTCGTCGAGCTTGCCGGCGATGAACGCAAGAGCCTCGTCCCACGAAACGGCTTTGAACTCGTCGCTCCCTCGCGGACCGACCCGGAGCAGAGGCTTCACCAGCCGATCGGGATCGTACGCGAGGCCGACCGCGCCGACGCCGCGCGGGCAGAGCTTGCCGTTCGAGAGCGGGTGTCGCGGGTTGCCGCGGATCTTGATCAGCTGCGCACCCTTCGCGTGCGCCTCGATACCGCACTTCCAGAAGCAGACCTCGCAGATCGACGAGACCACGGTGCCGTCGGTGCCCGGATCGATCGTGGGATGGGCGGCGAGCGCCGAACCCGTGAACGCGAGCTTCGTGGCAGCGGCCGCAGCGAGCGTGCCTGCACTCAGACTGAGGAACCGCCTGCGCGAGAGAGCCATGCTCGTGCTCTGAGCAACCTCGGTGCCGCGCATGCCGCACCGCGTTTTTGGGAAAACGAGGGCCGGGGGGTTGAACCGGTTCGTTTCAGCGAGCGGGGCGCGAAACGATCTGTTTCACCGGACACGACGGGCGAAGGTCGAGGGTCGAAGGTCGAATCGAGACGGAGCGCTTGGCGTGGCCGTTGCTCCGCGTTCGAGGATGCGCATCCCCGAAGTCGTCTCGGACGCATGGACCCCCGATGCCGCGGAGCGCATGGCGCACGAGCTCGGGATCGCGTTGCGGCCGGCGCACTGGCACGTGATCGGGTGTGCCCGGGAGCTCCGCGCCTCGCTGGGAAGCATTCCCGATTTCTCGTTGCTGGCACGAGTGACGGGGCTCTCGATCGACGCCATCTGCTCGCTGTTCCCCGGCGCCGAACGGACCGTCGCATGGATCGCCGGCTTGGGTGCCTCGACGTCGATCCTCCTCGAGTAACGGGACTCGCGCCCGCTATCCAAACCCCGCCGAGGAGATAGGATGCGTCCGCCTCGATGCGGAACCAGAGCAGCGCCGGATCACGAACGCTCCTCCTCTTCGGCTTCATCACGTTGTTGAGCGGCCTCGAGCTCTGCGGGCAGCGCCTCGTCGACCTGTACGGCCTTCGCCCCGCCGAGGAGCTCCCGAACGACAAGCTCCTCGTCGCCGGTAACTTCGATCGGGTTCGCTTCGCTCCCGCGAGCCTGCGGTTCTCGGACGCGCTCTACTACCGAAGCGATCTCGGAACCTTCTCCGAGCACGACCCACGCGAATCGATCCGCGTGAACGGCACGACCGATCTCGCGACCTTGGTCGCACGGCGGCGGGAGCTGCACGGCGCGCACGTGATCGTCGAGAACGTGCCCCTCGCGTCACCACCGTTCAATCTCGGCGGCAACGGCAAGCCGGACGTGCTGCAGGGCGAGGCGCACGTCGAGCGCGTGTTCGCGGCGCTCACCGGCAGCGGCGACGCGCTCTACGCCGCGCCCCCGATTGCCGGCGATCGCAACGCGGCGATCGCCGCGTTCACGCCGCGGACGAGCTTCGCGGGCGCGCTCGCCGCGCTCGCCGAGACCCCAGACTACGACGATCTCGTGCAACACATCCGCGCCGCGCGACGCGTCGATCCCGATCAGGCGAACGCGTACATGCTCCTCGACGGGACGCCGCCGGCGCCGCCCGGGTCCGTGACACGGCTGATCCCCCTCGGGCCGACCTACAACCTCTTCGTCGCCGCACCCGAGGGTGTCGACCTCTCGACGACGCCGGCCGAGGGGACGATCGACAAGCCGATCGACCACAGCGTGACGCGCCGTTCGTTGCGCCAGATGGTGATCGTGGTGCGCAGGCAGACGCAGGACACCAAGCCGCTGCGGATCATCCACCCCGGCTCGCTCGCGTCGTTTCGGGCGTCGCCAAACGCGCCGTGGGTGATGCACCCCGGCGGCGCGATCCTCCTCGGGCTCGGCGTGATCTGCAGCGTGCTCGGGATCGTGTGGGGCGCGCGCCGAGATCGCAGCGGTACCGAGGGCAAACTCTGGTTCGAGGCGGTACTCGGGATCATCGAGGTCGCCGCAGTCGTCGTGCCAGCGCTGTATTTCCTGATCCATCGCGCGGACCAACCGCCGGCGCCGCTGATGGGCGGCGCGCCCGCGGCTTCCGCGTCGATCGAGACGGCGAGCGTGGCCAGCGCGCCGCCAGTCGTGAAGGACCAGTCCGCGGACATCGCCAGCGCCGTCGCGGCGATCGCCGAGATCAAGAAGGCGACGACCCCGGGCACGTTGGCGATCGGCGCCGCGGACGCGGAGGCCGCCTGCGCGAGAATCCCCAACGAGACGGTGTGCGTGCGCGACCGATCGCTCCAGGAGATCGACGCCGCGATCGCGCTGCTCGCGAAGAAGGGCGACAAGAAGATCTTGTGTCAGCTCGCCGCGCGCGCATCGTCGCGCCTGGGTGACGCGAAGATGTCCGACGAGTCCGAAGTCCGCGACGCCGTCGCGCGCCTCGGCAAAGCGTGCCTCTAGGTGACTGGTGTGAAACACACGACTGGCGGCGTCGGCCCACGCCGGTGCCGGCCTGGGGAGCGGGACGTTT
>Ga0208492_1001002_pt1 | contig 20150 bp, 19 predicted proteins | sample Subbioar_CSW14AB_FD_184820 | JGI IMG/M metagenome (GOLD analysis project Ga0208492, IMG submission 184820) | Serpentinite rock and fluid subsurface biosphere microbial communities from McLaughlin Reserve, California, USA - CR12Mar_CSW14AB (SPAdes) | ecosystem: Environmental > Terrestrial > Deep... | reverse complement strand
AGCACAAATCCCAGCTCCGTGCCTCCGAGCCTCCCTGTGAGTCTCTTCTCTGGGACTTTGGCCCGAGTCTCGAACGATCTCGCGGACTTGGACCACGGTGTTCGTAGGAGCCACGGAGACAAGGAGGCGAGACGAGACGTGATTGGTCTGCCGATCGCAGCTCCGACCTCGCGTTGGCGGCGACGAGGCACCGCTCTGCAGCGGCAGATCATCTCGACCTCCTTGTCTCCGCGGCTCCGTGGTGAAATTTCTCGCTCTCTCAGTCGTCGGGGTGATCGTCGCTCGCGCTCCGAGAAGCGAGGGTTCAAGGTCGAAGGTCGAGGCAGCGGAAGGCACAAAAAGCCAGCGGGCCAGCGAACCGGCCCGACTGACGACTGAAGACTGACGACTGACGACTGATGTCAGGCCTTCTTGCCGCCGTTCTTCTTCTTGTTCGCGCCGCGGATCGCGACGATCGAGTTGCGGGCGCCGGGGACGCCGCCCTCGATGAGGAGGAGGTTCTTCTCGACGTCGATCTTCACGATCTTCTGGCTGAGGACCGTGAGCTTCTCGTCGCCGTAGTGGCCCGGCATCTTGATGTTCGGGAGGGTACGGCCCGGGGTCATGTTGGTACCGATCGAGCCGCCGTGACGACGGTACTCGTGGGTACCGTGCGTCTGCACGAAGCCCGCGAAGGCCCAGCGACGGACGACGCCGGTGAAGCCGCGACCGCGGGTCTTGCCCGACACGTCGACGAACTGGCCTTCCTGGAACACGGCGTCGAGCTTGACGGTCGAGCCGACCGGGTGCGCGGCGACGACGTCGGCGGCGACGCGGAACTCGCGGACGTGCTGCATCGGCTCGACGCCCGCCTTCTTGAACTGGCCAGCGACCGGCTTGGTCGTGCTCTGGGGGCGGCGCTTGCCGAACCCGAGGATCAGGGCGCTGTAGCCATCCTTCTCGGCGGTGCGGTGACCGACGACGACGTTCGGGCCGGCCTCGATGACGGCGCAGGCGACGAAATCGCCGGCGGCGGTGAAGAACTGCGTGCTGCCGAGCTTGCGTCCGATGACGCCGGGGTACTTGTTCATGACCGTCTCCGTCCCGTTCGACCTGGCGAGATTGCCGGGTTGCACCTGGACCCGTGGCGAGCACGGAGGCGCACTTGCGCGATTCGGGGGGGCGCGGAGTCTACCGATCGCGGCCGGATCGTCAAGCCTTCTGGCGCGCTGCGAGCAGTTTCGCAGCGAGCTCGGCGAATCCGGCACCCATCGGCGCGGTGGTCACGAACCGCGGCGGTACCGTGAGCCGACCGACCCACGGCGCGACGTTGGCGACCCCGACCGTGGTGCGGAAACAGGCGAAACAGGCGGCGTCGTTCTCGCTGTCGCCGACGAACGCCGCGCGTACCCGGGCCGTTCCGGCGTCCAATCGCCGAAGGAGAAACAGCAACCGCAACACCCCGCTCGCCTTGTCGTCGCCCTCGAACGTCGCGTGAAGGTGCACGCTCGAGACCAGGGCCCGAGCGCCCTGCCCGAGGACGAACGCACGCAGCTCCTCGATTCGCTCGCGGGACAGCTTGCGGCGCTCCCCGATGTCGAACGTGACGTCGGTGAGCCTCGCGGCGTTGTCGTCGGCGAGCTCCACGTCCGGGAACGCGCGTCGCACGTTCGCGATCACCGGGGCGAGTCGCTCCTTGGCCAGCGGATCCTGCACCAGGCGCGCGACGCCACCTGCCTCGCGGCGGAGGATGGCTGCGCCGTTCTCGGCCACCACGGCGAGCAGCGGCCACTGACGGGCGAGGAGCTCGCCCCACCCCGCCGGGCGTCCGGTGACCGCGACGAGCCCGAGGCCCGACTCGGCGAGATCGCAGACGGCGTCGTAGGCCTGCCGGGTGAGGTGGCCGTGGGTGAGCACCGTGTCGTCGAGATCGAAGAGAAGGTACTCGAGCCCCCGTGCCTCGTCGTCGCTCAACTCGTCGAGCGGACGCATCAGCGCGATCCGAGCTCGGCGATGAGCGTCGACAGGTAGATGCCCTCGGGGAATGCAGCCGGCACCGGGTGATCGCCGCCCTGCCCGAGTCGCTCGAGCACCGTGGCCGAACGTCCTGCTTTTCGTGCGCCGATCGCGAGGCTGCGCGCGAGCTCCGACGGCCCGATTGCCGTCGAGCAGGAGCAGACCACGAGGATTCCGCCCGGATCGACCAGCGCCGCCGCCTGCTCGACCAGCTTGGTCTGGTAGCCGAGGGCCGCATCGCGATCGCCGCGTTTGGGTGCGAGCTTGGGCGGATCGAGCACGACCAGGTCGAACCGCTCGCCCCTGGCCGCACGCACCGGCAGCTCCTTGCGGACGTCGGCACGCTCGAAGCGGATCTCGAGACCGTTGGTCTTGCTGCACGCCGACGCGACCTCGAGCGCGCGCATGCTGTCGTCGAGGGCGAGCACGGAGCGTGCGCCGCCGCGGGCCGCGGCCATCGCGATCGGACCGACGTAGCAGTAGGCGTCGAGCACCCGGCGGTCCTTGGAGAGCGCCTCCACGCGTGCACGGAGCCCGCGTTGATCGAAGTAGAAGCCCGTTTTTTGCGCGAGATCGCTGGGGATGGCGAACTCGAAGCCGCGCTCGCGAAACGACAGCACCGAGACGTGCTCGCCGCGGTCGAGAGACTCGTCGAGCTCGAAGCCCTCGCCCTTGGCGACGGATACCGGCGTGCGATCCAGGACCGCGATCGGCGCGAGGACCTCCTCGATGGCGGCGGCCAGTTGCGCTGCCCGGCGTCGCAGGCCCGCGGTGCCGGCTTGGACGACGGCCACACCGCCCTTGCCGGCCTCGTCGGTGCCGAACCGGTCGATGACCAGCCCCGGGACCTCGTCGCCTTCGGCGTGCATCAGTCGGAAGCCGTTGGTCGACACGTCGGGCAGGCCGAGCGCGCGTCGACGGGCGACTGCGTTCTGCAGTCGCGCGATGAGCCAGGCCTTGTCGTCGAGGTCGACCTCGTCGTCGTGGGTGACGAGCCGGACCGGAATGGCCTGTCGCGGCGACCAGAACCCACGACCGAGCAGATTTGCGTGCGGGTCGACGACGCGCACCTCGTCGCCGGGCGTGGGCTTGTCGCCATCGACCCGGGCGATTGCCTGGGCGTAGACCCACGGATGGCCGGCCCAGATGGGCTGCACGTTGCCGGCGCGCAGGTGGACGGTGGTCTTGCTGCGGGATGCGGTGCTCACGCGGTTCCTCTACCGCGCCCCTCGCCGCGCGGCATTCGGATTCCCGGGCCGGGGCATTCGAATTTCTGGCATTGTAGGCCCTCCATGTCTCGTCCCGCCTCCGTACTCCTGCTCGCAACCCTCGCGCTCTCGGCCTGCTCCAGCAGCGACGACGGGCAACCGGCCGTCGACGTCGACTCGAGTGTCGCCGACGTGCCGGACTTCGAGGAGCCCGTGTTCGACAGCGACGACCCTGCCGGCCGCGTGCTGGTGCTGCCGCTCTACTACCCCGACAAGCGGTGCTTCGCGGACCCGACCGAGATCGGCAAGTTCCAGGCGGGCCCCGACGGGGGGATCAAGGACTGCGCGAAGAAGGAGGTCTGTTACGTGCGCCCTGACGGCGTGCTCGCGTACCACGACCAGGACTGCATTGCGCCCGGCGACTTCCGCGCGAACTGGAAGCAGTCCGACTACACCGACCTCGGTCCGTGCGAGCCGATCAAGCACGTCTTCTCGCTGATCAAGCAGTGCCCGAACCCGAGCTGCACCTGGGCGCGCGACGTGATCATCGACGTCGGCGCTGGCTGCGCGACCGCCCTCACCACCAAGGGATGCCGCGAGTCGTTCGGTGCGCCGACCAAGTGCTTCTGCGACGGTGCCGGCAAGGTGTTCGTCACCGCGGACCCGAAGTCGACCGCCACGCCGCCGACGAGCTACTCGCCCTGCGACGCGACCAACGCGGACTGCAAGAAAGCCCTCGGAATGGTCGACACGGTGAAGGGCTGCGCCGTCGCGCCCGTCACCGACGCCGGCGCGGATTCCTCGACCGACGCGTCGACCACAGGCTGAAGTGATGCGGCGAGCGGCGACGCGCCCGCACGGCGAAGCGGTGCGAAGCGGCGCGACGCGAGTCGGGGGTGTCGGGGGGAGCGCTTCGCTCCCCCTGACCTCAACGACGCCGCCCGGCGACCTTCGGCGGAGGCGTCGCCGCCTCGCGTACCTTGGCCGGCGCACGGCTGGGCCGTGACTGACGGGGCGGCGGAGGCGGCAGTGATGCCACGCTCGAGACGAACAACACCGCACGCCCACGGCGGTGCTCGGTGCGCACGGCGACGAAGCCGTGGGAGCGCGCGAACCCGTCGATGTCCTCGCCGTTGCGCTCCATGTGCTCGCTGTATGCACGCCAGAGTGCGCGCGCCTGGTCTTCGGGCAGATCGACGCCGTCGCGGATGACTGCGAGCCGACCCTCGCTCCTGGCGCTAGTGACGCTCATGACAGTGACGACGCTAACCGGCGTTGGCGCGTCCGCAAGCGTCCCGGCGGACAGCTGTTGTCCGGCCCTGTTTGACGCGAGGCGCCGAGCAGGACGCCGCTTCGAATCGGCGCCCAAAGTCGACGATCACAACATGCTTGACTCTTCCGCGCCGCCGCCTATGGTGCCCGTCCGTTCGGCGACGAACTCCCTCGCGGGGTTCAGCGTTCGAGACGCTCGCGAAGGTGGCGGAACTGGCAGACGCACTAGCTTGAGGTGCTAGCGCCCGAAAGGGCATGGGGGTTCAAGTCCCCCCCTTCGCACTCCAAATCCTCGAAGTGACAGCGCGCCCGGCGACCAACGCCCGGGCGTGTTGGTTTTTGTCACGCGCGGTTTTGTCCGGCGGCCGCAGGCCGTGCTACGGCCGCTCGCATGACGGGCGGAATCATCGTCCAGAAATACGGCGGCTCTTCGGTCGCCGATCTCGAACGGCTGGGCCGGGTCGCCGACAAGATCCTCGAGACGTGTCGGGCCGGTCACCCGGTCGTGGTCGTCGTCTCGGCCATGGGCAAGACTACCGATGGGCTCCTCGCCCAAGCTCGGCAGGTCGACGCCGAGCCGCCGAGGCGCGAGCTCGACATGTTGGTCTCGACCGGCGAGCGCGTCTCGATGGCCCTGCTCTCGATCGCCATCCAGAAGCGTGGCGCCGAGGCGATCAGCTTCACCGGCTCGCAGGCGGGGATCATCACCACCGACAAGCACTTCGACGCGCGCATCCTCGCGGTGAAGCCGCACCGCGTGCTCGAGGAGCTCGAGAAGGGCAAGGTGGTGATCGTCGCCGGTTACCAGGGCGTCAGCGAGCGCAAGGAGATCACCACGCTCGGACGCGGAGGCTCCGACACGACCGCGGTCGCCCTGGCGGCTGCGCTCGATGCCGAGCGCTGCGAGATCTACAGCGACGTCGACGGCGTCTACACCGCCGATCCGCGGGTGGTTCCCGACGCAGAGCACATCCCCGTGCTCGACTACGAGACGCTTCAGACCATGGCCGAGAACGGCGCCAAGGTCCTCAACGCGCAGGCGGTCGAGTGGGCCAAGCGCGCAGGCATCGAGATCCACGCCCGCCACACCGGTCAAGGCTACGACGGCGGCAAGCCGGCCGACGGCGCGAGGCAGACGGTCGTTTGCGCGCTCGAGCCCGAAGAGCGCCGCGCTGCCGCGGTCTCCGGGGAGCGAGGCCTCGTGCTGCTCTCGCTCCACGGAACACGCGCGCTCGCGCTGGTCGGCGAAGCCTGTGCTGCGGCCGAGGTCTCGCCGCGCGAGTTGGTCGTCGACTCCCAGGGCGGGGTCACCGCGATCTTCTCCTTGCTCAACGCGCCGGATTGGGCGCGCGCAGAACGGGTGCTCCGCGAGCGCTTGCCCGAAGCGACCGTGCGTGCGGGGCTCGCCGGAGCGACTGCGGTCGGCGATGGCCTGACCGGTGTCGCGGGACCGCTCGCCGCAGCACGCCTTGCATCGCTCGCCGGCGACGCCGTCGTCCACGGCGCGATCGTCGGCCCGCTCCGCGCGACGCTGGTCGTCGACGAAGACCGCCTCGATTCGCTCGTGCGCGCCATGCACGCCGCCGTGGTTCGTTCGTGAACGCACTCGGAAAGTTCCTCGTCGTCGATGGCGTCGACGGTGCCGGCAAGGGTACGCAGATCGCGCTCCTCCGCGATGTGCTCGTGGCTCGAGGGCACGTCGTCCACGTGACCTGTGAGCCGAGCGACTGGCCCATTGGCGCGATGATCCGCCGCTACCTCCGCCACGAGCTGACCGAGGGCGTCCCGGGCTGGCAGGCGATGGCCCTCTTGTTCGCCGCAGATCGGATGCAACACCTCGAGCACGAGATCGTGCCGCGGCTCGCACGCGGCGAGACCGTCATCTGCGACCGGTACGATGCCTCCTCGCTCGCCTACCAGTCGGCGATGCGGGGCGAGGACGTCGGCGAACAGGATCGAGCGCTCGAGTGGATCGCGAGCCTCAACGCCGAGGCCCGGAGGCCTGATCTCACCCTGCTGCTCGACCTCGATCCCGAGATCGCCGCGCACCGCCGCGCCGCGCGAGGCAACGACGAGGAGATGCTCGAGCGCATCGACCTCCAGCGCCGGGTACGGACGCAATACGCCAAGGTGCCCCGCCTTCGTCCGACGGATCGATTCGTCGTGATCGACGCGACGCCGTCGCCGGCGGAGGTGCACGCGGTGGTGCTCGCCGCGGTTTCGGCCTTGCTCAATCGACGGGAATGAGGACTTCCATCGTCGTGCCGTGCGGGGATGCGCGGCGCGCGCGGATGGTGCCTCCATGCGCCTCGGCGATCCGTCGACACACCGCGAGACCGAGGCCGGTGCCGTTCGCCTTGCTCGTGTTGAACGCCTGGAACAGCCGGGGCGCGACGTCCTCGGCGATGCCCGGACCGTCGTCCTCGACGAGGATCAAGAGGTTGTCGTCGCGGCGGCGGGCGACGACCCGCACCCGCCCCTGATCGCGCGACGAGAGGGCCTCGACCGCGTTGCGGAGCAGGTTCAGGAGCAACTGCCGGATGAGGCGCGCGTCGACCGCCACGCTCTCGGCCGCGACCTCGACGTCGAGCGCGACGTGCTCGGGACGTGGAACGCCGGCCGCGACCTCGAGGACCAGGACCCGCAGATCGACCTCGGCGCGCTCCGGGCGCTGAGCCCGCACCTCGTCGAGCGCCTCGCGAACGAGCGCCTGGCCGGTGTGGATTTGCTCGGCCATCCGGGAGAGCTGGCGTTCGACGCGCGCGTAGTCCTCGGACTTCTGGAGCGTCTTGCGGACCAGGTGCAGCGAGGTCTCGAGCACGGCCAACGCGTTCCGCAGCTCGTGGGCCAGCTCGGCCGAGCGGGCGCCCAGCGAGGCGAGCCGCTCGAGGCGACCACGGATCTCGTTCTCGCCCTGCTCGCCGTCCAGGGGATGCACCGCCGCGTCGATGGCCGGCATGCGCGGTCGGGACGGTGCGCGCGCGAGCGCCGGCGACCGCGTGGATGCGGGTCTCCCGGTCTGCGCACGCGCCGACCGGGAGGGCGGCGGTCGCGAGGATGTGCGAGCTCGGCCGCTCACGACCAGGAGCCTACCAGAGTTATTGCCGCGATTGCCCCGCCGGGGCACGCGAGCACGGGATTTCCACGGATCCGCCGAAAGGCGGGACGTGGGACATGAGAATTCGCACCCGAGCGACCAAAATGCCCGTCGACGGCATCCCTCTTGCGTGAAGGCCCCCTTGAATCGCCCTCGCCCTCGGACGTCGATCTCCACGAACCGCTCACGAACCTCCCCGAGAAGGCCCCCGAACATGTTCTCCCGCCTGATCCGTCGCTCCTACCTTGCCCTTGCCCTCACCGTTGCGACTGCGTCCCTCGCCGCGCCGGTGCTCGCCGATCCCCCGGCCGCCGCCCCGACCACGGCGTCCGGATTCCTCGACGCCAAGCTCAAGACCGTCCGCGGCCTGCTCGGGACCCCCGCCTCGCCCGAACGCGAGAAGAAGATCGACGCCGAGCTCAAGGGGCTCCTCGACTACGACGACATGGCGAAGGTCGCCCTCGGCGCCGAGTACGACAAACACTCGAAAGAGGAGATCGCCGAGTTCACCGGCATCCTCCGTCAACTGATCGAGAAGAACTACAAGAAGCGCCTGGAAGACACGCTCAACTACGACATCACCATCACCGACGAACAGCCGCAGGGCACCGACGTCCTCGTGAAGACCCAGGCCAAGCCCCTCAAGGACAAGAAGGCGGCGGTCGTCCTGATCGACTACGTCGTGCGCAAGAAGGGCACCGGCTGGATCGCGATCGATCTGATCCCCGAGGGCTCCTCGATGGCGAAGACCTACCACAAGGAATTCACCAAGGTTATCAAGAAGGATGGATGGGCGGCCCTCATCAAGAAGATGAAGGACAAGCTCGCCAAAGCCTGAACCGCGGACCCCTCGCGGGGCCGGTGGAGGGTCGAGCGGGATGCGCGCTCGGCCCTTCGACTTTTGTACGTTCCGGCACTGGCTCTCCCTGTTCACACCCCCGGAGTGAAGGCCTGTTCCCCAGCTCGGCACGCCGCGAGAGCGTCGTTGACTCCCGGGTTTCTGGCGACTAGTTCCCCCAAGGCCGCAATCCGCGGATTTCCCGTCGAAATTCGCTCGAAGCTGGCATCCGGGGCCTGATGATCGCCTACGCGCCGATGTTCATCCTGTTCGCCATCGCGCTAGTTCTCGCGCTGGTGTTCTTCGTGCTCGCCACCTTCATGGGGCCGAAGGGCGAGCGTGGGCCCGAGCACAACCAGCCGTTCGAGTGCGGCAGCGAGTCCTCGGGTGGTCGCCACATCCGACTGAGCGTCAAGTTCTACCTGACCGCCCTGCTCTTCGTGGTCTTCGACATCGAAGCGGTGTTCCTCTACCCATGGGGCGTGAAATTCCGCTCGCTCGGGTGGCTGGGGCTCGCCGAGATGCTCGGATTCCTCGGCGTGCTGGTGATCGGTCTCGTCTACGTGTGGAAGAAGGGAGCGCTCGAATGGGAGACGTGAAGTCCCCGTCCGGTCAGATCGTCATCGACGGCAACGAACAAGGCTTCGGGACCACGAAGTTCGACGCCCTGCTCTCCTGGGCGCGCAAGTACTCGTTGTTCCAGTACCCGTTCGTCACGGCGTGCTGCGGCATGGAGTACATGTCGCTGAACGGCCCGCGGTTCGACGGTCTCGCCCGCTTCGGCGCCGAGGCTCCGCGCTTCACGCCGCGTCAGTCCGACCTGCTCTGGGTGGTCGGGACCATCAGCCAGCGTCAGGCGCCGGTCCTCAAGCGCGTGTACGAGCAGATGTGCCGGCCGAACTACGTCATCGCGTTCGGTACCTGCGCGTCCTCGGGCGGGTTCTACGACAACTACGCGACGGTGCCAGGCATCGACAAGATCATCCCGGTCGACGTGTTCATCCCTGGCTGCCCCCCCCGCCCCGAGGCGGTCATCGACGGCCTGATGCTGCTGATGGACAAGATCGCGAGCGGCGATCGCACCACGCCCGGTGTGGTCAAGCCGTACAACGACCCGGTCGGTCAGCAGTTGGTCCAACTCGGAAAGCGCTCGCCCGCCGAGATCGGCGTCGGCCCGCAACCGCGATCGACCGACGTCGGTCCGGCCAACACGCCGGCCCACGCGCTCGACCGCAAGGAGTCGCGATGAGCCAGCACCTCGTCGAGAAGCTCAAGACGAAGTTCGGCGACCGGATCCTCGAGACGCACAGCTTCCGCGGTGATGAGTCCGTCGTCGTGGCGCCGTCCGACTGGCACGTGGTTGCCACGTTCCTTCGCGACGACGCCTCGTGTGACATGTCGATGTTCACCGACATCACCGTGGTCGATTACCCGAATCGCGACGCGCGCTTCGAGCTCGTCCTCAACCTCTACTCGCTCCACAAGGCGCACCGTCTCCGCCTCAAGACGCGCCTCTACGACGAGGTCGAGTTCGGTGACGCAGACCCCGCGCACCCGACTCGCGTCAAGACGGTCACCGACCTCTGGGCCGCGGCCAACTGGTTCGAGCGCGAGGTGTTCGACATGTTCGGCCTCCGCTTCGACGGGCACCCCGATCTGCGCCGCATCCTCCTGTACCCGGAGTTCGAGGGGCACCCGCTCCGCAAGGACTACGCGGCCGATCGGACCCAGCCGCTCGTGCCCTACCGGCCCGAGGCGCAAGACAAGCTGGCCCCGTTCCGCGCCGACGAAGGCATGCCCTTCGGTCGCAAGGATTGGGCGGCCCGTGACGTCGCCTGGTCCACGGACGACATCGCGCACAACGAGCAGCACCTCGCCGGCGCGGTAGTGGTCGACCCCGCAGTCAAGCCTTCCTGAGAGCCCGAGATGGAACCGCAAGATTACGACATCGACGAGGCAGACCTCGAGCTCCCGACCGAGGCGATGCGGATCAACATGGGCCCGTCGCACCCCGCGACGCACGGCACCGTCCGCATGGTCATCGACGTGGACGGCGAGAGCATCAAGCACGTCGACGTGCAGATCGGGTACCTGCACCGCGGCTTCGAGAAGATGTGCGAACGGGGCACGTGGACCCAGTGTTTCCCGTACACCGACCGGCTCAACTACGTCTCGCCGATGATCTGCAACATCGGCTTCGCCATCACCGTGGAGAAGCTGGCGGGCATCGAGGTCCCCGAGCGTTGCCAGTGGTACCGCACGCTGCTCTGCGAGTTGGCGCGAATCAGCGACCACCTCACGTGCAACGGCGCGATGGCCATGGAGCTCGGCGCGTTCACGCCGTTCCTCTGGATGATCAAGGCCCGTGACCACGTGTGGGACCTCCTCGAAGAGGAGACCGGCGCGCGCCTCACCCACTCGTTTGCGCGCATCGGCGGCATGGCCAAGCCGCCGAGCCCCGACGTCAAGGCACGCACCGAGGAGGTCATGCTCGCGCTCGACGACATCCTCGACGAGTGCGGCAAGATGCTGTTCAAGAACCGCATCTTCCTCGACCGCCTCCAGGGCGTCGGCAAGATCACGCAGGCCGAGGCACTCCAGCTCGGGTGGACGGGGCCGCCCCTTCGCTCGACGGGCATCGCCTACGACGTGCGCCGCGCGCACCCATACCTCAAGTACGCCGAGCTCGACTTCGACATCCCGGTCGGCACCGACGGCGACAACTACGACCGCTTCATGGTCCGCCACGAAGAGATGGTCCAGTCGATCCGCATCGTCCGGCAGTGCCTCCAGCGCATGCCCGACGAGGGACCGATCAACGCCGATGCGCCCGGCATCGTGCTGCCCGAAAAAGAGTCGGTCTACACGACGATCGAAGGCACCATCCAACACTTCAAGGTGATCATGGAAGGCGCCAAGATCCCTGCCGGCGAGGTCTACGGCTACGTCGAGGGCGGCAACGGCGAGCTCGGATTCTTCGTCGTCTCCGACGGCTCCGGCACCCCATACCGTGTTCGCGTGCGTCCCCCCTGCGTGTTCACGCTCCAGGGTTTCCCGCGAATGATCCGCGGCCACATGATCGCCGACATCGTCCCGACCTTCGGGTCGGTCAACATGATCGGCGGGGAGTGCGATCGGTGAGGTCTTCGGTGGCGCTGGTCGAAGGTCGAAGGTCGAAGGTCGAACCTGCCGGCCGTCGCTCGAGCACGCCCACCCGCCCTCTCGTTCGACGTTCGACCTTTGACCTTCGACCCGGCGCGCAGCAGCAGGCGCACCGGCCGAGCTGAGACCGCCTCACCAAGTTCGCGAAGCAAATGCCTTCCATCAAACTCGACGGCAAAGAGATCCCCTACGAAAAGGGCGACACCATCATCCGCGCGGCGTGGCGGCAGGGGATCGAGATCCCCCACTACTGCTGGCACCCCGGATTGTCGGTCGCCGCCAACTGCCGCATGTGCCTCGTCGAAATCGACGCCATGCCGAACCGTCGGCAGATCGTCCTCGACGTGCTGCAGTGGGACCCGGCGAAGGGCGACTACGTCCCCGGCAAGAAGCCGAAGCTCGAGCCGGCGTGTCAGGCCGAGTGCGTCGAGGGCATGGTCGTCAAGAGCGACACGAGCCCCGTCGTCGCCGACGCGCGCAAGCACGTGCAGGAGTTCCTGCTCCTCAACCACCCCGTCGACTGCCCGATCTGCGATCAGGCTGGCGAGTGCAAGCTGCAGGACTACTGGCTGAGCGACCAGCGCTCGCCCAAGCGCATGCTCGACGAGGTCGTGCACAAGCCGAAGGCCGTCGAATTCGGCGACACCATCGTGTACGACGCCGAGCGCTGCATCGTCTGCACGCGCTGCGTCCGGTTCATGGAGGAGGTCGCCAAGGACCCGGTGCTCGACAAGCGCGAGCGCGGCAACCTCGGCGAGATCGTGCTCAGCCCCGGCCGCAAGCTCGAGGGCCACTACACGATGATGACCGACCACGTCTGCCCGGTCGGCGCCCTCACCACCAAGGACTTCCGCTTCAAGGCGCGCGTGTGGTTCCTCCGCAAGTCGCCGAGCATCTGCACCGGCTGCGCGACCGGCTGCAACACCTGGCTCGACTACGACCCGCGCACCGGCGAGGTGCCGCGCCTCCGTCCGCGCGACAACGAGCAGGTCAACAAGTTCTGGATGTGCGACGACGGCATCCTCACCCACCGCCGCGCGCAGATCGATCGCGTGACCCAGGGCTATCTCGGTCGGGGGCCCGATCGCGAGGCCGTTCGTCCGGGGGCTTCGCTGGAGGCCGCGGCCAAGGTGCTGTCGGGCGCGAAGGTCGCCGTGGTCCTCTCGGCGCAGCACTCGAGCGAGGACAACTTCGTCCTCGCGCAGTTCGCGCGTACCGCGCTCGGCGTGAAGGAGTTCTACCTCTCGCGCCTGAACGACTGGGATGGCGACAGCATCCTGCGGGACAACGACCACAACCCGAACGTGCGTGGCGCGACCGCCGCCGCGGGCGGCACGGTCAAGCCGCTGAGCGAGCTGGCTGGCGCCTCGGTCATTCTCGCGCTCGGCGGCATCGGCGACATCGACCAGGCCACGCTCGCCACCCTCGGTCGCTCGAAGATCGTCGTCCTCGCGGCGAACCACGGCCCGCTGACCAACCTCGCCGACGTGATCCTTCCGGCCGCGAGTTGGTCGGAGTGCGACGGCACCTTCGTCAACCGGCAGGGCCTCGAGCAGCAGTTCGAGGCTGGTCCGCGACCGGCCGGCGAGTCGCTTCCCGCGTGGGAGATCGTCACTCGTCTGGCCAAGGCGATGAACCACACCCTCGGCCTGACCAAGCTCCGCGACGTCCGCGCCGCCATGGCGCCCAAGACCCCGACCCCGGCTGCCGACGTGCCGCCCCCTGCTCCGGCGGAATGAGGACCGAGCAATGAGACCCGAGTTCGTCTCGCTGATCGCTTCGATCGTCAAGATCGCCATCGTCTTGGGCTTCGCCCTTCAGGCGGCCGCGCTGCTCACCTGGCTCGAGCGTCGCCAGAGCGCGATGATGCAGGACCGACTGGGCCCGCATCGCGCGGACATCAAGGTCGGTGGCAAGAAGTTCACCCTCGCCGGCCTCCTCCACCCGATCGCCGACTCCATCAAGCTGATCTGGAAGCAGGACTTCGTTCCGCCGAACGCGGACAAGCTCCTCCACGGCTTGGCGCCGATCCTCTCCCTGTTCCCACCGCTCGTGCTGATGGGGGTCATCCCCATGGCCGACACCCTGTGCCTGCAGAGCATCCACGAGCGTGGTTGGTTCGCAGAGGTCCCTCGCTACGGGACCTGTGCCGCGGCGAGCACCATCAAGATGCTCCCGCCGATCTCCGGTCAGATCGTCGACATCAACGTCGGCATCCTCTACGTGTTCGGCCTCGCCGGCATGGGCATCGTCGGCGCGACGCTCGCGGGCTGGTCGTCCGACAACAAGTTCTCGCTCCTCGGCGGTCTCCGCGCGGCCTCGCAGCTGGTCTCGTACGAGGTCGCGATGGGCCTCTCGATCGTGGGCTGCATGATGGTCTACGGCACGCTCCGCCTCGACGAGGCTGCGCGCTGGCAGGGCGAGAACGTGTGGGGCATCTTCGCGCAGCCCTTCGGGTTCCTACTGTTCCTCACCGCGGCCATCGCCGAGACCAAGCGCACGCCGTTCGACCTGCCCGAGGGCGAGTCGGAGATCGTCGCCGGGTATCTCGTCGAATACTCGGGCTTCAAGTTCGGGATGTTCTACACCGGCGAGTATCTCGAGCTCGCCGTCTCGTCGGCGCTGATCGTCGCCCTGTACCTGGGCGGGTTCAACGTGCCCTTCCTCCACCGCGACGGCATCACGCTGTCGCTCGGCGGCGACGTCCTCTGGCACAAGGGACTCCCCCACCTGGTGGTGATTCTCATCCAGGTGCTCACGTTCTTCGGCAAGGTCTCGCTTCTCTGCTGGTGGCAGATCTTCATCCGCTGGACCCTCCCGCGCTTCCGCTACGACCAACTGATGAAGCTCGGCTGGCGCATGCTCCTGCCGGCGTGCCTCGTGAACATCTTCCTCACGGGTATCGCGTTGCTCGCGTTCGACCGTGCGGGCGTCGGCATCCACGAGACGTTCCAGTCGCTGGGCGACGTGCTCAACTGGTTCGTCCTGCTGTTCATGCTGCTGTTCCCGCTGTGGATCGGGTTCGGTCTCCTCACCCCGAGCCGCTTCCTCTCTCGCCGCGACGAAGTTCGTGCGCGCCGCAGCCTGCCTGCGGCCGCCGAGCCCGCCGAAGCGCATGTTCACTGAGACTCTGAGACACCGAGGTCCACGACCATGGCGCAGCCGCTCGTAGGCAAGATCCAGTACGACCGCGTGAAGGGCAAGCCGGTGAAGAAGCCGGGGCGCGACGCGCTCGAGCAGTCGTACGTCGTCGAGTTCGTGAAGGGGATGGGCATCACCATGCGCCACTTCTTCAAGAACACGAAGTCGATGTTCCGCGGTGAGCGGCCGGACGCGGTGAAGGACCCCACCTCCGAGGGCATCACCACGCTCGCCTACCCCGAGCAGAAGAAGGTCTACCCCAAGCGCTTCCGTGGCGTGCATCGGCTCACCCACCGGGCCGACGGTTCGCCGCGCTGCGTGGCGTGCCTCTGCTGCTCGACGGCATGCCCGGCGCAGTGCATCTACATCGAGGCGGGTGAGTACCCCGACGGCAACGCGCGACGCGGCTACGAGCGCTACCCCGTGAAGTTCGTCATCGACGAGCTCCGCTGCATCTTCTGCGGCTACTGCGTCGAGGCCTGCCCCTGCGACGCCATCCGGATGGACACCGGTCGCCACCCGGTGCCGTACGATTCGCGCGAGCAGTTCATCTACGGCAAGGACATGCTGATGTCGCTCGCCGACGTCGACGGCAAGCAGCTCGCCGAGAACCCGCGTCACGAGCCGCCCGATCCGGATCACCCCGGCATCGATCGGTTGCACGGCGCCCACTGAGATCGTCTCCGGCGTGCGCGCCGGCGTAGTCGCGCCGCGTGCAGGTTGCCCCGAGAGCGTCCCGATGGCACGGCACGCAAGCGGCATCGGAGGACGACACCATGTCCTCACTGACACCGGCGGAGATCGGCGGATACCTGATCGAGGCGCGGGTCGGCGGTGGAGGCATGGCCGAGGTGTTCCGCGCCCGGCCCCCTCCCGAGTTCGCGGCGGCCCTCGGTCGCGATCAGGTCGCGATCAAGACACTGCTCCCGAATTACGCGAACGACCCGATGTTTCGCGACATGTTCGAGGAGGAGGCGGCCATCTGCACCTCCCTCACCCACCCCAACGTCGTCGAGCTCTTCGACTTCGGGGAGGCCACCGACGGCTCCCTCTTCCTGGTGATGGAGTGGGTGGACGGGGTCGACCTCGGCCAGATCCTCCGGTCCTATAAGCGCCGTCGCCTCCGCCTTCACCCGCTCGCGGCGTGCTCGATCGTCGAGCAAGCTTTGCGCGGTCTGCACGCGGCGCACACGCGGATCGACCGTGACGGGCTCGCGCACCCGGTGGTCCATCGTGACGTGAGCCCGGCGAACATCCTCGTGGGACGAGACGGGACGGTGAAGATCGCCGACTTCGGTCTGGCGCGTCCGCTCGACCGCATGCGCAAGACGCAACCCGGCATCGTGAAAGGCAAGTTCGCCTATCTCGCTCCCGAGCAGGCCTTCGATCGCTCGGTCGATCCTCGGACCGACATCTTCGCGGCGGGGATTGTGCTCTGGGAGGCTCTCGCGTCGCGCCATCTGTTCCGTCGCGACGACGACCTCGAGACGGTGTTGCTCGTCCGACAAGCGCGGGTGCCGGACATTCGGCGTTTCGCGCCTGGTCTCGATTCGCGCGTCGTCGTCGCGCTTCGTCAGGCGTTGGCGCCCGATCCGCAGAAGCGGCTGTCGAGCGCGGCGGCGTTCGCCGACGAGCTCGCGGCCTATCTCGCGAGCGAAGACGCCGTCGCAGGACCCAAGCTGGTCGCGGCGGTGGCGCGCGACGTTCGGCGGGCCGAGTCGGGGGTCCGTGCCATCGTGCAGGGACTCGACGCGGCCCCGCTGGCGGATCCGAGCGCGCCGATGCTGCTGATCCGTCGTCGCGCAGGTTGAATCAGAGCGCGGGTACCCAACGACCGTTGGGCTCGCGGGACCAGGTGCGCGCAGAGGTCGCCGCACGGAGCAGCGACTCGGCGTCACACGGCAGCGCGAGCTCCCGGATCAGCACGTCGGCGACGCTCGGGTGCACGGCGGCGGCGACGTTGACGGCCTCGTCGAGCGTGGTGCGGACCGCGAGCAGGCTCGGCGTGCCCAGCAGTCCATCCGAGACGCGGCGGACCTCGACGAAGTAGGCGGGATCGCCATGGCTCTCGGGTGGGAGCGGCATCGGCTCATCGAAGAGCGTCTGCTCGACCGTGAGTGCAGGCATCTGCTCGGTCGATTGCTCGCCTTCGGGTACGGCAAAGGTGGCGGTGACGTCGGGATCGGAGAAGCAGGCGGTGATGGCGTCCATGGACCATGGTCGACCGCCGCCCGGTCCGAGTTGCGTCTCAGCCCTTCAATTCGTCGATCAGGCCCCTGCCCGCCTCCAGGCGTGCGCGGGCGGTCTGCAGCTCGGCGACCCGGGCGCGCGACTCGGCGACGACCTCCGGCGGGGCCTTCTCGGTGAACGAGGGCTGAGAGAGCTTCCTCTCCATACCCTGCAGGTCCTTGTCGATCCGCTTGAGCTCGCGGTCGATGCGGGTGGCCTCGTGGGCCGAGTCGACCAGACCCTTCAGCAGCACCTGCACCTCGATCTCGCCCGCGGACGAGGTCGCGAAGCCGCTCGGACGACCGCTGTCGCCCGGGAGGATCGCGAGCGGGTCGACCTTCGCGAGGGTGCGGATCGCGATCTGTTCGCGGTCGAGGAGCGCGCGGAGCTCGGCGTTCGAAGTGCACAACCGCACGCTGACCGTCGCGCCCGGATTGATCTCGTGCTCGGTGCGGATGGTGCGGATCGCGCCGATCACGCCTTGGAGCGCGGCCATCTCGCGTTCGGCGGCCTCGTCGCGTGCGCCCGCCTTGGGGAACGGCGCGACGACGATCGAGCCCGGTCGATCACCCGGCTTGGGCAGCTTCTGCCAGAGCTCTTCGGTGACGAACGGGATGAACGGATGCATCAGCCTCAGCGTCGCCTCGAGGGCGCGCGCGAGGGTGGCGCGTGCGGTGCGGGCGGCGTTGGGGTCGACCGTGGCGCCGTCCCTCGGGGCGAGCACGGGCTTGACCAGCTCGAGGTACCAGTCGCAGAGCTCGTTCCAGAAGAAGCGGTAGAGCGCGCTGGTCGAGTCATCGAGGCGGAACTCGTCGATGCCCTGCTGCACCCCTGCTGCTGCGGCCGAGAGCCGAGAGAGGATCCACCGATCGGCGAGGGACTCCGGCGCCGGGGGCGCGTCGAGGTCGGCCTGGGGGATCTCGCCGAGCATGCCGAGCGCGAAGCGAGTGGCGTTCCACAGCTTGTTGCAGAGGAACCGGCCGCCCTCGATGCGCTTGATCGAGAGCGGGATCTTCCGCTGTTGCGGCGGGTAGGTCGAGAGCGTCCACCGGATCGCGTCGGCGCCGTAGGCTGGGATGCCCTCGGGGTAGGTGTTGCGCGCGGCCTTGAGCGCGGCGTCGTTGGCACCGCCGTCCTTGATCTTCGCAAGGAGCGGCTCGACCTCGATGCCGTAGACCACGTCGAGGGGATCGATGACGTTCCCCTTGACCTTCGACATCTTGTCACCCTTCTCGTCGGTGACCATGCCGTGGAGGTAGATCTTCTGGAAGGGCACCTCACCCATGAAGTGGATGCCCATCATCATCATCCGCGCGACCCAGAAGAACAGGATGTCGAACCCCGTCTCCATGATCGTGGTCGGGTAGAATGTCTTCAGCGCAGGCGCGTCGACGTCGGGCCAACCGAGCGTGGCGAACGGCCAGAGACCCGAGGAGAACCACGTGTCGAGCACGTCCTCGTCCTGGTGGATGTTCTTGCTCTTGCAGACCTCGCACACCGTCGCGTCGTCGCGCGACACGGTGACGTGCTTGCAATCGCCGCAATACCAGGCGGGAATCTGGTGGCCCCACCAGAGCTGACGCGAGATGCACCAGTCCTGGATGTTGGTCATCCAGTGCATGTACGTCTTGGTCCACTCCTCGGGGACGATGACCGTCTTGCCGGTCTGCACGGCCTCGATGGCCGGCTTGGCGAGCACGTCGGCCTTCACGTACCACTGCTCGCTCAGCAGCGGCTCGACCACGGTGTTGGTGCGCTGGCAGCGGGGCACCGCGAGGCGATGCTTCTTCGTGCCCTTCACGAAGCCGAGCTCTTCGAGCTTCTTCTTGACGGCCTTGCGCGCAGCCGACCGCTCCATCCCGCGGAACTCGCCCGCGTTGTCGTTGAGCGTGCCGTCCTTGTTCATGATGTTCACCATCGGCAGCTGGTGGCGCTTGCCGGTGGCGAAGTCGTTGAAGTCGTGGGCGGGCGTGACCTTCACCGCGCCGGTGCCGAACTTCGGATCGACGAGGATGGCGTCGGCGATCACCGGGATGCGGCGATCGACGAACGGGTGCTTGAGCATCTTGCCGATTAGGTGCTGGTAGCGCGGATCGTCGGGGTGCACCGCGACCGCCGTGTCGCCGAGCATCGTCTCGGGGCGGGTGGTGGCGACGACGATCTGCTCGCCGATGGCGTCGGCGACGTCGTAGGCGAACTCGAACATCTCGCCGTCTTCTTCGTTGCTGTCGACCTCGAGGTCCGAGAGCACCGTCTGCCCGCCGACCGACCAGTTCACCAGCCGCTCGGTGCGGTAGATGAGGCCCTCTTCGTACAGGCGCACGAAGGCCTCGCGCACCGCGCGGGACATCTGCGGGTCCATGGTGAAGCGGTGACGACGCCAGTCGCACGAGCTGCCGAGCACCTTGAGCTGCTCGTCGATCGTGCCGCCGGACTGCTCCTTCCACTGCCAAACGCGCTCGAGGAACTTCTCGCGGCCGAGCGCGTGGCGATCGGTGCCCTCGCGCTTGAGGAGCCGCTCGACCACGACCTGGGTGGCGATGCCCGCGTGATCGACGCCTGGGAGCCAGAGGGTGTTCTTGCCCAGCATGCGCGCCTGGCGCGTGTAGACGTCCTGGATCGTCGCGAAGAGCGCGTGGCCGCAGTGGAGCGAGCCGGTCACGTTCGGCGGGGGGATGACGATGCAGAACGGCTCCTTGCTCCGAGCCGGATCGTCCTTGCCCTCGAACAGCCCCTGCTCGACCCAGCGCGGATACCAACGGCCCTCGACGTCGCGCGGGTCGTAAGTCTTGGCGAGCTCGTGGCGGTCTGCAGCGGCTTCGGTGGGCGTGCTCATGGCGGTCTCCGGGTCTTAGTCAGTCGACAGTCGTCAGTCATCAGTCGTCAGTCCGAGACGAGAAAACGCGAGCATTCGGGCAGCCATCGGGCCGCCTCTGCTCTCGCTCGCGCTCTCGACTGACGACTGGCGACTGACGACTGATGTCAGCGCATCTTCTTCGAGAGCGCCTTGAATACGTCGCCTTCGGCCTTCTGCAGCCAGTCGAAGACGATCGTCTCGCTGGTCGTGACGATGGCGCCGGCGCGCTTCATCAGGTCGAGGCCGGTGCGGCGGTCCTCGTCGCGGCGTGAGGCGACCGCGTCGTGCGGGACGTGGACCTCGTAGCCGCGGGCGCAGAGATCGCGGACCGTCTGGAAGATGCAGACATGG
>Ga0208492_1001001_pt1 | contig 20169 bp, 20 predicted proteins | sample Subbioar_CSW14AB_FD_184820 | JGI IMG/M metagenome (GOLD analysis project Ga0208492, IMG submission 184820) | Serpentinite rock and fluid subsurface biosphere microbial communities from McLaughlin Reserve, California, USA - CR12Mar_CSW14AB (SPAdes) | ecosystem: Environmental > Terrestrial > Deep... | reverse complement strand
AGAGACCGCATAAGTCATTGGGCTATTTATCACCAATACGATATGCAAACAAATGGGAGGAAAAACAGAAAAATATTACCTTAGAAAACTCTAACTAAACGTGGCACTAAATTATGGGGAGCTTACAGTATGGGTAAAGAAAAAATGCTACTAGACTGGTATCAACAACAATTACTTCAACAATGGATGCAAGACAATAATGTTACCATAAGAATTTTGAAGAAAGCCAGACTCTAATCTTACCAGAGATTACGTGGACACCAATCTCCATATTTATTCCCCAACTGAAACCCAATCAATATCTCATGTGTTCCTTTACTTACTGTATTGAGTCTTGAAGTTTGCAGGTCATAAGAATATCCAATATTGATATTGTGACTCACATTCAATCCCACCATCCCGGCAAATCCATCTTGATAGCGATAAGAACCTCCTAACCATAAAAGATCCTGGTACATAAACTTGGCGTTCAGATCAAAACCAATGGGTAAAGGAGATACATAGCGGATAAGCGTGGAAGGCAATAAACTGACATCTTGTGATAACTGCATTCGATAACCGGCACTAAAAAATAAATGTGGTACGAGTTTCCCTTTTTCTACATACACCGTATTATTCGAGAATGCTACATTTTGTGGAACAATTTGTTGTGCAGACACCCCTATGAAATAGTCTTTTGCGTACAACCATAATCCTGCACTGATATCTGGTCTTATTTGATTTATCAATCCACTGCCCGCAACAGCAGGATCCACAGTTGTAGAACCAAAATTGAGTTTGGAAGCATCCAAACTCATATTACTGATCCCTGCTGAAACACCTGCAGATAAACTGGTAGTAGGAGAAATACCCAAGTGATAAGAATAAGTACCAAAAGCCGCAAAGCGATTCAGAGGTCCGGTCTTATCATTCAACATGGTAAACCCAATTCCATGATGTGGTTCAGCAGACTGATAACTTTGCCAATAAGCCTGTCCGCGTGGATTCTCACCTCTGGCACGCATACTGGTAGCCGTTTCCCAACCAAAATCATTTTTCTTCAAAGGTCCATGCATGGTGATATAAGTAGTTACCGGTGCATCTTGTACGCCTACCCACTGCAATCTGTGAGAAGTTTTTACATCCCAATAATTTTCAATCCCTGCAACAGCCGGATTGATGATATAATTATTCATGATGTATTGGGTATAGTATGGACGCTGTTGCGCATTTGCAGCAACAATCAAACAAACCCCTATGATCCATCCATATATTTTCAATATATTCATGCTATCGGATAATCGTTATGGAACCGGTATACATCGGTTTACCATTTTTAGGATTAATGATATAATAGTACGTACCAATGGGTAATACCTGACCGTTTGACCTACCGTCCCAAGCTCTGTTATATCCAAAAGAACGAAAAACAATTTGTCCATACCTGTTAAATACATCAACGGTTGCACCGGGATAGCTTTCAAGATACTTAATATCCCAGGTATCATTGATGCCATCGCCATTGGGTGAAAATGCATTGGGTATTTCCGGCGATTTTAACACTTTGATAAAAATCGTATCACTCACCGAACACCCCCCCTCACCTGTTACCGTAAATGTATATCGGATATCATCTACCGGTTTGGAGACAGGAGAATATACGGTATCGCTGCTCAAAAAGGATGGCGGGGTCCACAAATAACTGAGATCATTTCCATACACGAAAGCAGGATTCAATTTGATTTGTCCACCTTCCAATACCGTTACTCGCTGTGTTCCCATGTTTAATACCGGAAGCGGATAAATGGTTAAAGTAACCGTTGCTGTATCACTACCACAACCGGCAGCACTATATACATGTAAGGTGGTGTTGAATGAACCGGAGTCTTTATAAGCACGTACCGGATTCTGAATAGATGAAGTATTGCCTTTCCCCAAATTCCACACCCATCTGGTGGGTAATACCGCCGATCTCATGGCACTTTGATCGATGAATGATACCGGTTCATCAAAACATACATCCGCAGCCGATACGGTGAATGCAGCTAATGGATTGGGATGTACTGTAATGGTTTTTGTTACTTCACTCACACAAGTATTACCACCTGAATAAGACAGCATACGGATATTGAAGTTTTGTCCGGCAGTATTCGACACCGCATACTTATAATTATAGGCTTTATTCATAGCCGGTGTTTCATCGGTTTGAAATACGGCAGGACTATTCACCCGATCCCAATAAATTTCAGATTTGGTAACCGCACCGAAATCAACTGTAGACTTATTTAAAATCACCACCGGGGTTTTAGCGCAGAGTACAGTATTCATTTGTACTTCAAAATCGGCTTTGGGTATGGACCCGTTAACAGTAAAGTTCTGAGAGATGGTGTTGACACATCCATCTTTGGAAGTTACCCTAAGAGACACGGCATAATTATCAGACTTATTGTATTTCACCTGTGGATTCTTCAGCGTACTGCTGGTAATATTCGGTGCAGGACTTACTGCAGGTGTTCCTGCATTAAAATTCCATAGATAAGTAAACTGGGATTCGGAGCCATCGGAAATTTTACTGGTATCCGTGAACTGTGCACTGGCATCATTCAAACAGACTTCCGGCAAAATAAATCCGGGTTGAGGTAATGGATGTACAAAGGGAAGTGTGGCCGGAATAAACAGATCACTTTTACAACCGGATGCTGTTTCTACTTGCAAACTCACATTCTTACCACCCGTGGTAGTATACTTTGTGGTTTGTTGTGCATTGGTGCTGGCAACAATATTTCCTTTTCCATCACCTAAGTCCCATGTCCATTTAGTAATGGTACCAACTTGACTGGTGGACGCATCCGTAAACGTAATATCAGTATCTGTACAACGTATAGTAGAGAAATTAAAATTAGCAATAGGTTTGGTAGTGATGGTTAACACTTTAGTAGTTTCTTCCGATATACATCCAATGTCTGAAATGGTACGAAGTTTTACATTGTAACTTCCAGGTTGGGCATACACCACTCCATGTGTTTCTGTGGTAAGATCGAGATTGCTACCATTCCCCAAATCCCAGAGCCATCGCACTCCGGATGTCTTTGGGGTCGTGAAACTCACCACATCAGAAACACATCCAGTAGATATAAAGTTAAAATCAGCTACGGGTTTACTATTTACTTTAATGGGGATCGAAAATACCTGATCTGTACTACCACAACCATCAGGTGTAGCAGATGTGGTATATAGCTTAATTGTATCTCTTAATGCATTGGTATTTGATGAAGCGAATTGAAATGTCTTCCCCGTGCTAAAATAATACAAGCGCTGCCCGCTTACTAAGGGCGTACTATCAGCAATCGGAGCATTTATGGTACCAATGGCAGCATTGGGTGTAATATTAGGAGCGGCTGTAAAATCCCATCTAAGGCTGGTCGGTTGAAACCCAAGTGGTACAGAAAATTGAAAGGGAGTATTTATACAGGTAACAGCGGAGTCAACACGTGTATATGGATTACTGAATGTAGCTTGTCGACTAAAGTCTCTCAAATTTGTACCTGCATTGTATCCATAACTTTCTGCAGCTCCAAATCCGTATGCGATGGCATTAAACCCTGTATCTGAATAAAGATTGTGAGACCCTGCTGAAACATTTAAAGTAGCATAATAATAATTCGATTCAGAGGGATGAACCTTAAAAGAATCCGTAATTAAATTGCCGTCTAGTTTGAAACTTTTCTCCCCACCCTTTTTTACTACAACGTTAATATAGCTTTGAATAATATTAAATCGATTAGCAGAATACAGTGTTATATCATTGATTGTTTGTTCAACAGGGCTTAATAGAATCATTTCAGGATCACCACCTGGCGAGGTGTTAGGGTTTCCTTCTGTTCCTTGGGTGGTACAGTATTGAGCTACTAAAATAGGCTTATCAGATTCAATGAGATTTGGCAAGGCAGCTCCAGTTCCTGATATGTTACTATTCTTAAACTGGTAGTAAAAATTGTTTACTAATTGAGTAGTAGGAATAGTATTCCCGTTCAATTTGACGATGGTAGATGGATCAGAAACACAAATCCTATAAAAATTATTTGGCTGAGGACTGGTGGGAACAGTTAAATATTTTTTCCCCCATGCGACAATTGGAAATGCTTGAGCAAATAAATTATCTGCACTGCCACTATTACCACTTCCGATACTAATTTTGCCTGCACCTGAAAAAACTGCTATTTTTTTGCATGATCCGGAACTATTAGAACTAATCGATTTGATTTTCGATCCTGTCAAGTCTGATCCTGTTATACCATTAGTAGTTCCTAGTACACTATAGATCTGACCTCTATTCAATTTAACCGTAAATGGCTTGTTTACTTCTTTATTATTTCTATTAGGTGCACTTGGTGTTATTTCAACTAAAGTATTATCCTCTGTAGCAATTACGAAGAAAAATGAATTAGAAAAAAGATCATTAGAAAACTGAGAATAACTAAGTGCATAATATTCTTGCCCTAATGTATTTGTTGGAAATAATAATGAAGCTCCTGAAACGCTCTGGTTATAAATATGGGCATAAGCTACAATATCTTCAGTACTAGTAATATGTATACCATGATTATATGTCCCTGTATCTGCAATTCTTGTGTCTTGATTTCCAGATTTGGGTATTGGATTTGAAACTGTTACTTGACCCTTTGTAACTGTATAACTTTGAGTATAGTTAATGGATGGGATTTCAACTTTTACAGTTGCATCTTTATTTGATGTAAAATAGAGTATCATGTCTTGTGTCCCACCATTAGATTGAGGCAGCCCTGTGGTTAATGAAACCATTCTTACATGATATCCATATCCTAGCCAAAAATCCTTGCCTTTATTAGAAAAATCTTGAGCATACGTGTAAAAGACACTACAGAGAAGCAGTGTCAGTAAAAGCAATTTTCTGATATTCAGCGGAGAATTCAACACAAACACAACATTGACAACAATAGGTTACAAAGGTTTAAAATTAAGGGTTCAACCCTATTCCAACCCAAGATTATTTAAATGGATAAAACGTTGCCTTTCAGGAGTGAATGCGCCGATGGACCCATACAAAACAATAAGTCCAAAATGCTGAGATTGGGTTGAAACCCGATTCTGTCCTCAAATACCTGCCGATATCGGATAGAAGCATCATCCGATTGAAAGTTTTTGGGCATCCATCGGTTCCGCGCATCAAAGCTGTTTTCCGGAATTTGGGTTTGATAGGATGAGGTTTCAGAAAAGCCGGCTGGCACTTTTAATACTCTCCATAACCACTGTTGGATATCCCGATTGAGGTCGAGCAGGTACACTGGTCTGGAACTAAAGATCCTTTCCAACCCATCCCGGTAGAATTCATAAAAAGGTGACCGGTTATAACATGACTCAATTGTTCGCCAATGCTGTTGTTGCCAAGGCAGGGAATAACTGATACGAACATCTTGAATGGGCTGCTTCTGGTCACGCCCTTTTTCCAGCGGAACCGATAAAGTCACCAATCCATTACTACCCGCCAACACCATTCTATTGCGAAAACTCATTTTTTGGAAGCTTTCATATACTTCAAATTCAATATTTGAAAAATGAAACAAAGTATTAATGTAATTAATACTTCCAAAATATTGATATTCAATTAATAAATTAGACATATTGTATTAAAACTAACAAAAATGATAAACCCCCGTAATCAACGTCAAATAATCATTATAAAACATGATTTACTAATTCAAATAAACATCATAATTTAATGATTATTAATTATTTATGATTAAAATTATTGACTAAATAAAATAGCAAACAAGAATCTTGTAAAATTTCATTGAAAAACTAAATTATTTGGGATTTCGTTTTATAAAAAAAGCGGCTACGATATACAAAATGCCACAAGCCAAGTCTCACGGTTTTAGCGATTAAAGGTAAAACGGCAGTTCCCTACTCCTATTCACAATTCATCAACATTTGAGGTTTTTACTAAGGGTTTTAGGGTTACTAAACTGATTGGTTAGATATAAACTTTTCCCCTCTTTGGGATAATACATATTAAACATTTTATGCAACAGTTTAAAAACTTACGGGAAATGATGGCTGCCTATTCTGACGAACAAGTTTGTCGGGAATACATGGAGCAGATGCGTTGGGGTGGGAACCCGACCTGCCCGTTCTGTGGCATGAATAAACCGTATAAGCTGAAAGACGGGAAAAGATACCGTTGCAGGGAAAGCCAATGCAAAAGGAATTTTACGGTAACGGTAGGTACTGTATTTGAAGATAGCAAGGTGAAGTTATCCGTTTGGATGGCTGCTCTATACCTATGTACTACCCATAAAAAGGGAGTATCGAGCCACCAGTTAGCCCGGAATCTGGGAATAACCCAAAAGACTGCATGGTTTGTACTTCATAGGGTTAGGCTGCTTATGGGCGATCCTGAACCCGATGTAGCTATGGATAACGTAGTGGAAGTAGATGAAACCTATGTAGGCGGTAAATGGGATAAAATGACCCGTGCAAGACGCAAGAAGCACCAAGAAAGCGGTAAGGATAACAAAGTGGCTGTCATGGGGCTATTAGAAAGGGATGGCAAGGCTAAACTAACCTTAATAGGTGAAAACACCTTTAAGGACGTAGTAAGGCAACACGTAGCCCCTTCTGCGGTAGTTATTACTGATGCTCATAGCGGATATATTGGACTTAACCAGGAATACCAAGCCCATGAAGCAGTAAACCACTTAGCCCAAGAATTTAGACGGGGAATAGCTTATACAAATAGCGTAGAGGGATTCTTCTCTGTGTTTAAGCGTACCATATTCGGCACTTACCACCAAGTTAGTCCCAAGCACTTGCACCGCTATTGCGCTGAAACCTCCTACCGTTTTAACAGCCGCAAAATGACCGATGCTGAAAGGTTTGAAATGGCTATTTCTAATACAAAAGGAAGATTGAGATATAGTGAATTAATCAAGAAGCTTTAAATCTCTGGGATCAGTTACTTCAAAAAAGCCATTGTGAATATTCATTAATTCAAATCTTTTATTTGTTCGTAATCGCATGGAAAACATGTAAACCATTTTTCTATTACTACTAATATCAACATAAAATAATTCACCATGAAAATATACTTTCAACCAACCGGAATTGATAGCATTTATCATAAGAGAATCCAACACAATCGGGGATGCAACTGGTGTACCAATTCCGTTTTGCTGAGTGCAAAGAAGATTGATGTATTTCTTTTCAGTTGGTGTATAACTAAAATCATTATAAAAAGATGCGGTATCAAATCTTATAGCCGTTCTTATGCTCCTAAAGTATGCTGGAGATTTCCCATAATTTTTTATCCCAATTTGTACGCTAATAGATTTCCCAATTTCAAAAGAATTGAGGATCATTTCATCAAAATATACTACTGCTCTATTATCTATTTCAAAAATACTTGCAGTCAACTTCAATCCCGTTTTATTAAGATTAAAGGCGCTATCAGCCAAAGAAGCAGACTTTATAGATGCTTCAACAGATTTTTGAGTAAGATTAAGTGTTTTAATGAAATTGCTATCAGAAGAAGTCATACTTTCTTTAGTAAGCTTAAAAGTACTATCCATATAATCAACTGTTCGTTGTGCTGCAATAGCCGAAATGCGAGCCGCTTTTGCAGAGCTATCTGCAAGTTTTATATTTTTTTCCGAAATATCGTTTTGTCTCGTCGCTTGTCGAAACAAAAACAATGTAATAGTCGCCATAGCTATATTCACAACTATTCCTATTCTATCACTCCAAGTGCCATATTTGATATAAGAATTATGGCTTTCATTTTCTTTTTTATTCTGGGGATTGTTGCTTTGACCCAAGCGACTGAAATGCTTATTGATAAGCGCACTAAATTTCCAGTATTCAAGTCGATTTTTTGGATTCTTATGGGTTTGGCGGCTATCTCTGCGGCTTGTCATTATTTATTTTAGTAATTACTGAAAAAACAAATTATGCTTATTTTTGATAAATGTCAAGCACATCCCCAAACAAAAACAAAAAAGATAAAATCAAATTAAACATGACTTTTGATGAAGCCATGAAAAAGGCACTTTCTACCCCGGTAAAAAAGGCTTCCCCTAATAAAAAGCCAAAAAAGAAATGACCAAGAAAATAATTAGACTGCTAATTGGACTTTTGGTAATTGCTATAATCGTTTACGCTGTTGCTACTCGTAAGGGTTATAATTATGACCCAAATGATGGTAGTGAAACAGAAGCCGTATCCGACTTGATACAAGAAAATAAACGTATTGAAGATGATTATGAAAAATCTTTAGAAGGTAAATATGAAATGGGAGAAAAAGATACAACTGTTACCGATGAAGGAGATATTGTTATTTTTTATGTCACTACTGATACAATAAAAATGGCTAAGAAATAATCTTAGCCTTTAATATTATTGAACGTATGCTCCTTCTCTCCAGTTTCGGTTAGTGTCCAACCATGCTAATAACGCCCCCATAAAACCGAATCTTGCAGCCAAACCAGTAGCTTGTTCATAACATACTTGTCCGGGTGTTAGCTGTCGAATTAAAATGCTTCTTTTATGAATAGCCTGAGGACCATTTAAAACAAAAGTGATGGTTTGACCTACTATATAATGCCCAGCAAATTTGCCAGTTTGTACAAGATGATGTTCAATAAAAGATAAATCCACTGATGGGTAAAACGGATCAGGCATGCTCTAACTCTTCTTCGATTTCTAAATTTTCATTAGTATAGTTATCGCCAGTCTGCAAAAGCCTATCCAATAGGGCATCAGTTTCGGAAACACAAAATCCCAAAACTGGATTACCGTTTGAATCAACCAATTTCCAGCCGAGAGATTGTAGTTCTTTTTCAATCCCTTCTCCGAACTTTTCAGCAACTCCGCAAAATGATTGAATAGCCTCTTTTATAGCTATTTCCGCATCATCATCATTTTTTGCAACTGTTTCTATTCCTAATAAAGGTAATTTGACAATAGTATTACCATCAAATTCAGACTGCTTGCTCCAAATAGGCATTTGCACCGAAATGGAAGCTAATTTGCCGTCATTTCGTGTAATAACAATATTTGCTTCGATGTTTTGCATAGTGTAATGGTACTACAAAATTAGTAATTAGTACAAATATTTGTACTAACGGTACGATACATTTTTTAATGTATCGTACGTATAATACCTATCCAATAAACGTTCCGAAATAACAAAAATTGTAAGATAGAGCTGTTCGTTCATGCGAACATACTTGATGTTGTTTCAACAAAACATTAATTATCAACGTGTTAACCACTTCATTACTCCTTCCTTGCCCCCTGTTAAGAAAGGCATAATAATGCGGAAAATGACTACTACTATAAATAGCATCCAAGCATCAGACAGGGCGGCTGACTGTTCGTCAGGGGTCATATTCTCATATTCTTCACGGGATTGTTCCCTTAGTTTTCGCTTTCCATAGGCTGTATTGGGGTTGTATGGTTTACGCTGTTTAGCCATAAACTAAAATATTTTATTTCCTATTTGACCCACTTTTTTCATCAAAACTATTTACCGTCAAAGAGTAAATATGAAAAGGAGAAACATTTTAAAGTATTTAATAGAAATACTCAAAGTGGTGCTTTATTTAATCAAATGTATTAAAGAATTTCTTTAATCATTTTAACACCCGAAATAGGCTATTTCGGGTGTTTTTCTATTAGCTATACGAACCCAATCGTATCGTTATAAAAAATCGTAAAGCGTTGAAGAAAGAATAATACGTAGAATAACTAACTGATAATAAGTTATGAAGGCTTGTGGTAAGTAGTATATCGTTACCAAAAAAGCCACCTTCACTCCTTTCGAAGCACTTTAATGACTTTCTTTGATAAAGATAACCCGGTAATATTTTCTTCCATTCACATTCTCCCCACAGTCCGAATTTATCAGATTGATAAATGGCAATACCCCCAATCCTACAAACCGCTAATTTGCAGCAAATTGAAATTGTGAAGCATCTCCTATTCATTTCCCTAATAAGCACCCTATTATTCGCCTGCCAAAAACCACAGTCATTTGACTACCGAAACGTGAAAAACGTGAAATTGGAGAAATTGGGTTTTGAGAAGTCTACCCTCAGCATGGATTTGGTATACTACAACCCAAATGCATTTGGCGTTGACCTAAGAAAGGTTGATGCAGACATTTATATCGATAACCATTATCTAGGTAAATACCAATTGGATACTTTAATGCATATCCAACGTAAGGCTGAATTTGTACTCCCATCCCGTATTCAGGTAGATATGCGCGGTATTTTCAAAAATGCCCTAACAGTTCTTTTTAATCGCGAAGTACTGCTGCATGTAAAAGGCACCACAAGAGTGGGTAAAGCAGGGTTCTTCAAAACCATTCCTTTTGATTATGAAGCCAGACACAAATTGGAATTGTAAGGCTCAAGAAAAAAGAAGATAAGGCACAAGGAAGGTTCAAGATTCAAGAAGACAAGACACAGAAAAGGTTCAAGTGCCAAGACGCAAGTTTACTGAACTATCCTTGTGGCTTGTAGCTTGCGGCTTGGAGCTTTCTTGTGTCTTGTCTTCTTGAATCTTAACTCTTAATTAAATGGTTTGACATGGCAAGGCTTTCTTGGCTGTGGTCCGCCGCCGTCTGCGGCTCTTTTGCAAGATGGTGGGAGCTTTTTGTAGGCGTCTTCGGAGGCTTTGGTATCATCTGCATCAAACCCTGCATTGTTCAAAGTTACTTTGAGCGCATCGGGATTGGTATAATTCGGCAGGTATTGTATTCTGATCTCTCCTTGTAATAAATTGATTTTCCACTGTACTAATCCACCCTCAAGAATTCCTTTTTCTTCCAACAGGTATTTATCCAAGACCTCTTTACATTCCCAACACTTAAGATTATTGGATTTGATGCTAACCCACTCAGGTTTGGCTTGCTGGGCATTCACCATCTTTCCGATGACTAGACAAAATATCATTGACAATAATATCTTTTTCATAATCCAAGGATTTAAAAAACTTATTCAGTGCTTTTCAGTGCCTTCTCCGAAGGAGTCCTTTGGACAGTGGCAATTCTTTTAATAGACACTTAAGTAATAGAAAATGTTGCCACTGAGACCACAGAATGACACTGAATTAGATGCCCTTCCAGTTGGCAGGGTCCTTTCTCCATTCAAGCAATAATTGTTCCGTTTTCAAAGAAACTTGTCCTTTTTCAACTGCCAAACTAATCAGGCTGCTATAATTGGTCAATGATTTATAAACAACCCCTGCTTTTGCAAAAGCCTCATCGGCATGGGGGAATCCATAGGTAAAAATGGACACCATCCCCACTATTTCTACTCCTGCTGCACGTAATACATCTACAACCTGTAAACTGCTTTTACCCGTAGAAATCAGATCTTCTATTACCAATACTTTTTGTCCGGCAGAATAAAACCCTTCAATCTGATTCCCCATTCCATGTTCCTTGGGTTTCGGACGAACATATACATAAGGTAACTTCAACTGATCGGCTGCCATGGCACCCCAGGCAATACCTGCCGTGGCCACGCCCGCTAACATTTCCGCTTCGGGAAATCCTTCAAAAATGACATTGCACAATTCGCTTTTGATAAAATCGCGAACATACGGGAAGGATAATACTTTACGATTGTCACAATAAATCGGACTTTTCCAGCCGCTTGCCCATGTAAAGGGGCTTTCCGGACTCAATTTTACGGCGCCTACCTGAAGTAGTTTTTCTGCTACAGCTTTTTCGTTGGTCATGCTGCGAATGTAGGAGCATTTCTGCAATTTGATCCGTCTAGGTGGATCGAAAAATTTGAAAATTTGAAAATTTGAAAATAATGATCAGATTTGACCTATGGGACTAAAAACAATACAAGCTGCTGGTGGATTGGTATTGAATGAAAAGCAGGAAATACTCATGATCTTTCGAAGGGGCAAATGGGATTTACCAAAAGGGAAGTTAGATGAAGGGGAAAAAATAGAGGAATGTGCTGTTAGAGAAGTAATGGAAGAAACCGGTTTGACAAAAATAGACCTAGGTCCATTACTCAGCATTACCCACCATACTTATTTTGATACCTGGCTAAAAGAAGAAGTGATCAAAGAAACACATTGGTATGTAATGCAAGCAAGCTCAAAAGAATTATTAATCCCCCAAACCACAGAAGACATCGAAATCATAGAATGGGTCTCTTCTGCTAATATGGTAGATAAACTGAGCAATAGTTATGATACGATTATGGAAGTGGTGAGGAAGTTGGCAGTTGATAGTTGACAATTGATAGTTGACAGATGACAGTTGACAGAGTTTTAGGAAAAATCCCTTCCTTTTCTTTCTGTCAACTGTCAACTATCAACTAAATACTACTTCTCACAAGGCTCCTTCCTTCTCGTATCAATCAAAAAATGAATTTTCCATCCACTCTTTTCACGCAGTAGATGGAAAGAGTTCACGCCACAGTGACTAAAATTCCCATTGAAATAAAATTTGTAGGGAGTCCAAACCACAGCAAGGGGGCCATCAATTTTAATGGTTTCAAATTCGATGCGTTCATCTGCTGCATTTTTCTGAAGTCCTGCTATACTTCTACCAAAATTAGATACCAGATCCGTTTTGGCGCTGATATTTCCTTCTTTATCGCGAACAATGGTTTGTAAAATATTCTTTTCAGAGAAACAGTTGACTACTCCGGCAGAATCAGCATTGCGCATAGAAGTAAACAATTGATTGATGACTGCTTTTACGGAATCTACCGCTGACTGCGCTTGTACATGTGTTGTAGCTGCTATCAAAACGATTGCTAAGAAGTATTTTTTCATAGACTTTACTTTCAATAAAAATAGCTGTAAATATGGTTTGTTCATATCCGTTTATAAAAAAAGTCAGACCTGACAGTAGTGTCGGATCTGACTTTTCATAATTGGATGAGATCATTATCTTAAATAACCCAATATTTTCAACATGCTTTGTGCTGTTTGTTCTTTAGCATAGACCCAATCTTCCAACTTCCCATTTTTGTCATACTCAACAATCACATGTTTAGGAGAAGGTATCAAACAATGTTTGATACCTCCATACCCACTGATCTGATCTTGGTAGGCACCGGTGTGGAAGAATCCTACATACAGCGGTTCTTTATTTCCTTCCGCATCTTTTGGATCCGTATTGGTGAGCTTGGGAAGAAACACTTCATTGATATGCTCTTCAGAATCGTAATAATCGTGACTGTCACATGTAATACCCCCTAAGACGACTCGTTGGTATTCATTATCCCATTTATTGATGGGCAGCATCAAAAATTTCTCTCCAATACCCCAGGTATCCGGCAAAGTGGTGATGAATGAAGAATCAATCATATACCAGCACTCACGATCGTTCTGTACTTTTTGTCCGATGACACTGTAGATATGTGCCATGCTCTCTCCCACTGTATAACTGCCGAACTCAGTATAGATATTCGGCATAGGCACTTTGGCTTTCTTACATGCTTTTTTAATATTGCTCACAATTTCATTGATCATGAACTGGTAATCATATTCAAATCCGAGTGAGTGTTTGATGGGAAATCCACCACCAATATTGATGGAATCCAATTCCGGACAAATCTTCTTCAGCTGGCAGTACAGGTTGATGATCTTGTTCAACTCAGACCAATAGTAGATATCATCTTTGATCCCTTTGTTCAGGAAGATGTGCAACATTTTCAACTGGAACTTATCTTCATATCCTTCGATCTCATCCACATAAAATTCCAGGATATCTTTTGCACGGATGCCTAAACGTGAAGTATAAAAAGGGAAATTGGGTTCTTCTTCTGCAGCAACCCGAATACCTAAGCGGAAGGGCTGTTTTACACTGCGTTTATATGCTTGTAATTCTTCCTTGTTATCCAGAATAGGAATCACATTCTTAAAACCGGTATTGATCAGTTTAGCGATGCGTGAAGTGTAAGACTTCTGTTTATAGCCGTTACAGATGATATAGGTTTCTTTATTGATCTTTCTGCGTTGGTATAAACGATTGATGATCTCAATATCATATGCATAAGATGTTTCGAGGTGAATATTGTGTTTCAACGCTTCTTCTACCACGAAAGAAAAATGTGAACTCTTGGTACAATAGCAATAAAAATATTCGCCTTCATACTTATGCTTTTTAAAAGCATCGGCAAACATCTTTTTAGCTTTGTTGATCTGCATTCCAATCTTTGGCAGATAGGTAAGCTTCAACGGAGTTCCATACTTCTCGATGATTTTTTTGAGATCCAGTTCATTGAACTGCAAATAGCCATCGTCATTAACATCGAATCCTTCTTGTGGAAAATGGAAGGTCTGGTTCACCAGCGAGGTGTAGGTATTGTTCATTAGCCGGGTTAGTGGTTGTTTAGTGTGAACAAGAATGGTACCTTATAGAAACAACAAAAATAGTTGTTTGTATAGTTCAACAAATAAAAAAACCGGAAAGTAAGGTTACTTCCCGGTTATATTTTGATCAGGGTTGCTGATTACTTTACAGAATTTACCAGTGCCTTGAAACTTGCCGGCTCATTCATAGCCAGGTCTGCCAGCACTTTACGATTCAGATCGATACCTTTTACTGCCAATTTATTGATAAACTGGCTATAGGTCAATCCTTCTTCTCTTACTGCTGCGTTGATACGGGCGATCCAAAGCTGACGGTATTCGCGCTTCTTCAACTTACGACCTACATAGCTGTATGTCATACCTTTTTCAACAATATTTTTGGCTACGGTGTATACATTTTTACGTTTACCGTAGAATCCTTTGGCCTGCTTGAGGATACGCTTTCTGCGGGCTCTTGATGCTACTGCATTTACTGAACGTGGCATAATATCTTTTTTTTGTCCCGCTTAAAGCGGGATTGTTTTTAAATGGTTTGATGTCCCTTCCCGGGATGATGGCTTGGATTAACCTTTCAAACGCAATAAGCGCAGAACGAAATCTTTGTTGGGAGCTCCAACAACACCTTTCTTGTTCAATGCTCTTTTACGCTTCTTTGATTTTTTGGTTAAAATGTGCCTTTTGAAAGCTTTCTGGAAGGTGATCTCTCCACTGCCAGTAACCTTAAAGCGCTTCTTCGCGCTGGAATTTGTTTTTACCTTTGGCATAAATAATAATCTACTTAAGATTACACCCTGCTGGCGGTCTCGAACAGACGAGACACTTGTTGAGCCTTACGGGAAAAATTTGGAGTGCAAAAGTAGGGGAAAAACAGAGAAATAAGAAATAAGAAATAAGGAACAAGAAACAGAGGACTTTAAAGTGTGAACCCCTTATATAAGAAATGTCGATGAAAATCATCGACATTTCTTATATAACTATTTGAAAACCAGACTATTAAAGCTATTCCATTGTTTCTTGTTCCTTATTTCTTGTTCCTTGTTCCCTACTTCCTATTCCTCTGTTTTACTCGCCGCTTTCTTCTTCCCTGTTTTAGGGGTAAAAATGGCGAACATGCGCTTGCCTTCGAGTTTGGGCATACTTTCTAATGAACCTGCTTCTGCCAAACGTTCAGCAAATTTCAAGAGTAATAATTGCCCACGATCCTGGAACATGATGGCACGTCCCTTGAACTGTACATAAGCTTTTACCTTATTTCCATCTTTCAGGAATTTCTCAGCATGTTTGGCTTTGAAGTCAAAATCATGATCATCGGTTCCAGGCGTAAAGCGGATCTCTTTGATCTCACTTTGCTTGGAATTTGCTTTCATCTCCTTCTCTTTCTTCTTCTTTTCGTAAAGGAACTTTTTATAATCGATCACCTTACAAACGGGAGGGTCAGCTGTTGGAGAAATTTCCACTAGATCCAGTTCTTGCTCTTGCGCAATTTTCAATGCTTCCTGTGTGGAGTAAACGCCAACAGTTACATTGTCGCCAACCAAACGCACTTGTGGTACCCGGATTCTTTCGTTGATACGATGTTCAGGCTCCGGTTGCCTGTTAAACCTGGGATTGAATCTTCCGCCCCCTCTTGGTGGTAATGCCATTAAAACTTGTTTAGTTAAAAATTTAGGTGTTAAAGATATAGCTATTTCCTTATTCCGAATTATTCTCCGCTTTTTCGGTGGAGAATTTCATCTTGTATCAATGTGATAAACGCTGCTAATTCCTGTGTCCCCAGATCACCTTTTCCTTGTCTGCGTACTGCCAGTTTACGCTCAGCGGCTTCTTTCTCTCCCACTACCAACATATATGGCACGCGACTCAGTTCAGTATCTCTGATCTTTTTCCCGATCTTTTCGCTTCTATCATCTATTTCTACTCTCACTCCTATGGCACGCAGCGATTGTTTTACTTCTAGTGCATAGTCCATGAATTTATCACTGATCGGCAATATTTTCACTTGCAATGGCGCCAACCATACCGGGAACTTGCCTGCATAATGTTCCAACAGGAAGCCAATAAAACGTTCGTGGGTTCCCAATGGTGCGCGGTGTATGATCAATGGTACTTCAGGCTGGTTGTTCTGATTCACATAATTCAACCTGAATTTGTTTCCTGAATTGAAGTCTACCTGATTGGTCGCCAATGTAAACTCTCTTCCAATCGCACTCCAAATCTGTACATCGATCTTAGGTCCATAGAACGCTGCTTCATCGGGCACTTCTACAAATGGAATATTCGACTCGATCAATACATTACGTACCATAGCTTCTGTTTCTTTCCAAAGCTCCGGTTCATTTACATATTTGGCGCCCAGTTTAGTAGGCTCATGTAAACTCAAACGCATCACATATTTATCGATACCAAATATTTTAAAATACTTGATGTACATATCATTCACCGCACGAAACTCAGCAGCAAACTGCTCTTTACTACAGTAAATATGTGCATCATTCATGTGCAGACAACGAACACGCATCAGACCAAACAACTCCCCACTCTGCTCATAGCGATAACAAGTACCGTATTCAGCGATACGGAATGGAAGATCTTTATAGCTCTTAGGTTCTGCATCAAATATTTTATGGTGATGCGGACAGTTCATCGCTTTCAGATAATACTTGGTTCCGTCCAATTCCATCGGAGGAAACATACTATCAGCATAATAAGGAAGGTGTCCGCTGGTGAGGTACATACTCTCTTTGGCGATATGCGGTGTTACCACACGCTTATAGCCTGCATCTTCTTCTGTTTGCTTGGCTAGTTTCTCCAATTCTTCGATGATAACAGTACCATTGGGTAACCATAGAGGCAATCCGGCACCTACATCATCATCCATGGTGAAAATGCCCAATTCTTTTCCGAGTTTACGATGATCTCTTTTTTTGGCTTCTTCCAGCATCAACAGGTATTCATCCAACTCTTTTTGATTCGGGAATGTAACACCGTATAAACGAGTGAGCATTTTATTCTTCTCATCTCCTTTCCAATAAGCTCCCGCAATACTGGTAAGTTTAATGGCTTTGATGAACCCCGTGTGTGGGATATGTGGTCCGCGACAAAGGTCGGTGAACTGTCCTTGTGTATAGAAAGTGATCGATCCATCGTCTAATCCTTGCAAAAGATCAAGTTTATACTCATCTGATTTCTCTTGGAAATAAGTAACAGCCTCTTGTTTGGATATTTCTTTACGCTGGTAAGCATTGTTTTGCTTGGCCAGTTCATTCATTTTCTTCTCAATCGCTACTAGATCCTCTTCTGAGATATGTTGTCCACCCAAATCTATATCATAATAAAAACCTTTATCCAATGCCGGTCCAACCCAGAACTTCACACCCGGATACAAAGCTTCTACTGCTTCTGCCATTAAGTGAGCAGAAGAATGCCAAAAAGTATTTTTCCCTTCTGCATCATCCCAGGTATGCAGTTTCAGTGAACTATCAGTCATAATCGGACGCGTAGCATCCCATACTTGTCCATTAACACTTGCCGCCAATACTTTTCTGGCCAGTCCTTCACTGATTGATTTAGCAATATCCAAAGCACTCACGCCTGCTTCATACTGCCTTTCTGCCCCATCGGGAAAACGAATCTTAATCATTGGTTCGATTGCTGAAAAATTGAATAATTCTAAGGATTGCAAAAATAGGATAAAGCTGCGAGCTTTCAGCTATGAGCTGAGAGCTTTGAGCTGCCAGCTGCTAGCTTCTAGCTGCTAGAAAAACAAAGTCTAGTAAATTTTTAAAAAACGCATTTGTCTATTCTTAAGATGAAATACAGTAACCGATCTAGCAGCTAGCAGCTGGCAGTTCTTGTCTCACCGCTTATTTAACGCTTCTTTATCAGCATACACTATATTGCAATCGTAGTTTTGCCCGAATGAGACTGAATATTACCCTAACCTCTTTTTTACTGTTCTGTTCGCTTGCCCTGGGTGCCCAAAATTTGACGGGTATCTGGAGAGGTTATTTTGGCTCATCGAGTGGCTTGTATAAGGGTGATACGCGACAAGAAATGTATAAATATGAAGTGCAGATCGATCAGCAAAGCAATAATGCACTAAAGGGTGTTACCTACTCTTACCAAAGTACCGTATTCTATGGGAAAGCTACATTACAGGGTATTTATACGGTACAGACCAAAAATCTCATCTTAAAAGAGCTGGTTTTAGAAGAACTAAAAATTGCCGATAAAAGTGAGCCTTGTCTCATGACCTGCTACCTTGAATATTCCAAAATGGGAAATCTGGAAGTATTACAAGGCACTTTTATTTCCATAAATGCCAAAAGCAAGGTTGATTGCGGTAGCGGAAAAGTGTATTTGGAAAGAGTCAAAGAATCAGATTTTGAATTGGAACCTTTTTTAGCAAAGAAAAACGGGTATTCTTCAAAGCGTGGTAAAGACTCTGCCAAGCCACCCATCACTGTTCAAAAAACAACGCCTAATAATAAGCCGTCCACAACCACATCCAAAGACAATACTACAAAAGCACCTGTAAAAACACAGACGGCTCCACCTGCTAATAAAAAAGCTTCTCCGGTCACACAAACACCTTTAACGCAAAGAAACAATAGCACAGTTCAAAAAAAGCCGGTCACAAAACCTGCTACCAATACAACGAAGAGTACTCCCAAAATAACCAAGCCTGCACAAAAGGAAGAAGTCAACAATACTGTTCAGCCCCCTGTTACCAACAACTGGAAACAGGATGCTACTATAACAACCAGAAAAGCAGATACGCCGATTGTAAAATGGGAACAACCTAGTACCCTAAGAGGCCCGATTCCAAAAGTATTATTGGAACGGGAAAATAATCTTATCAAGACCATATATACCAATGAACAAGTAGCCACAGTAGAAATTTTCGACAATGGCACCATTGACAATGATACCATTTCTCTTTATCACAATAATAAATTGGTGATTAGTCAAGCCAAGCTCACCTACACGCCTCTTCGTTTAAAAATTGATTGTTCAGGAGATCATAAGCGACATGAATTAATCATGGTAGCAGAAAATCTGGGTGAAATTCCACCCAACAGTGCTTTAATGGTGATTACCGCCGGAAAAAAACGTTATGAAGTATTCCTGATTTCTAATGAACAAAGGAATGCAAAAGTGGTCATTGAATATAAACCTGAATGACGCTTATGCTAAAAAAACTTATTCATACCCCAAAATTCGTTTTTCTATTTGATGCCTTAGGTGCTTTACTCACTTGCACACTGATTGGTGGATTACTGGTGTCTTATCAATCCTATATTGGACTTCCCTTCACTTGGCTTTACATACTTGCTTCTATAGCAGCAGTACTAACCATTTACTCAAGTTTATGTGCGGTATTGATTCAGAAAAAATGGAGTCCTTTTTTAAAGGTCATTATCACAGCCAATTCCCTTTATACTTGCCTCACAACTGCATTGATCATCATTTACAGTCAAGAACTCAAAAGCTTAGGCTTCGCTTATTTTATTGGGGAGATACTTGTTTTAATGGGTGTGATTTGGTTAGAGATAAAGGCACTGAAAGCATTACCCAATTAGACTCATACTCTCACGGCACTAAAGTACCGTGCAAGTTCAATTAAATGCATAGTTCTTGATACCTGTCGATTGAAGCTTGTTGCTTGAAGCCATTGCTGTCCGGTAAAAAATCAAATTATTTTCTAGTCTCCTGTAATTGCTGTATTTGAGGTGGCAATAACACTATTTTGAGTATTCCAAGCCCCCTATGTTTTAAATAGGTCAGGTGGTTGCCAGA
>Ga0208492_1001000_pt1 | contig 20173 bp, 16 predicted proteins | sample Subbioar_CSW14AB_FD_184820 | JGI IMG/M metagenome (GOLD analysis project Ga0208492, IMG submission 184820) | Serpentinite rock and fluid subsurface biosphere microbial communities from McLaughlin Reserve, California, USA - CR12Mar_CSW14AB (SPAdes) | ecosystem: Environmental > Terrestrial > Deep... | reverse complement strand
CCCGCCTCATCGAGGCGGGTGACGCCGACATCATGGTCGCAGGTGGCGCCGAGTCCACGGTCAGTCCTCTGGGCATCGGTGGTTTCGCGGCATCCCGTGCGCTCTCCACCCGCAACGACGACCCGGCCACCGCCTCGCGCCCCTTCGACAAGGACCGCGACGGCTTCGTGCTGGGCGAGGGCGCGGGCGTCATGGTGATCGAGTCCTACGACAGCGCGGTCGCACGGGGTGCCAGGATCTACGCCGAGCTCGCCGGTTTCGGCATGAGCGGCGATGCCTATCACATGACCGCCCCGGACGTTTACGGCCCGCAGCGTTCGATGATGAATGCCCTGCGCAACGCTGGCGTCAACCCCGATCAGGTGCAGTACCTCAATGCGCACGGCACCTCGACCCCGTTGGGCGATGTCAACGAGACCAACGCCATCAAGCAGGCTTTTGGCGATCACGCCAAGAACCTGGTGGTCAACTCGACCAAGTCGATGACGGGTCACCTGCTGGGTGGCGCCGGTGGCATCGAGTCGGTGTTCACGGCGCTGGCTGTGCACCACCAGGTCTCGCCTCCGACCATCAACATCTTCAACCAGGACCCGGAGTGCGACCTGGACTACTGCGCCAACACCGCGCGCGAGATGAAGATCGACGTCGCTGTGAAGAACAACTTCGGCTTTGGCGGCACCAACGGTTCTCTGGTGTTCAAGCGCGTCTGAGTCGCCACGCCTTCTCGGCTCCATCGAACTGACAGCGGGAGGTGCAGGTTTTCCCCGCTGAAATCCTGCCCCATCCATGTCTGTTCTCGCTCCTCTCCTGAGGCCCGCGTCCTGGCGCCTGTCGCCTGGCGCTGCCGATGTCCCCTGGTTGCGTCACCTCGGGCTGGCCTTGTTGCTGCTCAGTGCCCTGGCTCTGCTCGGATGGTGCGCCGCGACCTGGCTGGAGTCCTGGCGGCACCGCGATCTGAGCTGGTCGTCGGTGCTGGCATTGCCCATGTGCGTGCTGGGCTTGCGCCATGCCTGGTTGCTCGCACGAAGCTGGCTGATACCGGGGGTGCCATTGACTTTGCGCTGGACAGGCCCTGTGACCACCTTGCGCTCGGGTGAGCCGGCGGGTGGCTGGCGTGTGGACGAATGGGGCGCCCAACCGGTCGATGTCAGCCTTGTGTGGGACTGGCAGCGTGTCATGCTCCTGCGGGTGCGACCATGGGACTCGGCATCGCACCAGGCCTGGATCTGGTTGCAGGACCGCCCGGGACAGGCAGCCCTGCCTGGTGGCGAGGTGCACCGCTTGCGCACCCTGTTGTGCCTGCCGGCCGCCATGACCCGACCAGCGAGTGAGGTCACGACGGTGTTGTCCTCGGAGGCTGGCGTTTCGACCCGTTCGGGGTTGGTGGCATCATCGCGGCATGACGCAACAACCGCTTCCTCTCGCATGAGCCGCGTTCGCGCGCCTGCACGCCCGCTGCGTCAGGGGCCTCGCGGCGATGCGGCCTTGAGCGCGCCCCTGCGTTTCGAGGACGGATTTCCGGCCACGCAGGTGCTCGAGCGCTGGCAGGACGAGGTCGTCGATTCGGCGGGCTTTGACGGGGGGCGGTCATGATGCCGCTGGATCAGGACCCAGACGCCCAGGTGCCCGCCTCCGGATTGCCGTCGTTCCCTGATTCGGCTGCACCCGATGTTGGACCCGCACGCGTGGTCATCGACGAGGACGCACAACTGGTCGAGCGGGTGCAACGCGGCGACCAGCGTGCCTTCGAGATGCTGGTCGTCAAGTACCAGCGCCGCATCGAGCGGCTGATCGCGCGCATGGTGCGCGACACCGACCTGGTCGAAGACATCGCGCAGGAAACCTTCATTCGCGCCTACAGGGCCTTGCCTGGCTTCCGTGGCGAAAGCGCTTTCTACACCTGGCTCTACCGCATCGCGGTCAACACCGCCAAGAAGGCCATGATCGGTCTGCAGCGTGACCCATTGCGCACCGAATCGTCGCTGGCGGGGGTGGCGGACGAAGACGACGATGCCTCGCGGGTCGAGAACGACCTGAGCGATGGCGAAACCCCCGAGTCCGTGCTGGCGACGCGGCAGATTGCCGAAACGGTCAATGCGGCGGTCGAGGCACTCTCGGACGACCTGCGCCAGGCCATCACGCTGCGTGAGATCGAAGGCCTGAGCTACGAGGACATCGCCGAGCTCATGCAGTGCCCGATCGGCACGGTTCGCTCGCGCATCTACCGCGCGCGGGAGGCCATCGCGTCGCGTTTGCGTCCCTTGCTTGACACCCGCGATGGGGAACGCTGGTGACGAATCGACACATCTCGGGAACTTTCTCGGGTGGGGCGGCACCAACCTGACATGCCTGGCCTGCGATCCCGGCAGGCGAAAACTCTCTGGAGCCCCAGCATGTCCGAAACCAAGCCCGACGACACCATTGCCCGCGAGATCCTGTCCGCGCTGGCGGATGGGCAGGCCCATTCCGACGAGGTTGCGCGCGCCTGTGGAGCCTGGCGCCATCAGTCCGAGGCCCGTGCCACCTGGCATGCCTACCACCTGATCGGCGAGACCATGCGCTCGCCCGACCAGGCAGCGGTCAGCGACAGCGCGGCCTTCCTGCAGCGCATGAGGGCACGCCTGGCCGAAGAACCGGTGGTGCTTTCTCCGCAATCGGCGCATTCGGTGGGCAGAGCCGCTGCGGCCCAAGCCTCCGAGGCCGCATCGGCCAACGTGCCGCCCCTCAAGCGGCGCATGTGGGCGGGGCCGATGGCCGTGGCGGCCAGTTTTGCCGTCATCGTCGGGGTCCTGACCGCCAACCTGGGGGGGCCGGTGGGGCAGCCCGATGGTGCCCAGATGGCCCGCTCCGGGGTGGGCTGGGCCGAAGGCAGTGCCCAGTCGGCCGGCGTGGCGTCTGCCCTGGGTGCCGGGGGGTCGTTCAGCGCGGCTCGCACGCAGGCCCATGTTTGGCTGCCGTCCGACCCGAGGCTGGAGCAGGCGATGACCGTGCAACGGCCCCAGCCCAATCCGCCGCAGACCTTTGCCGAGGCGCCTGGCGTGATCCGGGTGAGCGCGGGGCAGGGGCGCTGACAGCCTGTTGACAGGCCGCTGCGCCAACGCCATTTGCCGCTTCTCTCATGCACCGCGTCGGTCCTGGCCCCGCGGTGCCTTGCTTTGTGGGGTGGCCTTTGCGTCTGTGAAGGCATCCCTGCGTCCAACGGTTCACCCATCTTCACTTGCAGACGTGAACGCGAAACGCAATGTCGTCCAAACTCACGCCTGTGACGTTTCGTCATCATCCGAATCGCTTTCCACAAGGTCCTGACATCCATGTCATCCAAGCAAATGAGCGTTACTTCCGCCCCTTCCGTCATCCGCCGCACCCTGATCGTCGGTGCCGTGGTGTCTGCCGTGGGCCTGTTGCTGAGCTCCAGCCTGTTTCCCCACGCTTCTCAGGCCCAACAGGCGCCAGTCGCATCGATCGCGCAACCGGCTCCGGCCAACGCGCCATCGCTGGTCAAGGGACTGCCCGATTTCACCGAGCTGGTCGAGAAGGTCGGCCCCTCCGTGGTCAGCATCCGGACCACGCAGCGCGTGGGGGACGACGACGGCGAGGGCGATGAGGCCGATGCGCAGATGCGCGAGTTCTTCAAGCGCTTCTTCGGTGTGCCGATGCCCGAGCAGCGTGGCCGGACCCCGCGCAAAGGGGGCGAGCAGGGTGGCTCGCAAGGCGAGGAGCGCCCGCGTGGCCTGGGTTCAGGCTTCATCCTGAGCACCGACGGCTACGTCATGACCAACGCCCACGTCGTCGAGGGGGCGGACGAGGTCTACGTCACCCTGACCGACAAGCGCGAGTTCAAGGCCAAGGTCGTGGGCGCCGACAAGCGCACCGACGTGGCCGTGCTGAAGATCGAAGCCAGCAAGTTGCCGGCGGTGGTCGTGGGCGACGTCAACCGCCTGAAGGTCGGCGAGTGGGTCATGGCGATCGGCACGCCCTTCGGTCTGGAGAACACCGTCACCGCAGGCATCGTCAGCGCCAAGGCGCGCGACACCGGCGAAGAGATCCGCTTCATCCAGACCGACGTGGCCGTGAACCCTGGCAACTCGGGCGGCCCGCTGATCAACATGCGGGGCGAGGTCGTGGGCATCAACTCGCAGATCCTCAGCCGCTCGGGGGGCTTCATGGGCATCTCGCTGTCCATCCCCATCGACGATGCGGTGAAGGTGGCCGACCAGCTGCGTGCGGGTGGCAAGGTCACGCGCGGCCGCATCGGCGTGTCCATCGGGCAGGTCACCAAGGACGTGGCCGACTCCATTGGCCTGGCCAAGGCCGAGGGGGCCCTGGTGCAGGCGGTCGAGCCCGGCACGCCAGCCGACAAGGCGGGCCTGGAGGTGGGTGACATCGTGACCCGTTTCAACGGCCTGCCCATCGAGAAGCCCGCCGACCTGTCGCGCCAGGTGGCGGCCACCAAGCCGGGCACCAAGTCGACCCTGCAGGTCTTCCGCCGCGGGGGCTACAAGGAGCTGAGCATCACCGTGGCCGAGATGGATGGCCCCAAGAGCAAGGCCGAGCAGGAAGCCGCCAAGCCGGCCAAGGTGGCGGCCTCGCTCCTGGGCTTGAGCGTGATCGACCTCAACGCCGAGCAAAAGCGTGAGTTCAAGCAAAACGGTGGCGTGCTGGTCGAGGACGCGCAAGGACCGGCGGCGCGCGCTGGCTTGCGTCCGGGCGACATCATCCTGGCCGTGGCGAACGTGCAGATCGCCAGCGCCAAGGACTTCGAGGCCGTGCTGGGCAAGCTCGACAAGAACCGCCCGGTGAGCGTGCTGGTGCGCCGTGGGGACTGGGCGCAGTACGCCGTGATCCGCCCGGGCAAGTGAGGCGGGCGCACCCCTCAAAGGGCCCTGCGGGGCCCTTTTTTGCGCAATCCTGAGCGTTTCCTGGGGTTGTTGGGTGGCTCAGACAGCCCGACCCGATGTTGATAAGTCCGGAGTCGGCGGGGGTTTGTGGCTACAATCCGCCCTGCCGGAAACCTCCGATCCCACAGGGGAGCCGACGCCCGACTTACCCACACATGCCTGTGGACAAGATGTGTATAACATCAATGTCCCGGCTGGCAAGCCCCCGCCCTGGGCCTGCAAAAAGCCCTTGCGGAAGGGACCTTCGGTACAATGGAGGTCCAACAAGCAGTTGCCATACGTTTTTGTTGGAAGGCGCGTCACAACTTTGGACGTGCCTTTTTTTTATGAATCACATCCGCAATTTTTCGATCATTGCCCACATCGACCACGGCAAGTCCACGCTGGCCGATCGCATCATCCAGCGCTGTGGTGGCTTGAGTGATCGCGAGATGGAAGCGCAGGTGCTCGACTCGATGGACATCGAGAAAGAGCGCGGCATCACCATCAAGGCCCAGACCGCTGCGCTGCAGTACAAGGCGCAGGATGGCCAGGTCTACAACCTGAACCTGATCGACACACCTGGTCACGTCGACTTCTCGTATGAAGTCAGCCGCTCGCTGTCGGCTTGCGAAGGCGCGCTGCTGGTGGTCGACGCCTCGCAAGGTGTCGAGGCGCAGACGGTGGCCAACTGCTACACCGCCCTCGACCTGGGCGTGGAAGTGATCCCGGTCCTCAACAAGATGGACCTGCCGCAGGCCGACCCCGAGCGCGCCAAGGAAGAAATCGAAGACGTCATCGGCATCGATGCGACCGATGGCATCCCGTGTTCTGCCAAGACCGGCATGGGCATCGACGAGATCCTCGAAGCGGTGGTCAAGCGCATGCCACCCCCGAAGGGCAACCCCGACGGCCCGCCGCGCGCCATGATCATCGACGCCTGGTTCGACAACTACGTCGGCGTGGTGATGCTGGTGCGCGTGGTCGATGGTGTGCTCAAGAAGGGCGAGCGCATCCGCATGATGGCCACCAACTCGGTCTACCCGGCCGAGCACCTGGGCGTCTTCACGCCCAAGTCCACGCCGCGTGACGAGTTGCGCGCGGGCGAGGTGGGTTTCATCATCGCCGGCATCAAGGAGCTGGCCGCCGCCAAGGTGGGTGACACCGTCACCATCGAGAAGAAGCTGCCCAACAACGCCGGCCCCGCCACCGAGGCATTGCCCGGCTTCAAGGAAATCCAGCCGCAGGTGTTCGCGGGTCTCTATCCGACCGAGGCCAGCGAGTACGACCAGCTGCGCGACGCGCTCGAGAAACTCAAGCTCAACGACAGCTCGCTGCGCTACGAGCCCGAGGTGTCGCAGGCGCTGGGCTTTGGCTTCCGTTGCGGCTTCCTGGGCCTGCTGCACATGGAGATCGTGCAGGAGCGCCTCGAGCGCGAGTTCGACCAGGACCTGATCACGACCGCGCCCAGCGTGGTCTACGAGGTCGAGCTCAACAGCGGCGAGGTCATCGAGGTGGAGAACCCCTCGAAGATGCCCGAGGTGGCCCGCATCAAGGAGATTCGCGAGCCCATCGTCACGGTGCACCTGTACATGCCCCAGGACTACGTCGGCCCCGTCATGACGCTGGCCAACCAGAAGCGCGGCGTGCAGATGAACATGGCCTACCACGGCCGACAGGTCATGCTGACCTACGAGATGCCGCTGGCCGAGATCGTGCTGGACTTCTTCGACAAGCTGAAGTCGGTGTCGCGCGGCTACGCCTCCATGGACTACGAGTTCAAGGAGTACCGCGCCTCCGATGTGGTCAAGGTGGACCTGCTGATCAACGGCGACCGGGTCGATGCCTTGTCCATCATCGTGCACCGTGCCCAGAGCGCCTACCGTGGTCGCGCCGTGGCCGCCAAGATGCGCGAACAGATCCCGCGTCAGATGTACGACGTCGCCATCCAGGCGGCCATCGGTGGCAACATCATTGCCCGCGAAAACATCAAGGCGCTGCGCAAGAACGTGCTGGCAAAATGCTACGGTGGCGACATTTCTCGCAAACGCAAGCTGCTCGAGAAGCAGAAGGCCGGCAAGAAGCGCATGAAACAGATTGGGTCGGTCGAGGTGCCCCAGGAAGCCTTCCTGGCCATCCTGCAGGTTGACGACTGATCATCACAAGCCAATACACACAAATGAGTCTGATCACCGGATTGCTGTACGCGGCGCTGGCTGCGTACCTGGGGGGCTGGTATCTGGGGCACTGGCACGGGAATTTCTCGCTGCTGCTGTTCATCCTGACCGTCGTGACGCTGGCCTACTGGCTGGCCGAGAAGTTCAAGTTCCGCCCTGACCGCGAAGCCGCTGCCGCACAGCTGGTCGAGCAGGACCAGGCTCGCCGCGTTTCGCTGGCCACGCAAGGCATTGGCGACGTCGACGGCAACATCGGCATCGCCCGTGACCGCCTGCTGATGCAACCTTGGTGGCTGGACTGGACCGCCGGCCTGTTCCCGGTGATCTGCGCGGTCTTCCTGATGCGCTCGTTCCTGTTCGAGCCGTTCAAGATCCCCTCGGGTTCGATGATCCCGACGCTGGTGGTGGGCGACCTCATCCTGGTCAACAAGTTCCACTACGGCATCCGCCTGCCGGTGATCAACCAGAAGGTCATCGACAACAACGAGCCGCAGCGGGGCGACGTCATCGTCTTCCGTTACCCGGTCAACACCGATCTGGACTACATCAAGCGCGTGGTGGGGCTGCCGGGCGACACCGTGGCCTACATCAACAAGCAGTTGACCGTCAACGGCCAGCCCGTCGAGCGCGAGCCAGGGCCCGAGTATTACGACGCCGACAGCCTGCGCTACGCCCAGCAGTACACCGAGAAGCTGGGCAACCTGCAACACAACATCCTGATCGACCGCGACCGCCCGCCTTTCGTGCCGCCGCAGGCCATCGAGGACTTTCCGATGAAGGAAAACTGCAGCTACAGTGGCGAAGGGATGGTCTGCCAGGTGCCGCCCGGTCACTATTTCGTGATGGGTGACAACCGCGACAACTCGCAAGACTCCCGCTATTGGGGTTTCGTGCCCGACCGCAACCTGGTTGGCAAGGCTTTCGTCATCTGGATGAACTTCAGCGACGTCAAGCGCATCGGTTTCTTCCACTGAACCCAAGCATTTTCAGGATCGAGCCCATGTTCTCCTCGACTGCCAACTCTCGTCAGCGCTCGGTCGGCCGGGCCCAGCGCGGCATCACGCTGATCGGTCTGCTGGCCTGGGCCTTCGTCATCTGTGTGGTTGCCTTGATCGGCATGAAGGTGACGCCGGCTGTGCTGGAATACCAGACCATCACGCGCATGGTCAACAAGGCGGCCAACGAGGGCGGCAGCACCGTGGCCGAAATCCGCGCTGCCTATGACCGCGCGGCCCAGATCGAATACGGGGTCGAAGCGATCAAGAGCAGCGGCGACCTGGACATCACCAAGGAAAACGAGAAGATCGTCATCCGGTTCGCCTATGACAAGGAAATCGAGCTGATCGACCCGGTGTACCTGGTGATCAAGTTCGAAGGGCAGTCCAAGTGAGGCCTGCAACCGGTTCAGGATCGCGCAACGAACGGGCCTGGTATCAGGCCCTTTGTCTTTGCGGCGCCCGCCTGTGCGCGTCGCCGGGTTGAGGTGCAGCCGATGCCATCCCTGTCGCCGGCCCTGTTGGCCCTGCAACAACGCCTGGGCCATGCCTTTGCCGAGCCGGCCCTGCTGCAGCGGGCCGTCACCCACAAGAGCTTCGGCGCCGACCACTACGAGCGCCTGGAGTTCCTGGGCGATGCCGTGCTGGAGCTGGGCGTTTCCACCTTGCTGTATGCGCGCTTTGCGCAAGGCGCAGAAGGTGACCTGACCCGTGTGCGCGCCCACCTGGTGCGCCAGGACATGTTGCACCGCCTGGCGGTGTCGCTCGGGCTGCCCGAGGTGCTGCGCCTGAGCGAGGGCGAAGCCAAGGGCGGTGGTGCGCAAAGGCCGTCCATCCTGGCCGACGCGCTGGAGGCCATCATCGGGGCGGTGTACGTGGACGCGGGTTTCGAGGCCGCGCGCGGGCTGGTGCTGCGCCTGTTCGAGCCCCTGCTAGATGAAAGCGGCTCGCTGGAGGGCTGGGCCAAGGACGCCAAGACCGCCTTGCAGGAATGGCTTCAGGCGCGCAAGATGCCCGTGCCGACCTACGGCATCGAAGCGACACGTGGCAAGGCGCACGAGCAGGTTTTCGTGGTCTCGTGTGCGCTGCCTGAACTGGGGCTGCAGGTCACAGGCGAGGGCACGTCCCGCCGCGCGGCCGAGCAGGCGGCTGCCCAGGTGGCGCTGCAGCAAGCCATGGCCCTGCCGGCCCGCCAGGTGGCCGTGCCCAAAAACAAAGCGCCCGAGCCCGTCATCGTTCGCAAACCAGCCAGGTCGCGCCTTTCGCGCTCCCCGGGCGGGCAGGACGAAGCCTGACCTGTCCCCCGCCGAATCTGAAGGCGCACGGCTGTCACCGCCTTGTGCTCTGCCCCGAACCCCTGCCCCGAACCCGCCATGCCGAAAAAGCCCACCGAAGACCTCAACCCCTCGCTTGACCAGATGCTGGCCCAGTTGTCGACGGCCCGCTCTGGCGACGGGGCGCAGGCCGTGCCGGCGTCCGAGCAGCGTTGCGGGCTGATCGCCATCGTCGGGCGCCCGAACGTGGGCAAGTCCACGCTGATGAATGCGCTGGTGGGGCAGAAGGTGTCGATCACCTCGCGCAAGGCGCAAACCACGCGCCATCGCATCACCGGCATCTGCACCAAGGGCGACACGCAGTACGTGTTCGTCGACACGCCGGGCTTTCAGACGCGCCACACGGTGCGCGGCACGGCGGCGCTCAACCGCAACCTCAACAAGACGGTGCAGGCCACGCTGTCCGACGTGGCCATCGTGCTGTTCCTGGTCGAGGCCGGGCGCTTCGGGCCCGACGACGCCCAGGTGCTGGCCCTGTTGCCCAAAGACCGCCCGGTGCTGCTGGTGGCCAACAAGCTGGACATGGTCAAGAGCCGCGAGGACCTTTTCCCGTGGCTGCAGGCCATGCAGGAGCGCTTCCCTTTCGCCGAGTACGTGCCACTGACCGCCAAGCGCGAGGGCGACCCCGATCGGCTGCTCGACATCGTTCGGCCTTACTTGCCTCAGCAGGGCTGGTGGTACGACGCCGACGCGCTGACCGACCGCACCGACCGGTTCCTGGCCAGCGAAATGATCCGCGAGAAGCTCTTTCGCCTGACGGGCGACGAACTGCCCTACACCTCGACGGTGGTCATCGACCAGTACACCGACGAGCCGCCGCCGGTGGGCAAGCCCAAGTCCACGGGCCTGGTGCGCATCGCCGCGACCATCATCGTCGAGCGCGAGCAGCACAAGGGCATGATCATCGGCGACAAGGGCGAGCGCCTCAAGCGCATCGGCACCGAGGCCCGCACCGAGCTCGAGCGCCTGATGGGCCGCAAGGTCTTCCTGGAGATCTGGGTGAAGGTGCGTTCCGGCTGGGCCGACGACGACGCCCGCCTGCGCACCTACGGCTACGAGTGAGGCCGGGTGACGGGGCCCCGTTCGTCCGTGCGTGGTGCTTCACAGGGTGCCCCAAGGGGGCCGTCGCCGGCCTACGTGCTGCACAGCCATGACTGGAGCGAGTCCAGCCTGATCCTGGACATGTTCTGCCGTGAGCAGGGCAGGGTGGTCGCCATTGCCAAGGGAGCCAAGCGACCGTACTCGCAGCTCAGGCCAGTGCTGATGCCTTTTCAGCGCATATCGGTGGGGTTCGGCGCCAAGCGCGGCGAGGACGTCGAGGTGTGGCTGTTGCGTCAGGCCGAGTGGGCCGGTGGCCCGGCGTTTTGCGGCGGTGAGGCGCTGCTGCCGGGCTTCTACCTCAATGAACTGCTGATGAAGCTGCTGCCCAGGCACGATCCGCACCCGGTGCTGTTCGAGGCCTATGCCGACACGCTGCAGGCGCTGTCCGAGCCGGGGCTGTTGCACGCGGCCTTGCGGGCCTTCGAATTGATCCTGCTGCGTCAGCTGGGTCACTTGCCAGACCTGGCGCTGCAGACCCTCGATGGCCAGCCGGTGCTGGCGGGCGAGCCTTACGAGCTGCACCCCGAGCTGGGCGTGCGGCCCGCGCACCGCCTGGGCGAATCTGCCGACGGGCCCAGCGTGCTCAATGGCAGCGTGCTGCTGGCGATGGAGGACGCTTTGTCCGATGGCTGGCTCAACGACCCGCGGCGCGTCAAACCTGGGCACTCGCCAGTGCCCAGCCTGATGGCGGCCTGCGTGCCGGCCTTGGTTGACCTCAAGGCGATCACGCGCTCGTTGCTTCACTATCATCTCGGCACGAACACGCTGCGCACCCGCCAGCTCATGATGGAACTCCAGCAACCATGACCTTCTCCGGCATGCACCTGACCGCCCACGATGCGCCCCTGCTGGGCGTCAACATCGACCACGTTGCCACGGTGCGCAACGCGCGGGGCGGGCGTTTCCCGGACCCGGTGCAGGCGGCGCTGCTGGCCGTCGAGGGCGGTGCGGACATCATCACCTTCCACCTTCGCGAAGACCGCCGCCACATCCGCGACGACGACGTCGCGCGCCTGAAGGCCGCCATCGGTGTGCCACTGAACTTCGAAGCTGCCGTGACCGACGAGATGCTGGGCATCATCGAGCGAACGCGCCCCGAGCACGTCTGCCTGGTGCCCGAGCGCCGCCAGGAGGTCACCACCGAAGGCGGGCTCGATGTCGTCGGGCAGTTCGACCGCGTCAAGGATGCCTGCATGCGCCTGGCCGAAGCCAACTGCCGCGTCTCGCTGTTCATCGGTGCCGATCCAGCGCAGATCGATGCGGCGGCGCGTGCGGGCGCGCCTTGTGTCGAGCTGCACACCGGCCCGCTGGCCCACGCCTGGTGGGATGGCGATGCCGCCGCTTTGCAGGCCGAGCTGACGCGCCTGCGCCAGGGCTTGCTGCACGCGGCCAGCCAGGGCCTGCGCACCCACGCCGGCCACGGCCTGGCCCTTTGCCAGCCCGAAGCGAAAGGCAACGACGCGCCCAGCAGCACCGCCCTGGTGGCCGCCCTGCCCGACGTGCACGAGTTGCACATCGGCCATGCCTTGATCGGCCACTCGATTTTTGTCGGCATCACGCAGGCGATCGCCGACTTCAAGGCCGAGGCCATCCGCGCCAGGCAGGCGGTGCGCGCATGATCGTCGGCATCGGCACCGACCTGTGCGACGTTCGCCGCATCCGCGAGACGCTGGCGCGCCGTGGCGACCGCTTCGCCGAGAAGGTGCTGGGCGATCGCGAGCTCGCCGTCTGGCGCGCTCGCACGGCCCGCTCGCCAGTGCGTGGCCTGCGCTACCTGGCCACTCGCTTCGCGGCCAAGGAGGCCTTCTCCAAGGCGATCGGGCTGGGCATCCACATGCCCATGACCTGGCGGCGCTGCGAGATCCTCAACGCCGAAAGCGGCCAGCCGCAGGTCGTGCTCAACGATGAGCTCGCCACCTGGTTTGCCGCCAAGGGCTGGAAGGCCCATGTCACCGTCACCGATGAAGGCGACCTGGCCCAGGCCTTCGTCGTCGTCGAAACCGATCCCGCTGCGTCGGCAGCCCCCTGAACCCCGGCCTGATCCCTTTCACCACAGCCATGTCCAAAGCCATCAAAGCCCCGAAAGTCGCCAAGGCCTCCAAGGCACGTGCCACCCCCTCCGCTGCTGGCGCCCTCGCTGACCTGCAGCACGCCCCCGTGGTGCTCGACATCGCGGGCCTGACCCTGGGCGACGACGACCGCCGCCGCCTGGAGCACCCGCTCACCGGTGGCCTGATCCTGTTCGCTCGCAACTGGGAAAGCCGCGCCCAGCTCACCGCCCTGTGCGCCGAGATCAAGGCCATCCGCCCCGATGTGCTGATTTGCGTGGACCACGAAGGCGGTCGTGTGCAGCGCTTCAAGACCGATGGCTTCACCCACGTGCCCGCCATGCGCAAGCTCGGCGAGATGTGGATGAAGGACGGCAAGGCAGGCGAGGGCGCTGGTGCCATGGCCGCCACCGACGCCGCCACGGCCTGTGGCTACGTGCTGGCCAGCGAGTTGCGAGCCTGTGGCGTGGACCTGACCTTCACGCCCGTGCTCGACCTCGACTGGGGCGAGAGCGGCGTGATCGGCGACCGTGCCTTCCACAGCGACCCGCGCGTGGCCACCGTGCTGGCCAAGGGCGTGATGCACGGCCTGCTGCTGGCCGGCATGGCCAACTGCGGCAAGCACTTCCCCGGCCATGGCTTCGTCAAGGCCGACTCGCACGTCGCCGTGCCTGTGGACAAGCGCTCGCTCAAGGCCATCCTGGCTGACGATGCCAAGCCCTATGAGTGGCTCAGCACCTCGCTGACCAGCGTGATGCCGGCCCACGTCATCTACCCCAAGGTCGATGCCGCCCCGGCGGGCTTTTCCTCGCGCTGGCTGCAGGACATCCTGCGCGGCCAGTTGGGCTTCACGGGCGCCATCTTCAGCGACGACCTGAGCATGGAAGGCGCCAGCGTGGCCGGCAGCCAGACACAAGGCGCCATCGCCGCACTGAACGCCGGCTGCGACATGGTGCTGCTGTGCAACCAGTCGCTCAACGGCGGCGCACCGGTCGACGCCTTGCTCGACGGTCTGAGCGAGGCCCTGGCCCGCGGCGAATGGACGCCCAGCGCGGACAGCGAAGCCCGCCGCATCGACCTGCTGCCGCAGACCGCGCCTTTCACCTGGGACGAGTTGATGCACCACGCGCCCTACCAGCAGGCGCTTTCGAAGCTGCCTCGCTGAGCGCTGCGACGCGGGCCTTGTTCAGGTGCCGCTGCGGTAGAGCTCGTCGAGCAGGGCCGCATGGCGGTCGATCACCACCTTGCGCTTGACTTTCAGCGTGGGGGTGAGCTCGCCACCCTCGATGCTCAGCGCCTGCGGCAGCACCGCGAACTTGCGCACGTGGGCCACCCGAGCCTGGGTTGCGTTGACCTGGTCGATGGCACCTTGCAGCGCGGCGAGCACGCGGGGGTGGTCGCGCAAGGAGGCATCCAAGGGCAGTCCAGCCTGCGAGGCGAAGGCTTGCAGCGCCTGCGCATCCAGCGTCACCAGCGCGGTCAGGTAATGGCGGTTGTCTCCGCACACCACGGCGTGCTCGATCAGCTCGGCCTCCATCAGCGCCGACTCGATGTTGGCTGGCGCGATGTTCTTGCCGCCCGAGGTGATGATGATGTCCTTCATGCGACCGGTGATGTAGACGTAGCCGTCCTCGTCGATGTGGCCGACGTCGCCCGTGCGCAGCCAGCCGTCATCGAAGGCATCGGCCGTGGCGCCGGGTGAGCCCATGTAGCCCTGGAAGAGGTGGGGGCCGCGCACCTGCAGCTCGCCGTCTTCGGCCACGCGCATCTCGGTGCCGGGCAAGGCCTTGCCGACCGAGCCCACGCGCGTGCTGCCCGGAAAGGACATCGTCGACGGCCCGCACACCTCCGATTGGCCGTAGAGCTCGCGCACGGGCAGGTCCAGCCCGGCGAAAAAGCGCAGCTTGTCGGGGTGGATGGGCGCGGCGCCAGAGCTCAAAAAGCGCGCCTGGTCCAGTCCCAGGGCGGCCTGCACCTTGCGATGGATCAGTCGGCGCGCCAGGTTCATCTGCAGCCCCAGCCAGGGCCCGCAGGGCTGGCCTGCGTGATCCAGCTCGTGCCAGCGCTGGCCCACGCCCAGGGCCCAGCGGGCCAGCCTGGCCTTGGTGCCGGTGGCCTGGTTGAGCTTGGCCTCGATGCCGGCCTGCATCTTCTCCCACACGCGCGGCACACCGAAGAAGATGGTGGGGCGCACCTCCTTGAGGTGATCGCCCAGCTCTTCGATGCTGCGCGCGTAATACACGCTCAAGCCCGAATGCGCCTGGTTGTGCATCGAGCCCATCTGTTCGGCAATGTGGGCCAGCGGCAGGTAGGACAGCATGCGGTCGCGTTCATCGACCTCGTACAGCGAGGTCATGTTCTGCCCCATCCACCACAGGTTGCCCTGGCTCAGCGCCACGGCCTTGGCCGGCCCGGTGGTGCCCGACGTGTAGATGAGGGTGCCGATGTCTGCGGGGGAGAGGCTGGCCAGCCGCTCGTTCAACTGGCGCTCCAGCGCCGTTGTGCCCAGGGACAGGAACTGGTTCCAGCTCGTCAGCTGGCGCCGCCCGAGGGTGTTCAAGGGGCCGTTGGCGGCCTGCTCGAGGGGAGACAGCATCACAACCGTTTTCAGGTGCAGCAAATCGGGCTCGACCGCCTCCACGTTCTTCAGGCGCTTGGGATCGTCGACCAGCAGCACGCTGGCGCGGCAGTGGTTGAGGATGTAGGCGATGTCCTGGCTCGAGCTGGTCCAGTAGATGCCGGCTGGCGTGGCCCCGATGGCCATGGCCGCAAAGGCCATGGTGCTCCATTGCGGGCTGTTGAAGCCGAGGATGGCGACGGCGTCGCCGCGCTGCACACCCAATTGCAGCAGCGCTCGTGCGGCCTGGCGCACGGCTTCACCGTAGTCCTGCCAGGACGTGCCTTGCCAGCTGTCGGCCCCACGCACGTGGTAGGCAGGGTGGGCGCCCAGGCGGCGTGCCGTGTTCAAGAGCACCTGGGGTGGCGGCACGAAGCCCTGCATCGCATCAAGGTGGGGTTGTGCGCGACCTGCGCCGGGCAGGCCGGCGGCCAAGGTCGCGTGCGCAGTCTGGTTTGCCAACGCTGTCTCCTGAGGTTTGAGCCATTAGATTCAGTATTGACGTTAAGGTCAATTGCTTGGCGTTTAGGTGAAACCCTCTGCCGTGGCGCCGAGCCACCCCTGGGCGCGGCGGATGCGGACAGACAAAGAAAAAGCCCGGTCACAGGGACCGGGCTTGTCAGGGTGAGCGCCCGAACGCCCCCATGGGGCGTTCAGTCCTGAACTCAGGCTTGCTGCTCGAAGGGCAGGCTCACCTGGTTGAGGTCCTTACGGGTCTCGACGAGCACCAGCGGGCCATCGTCGATCACCACGGCGGGTTTGCGCTCGCGCGGCACGTGCACCGGGCGAGGCTCGCTGGCGATGGCCTCCTGGGCCGCCATGATCTTGTCGGCGTCGGAGTTCACCCACTCCAGCCCTGCGGCCTGGGCGATGCCTTGCAGCTCGCTCAGGGGCAGCACGTAGGGGGCTGCGGCCGGTGCCGGTGCCACGGCCGGCGGTTCTGCGGCGACAGCGGGGGCGCTGATGGCCGCTTCAACGCGGACCACGGGTTCGGTGGTTTGCGGCGGTGCGGATGGCGGGGTGTCTTCCGAGGCAGCCGGTGCGCTGAGGGCGACCGGATCGACCGACTCACCCACGCTGGCTGCCGCAACAGGTGCCTCGAGCGCCTCGGGTGCTTCGGCGGTGTCCGAGCCCTCGATGCCCTCTGCACCTTCGACGCGTTCGCGGCGCTCGCCGCCACGGCGACCGCGGTTGCGGCGGCGGCGGCCGTCCGAGCCCTCGCTGGCGGCTTCACCCGTGGCGTCAGGGCTGTCGTTGCCTTCGGTGTTCGCACCGGCTTCTGCGCTGGTGGCTTCGCCCTCGGCACCCATCGGGGCCTCGTCGCGCTCACCGCGGCCGCGTCCGCCGCGACGGCGACGGCGGCCTTCGCGTTGCTGGTCGGCATCGCCGGGCAGGCCTTCCGTGCCCACCACGGGCGCGCCTTCGGCTCCTGCGGCGGCCAGGCCAAGGGCCTGGGCTTCGGCGGCGATGGCTTCGCGGTTGATCGCCGGGCGCTCGGTGTTCTCGCCACGGCGGCCACGGCCACCGCGCTCGCCGCGTTCCCCACGGTCGCGACCACCTTCACGTCCGCCTTCGCGAGCGGTCAGGGACTCGCTTTCGCTGCGCTCCTCGCGGGGGCCTTGGCGACGGCCACGGCCTTCGCCCTTGCCTTCTCCGCGCTCGCCACGTTCACCACCGCGCTCGCCGCCGCGACCACCTCGGCCACCACGGGCTTGCTGGCCATCGCGACGGGCGCCACGGCCCTTGTCTTCCTTGGTTTCAGCCGGTGCGGGGGGCGCAATGGGCGTGACCACCGGAGCGGGCGCGGCCTCTTGGCCGAATCCCAGCAGGCGTTTGACCCAGCCGAAGAAACCGCCGGAAGCCGGCACAGGCGCTTGCACCGGGGCGGGCGGGGCCACGGGGGCAGTGGCCACCACGGCGGGCTCTTCCTTGGGCGGGGCGATCGGGGCGGGCTGGTCGGGCAGCACGCCCTTGATGACCGGCTCCTGCTTGGCCTTGGCCTTCTCGCGACGGGTGATGCCCACCTCGTCGTCCGGCTCCTCGATCATCGTGTAGCTGGCCTGGATGTTTTCCAGACGCGGGTCGTCGTGACGCAGGCGTTCCAGCTTGTAGTTCGGGGTCTCGAGGTGCTTGTTGGGCACCAGCAGCACGGTCACGCGCTGCTTGAGCTCGATCTTGGTGATCTCGGTGCGCTTTTCGTTGAGCAGGAAGGAGGTCACTTCCACCGGCACTTGCACGTGCACGGCCGAGGTGTTGTCCTTCATCGACTCTTCCTGAATGATGCGCAGGATCTGCAGCGCCGACGACTCGGTGTCGCGGATGTGGCCGGTGCCGTTGCAGCGCGGGCAGGTGATGTGGCTGCCTTCGCTCAGCGCCGGGCGCAGGCGTTGGCGCGACATCTCCAGCAGGCCGAACTTGGAGATCGAGCTGAACTGCACGCGGGCGCGGTCGGTGCGCAGGGCGTCACGCAGGCGCTGCTCCACCTCGCGGCGGTGCTTGCTGTCCTCCATGTCGATGAAGTCCATGACGATCAGGCCGCCCAGGTCGCGCAAGCGCATCTGGCGGGCGATTTCGTCGGCCGCTTCCAGGTTGGTGCGGAAGGCGGTTTCCTCGATGTCGCTGCCACGGGTGGCGCGCGCCGAGTTCACGTCCACCGACACCAGGGCCTCGGTGTGGTCGATCACGATGGCGCCGCCCGAGGGCAGGTTCACCGTGCGGCTGAAGGCCGTCTCGATCTGGTGCTCGATCTGGAAGCGCGCGAACAGCGCTGCATCGTCACGGTAGCGCTTGACCCGGTTCGACTGGTCGGGCATGACGTGCAGCATGAACTGCTTGGCCTGCTCGTAGATGTCGTCGGTGTCGATCAGGATCTCGCCGATGTCGGACGTGAAGTAGTCGCGGATGGCGCGGATGACCAGCGACGACTCCTGGTAGATCAGGTAGGCGCCCTTGCCGGCGGTGGAGGCATCGTCGATGGCCGTCCACAGCTTGAGCATGTAGTTCAGGTCCCACTGCAGCTCGGCGGCCGAGCGACCGATGCCGGCGGTGCGGGCGATCAGGCTCATGCCCTTGGGGTACTCGAGCTGGTCCATCGCCTCCTTGAGCTCTTCGCGCTCGTCGCCCTCGATGCGACGGCTCACGCCACCGCCACGCGGGTTGTTGGGCATCAGGACCAGGTAGCGGCCGGCCAGCGACACGAAGGTGGTGAGCGCCGCACCCTTGTTGCCGCGCTCTTCCTTTTCCACCTGGACCAGGAGTTCCTGGCCCTCTTTGATGACGTCCTGGATCTTGGCCGAGCGGACGTCGGCACCTTCCTTGAAGTACTGGCGCGAGATTTCCTTGAACGGCAGGAAGCCGTGGCGGTCCTCGCCGTAATCGACGAAACAGGCTTCGAGCGAGGGCTCGACGCGGGTGACAACGGCCTTGTAGATGTTGCCCTTGCGTTGTTCGCGACCTTCGATTTCGGTTTCGAAGTCGAGCAGTTTCTGTCCGTCAACGATGGCCAGGCGCCGTTCTTCCGGCTGCGTGGCATTGATCAGCATGCGCTTCATGGGTTCTCCATGTTCGAAGCGGAGACGGCTCGGGATGGCACCGAGACATGTCTCCAGTCGCCTCTGACCCGGAGGTCAGCGGCAGCTTGCATGCGCGAGCAACGACGAAGAACCGAAGGAATTGCCTTGGATGTCAGCCCTGCAGAAGCGGGGCGGCCATCAGGGGCGCGCGTGTCGGGGTGAAGGCCAGGGTCTGGCGACAGCCGGATGGCGTCCGCCGGCCCCACGCGCTGGGCATGGGGGCTCGGACATGGGAAAGGGTGGCTGCCGGGACGCCCGCACGACGCGCCAGCCACCGGCCGCGCAGCACACCAACGGCCGGATGGCGGGCGTCTTGCTGCGAGCGGGCGGGGAGGGCGGGGTGCGAAACAGTCCGGGACACGTGTGATTCACTCGACACAGGCTTGAGCGTGCAGCGCCGGACAAGCCGGCAAGGCGGGCGCTCAAGCCCAACAACCTTGAACGTGGTTCGATCGACATTGGCTCTGACAGCCACTCGGTCCGACAGGTTCACACCTTGGGTGAGCCTCTTCGGGGAGGGCGACTGCTGCATGGCCATACTGGTGGCGGGACACCCCGCCGGGCCCCATCGTGGCACCTGCAGCAACCGGCTCGTCGGTAAAATGCGGTTTGCTGCGGCAAGCGCCTGGGTGAGAGATTGACTGGCGAAACTCGCTGAACGCAGATTCCGCAAACAAACCCTCACACAAGACACACAACGTGGCTCAAACCATTATAGGTGCGAAAAATGCAGCCGGGCGGTCAGGAATGGCCGCGAAAAAGGCAGCACGAAAACCCACCGCGGCCACCGCCGTCCCTGCTGGCGCCAACGCCCCTGTGCCCAACCTTTCCCGTCCCCAGGCCGCCGCCAGCGTCCAGCGCCTGGTCATCGACGAAGGCAGCGCCGACCAGCGGCTGGACAACTTCCTCATCAAGGTGCTCAAAGGGGCCCCGAAAACCCTGGTCTACCGCATCATCCGCAGCGGCGAGGTGCGGGTGAACAAGGGCCGCGCTTCGGCTGACACCCGCCTGGCCCTGGGCGACGAGGTCCGCGTTCCACCATTGCGCCTGACGGAAAAACCGGCCGACGAGGCCTCGGCCGTGCCCGCCCGCGAGTTCCCGGTGCTCTTCGAGGACGAGGTCATGCTGGTCATCGACAAGCCCGCTGGCGTGGCCGTGCACGGCGGCAGTGGGGTGAGTTTTGGCGTGATCGAACAACTGCGCCGGGCTCGGCCGCAGGCCCGCTTCCTTGAGTTGGTGCACCGCCTCGACAAGGAAACCTCGGGCGTGCTGGTGATCGCCAAGAAGCGCAGCGCGCTCACCACCTTGCAGGACTGCTTCCGCCATCGCACTGCGCACAAGACCTACGCGGCGCTGGTTTCTGGTCAGTGGCCCGAGAAAAAGAAGGTGGTGGATGTCGCGCTTCACAAGTTCCTCACCGCGGAAGGCGAGCGGCGGGTCAAGGCCGTGGTC
>Ga0208492_1000999_pt1 | contig 20186 bp, 17 predicted proteins | sample Subbioar_CSW14AB_FD_184820 | JGI IMG/M metagenome (GOLD analysis project Ga0208492, IMG submission 184820) | Serpentinite rock and fluid subsurface biosphere microbial communities from McLaughlin Reserve, California, USA - CR12Mar_CSW14AB (SPAdes) | ecosystem: Environmental > Terrestrial > Deep... | reverse complement strand
CCCGGCGGGCGCCGCGCTGTGGCGTGCGCTGCGCCAGCGCTGCGCCGAATGGGGCGTGCGCAATTTCGACCTCGACAGCGGCCAGCAGGGCATCGTGCATGTCATCGGTCCCGAACTCGGGCTGACACTGCCCGGCACCACCGTGGTATGCGGTGATTCCCACACCTGCACCCACGGCGCGCTCGGCGCCCTGGCGTTTGGCATCGGCTCGACCGAGGTGCTCCACGTGCTTGCGACCCAGGCCCTGGTGCAGCACAGGCCGCGCAGCATGCGGCTGCGCTTCGAGGGCCGCGCCGGCCGGGGCGTGACCGCGAAGGATCTCATCCTGCACGCCATCGCGCGCCTCGGCGCGGGGGCAGGCGCCGACCACGCCGTCGAATACGCCGGCGCCGCCGTCGCGCGGATGAGCATCGAAGAACGCCTCACGCTCTGTAATCTGTCCATTGAGTTCGGCGCGAAGTACGGCTTCGTCGCGCCGGACGATGTGACTTTCGCCTACCTCGCCGGTCGCCCACATGCGCCCCAGGGCGTGGCGTTCGAGCAGGCCGTGCAGGCCTGGCGGCAATTGCGCAGTGACCCAGACGCGCGCTTCGATCGCGAGGAATGCATCGACGCCGGCGCCGTCGCGCCGACGGTGACCTGGGGCACCAGTCCCGAGCACGCGATGCCCGTCGATGGGCTGATTCCCGATCCGGCCGGCGCCGCCGATGCGGCGACCGCCGATGCGTGGCGCAAGGCGCTGGCCTACATGGCCCTGGAGCCCGGCCGACCGATCGCCGGCACGCCCATCGATTTCGTCTTCATCGGCTCCTGCACCAATGCGCGGCTGTCCGATCTGCGCGCGGCCGCGGCCGTCATCGGCGGTCGGCGCGTCGCCGAGCGCGTGCAGGCCTGGGTGGTGCCCGGCTCGGCCGAGGTCAAGCGCGCGGCGGAAGCCGAAGGGCTGGACCGGCGCTTCACCGCGGCGGGCTTCCAATGGCGCGAACCGGGTTGCAGCCTGTGCGTGGCGGCCAACGGCGAGCGCGTGGCGCCCGGCGCGCGCGCGGTGTCTACCTCCAATCGCAACTTCGTCGGACGCCAGGGCCCAGGCGCGCGCACCCATCTCGCGAGTCCGGCCATGGCCGCGGCGGCGGCACTGGCCGGCGCCATCGTCGACCTGCGGAGCTTTCCATGAACGCGCCGTTCACCTCGGTGCAAGGCGCGGCGATTCCTTTGCCGGTCGCCAACATCGACACCGACACCATCATACGCATCGAGCACTTGCTGGACGGCCGGCGCGACGACCTGCGCCGCCATGCGTTCGCGATGTTGCGCTACGCCGCCGACGGCCGTCCCGATCCGGACTGCGCCTTGAACGATGCCGACCTCGACGGCGCGCCGATCCTGGTGGCGGGGCGCAACTTCGGCTGCGGCTCATCGCGCGAACCGGCGGTATGGGCCATCCAGGCACTCGGCATCCGCGTGGTGGTGGCCGAAAGCTTCGGCGACATCTTCGCCAACAACTGCTGCCAGAACGGCCTGCTGGCGGTGCGCCTGCCCGCAGCGCAGGTGGATGCCCTCATCGCCGAGGCCAAGTGCCGCCGGCCGCTGACGGTCGATCTACTCACCCAGCGCATCGTCACCGGCGACGCGCGCGCCTTTCATTTCGACATCAACGACTGGCAGCGCGCACGGCTGCTGGCCGGTGGCGAGGAGATCGACCTGCTCTTGCGCGAAAGCGCAGCAATCGCCGCCTGGCAGTCCGCGGATCGCGAGGGGCGGCCGTGGATCTGGCCGCGCGGCGCTTGAACCGCGTCCAGATCAACCACGGGGAACCAACACATGAACGACCAAGGACTCACTGCTGACGCGCCACGCTGCGCGGTCATCACCGGCGCCACGGGCGGCATCGGCCGTGCCACTGCGTTGGCACTTGCCGCCACGCACTGGCACCTGGTGATCACCGATCTGGACGCTGCGGCGCTCGATGCGCTGGCGGCGGAACTCACCGCCCGCGGCGCCCCGACCGTGCAGTGCGTCGCGAGTGACGTGCGTGATGCCGCGCTCGGACCGCGCCTTGCCGCCGCGGTCGAAAACATCGGCGCCACGCTGCGCGGGCTGGTCAACAGCGCCGGCATCATCGACGGCCACAGCCTGGAGACCCTCAGCGACGAGCGCTGGCAGCAGCTCTTCGATGTCAACGTCACCAGCCAGTTTCGCGTCACGCGTGCGCTGACGCCGCAGTTGCGCGCCGCCGGCGGCGCGGCGGTGGTGAACCTGTCGTCCATCCTCGGCCTGCATGCCGGCCCCTCCATGCCGGCGTATTGCATGACCAAGGCCGCGATCATCGGCCTGACCCGCAGCATGGCGGTCGATTTCGCCGCCGACGCGGTGCGTGTCAACGCGCTCTGTCCCGGCGCCATCGACACGGCGATGCCGCGTTCGCTGCTTGCGCAGATGCAGATCCCGCCGGAAGCGTTCGACGGCATCGTGCAGCAGTACCTCGGGCGCAACCTCATCAAACGCCTCGGCCAGCCGGTCGAGGTCGCCGATCTCATCGAGTTCCTGTTATCCAACAAAGCCAGCTTCATCACCGGTCTCGCCCTGCCTATCGACGGCGGGCTGTCGGCATGGTGAGCCAGGGAGGACCTTCAGCATGAATCCAGTCACTGCCAACGCGGGCCGCGAGGCGGCCGCGCTGTTGAATGAAGAGAATCGTTTCAAGCTCGCCGTATTCGGCGCCAACGTCAGCGGCGGCTGCAGCGTGACCGCGGCCCCGGGCACCATCGCGGTGACGTGGCCGGAATCGCGCCACATCGCCCAACTCGCCGACCGCGCGGGCCTCGACGCCATGATTCCCGTCGCGCGCTGGCGCGGCTTTGGCGGCGCGACCAACTTCAATGATCGCTGCTTCGAGACATTCACCTGGGCCGCCGGTGTCGCCGCCGTGACCGAGCGCATCCAGGTGTTCGCGACCATGCAGGTGCCGACGGTGCATCCGGTGCGCGCGGCGAAGGAAGCAGCCACCATCGATCACATTTCGGGCGGACGCTTCGGCCTCAACCTGGTGGCGGGCTGGAACGAGGCGGAGATCCGCATGTTCGGTCTCGACCAGCTTCCCCACGACGAGCGCTACGGGGTGTCCGACGAATGGGCGACCGTCATCAAGCGCACCTGGGCCGAGGACAGTTTCGATTTCGACGGACGCTATTTCACGCTGCCCGGCGTGCACAGCGAACCCAAGCCGGTGCAAAGTCCCGGACCGCTGATCATGAGCGCGGGCCAGAGTCCGGCGGGATCCGCCTTTGCCGCGCGCCACGCCGATCTGCAGTTCATCTTCCTGCACGATCTGGCCAGAACCGGCGAACTGGTGTCTGGCCTCAAGGCGCGTGCTCGGGATGAGCACGGTCGCCAACTCAAAGTGATGTCACTCGCCTACGTGGTGTGCCGCGACACCGAGCAGGAAGCGCGTGAGTATTACGACTACTACGTGCACCAGAAGGGCGACTGGGCGGCGGCGGGCAACCTGGCTGCGGGCGCGAACCAGAACATGCGGAGCGCGGACACCACCGATCCGGCGGTGCTCGAAGCGCTCGTCGCCGGTTACGGCGCGCTGCCGCTGGTCGGCACCCCGGATCAGATCGTCGCGCGTATCGGCGAACTCGCCGCCGCCGGGCTCGACGGCCTCACGCTGTCCTGGGTCGACTATGCGGCCGGCATCACCCAGTACGAGCGCGAATTGCTGCCACGCCTGCGGGCGCGGGGCCTGAGGCACTGAGGCAGTGTGGCGGTCCGAGGGCGCAGCTGCGCGCCCCAACCGGCGAGGCGGCATCTCGCCACCGCTGCGCGGGGTGATGCCGCCGACGGCCTGAAGAAAGCGCGCGGCCATGCGGCCCTGTTCAATTGCGTCACCTGCTGCGCGATGGAACAATCCCGGCATGGTCCGCGCGGCACGCATGGTGATCGCCGCCCCCACCCTGGTTGCCGAGGAGCACGCGATGAAAGTGGATGGTCTGTTGGGTTGGCAGCTCGCCGCGGTCGGCGACGAGGCGGTGGCGCTCGAGGAACTTGGCTATGCGGGGGCGATGTCGGTCGAGACCGCGCATGACCCCTTCTTTCCGTTGCTGCTGGCGGCGCAGCGCACCACGCGCATCGATCTCATGACGTCCATTGCCGTGGCCTTCGCGCGGACGCCGATGATCATGGCCAACATCGGCCATGATCTGAATGCCGCGTCCAAGGGACGGTTCATTCTCGGGCTCGGCTCACAGATCAAACCGCACATCACCAAACGCTTCGGCATGCCGTGGTCGGAACCGGCGGCGCGCATGCGCGAATTCGTGCTGGCGATGCGCGCGATCTGGGCGACCTGGCACGAAGGCACGCCGCTGACCTTCGTCGGCAAGTATTACGCCCACACCTTGATGACACCGATGTTCACCCCGACCAATAAGGAATTCGGCGCGCCGCGCGTGTTCCTGGCCGCGGTCGGCCCGCGCATGACCGAAGTCGCGGGCGAGGTCTGCGACGGTGTCATCATCCATGCTTTCACCACCATGCAATACCTGCGCGACACCACCTTGCCCGCGCTCGAGCGCGGCTGGGCCCGAAGCGGGCGCAAGCGCGCGGATTTTGAAATCAGCTATCCGGTGTTCGTTGCCACCGGGCGCGACGCCGCCGAGTTGAGCGCGTCGAAGAAAGCCGTCGCCAAACAGATCGCGTTCTACGGCTCGACACCGGCCTATCGCCCGGTGCTGGAAAGCATCGGTGCGGGCGAATTGCAGGATGAATTGAACCGCATGTCCAAACAGGGCCGCTGGGACGAGATGGGCACGCTGATCGGCGACGACATCCTGAACGCGTTCGCGGTGGTGGGTGAGCCCGACACGATTGCGGCCGGTATCAAGGCGCGCTGCGGCAATCTGGTCGACCGCGTGTCGGCGGCCTATGCGACGATTTCCCGCGAAGACCAGGCCAGGATGGTCGACGAATTGCGCGCCGGCTGACGGCGCGCTGCTCAGTCCGGTGCGCCGCCCGCGGCGCCGAGCGGCAACCAGATTTCGTTACGACGCAGGAACCAGGGCGTGAACGGCGGGTTGTACCGCGAGTAGACGGGATCGCCTGACCATTCAATGCCCGCCGTCTTCAAGGTCTGCTGCAGCTTTGCCAGGTGCGCGTTGTAATTGGCATCGGACCAGAAACCCGAATAGCGAATCACAGCCACCCGCTTGGCGGGTTCCTGTCTGAGGACGATGCGCGGGTCGACAGGTTCGGGTGCGGCCTCGAGCGTCACATCTTTCGGTAACACGAACTGGATTCGATACGCGCCGGGCACGGCGCTCTGTATCACCGGTGCCGTCATGGTCAATTTCACCGGCGCCGCGGCCTGCGTCACCGGCGCGGTCATGGCGAGCTTCTTCTCGCCTTTGTTCTCGCCAAAGATATAACCGGCCAGGATCCGAAAGCCCTGGTTGCCGGTCTCCGTCGCGCTGCCGCTCAGCACCACCTCGGCCACCACATAAGCTGCATATTGGCGCAGTTCGACGTCGCCCAACTTGCGGGTGACCTCGTAAGCCGGTTCTTCGATGGCATGGCTGGGCATGGGTGCAGCGAACAGTGCGACGGCGATGGCGAGGATGAGAGTGAGATTCATGATGCGCATCTTCGGGACGGGCTCGTGTGAGGATGATGGCGGATTTGGCGGGGCGATAGTGTCTACGCCGGCGCACGCGATGAGGATCACACCGCGAACGCCCGGCGCCGTTGGGCTGCGAAGCAATGTGCGAATGATTTTGCCGCCAGGAACCGAGCCGGCTTTTCTATGGCGGCGCTGCTTCGGTCTCAGGGTCACCGCCGCGCGAGCGAGGCAGACCGAAGTCCTATCCACGAGCGCGCCCGACAGGAGGCGGAGCGGCGTCTAGGCCGCCTTGTCGCGCCACTGCTGGCGCAGATACTCGCCGACCCGCGCGATGCCCTGTCTGCCTTCCGGCAGCATGGGATGGAAAGCGTGCCAGACATGAATCATGTCATCCCAGATCTCGAGCGTGCTGGCGACGCCGGCGGAGCGCGCCGCTTCGTGCAGCACGATGGCATCGTCGAGCAGCACTTCGTCACGGCCGACGTGTATGAGCAGCGGTGGCAGGCCGCGGAGATCGGCGCGGTTGGGTGAGGCGAGGGGTGATTTTGGATCGGCGCCGTCGAGGTAGGCCGCTGCCATCATGGCGATGTCGGCGGGGGTGATCATGGGGTCGGCGGCGGCGCGGGTCTGATAGGAGGCATTGCTGCAGGCGAGATCCGACCACGGGCTCAGGCACACCGCGCAGCGAGGCAGGGCCAGGTTCCGATCGCGTAATGCGATCAGTGTCGCGACAGTCAGACCGCCGCCGGCGGAATCGCCGGCGATGGCGAGCGCTTGCGCGGCCTGACCTTGCGTGAGCAACCATTGGTAAGCCGCCACCGCATCCTCAATGGCCGCCGGAAACGGCGCCTCCGGCGCGAGCCGGTAATCGGGCAGCAGCACCGCGGCATTGGCCGCGCGCGACAATTCGCCGGCCAGGGCGCGATGGGTGTTGGGCGAGCCCATCACATAACCGCCGCCATGCAGATACAACAACACCTGCGCGCCGTCCACGCCCGGCGCGCGCAGCATTTCCGCGGCACGGCCATTGACGCTCACGCTTTCCATCGCGATGTCCTCGGCGACGCGAAACGAGAGTTTCTCCATCAAGGCGCGACGTTGGTCCAGTGAGGTCCCGGCTGGCAGCGCCTTGTCGCGCAACAGACCTTTGAGTTTGGTGATTTCGGCGCTGGCCATGGCGGAAAACTCCTGCGGTGAATTGATGTCGCGCTTGTTCAGTAGTCACTCTGCTGCAGCACGTTCGCGCCGCGCAATTCATCGATGGCCTCCTCGCTCATGCCCAGCCATTCGCGCAGCACTTGTGCATTGTGCTGGCCCATGGTCGGCGCGTTGAGATCGAGATCATCGGGAAACGCGGAGAACTTGATCGGCATGCCGGGGATCTGGAAGGTGCCGGCCACCGGGTCGGTGATGGTGCGCACGGTGCGGCGCGCGAGCAGATGGGGATGGCTCAGGGTCTCTTCGATGGACAGCACCGGCGAGGCCGGCACCTGGTGCGCATGCATGTGGGCCACGGCGCTGTCGCGATCGGGAAATGTCGCCAACCAGTGTTCGAGAATGGTCACCACTTCGTCGCGATGGGCGAGACGGCCGGCATCGCTGCCGAGATATTCGTGATCCACCAGATCCGGTCGGCCCATGGCCGTGCATAGATCCTTCCAGTGATGCAGGAAGGCCATGATCACCACCCAGCCGCCGTTGGCCTTGAAGACACCGGCCGGACAGATGTAATTCAAGTGCGGGCCGTTGCGCGTCGGCTTCAAGGCGCCGTCGCTGGCGCTGCATTGATGCACGGTCACTTCATGGCAATGGTAGTAGACATCGAGCAGGCCGATGTCGAGATGCTGGCCGATGCCGGTGCGATCCCGATAACGCAGCGCCGCCAGCACCGCCAGTGCGCCGTGCACGCCGGTGCTGACATCGCCGATACCGACGGGCGGAATATAGGGCGTGCCGCCGGCGTCGCCGATCAGCGAGGTCACGCCGGAATAGCCTTGTGCGATGAAGTCGTACCCGGGCAGTTGCGAGAGCGGCCCGCTTTGACCGAGCGCCGACACCGAGCACAGGATGATGTCCTCGCGCATTTCCTTCAGGCGCTCGTAGCCCAGGCCCATGGCGGCGAAGGTGCCGGGCTTGAAGTTCTCCACCACCACGTCGACCTTGGGGATCAGGGCCGCGATCAGCGCCATGCCGCGCGGGTCGCGCAAGTCCACGCACAGACTTTGCTTGCCGAGATTCTGCTGCACGTAATAGAGGCTGCGCTCGTTGCGCAGTTTGGACATGCGGCGCGTGAGATCGCCATTGGGCGCGGACTCGACCTTGATCACCTGGGCGCCCATCTCGGCGAACATGCGCGTGACCGTCGGGCCGGCGAGCGCGCGGGTGAAATCCAGCACTTTGAGATCGCCGAGCACATGGGCCAGTGGTCCGGTCATGAGTCCCCCTGCAGCGGTCCTGGTCTTGCCGTGTGGCTGCACACGGTCACGGAACACGCTAGCACGGGCACCGATACGCGCCTATTCACCGCCGGGGGAGGGTCAGTCGTGGGCCTTGCCGCGACTCAGAATCTCGCGCACCAGGCGCGGCAGGGTATCGGCGGTCTCGACCTTGTTGATCAGGGCGGCGATCAGCAACTGGTCGGCGGCCTGCTGCAACTGCGGCGTGACAAAACCCGAACTCACCACCACCGGCAGATCGGGGCGCAGGCGCGCCACTTCGCGTGCGACGTCCAGGCCGGAATGCACCGGCATGTTGAAATCCGTGATTACCAGATCGAAATCGAGAGGGGCACGGCGCAGCATGTCGAGGGCGTGGGCCGGATCGTTATCGGTGACCACCGACACGCCCTCGTCTTCGATCAGTTCCCGCACCAGGCTGGTCATGGCCGGCTCGTCGTCGATGTAGAGCACGCGGCCGCTGATCTTGCCCGACGCCGCGCCGTCGAAAAGGGCCGACTCGCGTGCCGCGGTGGCGGCGCCGCGCGCCACCGGCAGATGGATGCGGAACACCGTGCCCTCGCCCGGTATGGACTCGACATTGATGGCGCCGTGATGCGCACTGATGATGCCATGCACCACCGACAGGCCGAGGCCCGTGCCCTCGCCGGTCGAGCGGGTGGTGAAGAAGGGTTCGAACATGCGCGCGCGGGTCACGGCATCCATGCCGATGCCGTTGTCCCGCACCGTCAGGCACAGATACTCACCGGCACCGAGATCGTTGCCCAGCATGCCCGCCACCGCCGCATCGAGCGTCTGCATGTCGATGTCGAGCCGCACGCTGGCCTCGCGGCCTTCGACACCGCGCACCGCATGCCAGGCATTGGTGAACAGATTCATGATGACTTGATGCAGTTGCGTGGCGTCGGCCCACACCGGTGGCAATTGCTCGGGAATGTTGGCGGTGAGCGCCACGCCGCTCGGAATGGTGGCACGCAACAGACGCATGGCTTCGCGCGCGACGAGGGCCACGTCCACCGCTTCAAAGCTCAGGGGTTTGCGCCGACTGAAAGCCAGAATCTGTTCCACCAGACCCTTGGCGCGCTGACCCGCCTGTTCGATGTGCGCGAGTTTGTCGATCAGCTGCGGCGAGTCCTTGGCCTGCTGGCGGGCGAGTTGCGCATTGCCGAGGATCACGCTCAACAGGTTGTTGAAGTCATGGGCGACGCCTCCGGCCAGGGCGCCGAGCGACTCCATCTTCTGCGCCTCGCGCAATTGCGCTTCGAGATGACGACGCTCCGAGACATCCTGAAACGTGCCATAGACGCGCGTGGTGCGGCCGCCCGCGTCGCGTTCCAGATGGCCGTGATCGGAAATGTGTTTGACGGTGCCGTCGGCGGCGACGATGCGCACTTCCACATTGAAATTGCGGCCTTCCGCCAGCGCCTGATCGATTTGGCGGTGATAGTTGTCGCGGTCCTCGGGATGGTAATAGCGCTCGTTGGCCTGCAGGCTCGGCACGTAGCGCGCCGACTCGACGGCGAAGATGCGATACATCTCGTCAGACCACCACACCGCGCCGCTCAGCTTGTCGAGACTCCAGGAGCCGATCTTGGCGATGCGCTGCGCCTCGTTGAGTCTGTCCAGCAACAGGGATTTCTCATGTTCGCGATGTTCGGCCAACTGCTTGGCTGCCATGAGACTGGTCTCGGCGCGGCGCCGCGCATCGATATCCTGGACCTGCGTCACGTGATACAGCGGGCGACCGCCGCGATCGCGGACCAGCGAAACGCTGACGTGCACCCACAGATAATCGCCGCCGCGGGTGCGGTAGCGTTTTTCCTGGTGTATCTGCGCCACTTCTCCGGCGTGCAATTGCCGCATCAGCGCGATCGACACCGCCAGTTCGTCGGGATGGGTGAGGCTCTGGAAATCGGTCGCCATCAATTCCTGGCGGTTGAAGCCGAGCAGTGCGCACAGCGCGGGATTGACCTTCAGCCAGCGACCATCGGGCTGGACCAGGGCCATGCCGATGGGCGCGAGTTCAAAGGCGGTGGTGAAGCGCGCCTCGCTGCCTTCGAGTTCGGCCTCGGCCATCTTGTACGCATCGATGTCCTGCATCTGCGCGACTTGATAGAGCGGCAGGTTGTCGTGATCGCGTACCGACGCGACGCTGACCTTGGCCCATACATAGCGACCATCGTGATGGCGATAGCGATTCTCGCGCGTGACCACCGCGACATCACCGGCCACCAGGCGGCGCAGGACCTGCCGGCTGGCGTCCACTTCCTCGGGGTGGGTGAGGCTCATGAAGCTGGTGTCGAGCAGCTCCTGCTCGCCATAGCCGAGCAGTTCGCACAGCGCGTGATTGACCTTCAGCCAACTGCCGTCGGGACGTACCAGGGCCATGCCTATGGCGGCCATATCGAAGGCCACGCGGAAGCGCGCCTCGCTTTCGGCCAGTTCGCTTTCGGTGCGTTTCAAGGCGGTGATGTCGATGTCGACGCCGACCATGCGTTCGGCGCGGCCGTAGGCGTCGCGCAGCACGCGGCCGTGGGTCAGCATCCAACGTAGCGAACCATCGGGCTTGAGCATGCGCGCTTCGTGACGAAACGGCTCATCGTTGGCAAGCGAGGCATCGATGGCGACCTCCATGGCCGCGCGATCCTCGCCATGGATGGCGGCGATGAAGTTGGCGCGATTGAGCGTGGTGTAACGGCGATCGAGGCCCGACACCGCCCACAGACTGTCGGACCAGACCACGCGGTCCGTCGCCAGATCCCAGTCCCAGGTGCCAAGCTGGGCGGCCGCCATGGCGAGTTCCATGCGCGCCTCGCGCGCGGCGAGGGCGCGTTCGAGTGCCTGGCGCGCGCGCGGCACCAACACGCGGGCCGCGATCAGCGCCCCGACCAGTGCGCCAGCGAGTGCCGCCGCCAGCACAGCGCTCACGGCCGGTGGCCGCGACGAGCTTGGGTGCTTGTCATCAGCACGTGGGGGCGACGTCCGGGTAAGTGACAGGCGCGGGACCAGTGGCGGTGGGCACGGGAGCGTGGTTCACGATGGCTCGAGTGTCGGACAAATGCACTGTCCTTCAAAGGACCCGGGTCGGTCCTGAGGTTATTCAATTGCATGGTTCATCGCTCGCAGGGGCATGCAGAGGTTAGCGGCGCGGATCGCGTTGCGCCATTGCGTCGCGCGCCCCGGCGGCGCTAGCATCGTCCCAGCCCAGGCGCCGAGCGGCGCCGCTTCCGCTGGACGTGCCGAGCATGACGCGAACGATTTTTCCTTCAGCCCATTCGCAGCGGTCCCGCGCATGACCTGCTGCGTCGTCGCGCTTGCCCTGGCCATGCAGATCATCGCGGCCTGGCGGCGCATGAAAGGCTGGCTGGGCATCAAGCCACGCGAGACGGTGGCGCAGCATGGCCTCGGTACGGTGCTGGCCGGTTGCATCGATCGTCTGCGCCATCCCTATGTGCGCTACGCCATCTTCGCTGCTCTGGTGCTGGAAGGTGCCGTGGCTGGGGCCTGGGTCTATGGGCATCGCGCCCACGTCGGCAACGAGATTTCCGCGGCGGTGTTCGCCTCGACCGGTTACGCGCTCGCGCTGTGCGACGGCGATCCGGCGACGCTGCCGCGCTGAACGAGCGAAGTCATTCGCACCTCCGAAGCACGGCATCCGCTCTTGTGTGAGTCAGACTCCAGCCTGATTTTCCCGCCCGCTTGACCGCCTTGCCAGGCCCCGGCCAAGACGGTAGCTACGACGATACCCCCAGCAAAGGCAGTAACTGGCGCATATCGTCGAGCATCGCGTACGCCCCTTCGGCGGCGAGATCGACACCGGCGTGATAGCCGAAGCTCACACATATCGCACGCACGCCGGCGTTCTGCGCGGCGCGCAGGTCAGTCACCGAATCACCCACCATCACCACGTCGCCCAGTGCCACGCCGAGGCTCGCGGCGGCGTGCACGATGGGCGCTGCATCGGGCTTCCTGGTCGGCAGGCTGTCCCCTGACAAGGTCACGGCAAAGCGCGCGGCGATGCCGGCCGCGGCCAGCAGCGGAATGGTGAAGCGGGCCGGTTTGTTGGTGACGCAACCCAGCGCCCAGCCGGCGGCGGCGAGGCGGGTGAGGACCTCCTCCACGCCCGGGAACAGGCGGGTGCGACAGAACACGCGCGGCTGGTAGGCATCGACGAAATGGCGATAGGCCTCGGCATGCAGCCCCGCCTCGGCCTCGCCATCGGCTTGGCCGGTGAGGGCGCGATGGATGAGCCGCACCGCGCCGTTGCCGATGAGGCCGCGCACCACGGCCTCGCCCAGGGGCGCGCGACCGCAGGCTGCAAGGGCGATGTCGACTGCGTCGGCGATGTCCGGCGCGCTGTCGACCAGGGTGCCGTCCAGATCGAACAGCGCGAGGCCGCGGGCCTGACTCATGCGCCTTGGGCGATTGCGGCGCGCAGCGCGGCGATGGTGGTGGCGTAGTCGCCCTTGCCGAAAATCGCCGAGCCGGCGACGAAGGTGTCGGCACCGGCCGCGGCAATGGCGCCGATGTTGTCGGCCTTCACGCCGCCATCGATTTCGAGACGGATGGGCAGGCCGCTGTGGTCGATGAGTGCGCGGGCGGCGCGCAGTTTGGGCAGGGCCGAAGGAATGAACGCCTGCCCGCCAAAGCCGGGGTTGACCGACATCAGCAGCACCATGTCTATCTTGTCCATCACGTGCTCGAGGTAGCTCAAGGGCGTGGCCGGATTGAACACCAGACCCGCCTTCAGGCCCCGCTCCTTGATGAGCTGCAGGCTGCGGTCGATGTGAGCACTGGCTTCGGGATGGAAGGTGATGTAATCGGCGCCGGCGTCGGCGAACTCCCCGATCAGGCGGTCGACCGGCGAGACCATGAGATGCACGTCGATGGGCGCCTGGATGCCGTAGTCACGCAGCGCCTTGCATACCATCGGCCCGATGGTGAGGTTGGGCACGAAGTGGTTGTCCATGACATCGAAATGCACGAGGTCGGCGCCGGCCGCGACCACGGCGGCGACCTCCTCACCCAGGCGGGCGAAATCAGCGGACAGGATAGAAGGCGCAATGAAGGGTTCGAATTTCATCGGGGCTACCAGCAGGCGATTAGGGGCGGCGCTCGGCCACGGCCGCAGCGCGGCGCACTCTACCCGATCGCCTGCGCCCACGCACCCGCGCGACGGCCAGATTCAGGCGGCGGGAGCCGTCGGCCGCTATTGCTGCCATGTCCGCACCTCTCGCACCCTTTCGCCTGCTGCCCTGCTATGCCCTGCTGTTTGTGCTGGGCGCGAGCGCGGCCTGGGCCGCCGATCCGCCGCCAGCCGCCGCCGCTCCCGCAGCGGCAACGGCCGATGCCACGGCGGCGCCAGGCGCGAGCGAGGGTGCGCCGCCCGCCGATGCCGCCACCTCGGCTGACGCCGCCCCCGCAACGGCACCTGCCGCCCCACCGGACAAAGCCCTGCCCGCCGCGCCCGAGCCCCTGCTGCTGGCGCGCCTGGCGGCCAAGACCCTGCCGACCGATTTCATCAAGCTCGGCGACGGCGCCCAGCCCATCCTCGCCCGTTACCGGGCCGCGACCAAGCCGCCGGCCAAGGGCGCGGTGCTGTTCATTCCCGCCCCCGGCCGCTTCATCGGCGATGACGCGGTCATTGCGGCGGCGCTGGCGGAACTGCCCGAGGGTGGTTGGAGCGTGCTGGCGGTGCAGACCCCGCTGCTGCCGGCGGTGGCGACCATCAAGCAGTACGAAGAGACCCACGACCAGGCGCTGGAGCGCGCCAAGAAGGGCTTGGAATATCTCGCCCAGCAGCAGTCCCCGGCGACGGTGGTGGTGGGTCGTGCCGGCAGTGTCGAACTCGCGCGGGAAGTCGCGACCGCGGCGGGCGAGGTCGCGGCGGTGGCCGCACTCGGGCCGTGGAGCGGACAGATAGGCGAGAGCAAGCTGCCGCTGCTGGACGTGAGTCCGGCGCGCGAGCGCCTCGCGCTGGCCCGCGCCGGTGAGCGCAAACAGGAAGCGAGCCGCGCCAAGCTCGACGTCTACAAACAGGTGGTGCTGACCGGCGCCGACCAGAAGTACATCGGCTTCGAGTCCGAGATTGCGCGCCGCATTCGTGGTTTCGCCGAGCATTTGCCGCCACCCGGCAAGGCCGCGCCCGCGCCCGGTTCCTAAGAGCGCTCTCAGTTCGGCGCGCTGCGATCCTCGTGGCGGGCCAGCGCCCAGGCCACATGTTCGCGGACCAGCGCGCTCGGGTGTTCGGCCCGTTGCGCGAGTGCCGCCAGCACCGCCGGCGTCGTCGGTGCATTGCCGAGCCCGACCGCCAGATTGCGCAGCCATTGCTGATGGGAAATCCGTCGCAGCGGCGAGCCGCGCGTGCGTTCCTCGAAATCCGCCTCGCTCCAGGCAAACAGCTCCACCAGGCTGGCGCCGTCCAGACCATGGCGCGGCGCGAAGTCGGCGACTTCGGTGCGCTGCGCATAGCGATTCCACGGGCACACCAGCTGACAATCGTCACAGCCGAACACGCGGTTGCCGAGCAGCGGGCGCAGCTCCTCGGGAATCGGCTGGTCGCTTTCGATGGTGAGATAGGAGATGCAGCGGCGCGCATCGAGCCGATAGGGCGCGACGATGGCGGCGGTCGGGCAGATGTCGATGCAACGCGTGCAACTGCCGCAGTGATCGCCTTCCTCCACGGTTGAGGGCGGCAGGGCGAGGTCGGTGTAGATCTCGCCGAGCAGAAACAGCGAGCCTTCGTGACGGGCGATGAGATTGGTGTGCTTGCCTATCCAGCCCAGACCGGCATTGCGCGCCAGCGCCCGCTCCAGCACCGGCGCACTGTCGCTGAACACGCGATAGCCGAACGGTCCGAGCAGCGCGGCCAGGCGTGTGGCGAGTTGCTGCAGGCGCTGGCGAATGGTCTTGTGGTAATCGCGGCCCAGCGCATAGCGCGCGATATAGGCGGTGTCCGGCTCGGCCAGGCGCGCTTCGGCCGCGGCCAGGGTTTCCGGCAGATAGTTCATGCGCAGCGCAATGATCGAGAGCGTGCCCGGCACCAACCGCGCCGGCTCCGCGCGCAGCGCGGCGCGCTCGCGCATGTAGCTCATGTCACCGTGGTATTGCGCGGCCAGCCAGCGCGCGAGATGGGCGTTGTCCTCGGCCAGTTCCAGGCGCGCGACCGCGCATTGCTGGAAGCCGAGTTCGCGCGACCACTGGTCCAGGCGCTGCAGTGCTTCGGCAACGAGCGCGGGATCGGCGGCAGTCACGGCGCGCGCGCGCTCAACTTATGAATTCGAGACGTTCGCTGAGCGCTGCCCACAGCGCGCGGAAGGCGCGTCCGCCGGCGCTGTTGTCGGCATAGGCATTGACCGGCGCGCGGTGCTCGCCCATGCGCTCGACCTCGGCGGCGTAGGGAATATAGCTGCGCAGCAGATCCGGATGGGTCTTCGCGAACTCGATGATCAATTCGCGGTGCAGGCCCTTGCGCCGGTCCACCATCGAAAAGAACGGCATGATCTGCGCGCGGCTGTCGGCCTGCTCGGCGCGGAACGCCACCAGTTGTTCATAGGCGCGCAAGGACAGATGGGTCGGAATCAAGGGCACCAGCAATACGTCGGCCATGTTGAGGATGTTCTCCGAGACCGTCGACATGCTCGGCGCGCTGTCGACGAACACCAGATCGTAGTCGTCCCCGAGTTCGCGCAGCATGCGGCGCAGGCGCAGCGTACTTTTCTTGTAGTCGCGCAGTTCGATGTCGAGATTGCGGAAGGAGAAGTCCGCCGGAATGAGATCGAGATTGGCGCAGTCGGTGGCGCGGATGGCGCGGCCGAGACCACGTTTGTCTTCGAGCAAGGCCGTCGCGCCGCCGCTCGAGCCCGGCCGCACACGCAGGTAGAAACTTGCCGCGCCCTGCGCGTCCAGATCCCACAACAGCACACGCAGGCCGGTGCCGGCGGCGATATAGGCCAGATTGACCGCGGCGGCGGTCTTGCCGACCCCGCCCTTCAAGTTATAGGTGGCGATGACTTTCATGCTTCGGGTGCTTGGAACAGCGCGTCCAGCGCCGCATGTTGACGGCTTGAATCGAATTCGGCCAGTGCCGCCAGCACGCCTTCGACGTCGCTGGCCGCGAGGCGCGCGCGCAATTGGGCGCGGCTGCGCTCGAGCGCAGCGCGCAAGGCGGCGTCGCCCTTGGCGCGGCGCCACAGCGTGCCTTTGAGCAAAGCCAGTTGCGCGTGGCGATCGCAGATCTCACCCATCATGGTCTGCAGCCGTTTGAGCTGGGCCTGGGTCGATTCGACGCGATTATGCGGATACAAGCCGGCGAAGGGTTCGATGAGATAACGCAGCCGTTTGCACTGTTTGCGCAGCTCGTGCAGGGCGGCGGCCGTATAGTCTGTCTCGACGATGGCGACGTCGCGCCGCACCCGCTCGAGGGCCTTGCCTATCACGTGTGAGGCGCAGGCTTCGATGCGCGGCGCGTCGCGCGCCGGATGCTGAATGAGTGTCGCGAGCGCCGTCGGCCAGTCGCGACGCAGTCGGCCATAACGCTTTGAGGCCAGCACCCTCGCAAGGCGCTGCGCCTCGCGCGCGCGTTCGCGCTCCAGCAGGGCGACGATGGCCGCGCGATCCTCGGCTGCGACATCGACGTAGTCGGCGCCCGGCTCGCCGAGGGCGGCGGCGAGCACGTCGATGTCGCGCAGTCGGCTGGTGGCCTGCGCCAGCCAGCGGAACTCGCCGCTGAAATGGTGCTCGAGCGCGCGCCCGAGCACGCGGCGAAAGGCGCGCAGCAGCGAACGCGAGCGCCGCATCGCGACCCTGAAATCATGCAGCTCCTCGACCTCGGGCGCGGCACCCCCGGGTTCGGCGCGAGCGCACATCGTGGCGTGGTGTTCGAGCAGGACCAGCGCCACCGCGACCGCTGCACTCGCGCGTCGCTGGCGCGGCATTCGCGCCTGCTGCGCGATGAGTTCGGTCAGATGTCGCTCGTCGAGCAGGCGCAGCAGATCGTGATCGAGCGCGCGCCACGGCAAGTGCAGTCGACGCGCGAGGGCCGCGGTTTCGTTCTCGTAGCCGCGCTTGGGGATCAGTTCGATGAAGAGCGGCGTGGGATGGGTCTTGCTTTCCGCTGCGCGATATTCATTGGCGATGAGGATGCATTCAATCTTGTCGTCGTCGTTCACGCATTCATGGCGCAAGCCGCGCGTATGCCAGCGTTGCACCACCCGCAGCGGCGCGTCGCCGAGCAGCGCTTCGAGGCGCGCCTGCAGGCGCGGCGCGCGGACGTCGTGCACGCTGGGAGGCGGGCGCAGAGGCGCGGAGGCGCTGAGGCTGGGCTGGCGTTCGAGATGGCGCAGGCTGAGCTGCGCTTCGCGGGCATCGCGCGACAGGCTGAGCGACCAGTCGCGCCGCCGGAGCGCGAGATCGGCGCTGTCGAGGAGCAGCAGCTCGCCTTCGACATGATGGACGCGGCCGCGCGGCAGGGCGGCGCGTAGCGCATGGGCGAAGTCCTGCACGGACAGGGAACTGACGAAGTGGAATATGCCGGCCATGCAGTCCTCTGACGGGGCGCCGTCGCTGGCCGCAGGAAAGCGCGGCCCTGGCGCACGGTGGCACCCGCGCCACCATCATAGCAAGGCTGTCCGGCCCCCAGCCCGAGGCCGCGGGCGGGACTCGGGCAACCGTCACATGGGGTCTGCCCGCGACGGGTGGTCAGAGATAGAGGCTGGCGTAATCGGCCAGACGCGATCGCTCGCCGCGACGCAGGGTGACATGGCCACCGTGCTCCCAGCTCTTGAATCGGTCCACCACATAGGTCAGACCCGAGGTCGTTTCGCTGAGATAGGGGGTGTCGATCTGCCCGACGTTGCCGAGGCACACCAGCTTGGTGCCGGGGCCCGCGCGGGTGATGAGCGTTTTCATCTGCTTGGGCGTCAGGTTCTGCGCTTCGTCGATGATGACGTAGCGGTTGAGGAAGGTGCGGCCGCGCATGAAGTTCAGCGAACGGATCTTGATGCGGTGCTGGAGCAGATCGTTGCTTGCCGCGCGGCCCCATTCGCCGCCCTCCTCCGATTCCGACAGCACTTCGAGGTTGTCCATGAGCGCGCCCATCCAGGGCGTCATCTTCTCTTCCTCGGTGCCGGGCAGGAAGCCGATATCCTCGCCGACCGGAATGGTCACGCGGGTGATGATGATCTCGCGATAGCGGCGCTGCTCCATGCACTGCGCAAGCCCGGCGGCGAGCGCCAGCAGGGTCTTGCCGGTGCCGGCGGTGCCGACCAGGGAGACGAAGTCTATGTCGGGATCCATCAGCAGGTTGAAGGCGAAGTTCTGCTCGCGGTTGCGCGCCGACACGCCCCACACCGCATTGCGTGCCTGACGGAAGTCGCGCACCTGGCGCAGGATCATCTTGTCCTGCGCTTCGCGCACCACCACCAGTTCCAGTTCCTCGTCACCGGCGACGTAGACGAACTCATTGGGAATGGCGGGCGTGACGATACCGCTCGGAATGCTGTAGTAGGTGCCGGTCTCTTCCTTCCAGCATTTGACATCGTTCTGGCAGCGCGCCCAGAAATCGGCCGGCATCTCCTGCGCCCCGGTGTAGAGCAGATCGATGTCGTCGAGAACCTTGTCGTTGTAATAGTCCTCGGCCGGCATGCCGAGCACACGGGCCTTGATGCGCAGATTGATGTCCTTGGACACCAGAATGACATTGCCCCAGCCGCCAGCGGCCTTGAGCGCGAGGCCGGTCTCGAGAATGCTGTTGTCGGGGGTATTGGCGGCGATGCCGCCGAGATTGCCGACCTTGAGCGGGGTGGTCTGCAGGAACAGTTTGCCGCCCGCTACGGTCGCTTGCGCGCCGGGCTTGGCGTAATTCTCCAGCGGCAAGCCGGCAGTGATGCCGGCTGCTTCGGCGTCGCCGATGATCTGGTCGAGAAAGCGGCTGGCCTGACGGGCGTTGCGCGCCACTTCCGAGATGCCTTTCTTGCTGGCGTCGAGTTCCTCCAGCACGATCATCGGTATGAACAGCTGATGTTCGGCAAAGCGGAACAGCGCCGTCGGGTCGTGCATCAGAACATTGGTATCGAGCACATAAGTGCGCAGCGTGTCGGTCATCGAATTATTCGCGCTGGGACGGCTCCGGCGCGGGCCAAGTGATTACTTGACCGGCTCCATGATCGCGTCGAGGTTATGCTGATCGCAGAAATCCATGAAATCGCTGCGCATGCCGGCAATCGAGATATTGGTCGGGATGCTTATCGTCATGTGCAGCGAGAACATCGGCGTGCCGGTATGGGCGGCGGCGTAGTTGCCCGAGTACATGTCTTCGATATTGATATCGCGACGGGCGAAGAACTGCGCAATCTGGTGCACGATGCCGATCTGCTCGACGGCAATGACCTCGACCGCATAGGGCATGAGGTTGTGCGCCGGCTGACGCGACGAAGCGCGCTGCGAGGTGATGGTGATGTCCAGATCCTGCTGCAGCCGCGGCAGCATGTTCTCGATTTTCGCGATGGCGTCCCAGGTCCCGCCCAACAAGACCATCATGGCGAAGCGATCCCCCATGACCGACATGCGGCTCTCGGCGATGGCACAACCACACTCACGAATGGCGCGGACGATGGGTTCGATCAGCCCGGCGCGGTTGGCGCCCATGGCCGAAATGGCGACGAGATTCTGCATTCAGAGGGGTGTTATGGTTCACATGCGCGGCTTGGCAAGGATGGGATTGTGCACGCTGGGCGTGGCGTGGGGCAAGCTTTAAAGCATGACGACTCGCGCCGCCTCGAATAAAATCGCCGCGCTTGTCCTGGCTCTACTCAGTCGATACCATAACTGGTTGTTTTCAAGGATATTCGCATGCGAACCATCAGCGGCAGCATCGTTGCGCTCGTGACCCCGATGCACGCGGGGGTCCAGGCCGAGACCGCACTCGATGAGCGCGCGCTCGCGCGGCTCGTCGAGTTTCACATCGACAATGGTACCGACGGCATCGTCGCGGTCGGCACCACCGGTGAATCGGCGACCTTGAACGAAGAAGAACATCTGGCAACGGTGCGCTGCGTGGTGGAACTGGTGAAAGGCCGGGTGCCGGTCATCGCCGGCACCGGCGCCAACTCCAC
>Ga0208492_1000998_pt1 | contig 20195 bp, 16 predicted proteins | sample Subbioar_CSW14AB_FD_184820 | JGI IMG/M metagenome (GOLD analysis project Ga0208492, IMG submission 184820) | Serpentinite rock and fluid subsurface biosphere microbial communities from McLaughlin Reserve, California, USA - CR12Mar_CSW14AB (SPAdes) | ecosystem: Environmental > Terrestrial > Deep... | reverse complement strand
TACACCGGCAAGAGTTCCGGAGGGCCGCCGGGCTCCATCGTGCTCACTCGAGGCCTGCTGCACCTCGCGGCGGCCGTCGATGGTGTGCTCGCCATGCGTCGCAGCCAGAAATGACCCCAATGGTCAGCTTGAAAAGCCGGGGCCCTTTCGCTCGTTTCGATTGAAGCCCGCTCCCGCGGGCTCCTTCGCGCCGGTCCTCAGCGGAGTCGCGATGCGCCGCTACGTCCACGAAAGGAGCCCGTAAGGGCTTCAAGCTGAAGACGCGTGCGTTCGTGTGATTCGCGATGGGGCCCCGGCTTTTCAAGCCGGGGGGAACGGGTCACCAGGACAACACGGTCCAGAAATGCTCTAGTCGGGCGATGCCAGCTCGGCCTCGACGGCCTCCCACTCGGCGACGAGCGCGTCGATCTTCGGACCGAGCTCCTGCTCCTCGCGTTCGAGCGCGGCGAGCTGCTCCTTGGAGGTCTTCTCGTAGAACCCGGGCTCGCAGTACATCGCGTGGATCGCGGTCTTGCGCGCCTCGGCGGCCTCGATCGCGGCGACGATCTCGTCGCGGCGCGCGGGCAGCTGCTTCTTGCGATTGGCGCGGCGCTTCTGCTCCTCCCAGGAGAGCGCGCCCGACTGCGGCTTGTCGGTCTCGGACTTCTCGCGGCGCGCGCGGAGGACCACGGCGTCGGCATCGAGGTGGTCGTCGCCACAACGCGAGAGGTACTCCTCGTAGGTGCCGGGGAAGTCGCGGAAGCCGTCGACCGTCACCTCGAGGACGCGCGTGGCGAGCGCCGAGACGAAGGCGCGATCGTGCGAGACGAGGATGATCGTCCCGTCGAACGACTTGAGCGCCTCGATGAGCGCGTCGATCGACTCGAGGTCGAGGTGGTTGGTCGGCTCGTCGAGCACGAGCACGTTGGGGTGCTCGACCATCAGCTTGCAGAAGACGAGGCGCGCGCCCTCGCCGCCGGAGAGCAGGCCGATCTTCTTCTGGACGTCGGCGCCCGAGAACAACACCCGTCCGAGCTGGCCACGCACGTAGGTGTGGCCCTCTTTGGGGACCGTGTCCCAGATGGTCTGCAGCGGGGTCGCGTCGGGGTCGTGCAGGACCTCGTGGTGGTCCTGCGGGAAGTACCCGACGTGGGTCTCGTGGCCCCAGACGACCTTGCCCCCGTCGGCCTCGAGGTTGCCGACGGCGATCTTGAGAAGGGTGGATTTGCCGAGCCCGTTGGGGCCGAGGATGGCGACGCGCTCGCCGCGTCGAACGGTGATCGACACCTCGCGGAGGACCCGCTTGTCGCCGTAGGACTTGGAGACCTTGTCGATGGTGAGCACGTCCTTGCCGCTCTGCCGCGCGGGCTCGAACGCGAACAGCGGCGTGCGGCGGGAGGAGGACTCGAGCTCCTCGACCTCGATCTTCTCGAGCTGCTTGAGCTTGCTCCGCGCTTGCCGCGCCTTGGTCGCCTTTGCGCCGAACCGCTCGATCCACGCGCGCTTCTCGGCGATGGTCGCCTCGGCGCGGGAGATCTCCTCCTCCTTGCGAGCGCGGGTCTCGGCCTTCTCGCGGACGAAGGCGCTGTAGTTGCCGGTGTAGACGGTGATGGTTCCGTAATCGACGTCGAGCACGTGGGTGACGACGTTGTCGAGGAACCGCTGATCGTGCGAGACGATGAGCGCGCAGCCCTTGTAGTTCGCGAGGAACTTCTCGAGCCAGCGGATGGAGAGGATGTCGAGGTGGTTGGTCGGCTCGTCGAGCAGGAGCACGTCGGGACCGCCGAGGAGCACCTGCGCGAGCAGCACCCGCAGCTTGAACCCACCCGACAGGGTGCCAAGCGGCTGCTTGTGGACGGCGACCGGGATGCCCAGACCCTCGAGGATGGAGCTCGCGCGCGCTTCGAGGGTGTAGCCGTCGTGCGCCGCAATGCGGTCTTCGAGCTCCGCGAGGCGCGCGGCGTCGGGGGTCTGCGATTCGAGGATGCGATGTTGCTCGGCGAGCGCCTGGGTGACGAGCTCGTCACCGGCCATCGCCACGTCGAGGATGCGGTGTGCGTCCTCGATGAACCGGTCCTGCCGGAGCACGCCGACGCGCGCGGCCTTGTCGATGACCACCGAGCCTTCCGACGCGGGCTCGTCGCCGGAGACGATCTCGAGGAACGTCGTCTTGCCGGAGCCGTTCGCGCCGACGACGCCGTAGCGAGCGCCGGCAACGAGCATCAGGCTCACGTCCTCGAAGAGGGTGCGAGCGCCATAGGATTTCGCGAGACGGGAGACGCCGATCACAGCGGGGCGAGTGCTAGCATGGCGCCGATGCGGCGATCGCGAATCGGTGCCTTGGGGCTCCTGCTCTCGGTTTTCGCCGTCGGCTGCGCGGTGGACGACGAGGGTGCCGGAGCGGTGACGGACTCCGCCATCGACACGATGACGGTCGATTCGACGCCGGTGGATTCGACGGTCCCCGACACGACGATCCCCGATACGGCGGTCCCCGACACGACGGTCCCCGACACGGCTGTCCCCGACACGGCTGTCCCCGATACCGCAATCGTCGACAGCGCGCTCGACGCGACGGACAGCTCGGCGCCCGACACGGCCGTGGCCGACTCGGGCGGAGACACGCGGGACGCCTCGACCTTCACGTGGTCGTTCGCGACCGACATCCAGCCAATCTTCACCAGCACGTGCACGGGCTGCCACGCAGGCACGGGCGCGAGCGGCGGGATGAGCCTCGAGAGCGGCATGGCGTACGGGAACCTGGTGAACGTCACCTCCAACTGCACGTCGACGCGCAAGCGGGTGGTGCCAGGTTCGACGGCCACCAGCCTCATCTGGCTGAAGCTGTCGAACGACGCGGCCAAATGCGGCTCCGCGATGCCGCTCGGCACGTCGGGGCTGAAGACGACCAACCCGGCCGCGTTCGCGAAGATCGAGACATGGATCGCCGAGGGCGCACCGAACAACTGAAGCCGCGCATGGTACGCTGCGGGCGATGAAGCTCTCGTCGTGGGTGCGCCCCCTCGCGTTCGTTGCGCCGCTCGTCATCACGACGGTGGCCTCGGCACAAAACGGCGGGCGTGACGACGATGCGCCCGCACCAGCGGCCGCACCGACGTACGCGCCGCCTCCGACGTACACTGCGCCCCCGCCGTACGGAGGCCCGACCTACGCCGCGCCTCCGCCGAGCGGACCCAAGCGCATGCCGTACGACGAGGGCGATCCGGTGCCCGCTGGCTATCACGTCAGCACCCACACCCGGAGCGGTCTGCTCATCTCGGGCGGCATCGTGTTCGGTGTGTTCTACGGGCTCACCGTCATCGGGGCGAGCGGCTCCACCGATCCGGACACGCGGTGGCTGTACATGCCGGTCGCGGGCCCCGTTCTCTACGGCAACACCATCCATGGTGATTTCGCCTTCATCCCGCGGTTCTTCCTCTGGATCGACACCATCGCGCAAGCGACCGGCGCCACGTTGCTCGCCGTGGGCTTCGTGCCGAAGACCGAGCTCGTGCGCAACGATCTCGCCACGGTCCACGTCACGCCCGTCGTGACCGGCAGCACCACCGGTCTCGCGTTCTACGGCGCGTTCTGATGTCGCGGGTGCTCGACGAGCTCGTCGCGCTGCTCGCGCTCGAGAAGATCGAAGAGAACCTGTTCCGCGGCCAGAGTCAGGATCTCGGCTGGGGAACCGTCTTCGGCGGGCAGGTGCTCGGCCAGGCCCTCTCGGCTGCCGTGCAGACTGTGCCGGGCGATAGACACGTGCACTCGCTGCACGCCTATTTCCTCCGTCCCGGCGACGTGAAGAAGCCAATCGTCTACGACGTCGACCGCATCCGCGACGGCAGCTCCTTCACCACCCGCCGAGTGGTTGCCATCCAGAACGGCCACGCGATCTTCAACCTCGCGGCGTCCTTCCAGAAGGACGAAGAGGGCTTCGCGCACCAGGACGAGATGCCCGCGGCGCCGCCGCCGGAATCACTGCCGACCGAGCAGGAGCGATACGCGACGATCGCGGCGAAGCTCCCTCCGTTCATGCGCGAACAGGCGTTGGCCGAGCGGCCGTTCGAGATTCGCCGCGACGACGACACGGGCGATCCATTCCGCCCCGAGAAGGCGCCGGCGCGACGCATGGCGTGGCTGCGCACGGTGGGCAAGCTGCCGGACGATCCGGCGTTGCATCGATATCTGCTCGCCTATGCCTCCGACTTCGCGTTCGTGACCACCGCGCTGCTCCCACACGGCGTGTCCTGGCTCTCGCCAAAGATGCAGATCGCGAGCCTCGATCACGTGATGTGGTTCCACCAGCCCTTCCGCGTCGACGAGTGGCTCCTCCATGTCATCGACAGCCCCGCCGCGCACGGCGGGCGTGGCCTCGTGCGCGGTCGTGTCTTCACCGCCGACGGGCGCCTCGTCGCCTCGACCTCGCAAGAGGGGTTGCTACGGAAGCGCTGATGAAGGCGCAGATCGCCGCCGTCTGGCAGGGTCGCGCGTCGGCCGAGGGCAGCGTGCACGCGTACGCGCAGCGGATCGTCACGGATCTGCGCGACGCCGAGGCCGACCCCAAGGTCATCGAGCTCGCCGCACGAATGGTGAGCGACGAAGCGCGGCACGTCGTCATCTGCATCGACGTCGCCTCGCGCTACGCCGGCCAGCCGATGAGCACGCCTCCGCCGCGACCCATCCTCGATCCGCTCGCGGACGTTTCGCTTCCGCTCCGGGCGACGCTGCGCGTGGTGGCCACGAGCTGCATCGGCGAGTCTCTTGCGAGCGCGTGGATCGACGAGAGCGGACGGCTGACGAAGCCGCCGTGGCTGCGGGAGGTGTTACGGCGACACCTCGCCGACGAGGTCCATCACGCGCGACTCGGATGGGCCCACCTCGCGTCGACGCGCGTGGGCGAGGTGGAGCGGCGGGCCGTCGCCGAATGGCTGCCACGCCTGCTCGAGGCGAACCTGCACGCGTGGCGCAGGTTCGATCCGCGCTGGCCGAGCGAGGGATTCCCGGAGCACGGCCTGCCTTCGCACGAAGCCACCCGCCGCATCGTCGACGAGGCGCTGGCGCAGCTGGTGCTGCCCGGCTTCGACGCGCTCGGGGTCGACACGGCACCGGCGCGGGAGTGGCTTGCGTCGAACGTCGACCACCGGGGATGATGGGCCGATGCGCCACCGCTTGTTCCACGCCATCGTGATCGTCGGCGCATCGCTGCCGATGGCGTGCGGCGGCTCCGAGGAGACCACCTCGCTCGTCGACTCGGGCGCCGCCGACAGCGTGTCCGGAGACTCGGCGACGATCGATTCGAGCACCGTCGATTCGGGCGCCGCCGATTCGAGCACGGCAGACTCGCCGGCGACCGACTCGGCAAAACCCGAGACCAGCACCACGCTCGATGCGACTCCCGACGTGTGCGACGGCGGCTGCGGTTCGAGCTGCTTTCCCTGCATCAAGTAGCCATGCGCCGTGCGTTGGCGCTCTCGCTGTTCTCGCTCGCATGTCAGAAGCCGCGAGGCGAGCCCGCGCCGACGGCACCGACGACGCCGTCTGCGCCCGTGTCGGCCTATGCAGCACCGGTGCCCGTGACGTCGGCGACGTCGGGTGGTCGATGGCGTGAGGCGGGCCGATTGTCGATGGCGCGGGGCGGCTTCTCGCTGCTCGCGCGCCCCGATGGCGTCGTGCTCGCGATCGGTGGCGTCGAGAACGGCGGCGACAGTCGACCGAGCGCCTACGTCGACGTGTACCGCGACGGCGCGTGGACCCGCGGCCCCGACCTTCCGACGCCGCGCAAGAGCGCCTCGATCGTCGCGTTGAAGGACGGCGGTGTGCTCGTGTTGTTCGGATTCGCGTACAAGGGTGTGGTCGCCGACGGCGAGCGCCTCGATGGGAAACTCGCAGCCTGGAGCAAGGTCAAGGCGCCGCTCGTCGGCAGCGATCTCGGGTGCACCGTGCTCGACGATGGCCGCGTGCTCGTCGCGGGCGGACACGACAAAGACACCGAATGCATGTCCGATTCGGCTCTCTTCGATCCGGTGAAGAGCGCGTGGACGACCTTGCCCAAGCTCCCCGAGCCGCAGGTCTACGGGGCGTCCATCGCGAGCGCGGGAAAGGCGTATCTGGTCGGCGGCCTCTGCGACAACACCTACTACCCGCTGCGGGTGTTCGATCCGAAGAGCGGCACATGGTCGACGGGGCCGGCGGGCCCGGTCGAGCGGATCGGCGCGCGCCACACGAAGCTTTCGGATGGTGGGATCGTCGTCAGCGGCGGTGATCCCTCGAAGGTGGCCGCCGACGCCGAGGGCGTTCGCCGCCTGGCGATCTTCGATCCCAAAACTTCGGCCTGGCGCCGCGGCCCTGCGCTGAAGGGTCCGCGCATGAGCCACGGCAGCGCGCTCATGCGCGACGGTCGGGTGATGCTCGCGGGCGGCGAGGACCGCGACTTCCACGAGATCGACTCGGTCGAGATCTACGATCCCTCGAACGACACCGTGACCGAGGGCGCTCCGCTGCCTCGCGCGTTGTTGCACCCGAGCCTCGCCGCCCTCCCGGACGGCAGTGTGCTCGCGGTCGGCGGTTGGGTGAACGCACCGGGCAGGTACGTCGGCGAAGCGTGGCTCTGGTCTCCCTGAGGATCTGTCGAAAACTCCCCCGGACTGAAGTCCGGGGCACCGACTGCAAGACGAAGCCCTTCGGGCTGGCGGAGATACGTGTCGACGACGACCTCGTTGTCGGCAGGCGTTGCTTCGTTCTGCTCGAAGTCGCGTTCGAGCAAGCCGGAGCCGTGTCGGGTTCGTTGATCGCAGAGGTACGGCAGTAGGCGACCGACCGACTCGGTCTGGATGGAGCGCGACCAATAGCCGACTGCCGTCGCAACGGCCTGGAAGGGTTCTCAGCGTCTGCTCACCGACCGGCGCCGACACGTACCCGAAACGCGCGCACCGATCGCGACTACACGCGCCTGGCCGGCCTGTAGAATGCGGCCTCGCGGTCGCCCCGCTCGTTGTTGCGAGCCGTTCCTCCCCAGCCCGGAGGGCTTCGTCTTGCAGTCGGTGCCCCGGACTTGAGTCCGGGGGCAATTCTTCGACGGCTCTTGAGTGACCAACAGAGCACGGCTACTTGAGCGGCGGGGGCGTGTAGATCGGTTTGACGTCGGCGCCGCCGACGAACGCGTAGCTGCCGGCGGTGCCGTACCCATAGGCGGTGACACCAAACGGTTTGTCTCCGGTGAGACGGCGCACGCCCTCCTTCACCGGACAACGACGCGCCTCGTAGGTGACGCCGTCGATGGTGCCGGCCGGCTCGACCACGCAATCGGTCGGCACGGCGCCATCGAGCTTCACTTCGGAGCCCACCTGCGCAGAGACGACGACGTAGTTCTTGGTCCACTTCGGCGGAACGAGGAACAGGTAGTTCTGCCGGTACTGCTCGACCGCCGGGAAGATGGTGAGCGAGGGATCGCCCGAATACGCGCCGTCGACGTACTCCTGGCTGACGAGGATCTGGGCGATGGCGATCGGCGCGGTCGACACCACCGTGATGTCGTTCGTGGTCCAGGTCTCTTTCATCTCGCCAGGCGCGAGGGTGAACTTGTCGAACGGCGCGGGCAGCGAGGTGGTGATGGTCGCCGTCTCCGCAACGCCCATGAACCGCAGGATGTCCGGCTCGCGATAGCTCGTGGTGGAACGGATCGGGCTCCGCGTGACGACGAACTTCTTTCCCATCGCGGTGACGGGGAACACCTGCTCTTCGAGGTGATCGACGCAGCAGCGACTGCCGTCGGAACCGGGCGGCTTGGGCACCGCATCGCTCACAGGCGCGATGCTCCCTTCGGTCCCGCTGAACACCGCGACCGGCGCGTCGGCCTCGACGATGGTGCCGGTCATGTCGCCGGGCATGCCGTCGGACTCGAGGTTGAGCACGTCGAAGGGATTGAGCGTGATCTCGACGACCTCGCCCTTCTTCTTGGGCGTCGCGATCGCCCCGCCGGCGACGATGGCCTGCCCCAACGTGACGCGCACCTTGGTGCCGGGCGTGGTGCCGAGCACGGTGACGAACGCGTGGTCGACGATGTCGAACCCGGGGACCTTCACCGGTTTGGAGGTGATGTAACCGAGCACGCGGTGGATCTTGCCGAGCCCGTTGCGCGGCAACAGCAGCGACGCGTCGTTGCTGAACGTCGGCTCGAACGCGTTGAACTGATAGACGACCAGCGGCACGTCGGACGTGATGCGCAGCGCCTTCGACGAGAGGAAGGTGCCCGGCCCCTCGTTGTTGCCCTTCTCGGAGCCGTCGACCTCGCGCGAGGGAAGGATCAGCGTCTTCAGCTCGTCTTTGCCGATGGTGAGCGTCTGCACCACGGCCAGCTTCTGCGGCGCTCCGGGCAGCGCGTCGTTGCGCTCGACGGTGACCTTCGCCGTGCCGTCACCTGCATTCGAGAGGACGAGACCCCACGGCTTGTTGGCCGCGTCGTCGATGAAGTTCTTCAGGTTGTCGAGGTCCGCTGCCCAGAACTCGCACCCGACGTTGCTCGGCGAGTCGGCCACGGCTTCGCACGCGGTCTTGCACACGCCGCGGCTGCAACGCTCGCCCTTGCCGGCGTCGCAGGTCTTCACCAGATCGCCGGGGGTGCCGTCGGGGTTGCACGCGTGGACCTCGTTGGCCACGCACGTATCCTCGCCCGGCTTGCACTGCACGCATCCCTTCTGTGGGACGCACACCTTGTCGATCGGACACTCGTACGCGGTGCCGGGCTTTCCCGGCGCGTCGCACGGCGTGTAGAGCCGGTCGACGCAGAACCCGCACACGTCGGCATCGAGCGAGATGCCTCCGTCCCCCGCGGGCTTGCCGGACTCCTTGTCTGCACCCGCCGAGCACGCGGGCGCCGCGTAGGAGAGCAGCGCGAGAGAGGCGAAGAGCAACCCGAAGGACAAGCGAGGGCGGCGCATGATGCTGGCGCGCAGTGTACGAAGTTCTCGAAGCGACGCTCCTGCGCTTTTCTGACGCGATGCACCGAACGGTGGACTCGGTCACCTGGTGAGCCTGGCCCGCAGAGTGAGGGCCAGAAGCCGCTCCCAGGTGGCACGTCGGCGTGACACCACGCCCCCGTCAGTTGCCAAAAACCCGTGGCATTGTGGTGCATCACACGGCCCGAGCGATTGCGTGGTCCGCGGCCCGACCGATGCAGGGTACTTCCCTACCCATGGAACAGACCGAGCGGTTCGAGGAGCTGGCCCAGCTTCATGCTGGCTACGCGGACCGCGCCGAGACGCCGGAGGAGCGGGCCGAGCACCTCGTCTCCTCGAGTGCGATCTTGCACGACAAGCTCGCCGATCACGACGGCGCGCTGCGGCTGTTGCTCGAGGCCCTGTGGGAGCTGCCGACCAACGATCGGGTGGCCGAGCGGATCGAGTCGATCGCCCGCGCGCACGATCGCTGGACGCCGATCCTCGACGCGATCAACGCGTGGGCCGTGCATCCGGCACTCGACCACGACCCGCAGCGTCGCGTCGCGCTCTGTCTTCGGGCTGCCGGTTGGTACGCAGGGCTCGGTCACCCCGAGTGGGGCGCGATGCACATCGAGAAGGCGCAGAGCCTCGCCCCCGCCGATGCGCGCGTGGCCAGGGCGCGGGCACGGCTGCTCGCGGCGGTTGGGAGCGAAGGCCTCGAGGCCGCGCACCGTCGCGTGCTCGAGCTCGATCCCGTCGACGCGACGTCGCTGGCGGCGCTGGAGGCCATGGCACGCAGCCGTGGTTCGCTCGAAGAGCTCGTCGCGTTTCTCGAGGAGCGTGTGCGCGACACCGCCTCGGCGCGATTGAACCCCACGCGTGTCGCCGTCGCGCGCCTGCAGAACGAGCTCGGTCGCACCGAGCGGGCGCTCGCGGTCCTCGAAGAGGCGCTCGCCGCCGACCGCACCGACGCCGCGGTGTTGCGCGCGCTCGACCCTCTCTACGACGGACTTCCTCGCGACCAGCTGCGCATCCTCGAAGGACGCCTCGCGCACGATCCTCGAGATCGCACGGCCGTCGCGCTCCGCGCCGCGAGGCTGTTGGACGAGGAGTTCCTCGATCCCGATCGGGCTGCCGGCAGGCTCCGCGATCGAATCACCGAGGAGCCCGAGGCCGCGGACGTCTACGTCGCGTTGGCCGCGATCGAGGTGAAGCGCCGGCGTTTCTCGCCCGCTCTCGCGACGCTGGAGCTCGCGGTCGAGGTGCTCTCCGATCCAATGGCACAGGCCGACGCGTGCCTGCGCGCCGCGCGCCTTCGCCTCGACGAGGTGAACGACGCGAGCGGCGCCATCGAGCTCCTCGAGCGCGGACGCAAGCTCGACGCGGGGAACGACGCGATCGTGGAGACGCTCGCGCGCGCGTACGACCGCGCCGGGGACGTGCCGCGTGCGCTCGAGGCGCTGGTCGGGGTCGCGCATCGCCGGGAGGAGCCGAGCGCCCGCGCCGAGGCGCTGTGTTTCGTGGCCACGCAGTATCGCACTCGCCTCGGCGACCCGCAGAAGGCGCGACGGCTCTTCACCGAGGCGCTCCGTCACGCCCCCGAGCACCTGGGCGCGCTGGCCGATCTGCACGCGATCGCCCTCGAGCGCGGTGAGCTCGAAGAGGCGGCGCAGTACCTCGATCGACAGCAGCGCCACACGCCGAACGCTCCTGCGCGAGCACGGCTGCTCATCGAGCTCGCAACGTTGCGGCGCGATCGACTCGACGACACCCGCGGCGCCGAGCACGCGTTCTACGAAGCGTTGACGATCGATCCCGGCAATCACCTCGCGGGTCTCTCGGTCGCGGGCGCGTACTTCGCGCAGGGCCGCCTGGATGACGCCGCGGAGGTCCTCGCAGAGCTCGCGCGCGGCACCCGCCCGCCGGAGGCGCAGCGAGTGGTGCTCGCCTGGCAGGCGCGGGTGGCCACCGCACGCGGCGATCACGCGCTCGCCCTCGACGCGTTCAAGCGCGCGGTGAAGCTCGGCGAAGCCGACTGGGACGTGCTCTGGGGGCTCGTCGAGAGCGCCGCGTCCGCTGGCAAACCGGTCGATGCATTGCCGCCTCTGCGCAGGCTGCTCTCGAGCATCCCGCCGGAGGACGTCCACACCCGGGTCGCGACGCTCCGGCGCATGGGCGAGATGAGACTCGCGGCTGGAGATCTCCGCTCCGCCACGCAGGATCTCGAGAAGGCGCTGGAGCTCGATCCGAACGATCGCCGGACGACCGAGGCGGTCATCGCGATCGCCGTCCGCCTGGGCCAGTGGGAGCACGTCCGGCAGTGGGAAGGCCGCTTGTTGCAGCTCGTGGACGATCGCGACGAGCGTCGAGCCATCCTCCGCGCGGCCGCCGATCGGTGGACACGAGAGGTGAAGAACCCAGCCCTCGCGCTCGACGCCCTCGACGGGCTGATCGCGCTCGATCCGAGCGACCGCCGGGTGCTGCACGAGATTCTCGCGCAGCGGCAGGAGCTCCGCGACTTCGCGGGTGTGGCTCACACCATCGAACGCATCGTCTCGCTCGATCCCGACCGGAGTCGGCGAGCGAAGTACCTCATCACCGCAGCCAGGATCTGCCGCGACGAGCTCGGCGACCCTGAACGAGCGATGGCGCTGTTCGATCGAGCGCTCGACGACGATCCCGAGGCGCTCGAGGCGTTCTCGGCCCTGGACGCGTTGCTCACGGCAGCGCGGGACTTTCGACGCCTCGAAAGGGCATATCGCAAGATGATTCACCGTACTCGGCATCGTGGCGACAAGGCACTCGACCTTCGGCTCTGGCACGCGCTGGGGCTGATCTATCGGGATCGCCTTGGAGAGGCCGATGCCGCGGTCGAGGCGTTCCGCATGGCTGCACGCATCGAGCCCGGCGAGGGACGAATCGTCGCGCAGATCTTCGAGAGCTCCGATCGTGCGGAGCTGGCGGTGGACGAGCTGTGCGCCGCCATCGCGCGCGATCCGCTCGACCCCACCCACCATCGGGCGCTGCACGCGCTGCACCTCCGCCGCGGGGATCGCGATCGGGCGTTCGTCACCGCAGCGGCCCTGGTCGCCCTCGGCGCGGCCGATGACGACACCCGCGCCCTCTACCAGCAGGAGCGTCCCAAGGAGCTTCCGCCGTACACCTCGCGGCTGGTCGAAGGGTCGCTTTCGAGCCTCGCGCATCCCGAGCTGGATCCAGCGGTGACTGGGATCTTCGCGGTGATGGCGCGCGCGCTTCGGGGTGAACGCAGCCCGTCGTCACGCGAGCGCGAGAACCCGAACGCTCCGAGTCATCCCGCGGCGGCGACGTTCTTCCGCATCGCGACGGTGCTCGGGGTGAAGCCACCCACTCTGCAGCTGCGACCCGACGTCGCGGCACCGCTGCTCGCGGTGGACGGCACGACGGTGATGGGCGGTCCGGTGCTCGCGAGCCCGTCGCAGGTCGAGGTCGGATTCGTCGTGGCCAAGCACCTCGTCACGAACGATGGCGCTCACGCAGTACGCAGCGCGTTTCCCAGCAAGACCGAGCTCCGTGCGCTCTTGTCCTCGGCGATCGCCGTGGGCGCCGGTCGAGAGATGCCGCTGGGCGTCTCGCTGCGCGACGAGGACCTTCGTTCCCTGCGGACGGTCGTCACCCGTTTCTCGGCCGCGAGCGGCCGCGTGGACGTCGATCGTTGGCTCCAGTGCTCGGAGCTCACCGGACTCCGCGCCGCGCTCCTGGTGAGCGGCGATCTCGCGGTGGCCGCCGCGGTGGTCAGATCCGAGCCGGTCGTCGCCGGCGACCTCTCGCCGTCCGAGAAGCTCGGCGACCTGATCTCCTTCGCCGTGAGTGAGCGACACCACGAGTTGCGCCGCCTCCTCGGGATCCACCTCGGGCTCCCCGAGTCGGTGGGCCAGATCGCGGTGGCATCGCCGCCGACGTGAGCGGCACACGCTGGCACGCGCCGCATCGCTGAGAATCGCGGGAATTTCGCGCCAATCCTGGTGGCATGATGCTCGCAGATGCGGTCGTCACCATGCGAAATGTCACCCTCCTCGCGATTGGCTCGTTGCTCCTCGTCGCCTGTGGCGCACGCGTCGACCTCGAGGGCGTCTCACAGCCGACCGTCTCGATCGAGGCCGCCGTCTCGGCGGCGACCCTCGCCGACGACTGTGGCTCCTCGACCAGCTCGTCGAGTGCGCCGCCTTCGTCGGGTGCGTTCGCCGGCGACTGCGCGGAGTCGACCGATGCGGGCGCCGGCAGTGCGCGTGGTGGGTGCGGCGGGTGGTGCCATCAGTCGAACCTGCAGCTCGCGCTCACGGCCGAAGGCAAGGGCACGGCCTCGATTGCGATCGCCGAGCTCCACCTCGTCGACGCCGAGACCGGCGCGGTGCTCGACGACGGCAACGTGAAGAACGCGCGCATCTGGAGCGGGTCGAGCTACCTTCCGTGGACGCAGACGATCAGCGCCGGGCAGAGCGTCAAGGTCACCTACGACATGACCCAGTTCGACTGGAGCAAGATCGGCGGCGGCGACTCATGGAAGACCTACTCGCGCCGCTACAAGCTGCTGATCGTGCTTCGCGTCGACGGGGTCGATCGCGTGCTCACCTCCGGCGAGCTCTCGCGCGAGCCGGAGGTCGCCACCTGAAGCGGTTCGTCGTCCTCTGCCTTTGCCTCCTCGTCGCACTCGTTGCGGCCGGGGGCTGCAAGCGCCATGACGTCGTCGTCCACGAAGAGGCCGGGATCGACCAAGGATCCGCCGAAGCCGCAGGTGAATTCGAAGCCAAGGGGATCGACGGCTGGACCGACGCGCAGATCCTCGCCCAGGGCGCACGCTACCTTGCGGATCCGGCGTTCCGCCGTCGCGCGTTGCTCGCATCGCTCGCCAACCCGAACAACGCATATTCGCGCGTGCGCATCGGCGCCTACGCGCTCGTCAGCAAGGGCTGGGACCAGCTCCCCGAGTGGACGCCCCGCGCGCTCCCGCTCGATGACGCCCGCTTCGCCGCATACCGCGCCCAAAAGACGGGCGAGCTCCCGCCGCTCTGGGACGGTCGACGCCCCGAGACGATGGCGGGTTGGGTCGCGCTAGGGCGCGAGGTGTTCTTCCGGTATCCGTTGCGAAGCGAGGTGTTCCTCGAGCACGCGCTCGAGCGTCCCGAGCTCGCAGCGTCGGTGGGCCTGAGGCACGCGCCGGACGGGACCTGGCCGGGCGGCGTGGTGTTCACCGACCTCGAGGGGCGTGCGCGCGTCGGAATCACCTGCGCCCTGTGCCATACCAACGTCGAGGGTACGGCGCTCGTCGTGGGCCGCGCGCACCGCTCGTTCGACTACGGGAAGCTTCGGCTCGCGTACCATCACGACACCGGGGCCCCCGTCGACCCGGAGCTCGCTCGGCGCATGGCGGTGTGGGGCGCGGGTCGTGCCGACGTGACCGAGGACGAAGCCGAAGACCCGGTCGCCATCCCCGACCTGTTCGGGCTGCGCGCCCAACCGGCGCTCACCCAGGCCGGATCGATCCTCCACGTCGGGCCGGCGGCGCTCGCGATCCGCCAGGAGACTCAGCTCCTCCACTCGAACCACCAGAAGATCCGTCCCCCGCGCGAGCTCGCGTGGGCGCTCGCGATGTTCCTCTACTCGATCGAGCCTCCGGAGAAGCGAGCCGCAAATACTGCCATTGCTGCCAATTCTGCCCACGACGAGGGCAAACGTCTGTTCTCGGATGGGTGCGCCAGTTGCCATGGCAATCGTGTCTTTTCCGGACCGACCGTGACCGCAGCCCTGGTCGGGACCGATCCGACCTTCGCGCAGGCGGGTGCGCGCGGAACGGGTCGCTATCGCCCGCCGGCGCTCCTCCGCGTCGCCGATGCCGCGCCCTACCTCCACCACGGCGCGGTCGGTTCGCTCGAGGACTTGCTCTCGCCTGCGCGCTTCTCCGAGGAGTGGGTCGGCCCGCTCGGCAAGGGCGCTGTACGCGGCCACGAGTACGGCACTGCGCTCGCCGCTGACAAACGCGCTCTGCTCGTCGCGTATCTGCGCACGCTCTGATCGAGCCGGCGTCGCTCGCGCCGGATACGTCGGACACGCGCTGCGCGCTCGCGGCGCCCCGCGGCAGACCGCCCGTCGCGGCACGTCGGGTGCTGTTTCTCGGGCGCAAATGAACGCCATCATCGAACCGTTCTCGACCGTGCACACGCAGCTCGAACGTTGGGCTCGCGGGCGCCTGCGCGAACGCGTGTTGGTCGTCGCGGCGCACCCCGGCGACGAGACGATCGGCTGTGGTGGCGCGCTCGGACGACTCACCGATGTTTGGATTCTCGGCGTGACCGACGGAGTGCCCGAAGACGAGCGCCACGCGCGGGAGGCAGGGTTTCCGAGCCGTGAGGCGTACCGCGCCGCGCGGATCAGAGAGTCGGTCAGTGCGCTCGCGAAGGCGTCGATTCCTGCGTGGCGCATCTCTTCACTCCGCTGCCCCGATCAGGCTGCGAGCCTGCAACTGGTCGCGCTCGCACGAACGTTGCGCTCGCGGATCCTCGCGCTCCGCCCCGCGCTCGTCGTGACGCATGCCTACGAAGGCGGCCATCCCGACCACGACGCGACACGATTCATAGTCGGCGCAGCGCTCGCGGGTATTCGACGTGCGCCACCGCTCTGCGAGATGACCGCCTTTCACGCGGAGGGTGTTCGCCATTCCGTCGGCCGGTTCCTCGAGGACCTCGACAGCGACGACATCGTGACGCTGCCGCTCTCGGGGTTGGAGCGTGCCCGCAAACGAGCGATGCTCGACAGCTTCGTCTCGCGGGCGAACGCGCTCGCACCATTCGCGGCGGGCGTCGGCGACGAGCTCTTGCGACCGGCCAAGAAGGTCGACTTCAGCCGTCCACCCCACCCGGGACGGCTGTTCTACGAGCGGTTCGATTGGGGCATGAGCGGGGACCGGTTCCGCGAGCTCGTCTGCGCGGCACAGGCCGAGCTCGCATGATCACCGTGCTTCAAGTCGCACACCCGCTCGCACGCGTCGGCCCCGACGCCGTAGGCGGGGCGGAGCAGGTGCTCGCCGCGCTCGACCGCGCGATCGTCGCAGCCGGCCACCGCTCACTGGTGATCGCGCCCACGGGATCGAGCGTGTTCGGCGAGCTGATCGCGAGTGGCGCCGACGAGGGGCCGTTCGACGACGACACGATGCGACGCGCACGCGCGCGACATCACTCGGCGGTCGCAGATGCGGTCGCCGAACGCAGGCCCGACGTCGTCCACCTGCACGGCGTCGACTTCCTCTCGTACCTCCCGCCGCCGCCGACGCCGGCGCTGGCGACGCTTCACCTGCCGCCCTCGTTCTATCCGCGCGAGGCGTTCGACTCACACGTGCGATTGCACTGCGTCTCTTCGGCGCAACAGCGGCAACTGCCGCCGGGAACGAGCACGCTGCCGCCCATTCCCAACGGCGTCGATCTGCAGCGGTTCCGCCCGGGTACGCGTAAATCGGGGCAGGTCGTGGTGATGGGGCGGATTTGTCCGGACAAGGGGATCCACCTCGCGATCGAGGCGGCGCGGGCAGCGGGCGTGCGTCTCGTGCTCGCCGGCGAGTGCTTCCCCTACCCGGCACATCTGGCCTACTTCGAGACCGAGATCGCTCCGCGCCTGGGGGGAACGATCGAGTACGTCGGCTCGCTCGGCGGTGACGAGAAGGTTCAGTTGCTCGCTTCGGCGCGCGCGCTGCTCGTTCCGAGCCTGGTTGCAGAGACCAGCTCGCTCGTCGCGATGGAAGCCCTCGCGTGCGGCACTCCGGTCATCGCCTTTCCCTCGGGCGCGTTGCCCGAGGTCGTCGACGACGGCGTGACCGGGCTCATCGTCAGCGACGTTGCGAGCATGGCCGCGGCCATCTGGGACATCGAGCGGATCGATCCGCGGGCGTGCCGTGCCGCCGCAGAGGCGCGATTCTCGCTCACGCCGACCACCGCGCGATATCTCGAGGTGTACACGAGACTCGCGAGGCACACGTGACGGTTACTTCTTCCCTTTTCGCGGGAAGACCAGCGAGTAGCGGCCGCTCGGACGCTCTTCCTCGGGCGTGACTGCCTCCATCTCGGGCTCGGTCGCGCGCTCGGTCGAGCGACGCTCGGCTCTGCTCGGCGGACGCGCCGTGGTGGCGTCAGCCGCCAGCCGTTCGGTGCGAGCTGGTGGCGGCAGAGTCTCGAGGAGCTCCGCGTCACCGCGGACTCGAGGAAGCTTTTGCGTGGAGCGCGAGGAGCTTTTTTCGGTCGGCATTCAAGCGGCGTGCGTTCGATCCGGGCGGAGGGTTGCGAGCAGCGCTTCGAGATCGAACGGCTTTGCGAGGAACTTCACCCCGAGCCGCGCGGCGACTGCTCGCGCGCTGGGTGAAGCAGAGAGGATGTGGATTCGGTCGAGGCGCTGCTGCGCAAGGAGCTCCGACAAGAATTCCTCGACTGTGCCGTCCGGCAAATGGAAATCCGTCAAGAGTATGTCCGGAGTGAGTCGCTCGAACACTGCCCGCAGACTCACCACATCCCCCACTGCCGTCACACGAACGCCTGCATCCTCCAGAATCTCCGTCATGGCCTGTCGCAGGTCCTCCTCGTCTTCGACGAGCACCACGACGATGGGCGCGCCCGAGGCGTGCACCTGCCGAACTCCGGATTCCCCCCGCTGACGCGGTTGCTCAGTCACGATCCGGTGGCGTAGAGCACGTTTCCCGCCAAGCGCCGCGTCGGCAACCATGCGCACGGAAGGCTCACCGCATCCATGGCGTGTGTGCACAAGCGCACGTCCGAGCAGCTCGTCCATGGTGATTTGCGTGAAGGAGCGGTCGTCTTCGTGCGGCTCAGCGTGCACGAACAGCATGGCCGAAGGCGACGAAATCGTGGCGCAACGCGTCGAGCGAGCGCTCGAGAGCCGTCGGAGAATTGCCCCGGACTTCCATGAGATCTTCAGCGCGACTCGATCTGCGCTTGCACGTTCACGTCGACCGCGTCGAGGAAGTCGTACCCGGTCTTCGCTTCGATGGCGTCGACCGTGGTGCGATAGGTCTCCCACCTGGGGTCGGGATCGGTGACGTTGGGCATCGTCACCGCGATCACCGGGGTGGTGGCGCGCACGTCGGCGTGGCCCTGATTCGGCTCGAGCACGACAACGATCTTGAAGAGTGCGTCCGGCACGCGAACGCTTGGTCCGATCGTGGGCCCTTGGGCCCCGTCGGTGAAGATCGGGCCTGCCACGATGAACAGCTGCCTGCCGTGGTTTCTCGCCAGGTCGGCGCAGTGGTCTTCGAGCCGCAGCCACGCTCCTTCGTTGAGCGCGTGGCGCTGCGGCACCACGTTGGTCATGAAGAACGTCGCATCGTTGTCCTGGCGCGAGGCGGTGCGATCGGCGGAGCGCACCAGGTGTCCACGGTCGAAGCCCGAACGGGAGTAGTCCCGGTGGCTCACCCGAAGGACCCCCGAAGGGAGCAATGGGTCCTCGAAGAACTCGCCTTTGTGGCGAGGCGTGGGGCCAAAGTCCGACGCGCGCAGACGCCAGCTCGCCCAATTGGCGAGGTGTCGCTTGGGGTTGTACGACAACGCGTATTGGTTCCGTTTCAGCAGCAGATCGTCCGAGTCGTCGCCGTCGCGGGGGGTGCCGAGCTCGAGGTGCGCCGACGCCTCGCTGAGCGAAGGAGCTGCGGGGAGCCGAGGACCGAGGCGTACGCCCCGTCGCGAGAACAGGAACGCGACGAGCGCGAGGACCAGGCCGAGCAGACCGAACAGGCCACGCACAGAGGCTCTGGGACGCATGCCGCGACGCACCGCTGCGCAGCGTAGCCCAAAGGGTGGTCCATGCTTCGGGTGGCCTTGGCCCCTGATCAGCCGTCGGTCGCGACGAAGCCCTTCCAGCGCTCGAGGTACTTGGCGAACACCGGCGAGGCTCCGCGCTCGGCGAGCTCGCGGGGGGTGACCGGGGGCAGCTTGGGCGTCCAGGTCGGGTCGGCCACGCGTGCGGGCCAATCGGGGTTCACGATCGCCGAGCGACCGAGGGCGATCGCGTCGGCGCCCTTGTCGAGCAGCACCTGTGCGTCGTCACGTGTCCACACCTTGCCGGCGACGACGATGGGGACGTCTCGCGAGATGGCCGCGCGGAAGAGGGGGAGCGGATGCTCGCTCGGCCGCTTCTGCGTGTTGCGGGTGCCGTCCCACAGCGACAGGTGGAGGAAGTCGATGCCGTCGTCGACGAGCCAGCGCGCGAGCTGCACGCTCTCGTCGAGATCGAGCCCACGCGCGTTGCCGAAGTCCTCGGGGCTGAGGCGCACGCCGACGACGAACGAGGCGGGCACTGCGCTCCGCACCGCGCGGGTGACCGCGCGAATGAGCCGTGCGCGGTTCTCGAACGGTGCACCGCCCCACGAATCCTCGCGATGATTCATCGTCGCGCTGAGGAACTGCGACAGCAGGTATCCGTGAGCGCCGTGGAGCTCGATACCGTCGAACCCGGCACGGTGCGCGCGGAGGGCGCTGGTCTTGAAGGCCTCGATGGCGCCGGCGATGTCCGCCTCGGTCGCCGGGCGCGGCACCTCGAACCCGGGAGTCTCCTCGGACCACGTGCTCGCGCTCCAGGGTTGTTTGCCCGTGAGCTTCGAGGGGGAGCGTACGCCGCCGTGGAACAACTGCACGATCGAGAGCGCCCCGTGCGCACGGAGCTCGGTTGCGAGCTTGCTCAGACCAGGCAACAAGGCGTCGGTGAAGATTCCGAGCTCGCCCTCCCAGCCCTGACCGTCGAGCGCCACGTGCGACGCACAGGTCTCGACGACGCCGAAGCCCCCTCTGGCCCGCATGCGCAGCCACTCGAGCTCGTGATGGGAGAGCGTGCCGTCGTCGTGGCTCTGGAGGTTGGTCAACGGCGCGAGCCAGACCCGGTTGCGCGCCGAGACACCATTGCGGAAAGCAAGCGGCGTGAGCAGATCGGTCATCGCGCCGTCAGATGCAACGGCGGAGCGTGCGGATCCAGCGCCCACGCCGATCTCCGACTCAAGAGCCGTCGACGAATTGCCCCCGGACTGAAGTCCGGGGCACCGACTGCAAGACGAAGCCCTCCGGGCTGGGGAGGATCGGCTCGCAACAGCGAGCGGGGCGACCGCGCGGCCGCATCCTACGCAGCCTTGATGAAGCAGCTCAAGGGCGTGAGTTCCCGCGAATGGAACCAACAGAACCCTTCCAGGCCGTTGCGATGGCAGTCCGGCTATTGGGCGCGCTCCATCCAGACCGAGTCGCTCGGTCGCCTACT
>Ga0208492_1000997_pt1 | contig 20197 bp, 13 predicted proteins | sample Subbioar_CSW14AB_FD_184820 | JGI IMG/M metagenome (GOLD analysis project Ga0208492, IMG submission 184820) | Serpentinite rock and fluid subsurface biosphere microbial communities from McLaughlin Reserve, California, USA - CR12Mar_CSW14AB (SPAdes) | ecosystem: Environmental > Terrestrial > Deep... | reverse complement strand
CGCATGTTGATTCGCCCCACGCCCCTCCTCCCGTGAAGGGCCGTGTGGCGAAACAACATGCTTGGACTACAGACACAAAAGACATTTAAAGGTGGAATATTGTAGCTTAAGTTTGCCTTTTTTTGGTCCAGAGAATGGGGGCCAGGTCAAACATTTTCTATCGGGTCTTGTTCTCACCAGGAAAGGCGGGGCCAACGCAGCGGCCCGATTCGATCGACTCGAAAAAGTGCTTACGGCAAAAAGGCACATACCTTTCGTTGCCGCCGATTTCGACTTGCAGGCCTTCCTTTTCGACAACTCCATCACGGCCGACGCGCACGACCATGGTCGCCTTGCGGCCGCAGAAACAGATCGTCTTGAGCTCGATCAGGGAATCGGCCCAGGCTAAAAGTTGAGCGCTGCCGGGAAACAGCTCGCCGCGAAAATCGGTGCGCAAGCCATAGCACATCACCGGCACATTCACCTCGTCCACCAACCTGGCAAGCTGACGCACCTGGAGCCCAGTGAGAAACTGAGCCTCGTCGATCAAGATGCAATCGGCGGCCCCTTTGATCTCGGGAGTGTAAAAGTCGGTCTGCTGATCAAAGAGATGAGCCTGCGCGCTGATGCCGATGCGGGACAAGATCTTCCCATGCGAACGATCGATTCGGGCAGTGAAAAGCAGCGTGCGCAAGCCCCTCTCGACATAGTTGTGAGCAGCCTGCAATAGCGCCGTCGATTTGCCGGCGTTCATCGTCGCGTAGTAGAAATAAAGCTTGGCCATGCAAATGGGATAGGCGCTAGGCCGCCCCGCGACCATCGCGGAAAATGGATCAAGGTGCCGTCGCGGAAACGGATCAAGGCGCCTATCGCGAAAACGGATCAAAAGCGCTCTGCCGAACGGCCCTACTGAAGGGTTGGGACCCCGCATCGAGGACAGCCGCCGTTATGGGCTGATGACATTGCCTTCGATCGTATACAAAAAGGGAGTGCTGGAAATACTGGTGTGGATTTTGATTTCCTTGCGGTAAGGGCCGAGTTTATCGCTTCGAATGACCAGGCCAAGAGTCTGGACCATGGCTTCGGGACTGGGCAGCGTCGAGCTGGTTTGCACTTCGTTGTCGGGCAATTCGACTCGAATGATGGAGAATGGCTTGATGCCGCGTCCGACCACGCGGCGATTGAGCGGTTCGCCCGCCCGGAAGTCGCCAAGCGACAGCTTTTCGGGCGTAAAGGCGACGTCCGCGGCAACCGCTCCCGTGACCAGCAGTGGGAGCAAGGGAGTCTGCGTATCATTCGTTTTGAGATAGATAAAGTCTTTGATCGATCCGGGAGGGGCATCGCCCTTCATGGTGATCGTCACCTCGTAGCCGACGCCGCCGGCACGGCGGTAGAGTTCCTTGAAGGTTCCGGTCACGGGCAGGTTGCCCAGGCTCAGTTCGGAGACGGTCCAGGGCAGCGAGCCCGCATATTCGACATCGACCTTGGCCGTTGGTGTTTGCCCTTTCGCCACCGTTCCCAGATTGATTTCACCGGGGTTGAACACGACATCGAGGCGGCTTTTCGCCGATACCTTGATTTCGGCTTGTGAAATGAATTCGGGGCCAACCGTCACGCGGATGATGACCCCCTTGGGTCCCTGGAAGCGGCTGGCATCCATGCGGATGTCCACCGTGGCGGTTTCACCTGGTGCCAGCTGCTTTTTCGAACAACTCGCGGTGATGCAATTGCAGCCCGGCACGAGGCTCGTGATTTCCATCGGGACGGCGTAGATGTTGGTGATGGGAAACTTGTGCAAGAGCTGCGCGCCGCGCGGGACCTCGCCAAAGTCGTGAACCATCCCCTCCTTGAACATCTTCTCGGCCCAGCCTTGCGCGAAGGCTCCCGACCAGGAAAAACCGCAAACCAGGATGACCAGCCACCAACGCATGGAATCCCTCCCGAACGAGTTCAAAGGATCCTATCCGGAAAGGGGTTCCGACCGAAACCCATTTTTGAAAATCAACCGTCTCAGACGAAGATTCGGGCCGGCCTATCTGGCAAAAAAAGCAAAGGTCATCAAGAGAAACACCGGGAGCAAAACGCACGCACTGATGAGGAGGTATTTCAGAAAGCCCGGCGTGGGAAAGTTCAGTTCCTGGGCAATCGCCTTGACCATGAAATTGGGCCCATTGCCAATGTAAGTCAAGGCTCCGAAGAAGACCGCCCCCACGGAAATGGCGGAAAGGATGGCAGGGGATGCCTGCGAAAGCTGGGAGATTTCGGCTCTTCCGCCGGCCGCCACCGTGGCAAATGCCATATAAGTGGGGGCATTATCGAGCAAACTCGATCCCAGACCGGTCATCCAGAAGTAATGCCAGGGCCTGGCAGCCTGCATGATTTGGGCATTTTGCGACAACAGGCTAAGCGCTGGGCCCATCGTGATGAACAGTCCGGCAAACAAGATCCCGACTTCTCCAAAAGGGGCCCAGGAAAACCCGTTGGCCTTGCGCAGTTTCTCAGGGGTCGCCGCGAGCGATCCGAGCGCCAGCATGATCATAAGTCCGCCTCCCACCAGGGGATGATCGAGGTGGACGGGAAGCCGGATCAGCGACTGGATCGCATCGGCAGCCTGTTTGGACTGCAACAGAACCGCGAACAGGATTCCGACCAAGAATAGGAGATTTCGTTTTCCCGCGACGCGCAGTGGACCTTCCTCGTAGGAAACATTCACTCCCGCGCGCGTGTGGGCCTCATTCAAGGCTTTTGCCGAATCCGGAGAGTACGTTCCGCGCCAGATCAAAAAATCCCAAATGTAAAAAATGAGCAGGACGAGGCCGTTTCCCACGAGCCATTGCGGCCAAAGACGAAGTGTCCAAAGGAAATCAATGCCCTGCAAAAATCCAAGAAACAGCGGCGGATCGCCCAGCGGTAAAAGCAGGCCGCCCAGATTGCTCACCACGAAAATGAAAAACACAGGCAAGTGCCACGATTTGCGCCAGCGGTTGGCCCGCAAAAAGGGCCGGATCAACAACATGCTGGCCCCCACGGTGCTTACCAGGTTCGCGAGCACCGCCCCAATCGCCAGGATCAGCGTGTTGTTGAACGGCTTCCCTTCGATTCTGCCGGCAACGACAATGCCACCCGCGACAATATAAAGCGAACCGACCATGGCCAAGAACGCGGCATACTCGGCCAGGCTATGGCCGAGCATCGCCATGCTGGCGCCGCCGGTCTCTTTTTCAAGCGACGCCAACCACATCACGACCGGCAAGGAACAGAGTCCGGCGACGAGCAATTTGTTGACCGGATCTTCCCACCAGTGATGCGCGACAATCGGCATGATTGCAATGAGCGCGAGCAAGGCGGCGAACGGCAACACCGACCACCAGGGGACGATGAAGGGGGGCGCCCCCTGCGCGCCCAAACCCAGGGAAGGGAACATCGCGAGTAAAATCGGGGCACAAATGACCGGGGCGAGCCGGCACAAGGGAAGCGAATTCATGGAGCTATCTTACGTTTGGAATGGCGCCGCGAAAGACACCGAATCGTCCCTGGGAAACTGCTACCGCCGTGAAGCGAAGAGTGCCACCGTTGCGTAATGGATGTCGACGATGTCGTCGATGTTGCGCGCATAACCGCCGGCCATCGTCACCGTGACCGGCAGACCGGCCCGGTCAAGTGCTTCCAAAACGATCCGGTCTCGCTCTGCCAGGCCTTTTTTACTTACCTTCAATCGGCCAAACGCGTCTCCTTCAAAAGGATCGGCACCGGCGAGATAGATCGCCAAATCGGCGCCGGCAAGTTCGATCGCTTGCCTGGTGCCCCTCTCGACCGCTTCGAGATACGCCTCGTCGGTGGTGCCGTCTGGCAAGGCGATATCGAAGTCCGATACCTCCTTGCGTAGCGGAAAATTCTTGGCCCCGTGTACCGAGAAAGTAAAAATGCCGGGATCGCCACGGCAGATCGACGCGGTTCCATTGCCCTGATGAACATCCAGATCGATGATGACCACCTTGCCGACTTTTGGACCGCCCGCGCCAGGCGTGAGCAGGACCCTTGCGGCGACCGCCGAATCGTTGAAGACACAGTATCCTTCGCCCGCATCGGCAAAGGCATGGTGCGTGCCTCCCGCGAGATTGATGCCCACGCCATCGCTCATTGCGGCCTGGCAGGCTTCGATGGTCGCGCCGCTTGAGCGCCTGGAGCGTTCGACCATTTGCAGCGACCAGGGAAAGCCGATCCGGCGGATTTCCGGTTCCGTGAGCCGTCCCTCGCTCACCCGCCGGATGTAATCGGGGCAATGGGCCCGTGCCAGTTCCTCGTCGGTCGCGGCATGCGGTTCCACCAGCGGCTCGCCCGCCAGGTCGGCCGCGGCAACTCGTTCGCGCAAACGCCGGTACTTGTCCATCGGAAAGCGGTGCTCCGGCGGCAGCGGCAAGACAAAATGATCGGTGTAAAAAATCTTCATAAAAGATCGAATAACTCGCCTTGCCGAGGTTTTTCCGGATCGATGGGAGGGGGCGGCATGGGCTTGATGAGGGCGGCAAGACTTTCCAGCGTGTCGGCCGCGGCGGCCGGCTTGTCGCGCCGCCAGCGCACGATTCGTGGAAAGCGCACGGCAATTCCCGAGCGGTGTCTGGGGCTTTTCTGAATCGCCTCGAAGGCGATCTCCATGACCAGCCGTGGTTCGACGGTGCGCACCGGGCCAAATTTGTCGCGCGTGTGCTCGCGTATGAACTGGTCGACCTCCTCAAGCTCGGCGTTGGTCAGGCCCGAGTAGGCCTTGGCGACCGGTGTCAGGGCCCCATCATGCCAGACGCCCAGCGTGTAATCGGTGTGAAGACCCGCGCGCTTGCCGCTCCCCCTTTGCGCGTAAATCAACACGCCATCGAATGACAGCGGGTCGATCTTCCATTTCCACCAGTCGCCTCGCGCGCGCCCGGTGCCATAAGGGCTTATGCGCCGCTTGAGCATCAACCCCTCGACGCCATGTTCGCGACTCGAGCGGCGCGCGGTGTCCAGTTCGTCCCAGTTCGCCGCTTCCACCCGTGCGGAGACCTGCAAAGTACCTTGTGATGACGGCAAAAGGAGGTGTTCCAATTGCTCACGGCGGCTTTGCCAGGGAAGGGAGCGGAGGTCGTTGCCTTCCGCTTCGATCAGATCGTAAGCCATGAAAATAACCGGCACCTCGGCCAGGATCCGCTTGCTCGCCGTCTTGAGGCCGATCCGTTTTTGCAAGGCGGCGAAACCCAGCGGCTGACCATTGCGAAAAGGAAGAATTTCTCCATCGAGCACGGTTCCCTCGGGCAGTTTTTGCCCGGCATCGCGAATTTCGGGATAGCGCACCGTCACCAGTTCTTCGCCGCGGCTCCAGAGGTAGACCGACTTGCTACGCCTGACCAGTTGCGCGCGAATGCCATCCCACTTCCACTCGGCGCTCCATTCCTCAATGGATCCCAGGACGCTCGGCGATCCCTCGATCGGATGTGCCAGGAAGAAGGGGTAGGGCTGCGAGGGATCCGCTTCGGCGGATTGCGGGGCGGTGAGCTGGCGAAACGATTCGGCGGTGGGTCGCCAGGCCCCCATGAGCCGGTGGGCCACGACCTTGGCATCCAGTTCAAACGCCTGGGCGATTCCCTTGAGCACGAGTTGCTTGGAAACCCCCACGCGAAAGGCGCCGGTCAACAACTTGAGGAAGACAAACCGCTCGGTGCCTTCAAGCCCATCGAGCGCCTGGTAAAAGAGCCGCTTACGCTCGGAATCGGAACCGAGCGCCAGCCGGGACAGAAAATCTTCGACCCACCAGGTCAGCGAATGTTCCAGCGGCTGGTTGATTTTTCCCGCGATGAGGCCGATCGTTTCGGCCAGGTCGCCCACGGCGTCGTAGCACTCGCCAAAGAGCCAGTCACTTAACTGGGCCCGTTCCGTCGCCCATTCAATCAATTTGTTGCGACCGATGGCTCGCTTTTGGCCAAGCCCCGTCAACAGTGCCAGGGCATGGGCCGCATCGGCGGGATCGGCCTGCCGGAAATAACGCTCCAGCGCCGCGACCTTGAGATTCGTCTTGGTCGTCTGATCCAGTTCGTCGAAGAGCGCGGCGAATCGTTTCACGACTCGGATGCTCCCGTTGGAGGTTCCGGTTCGTTTTTGGCTTTTCCGCGGCGCCCAGAGGATTTCTTTTCCTTTGGCAGGGCTTCTTCGCTTGGGACGGAAGGCGTTTCTTCCCCTTGAGGCAAAGGAGTCTCTTCGAGACGGTCACCCACAAACTGAGTCTTGATCGGCCTCGCTTCGTAACCTTTTTCCAGAAGATGGCGCACCAGCGTGGGCACCGAGCCATGAGTCACCCAGATCGTGGATGCGCCCGTGGCCGCAATCGCCTCGTGAAGTCCCGGCCAGTCGGCATGATCGGAAAGCACAAATCCGCGATCAAGCGACTGCCGCCTTCTCCCGCCTCGGATGCGCATCCAGCCTGAGGCAAACCCGGTGGACACCTCTTTGAAGCGATTCATCCAGGGGCTGTTGTCGACGGAAGGCGGAGCGATCACGATCGCCCCGGAGAAATCATGTTTGGCAGGCGATTCGGCCACCGCTTTGGTCGGCGGCAAAAGGATCCCCTCGCGGCGGTAGGCCTCGGTCGGCCCCACGCCGGCGCCATGCAGCCAGATCGGCCCGATCGACGGATCGAGCCCGGAAAGCAGCCGCTGGGTTTTGCCCAGCGAGTAGGCAAAGAGCATGGCGGTTTGTCCCTGGTCGCGGCAACTGCGCCACCAGGCATTGATCTGATCAAAGATCCGCTGCTGCGGTTCCCACTGATAGATCGGCAAGCCGAAGGTCGACTCGGTGATGAACAGGTGGCAACGCACCGGCTCGAAGGGGGTGCAAGTCGTGTCGCTGTCGAAGGTTTTGTAATCCCCGGAGAGAACGGCGATTCTCCCCTGGTACTCAAGCCGGACCTGGGCCGAACCGAGAATGTGCCCGGCGGGGAAAAGCGTGATTTTGACTCCGTTGTGCTCGATCGATTCCCCGTAGGGCAAGGCCGTGACCGCCGCTTCCAGGCCGGCGCGGCTCTGGAAAACCCCAAGTCCTTCCCGGGAAACCAGGTAATGGTCGCTACCGGCCCGCAGATGGTCGCCATGCGCGTGGGTAATGATGGCCCGGCTGACCGGGTTCCAGGGATCGAGATAGAATCCCCCTGGCGGGCAATACAGTCCCGATGAGGTGCTGACCAGAAGATCGTTCCAGTTCTCCATGCCGCATTTGTAGGCAAATTCGAGGCCAGCGGGACATTCCCAGAGGACCATGGTTTGAACCAGGCGACACGACGCGGATTTTTAACCGATGCCGAAGCGACAAGGAATCTGGGCCGTTCCTTGGGCAGCCTGGCATTTCCCGGTGGCCTGATCGCCCTCAAGGGGGATCTGGGCGCGGGCAAAACCACTTTCACGCAAGGCTTTTGCGACGGGCTAGGCGTCGAGGATGCATCCCAGGTCAGCAGCCCGACCTTCGTTTTGCATCGCCAGTACCAGGGCCGGCTGGAAGTCCATCATTTCGATGTGTACCGGCTCAAAAACCTGGAGGAGTTTTGGGACCTGGGCCCCGGCGAATATTTGCAAGGCGATGGGGTGGCGCTCGTGGAATGGGCCGACCGGGTCGAGGCGCTCTTGCCTGACGACCGGGTGCAAATCGAGTTGATCCATGAAGCAGGGGGTAGGCGCTTTGAAATCCGGGCAATGGGACCGCGCCATGAGGCCTGGCTGCAATCGTTGCCGGAATTTCCTTACTAGGCCATCCCGAGGTCGTTGCAGTTGCCAGTTTGCTTTTTCCGAGCCTTGATTTTTTCCATATTCTTGTCGCAAATGTGCCCCGAACCGCCTCTCACTGGCATAGGAGCATCAAGCTTCGGCGTTCATGGAAGGACTTGTGGAAACCCCGTGATCCCTACGCAAACACTCGTCAAGAGGGCGCTTGAGGGCGACCGTGAGTCGTTCGCCCTGCTCGTAGGCCGTTACGAGCGCCTGGTGCTCGGCGTCGCGTTCAATGCCCTGGGCAATTTCCACGCGGCGCAGGACGTCGCCCAGGAAGCGTTCGTCACCGCTTATTGCCAACTGGCGACCTTGCGTAATCCCGCGGTCTTCGGCCCCTGGGTCGCGCAAATGACAGCGCGCCTGGCCCGAAAACCCAAAAACCGGCAGGCCCCTCATATTCCTCTGAATCCGGATCTGCAAAATCCGAATTCAACGACCCCCTGGGATCGAGACGAGGTTCAACGAGTCTTAAGTGCACTGAACGAACTGCCCGAAGCCCTGCGCACCCTCATGATTCTGCGTTATGTCGACGGTCTCGACAGCGCGGAAATCGCACGCGTGACGCGAAGACCTCTCGGCACGGTCACCAAACTGATCTCCCGTGCCCTGGAGCGCTTGCGCATCCAACTAGTCAAGGTGCAAAAATGAACCCGTCCCCAATTTCTGAAAACACCGAGTTAGAAACGATCCTGAAATCCCTGGGCCAACCGCTTGGCCCGGATGATTCGATTCTTCCCCGGGTCATGGCAACTCTTGAGCGTCAGGCGTTGGCGCCGGCTGCCGGCTCCGATCGGACTCGTGCGCTTGGGCTCTTTTCGCATGGGCGTCAGGTCCAGGCTGTGTTGGGGTTCTCGCTGGTGGGAGTTGCCGTCGCCCTGTTGGCCTGGCTTGGGTTTTTCACCAGCCCGGGTTTGACCATGGCCGAGGTGGCGCAAGCGGTCGCCAAAGAGAAGTGGGCGCATCTGGTCTATGACGATGAGATGGAGGTTTGGGTCTGCATGGACGATGGCCGCTACCTCTGGAAACGAAAAGGGGGAGCCTGCTTTCATCGCGATCCCGTTCATCACACCGAGGCCTCGTACGATCCGGCTCTGGGACAAATCACCCTGCGCAAACCGGATGTTTGGGTCATGGGAGTGACGCGCAATGGCAAGACGATCCCCATGCAAGTCGATGCGTTGCAATTCCCCGATGTCGATCGCAAGACTCCGGAAAAAAAGACGATCCAGGCGAAAGACTTCACTTTTTCTGTGGAGTATTCGATCGAGCATCGCGAGGGTCAAAGTCTGGGGCGTTTTGACGAATCTCGTCAGGACGCGCTGGGACAGATGCACCTGACCCGGTCGTTGTGGGTCGATTTGAAAACCAAACTACCGGTACGCGTGCGCGAGCGAATGAATGCCGCGGACCGTGAGAAGGAAGGTCGAGAGTACCGCGAGGGAACCTATTCGTTTCTCGAAACCGGACCCGTGAATCTCGCCCAACTGGGAGTGCCCGAAGGAACCCCAGTCCAAAATGAGGTTTCGCCCAATGTTGCCGTGACTCGGATGCTCGATCCTTACAAGAATGCCGATGCCCTTCGCGCGGCGGAACCCAAGGATGGCCCCGAGAATGCCGCCCTTGCCGTCCTCCCCTCCGAGACGCAGCGCGCTCTGAAAGGAGCGGCCGACAAAATCGCCAAATTTCCACGCAACCTGCGTATCTTTGAACTCGAAGGCGGGACGCGGCAATTGAGTTATTGGTCGGCCAGTCCGCAATACATGAAGAACCTGGCACGACAGGTGTTGCGTGAGGTGGATTATGCCGGCGAGGAGTCCAGGCCTTTTCGTTTCTTTTCGGTCGACAATCAGGAGTCGAGCGGTGTGCCCGAGTATCTCTGGGAATTCACCCGGGATTCGCAACTGCCGATGGACCGCATTCTGAAATGGTTTCCCATGGACCGGGGGGTCAACACCCACCTCGTGGATGGAGTCAAGACCTACCGATTGACTCGGTTCAATGGCGCGCGAGCCACGCAACTGCATGTGCTGCGGGGCATTGTTTCGGGAACGCCACCTCCTTTTGACGATCAGTGGGAGTTCGCCACCTGGAACACGACCGAATTGAGCGCGGGCAAACCAAGATCGGAAAAATCGGACTCGGAAAAACTGGGCCGGGACATTCCCGCGAATCTGCTTCTGGTTCGATCCGAAAGGGCCAACCTCAAAATGGAATGGCACATCGATCCCCAAAAAGACTTCGCGGCAGTCCGCAGGATCCAATGGCGCAAGGAAACTGGCGGTTGGCGCCTGGCGAGCGATCAAAGGGCCGTGGGTTGGAAACAACTTCCCGGCGGTGCGTGGTATGTCAGCGCCTGGCACATCACGGACTCCATGACGATCACAAAGAAGAACGCGCAAGGTGCTTTGGTGGAATCGGAAGAGACCTCCACCTACGGCCGCCGGGTAGAAATCACCGTGCTTCAAGAAGCCGATTTCCCTCAAGCGATCTTCGACGGCAAGAAATTTGTCGAAAAAGCGGTAAAGGAAGGGGCCAAGGTCGAGACCGACTGAGCCGATACTTTGCGCCAACAAGTATTTCATTGACATGCTTGGCGGCGCGAGGTATAAGACCCCTCATGAGCACACGCAAAGAAAACGACTTCCTTAACGGCATCCCCGAAATGCTCCTGTTGCGCCTGCTGGGCGAAGAGCCGATGCACGGTTACCAACTGGTGCAGTCGATCAAACAGGCGACAGGCGGGGCGCTGGAGTTCGGCGAGGGGAGCATTTATCCCGTCCTGTACCGGCTGGAAGCCGAGGGGGCGATTCGCTCCTGCGAGGAAGTCGTCAAGGGTCGTAACCGGTTTGTGTACCGCTTGACGCCGGGCGGAGCGAAACGCCTGGAAAAAAGCGTCGCCAACTGGGAGCGGATCGCCATGGCCGTGGCGATGGTGTTGAAAGGGGGTCGCGATGGATCGCCAGCCCTGGCTTAAACGAGTGGATCGCGAGATGGCCCGGCAGGGCATCCCGATCGGTGTCCGTTGCCGGCTGCTTGCCGAGTGGCGGGACCACCTCGTGGACCTTATGGAGGAGGGAAATTCCATGGCAGAAATTGACTTGAAAATGGGTGAACCGTTGACGGTCGCGGCTGATGCCGCCACTCAGCACCGGCTGAGCGGTTGGGCGCAATCCCACCCGCTACTTGCCTTCGGGATCGCGCCCATCCCCCTGGCGGTGGTCGCCTTCGTGGGAATCGTCTTATTGCTCGAACTGGTCTTTGGCGGCATCGCCTATCTCCTTTATGGAGATCTCGACAACTTGCCCCGACCCGTGACGGAACGCATTGTCTACGGTCTTCATTACTCGGTGCGCTTGCTCCCTTTTGTTCTTCTTTCCGCCTGGTTCACACGCCTGTTTTTGCGCTCCGGCGTGCGCCGCGTTTGGTATGGCGTGGCGATGGCGCAAGTGCTGCTCCTGGCGGGGACATTCATGTCCGTGCTGACGATCAGCGAGATTCCTGGCGAGTCGACCTGGAAGATGGGCTTTGCGCTGGCCGCATCGCCTTCCGCCAGTGGCTGGATGCTGCAGTATCTCCCCGCCATTGGCTGGGACCAGGTCTCTCAAGTGGCGGTCACAGTCGTGATGGCCTGGACCATTTTCCTCCTGAGCCGATGGCGCCAACAGCCCTCGGCGGCGTTTGCCGCATAATCACAAGGTAGTTTGAAGATGCAGAAGCAGGTGTGCGGGGACCGGGAAGGCCCGCACACCTGCTTTCGATGTCTCTGCGCTGTTCAAGAATCGGCAAGAACCCAGGTGCGAGAAAGGCCCCAACCTACTTTCCGTTGCCCTGCGCCAGCACCCGGATCAGATAGTTCATCTCTTCCTTGACATCGGCGGGGTCATCCACCGTGGCCGCGATTTCCAACTTCACCAATTCGCGAAAGCGCCTGCGCAAGCGGTGAATCGCCATCCGCACCGCGCCCAGTTCCATGGACAACTGCACAGATGCGGCTTCCAGACTGGCACCCGCCGGTTCGCTATTGAGCCAGGGTTCCAGTATCTGCCATTGCTCGGCCTTACCTTGTTGGGCCTTCTCCTGGCCCAACTGATCGAGCACGCGTTTGAGCACCGCCATCGCCCACTGGCGGTCAAACTCCAGATCGGGGTCGATGGCTCGCGGGTCGGCGACATCGATCGGCCGGTCAGCGTCCTGATCGAGCGACCGCCCTTGATCGAGCGACTGGGTTTGAGCACCGCCACCGCGCTTGAGGCGTCCCGCGGCTTGCCGCATGTCGGCGAGCATATGCTTCACCGCGCCGAGCAAGTAGGAACGGAAACGGCCCTTGGCGGGCGTGGCGCCATCGAGACGGTGGCCTTCCAGAATGCGTGAGAAAAACTCCTGGGTGAGGTCGCGTGCCGCTTCGATGGCGGGAACCTGGCGCAGCAAAAAGAAATAGACCGGGTTGTAATAGGTCACGCACAGGTCATTCAGCGCCGCTCGGGCCTGAACGGAGCTTCCTCGCGCCAGGAGAATCCTGGTCCACTGGGTGGTATGAAATCCGGCTCCCGGATCGGAACCGGGAATGGGGGAAACGACTCGGGTCAAGGACACCCCGCTGTTTAAGTCGGTAATTGCATGGATCTCGGCAGCCAGCGCCACCTGGCGCCAGGCTAAAGGAATGCCTGGCGCCCAGGCATCAGCTTGAAGTCGAAATCTCCCTGCGTGTGAGAGCCTTCGGCTACTGGCCCGATTTGCTTCCAGAATCCTTGCCGCCCAAAAGCGCCGAGTCAATAGGTCAGGGCCTTTTTCGATCCATTTTGCTCCTTGTTATTGCATAGGGTGAAGCGAAGGCGCCAGTTATTTTGGAGCTGGACCGGCAGGAGAAAGGGCCCTGTTCGTGGCGTCTTCTTTCTTGGCGGTGGGATTCTGACGTGCGGGAGGGGCCTTTGAAGGTTGTGGGAATGAAGCCGCAAGCTTCATCTGCCAAGCATCGACCCAGTCGGTCGTAATTTGAAATCCTTCTGGAATTTCTTGGCTAAACAGGGAATCGTCGAATTTGGGATTCCACCGAAAGTCGGTCAAATCAAATATCCCAAATTGTGTTTGCCCGCGAATTAAAACCGGGAGCTGCTGTTGCCGATCGATCCATACCAACCAGGGCCCGCCACGCTTCTCGTGTTCAATTTCGCTCGGGAATGCCCAATAGATATTGCATGATCTTCCTTCAAAATTTTCCGTCTTTATATAATCAAATTTTGAAGGAGTTTCTTTGTAACGCGCATTATTTTTCGGATCCAAAAATCCCGTCGTAATCATGCTTATAAAATTAATATTCCTCAATTCAGTGTTAACAAAATCATTGTTAACATTTAGGTCTCTCCTTCTTGCAACCATATCAACTGAATTCAAATCTATTCCCTTCTTCGTGGAAGAGTCGAAAACAGTCGTTATGAGCACCTTTCCTTCAATCATTTTTTCGATGCGTATCTTGTCCCCCCGGATCCAATGCCGCTGGGTCGCAGGCGGTTGATTGTTGATCGCTAGGCTGGCAAAGTTCACGTCAAAAGAAGCCGATTGCACTTTTTCCAGCCGCTCCAGCATTTTTTGAAAACAAGCATTCTTGTCGGAGATTCCTTGAGTCGGATCTGTTACAGAGGTGCGGTTCGATTCGGCCGAGCCCGCTTGATTCGCGGTGCCTGCGGTCTGGGCCCAGGAAAACAGCCAATGAGGTTGCGCGGCATTTTGCGGCAAAGCCTCGTTGCTCTTTGCCTGCATCGGCTTGCGCACCAACTCAAAATACTTCACTCCCGGCGCCGGTTCCAGCCGGTCAAGCTTTTGCCCCTCCGTGCCAATGGCCACCTTCAATTGATTGCCCACCAGCGTCCACAAGGAGGGAACCCGGATGATCCGTAGCGACGGAGCGCCATCGGAACGCGGCAGCGACACCGGCAAAAGAAACTCGATCCGGATGGGACCGTTGGTATCGACCACCACCATTCGCGCCGGCTGGTCCGGGTTGAGGTCCGTGACGAAGGAATCCCCGCGGATGGTCCAGGTAATCCCCGGTTTTCCTGATTGAATTGCTCCTTTGGTGTCTTGGACAACCTCCATGTTCGTTACCCATTCACCTTCGAGCGCGGCAAGGATTCGCTGCTTGGCCGATTCCGTTCGCAACGGCAGGCTCGAGAGAAGGTGTTCAGCGGAAGGATTTGGCCCGCTCAGCGCTCCTTGTGAATTGGGCGCGGGGGATGCACCGTTTGCTCCGGCCACAAAGGAACCGATTCGTGCTTTCAGTGCCTTTAGTTCCTGAGGTTCAAGGGCCGAAGCCCCTGGATCCATACTGAGATCCGCGCCGTTGAATCGAACCAATTCAAAGTACCTGACCCCAGCAGCCGGTTCCAGTTTCATGGGCACATGGCCTTCCTCGCCGATGGCCACGCGAAGGAGGTCGCCTTCCAGAGACCAAAGCGAAGGTATCCGAACTCCTGTTTTGGAAGGAAAGACCAGGTTATTGGGGGAAAGAAAATCACGAACGAATTCGACCTGAAAAATCGGCCAAGGTTCCAGCACATCCATCCGCTGCGCGGTCTTGGCATCCCCCCCCGTCGTCAATCTCCCTTGCCGAATGGTCCACATGCTCTTTTCCCAATCAACGATTTTTACATTTCTAAAATCTTCACCGATAATTTTAATGGGAATCCAATCGCCCTGGAGTCTTTCCGTTTTCTTTTTAATATCCACTTGCAACTGGTCTGCTTTGGGAACAGGCTGCCCGAATTTCAGTCCTCGTTTTTCATTTTCATAAACCATCCTGATTTGGCGGGTAACTTCACCATCATGATCCACGGCATGGTCAGCCGGGATCTTCATCGCCAGCAATGATTCTTCAATGGCGGCATCCATCTGCAAGGTTAACGTGCGAAAATTCCCGGAAGGAAGGTCTTCTCTAATCATCATCAGACGGTTGGTGTTCTGTTCGATCCAGAGTAAGGAAGCCGAACCGGTCCTGGCGATTTCTTCAATTTTAGGATACACCTGATAAATATCGCACTTTCTCTCGCCTACGGTTTCCGCATGCAAAAACTCCGCTTTCTGGCCCTTAAACCATTTCAGCATAGCGCCAACATGGCCTTCATAAGATAGATCCAACTTCGGCGCGGCCTCTTCCCGCGCCAGCTTCATCGAAGGTAGTAGGGTTATTCTCTTATTTAAAATACGATCACATTTTGAGATCGTTTCCAACCCACGGCGGTTATCGAACTCGGCGAACCTATTTACCGCCCAATAGGTTCGGCTCGAGGCAACTCTTTCAGTGCCTGCATAGGTCTGCTCTTCTGAAATGCATGTTTTCGCCCGAGCAATCTGTTCCATCGCGGCATCAAAGGAACTGTTAACTTTCACGCCCTCGACCAAACGAACGTCCTTATCATTGGGCTCGACATGAAAACTGAGTCCAAGGAACTCACCGAGGTCGACCTGCTTCCCCTGAATGTAAACACGTTTCAACATTGCCGGTTTCTTGAAATTCGTTGCCGTCCCAAAATATTTCCATTGAAATTCGTAAACAGGAATCTTGCTCCCATCCGCCAGGACAAGCATTCCTTGATAAGCCCACCGAATTTCGGTCTGGTTGGCTTCATTCCCCACGACGCGGACCATTTGTCGCGGGTCCTGCCCCATGGGTTCCACCGTTTTCCAAGTGTCTCCGGGAACGGAATAAACGATGACCAGGTTGGGTCCCTTTCCCTTTGGGACGATCGTTTCTGGCGATGGCGAAGCCGCCCGAGGTTCCAATTCCGAAGGCCCCTCGGCTTTGCGAACCAGCTCAAAATACTGGACCCCTACTGCCGGTTCAAGCTTCCAGAGAGGTTGCCCCGCTTTGCCGATGGCAACCCGAAGCTTTCCTCCTTGCAAGGACCAAAGCGAGGGGATGCGGCCACTCGCCTTCTGCGGGAATCCCAAGTTGTTGGGAAGACCAGTCGATTGTGGGATAAAATTGACACTGAAGATGGGCCAGATATCCACGACATCAATGCGGGCCTTCTGATTTCCGTCGCCGCCGCTTGTCAGTTCGTCGCCTTGGATGGTCCAGGTCTGCTTCTTGGAGTCAGCAATTTTCTCATCTCTAAAGTCTTCATTGATCTTCTTCACCACCTGCCACGTTCCTTGGATTTCGGCTGCCTTGGCCTTCTTTTCGGCCTGCAGGTTTTTGAAGTTTGGCAGAGGCACACCGATCTTGAGGCCCCTTTGATACCAATCCAAATACCTTCTCTCCAGCCGATCGATCTCACCTTTCTTTTCGAGGGCAAATCCCGGTGGAATCTCCGCGGAAAATGCGGCTTCGTCGATGGGAACGTCCAGTTGGAATTGCACATCATGGTAATTGCCTGAGAACCCTGGCTCTCTCAGCCTCAACGGCAGATTGGTCCCCTGCTCGATCCAGAACAAGGGCTGGGTAGCGGCGCTATCCTTTTCATTTTCCTTGGGCAATGCCTGATAGATATCGCATTTTTTTGAGTCGATTGTCGTTGAATACAAGAACTTTGATTTACGAGTTTTATAATACTCAAAATAGTCTTTAATTTCCCCAATATATAACTGCTGGTCTTTTGGCAGAATTACCTCCCTCGCCAATTTACCAGAGGTTATTAATGTCAGTCTTTTATTCAAAGACCTATCATCTTTGATTGTCTTTTCAAATCCGTAACTATTGCAAAAGCGAATCGACTGATTTTTGATCCAGTAGACATTGGAAACGGAAGCCTTGTCGGTTTTCTCAAAAATCTGATGATCCAGAATGCAGGATTTCGCCTGAGACAACCGTTCGATCATCCCGTCGAACGAACTTTTGGGGTTGCTTCCGACGGTCAGCCGAGGTTCGTTTAGAGCGCTTTCCACGGTGAATTGAATCGAAGAGAAAAGGGCCAATTTGATGGGGAGGCCTTGGAAATAGACCGTTTTTGAGCCTTCCTTCTGCAGGGCGGGCGGATGAGTTCCCAGGTACTTCCATTGCAATTCGTAAATCGGAACTTCAAAGCCAGGCTCGAAGGACAGTTTCCCTTGATAAGACCAGCGAATCTCCGTTCGATTGGCGACATTGCCAACGATGCGCACCATTTGCCGCTCATCTTGTCCCATCGGCTCTACAGTTCGGCCTGCGTCACCTGGAGCTGTTTGAACAATCACGAGGTTCGGGCCAGCCCCATTGGGTTTGTCCGGGTTTTCCGACTGCGGTCCTGTACTGGCGCCGGACGACGCGAGATTTGATGGTTTCGGCCTTGGTTTTTTCTCGGCCCGCGCCAATTCAAAGTACTTGAAACCGAGGGTCGGCTCGAGTTTTTCGGGGTCCTTACCCTCTTTTCCAAGGATCACCCGCAGTTGCTCGCCTTCCAAATTCCAGATCGAAGGAATACGGAGCTCTCTTTGACCCGCCGAACTCGTGGAATCACCGATTGGCCGTTTGAATACGAGTTCGATCTTGATCGGCTTGCCCGGAACCGTGAAAACCGTTTGAACATGGTCGGCAGCCATGCCGGCAATGGTGAACGATTCACCAAAGACGATCCAGGGCTCATCGGGCTTCGCCGGCTTGGAGCCCTCCACGGTCTGAAGATTTTCGTCGACGCATCTGCTGACCACCCATTCTCCCTGATAGGGCTCAAGGACATTGGTCATTTGGATTCGCAAGTCGCCATTCGAATTTGCCGCGCGCTTGTCGGCCGTCGATGTGGAAAAAGTTTTCGGTTCCTCGTAAGGCCATCGATCGATCCGTTCGTATTCCGCGTATTTCAACCCTTCGGTCGGTTCGGCCTTCTTCGCTTGTCGAAACGCGGCTCCTTGGCACAGCCTCAATCGATTTCCCTCCACCACGCCGACGCAGCGAGTGGAAACATGGTCGCGAACCAGATCCAGTTGAAACGGGTTCTCGTCATTGTTCAGTTCAACGGTCATCCACGACCGAGACCCATCCGATCTTGTGACGAACTCCAGCTTGTCACCGGTGATCTCCAGGCCATATTCCCTGCGCGAAGAATCTTCCGATAGTCTGGCAAGCCCGTGAAAAGCTTGAACCGGTTTCCAACGGCCCTGGAGTTTGGCGAGAATGCCTTGCTTGCGCGGTGTCGACGACTCGGAGCCGGTGGCAGGATCGTTGGCAGGTACCTTCTTGGTCTGATCCGCTGCCAGTGTCCATTGCTTCATGAACTCCTCGTAGGATGTGACGGTGTATCCACTCGGGATTTCCATGGAGAAAAGCGACTCGGCAAGGGGAAGGCCCCATTGAATTTCCGTGACGATATTCACTCCCGATGGAGAAACTCCCGACTTCCGGACCGGGAGCTTCGTTACCTGGTCGATCCAGAGGTAAGTGAGATAGTTGTCAGGAATTGTGGAGGGAAGAGTCCGCCAAATACGATATAAATCACAGGTTTTGTTATTGATCGTCTCCGAGTAAATATATTCATGACCCCATGTTAAGAGCGCAGTTCTCAAAGAATTTATTTCATTATAATTTTTATACCCATAACCATCATTATTTCCTATACAGGCTATTTTTAATCGCTCATTCAATCGAACGCATTTATTAGCAACGCCATCAACCAAGATAATTTTTCTGTTATTTTCAGGCCCGCTCACTTCTCGTGATTTCATTCCCATTACAAACGTTGTATTTTCCAGGATACTCTTGTCTTCATAAATAGTCTTGGTTGATAATATCGCCGATTTCATCGTGATTAATTGATCGGCCGTGTCACTGAGCCGAGTTTTCGGCGCTGGCGCGCTGGCGATCTTGGCATTCGTTTCCCGAGGAATCAACTCGATGCTAAAGCCGGGATCATCGACAACCTTAGTCGCTTTACCGAATAGAAATCCGGTTTGAGACCCCGTTCGTTGTGAAGGCAGGCGGTGGTCCCCCTTGAATTTCCATTCCAATTCGAAAACTTCAGGAGACGGGCCGGCCTCGATCTCCCGTTTTCCCTTGCCTTGACAGGTCACTTCCCATTCCATTCCCGCGCTTCCAAGTTTGAAGGTGTTGATCCCATTGGCACTCTTCAGGGGCCTTTCGATGATTTCCGCGGAAGGTCCATTTCCTGCCTTGATGCGAATCGATGGCCAGGTATTCGATTGCGACAAGGTATCGCGATCTGGAAGGCCCGCCCCCTCTTTCGAAGGCGCTCTCGTGGATTTCTGGGCATCGCCCAAGTCCACAGTCGTGAAACCAGAAGGAATTTCGAAAGAAAAGAGGCTGTCCTTCAAACTGGAATTCCAGCGGAAGTTGTCGAGGGAAAATGTTCCGCCATGATCCGCCAAACAACCCTGGACATTGCCCGGCAAGTGCGTGGTTTGGTTCAGCCAAACAGCAAAGGGGCCACGTCCAACCGACCCTTTCGACGGGGTCACGTGGTAAAGATCACAATAACGATCCTGGATCTTATCGGTTAGTTCGTACCTCGCCGGATGTTCGGCGAGAGAACGCAAAACCGTCAGGAAATCGATTTGGTTGCGTAGATCGCTCAAAGAAGCCAGACCGTGGAGGTTCAGGTCGAGCACCGCGGCGGTCTTTTTCACCAGATCCAGGCTCATGACCCGATTGCTTTTGAAATCCCAGAGGATGCGGCACCTCTCAGCTTCTTGCAAGCAGACCTGGTCGCCACGCCGATAGTACTGCAATGTCTTTTCAGGCTGATCGCGTTCTGCAATCGTCAATTGGCATTCCAGGCTGCGAATGCCCTCCAGTTTCTTGATCATTGCGGCAACCGCCAGTTTCCCATCCGCAATCTCGGGAGCGGGATCTTGAAAATTGGGAGCCTCAATGATGACCGAAGGGTTGCCGTCGTCGAACACTTTCACCCGCGAGCCCCGGTAAACCACGATGCGACTGGATAGCACCGGGTTCTCTGCATTGGCCGGAGCCCTGCGCTTGATTTCGTACACATCTCCCGCCTCGCCGGCAGGAAAAGGAACCCGTCCCAGGAATTTCCAGTACATCCGGTAACTGGTTCCGCCAAAGGAGCAGGTGACCACCCGATCCTCGACCCTGCGCGTCAGATGAATTCCGAAATAGCCGTTTGTCTCGATCGGCCCTTGGTGGCAAATCAACCTGGGGCCACGGTTCAAGCGGTACTCTTCCCAAGGCGGATTGTTCGTATTCGGCTCGCGATTCGGTATCGCAAATAGTCGGTCCAGATAAGGAACTTGCTTAAATAACTCATTTTGGACTTTCGGTGCCTCAACAGCAGGAGCGCTGGCAGTCTCCGCCGCCTTCGGAATTCTGACAAATTCATAATAAACCCATCCATCTCCATAGGGTGCAGTCTCCCAGCTGCGCCAATTATGCGGCAATTTGAAGGCCTTGGATGGTGGAATTGGCCTGACCCCTCACTTTGGGTTCAACGGATTTCAGGAGGAGTCTCTTGAAAGCCTCATCCCATACCCCGCTTAAAATCATG
>Ga0208492_1000996_pt1 | contig 20209 bp, 8 predicted proteins | sample Subbioar_CSW14AB_FD_184820 | JGI IMG/M metagenome (GOLD analysis project Ga0208492, IMG submission 184820) | Serpentinite rock and fluid subsurface biosphere microbial communities from McLaughlin Reserve, California, USA - CR12Mar_CSW14AB (SPAdes) | ecosystem: Environmental > Terrestrial > Deep... | reverse complement strand
CTACTCCGTGAGTGTCGGAACCTTGCCGGCAGGGTTGACGCTCGATCCGGCGACAGGCCTCCTTTCGGGTAAGGCGGACGCCGGCATTTATTTTTGGACGATTTCTGCTTCCAATGGCATCGGCTCGCCCGCCACGCAGAACTTCACTCTGACGGTGAATAAGGCCAACCTGACGATCACGGCAGATAAAAAATCCAAGGTCTATGGGGCCGCCTTGCCTACCTTGACCGCCACCTACGCCGGCCTGGTCAATGGCGATACCGCCGCGTCGATCCTCGGCCTCAACCTGACGACCACCGCGCTGGCCTCGAGCAAGGTGGGGGATTATTCGATTGTTGCCACCAATGCCGCGGCGCTCAATTACAACATCACGTTTGTCAACGGAACGTTGAGTGTGACGCCGGCGGCGTTGACGATCCGGCCCGATGACAAAACCAAGGTGTATGGCGCCGCCTTGCCGGCCTTGAGCGTCAGCTATTCCGGCCTGGTCAACGGCGACCTGGCCTCGATCGTTTCGGGACTGGTGCTATCGACGAGCGCGACCGCATCGAGCAAGGTTGGCACCTATTCTCTTAGCGCCTCCAAGGCGACGGCTTCCAACTACACGATTACGTTTGTCGATGGCGTTTTGGCGGTGACGCCGGCGGCGCTCACGATCAAGGCCGAGGACAAGGCCAAGGTGTATGGCGCGGCCCTGCCGTCCTTCACCGCGACCTACGCGGGCCTGGTCAACGGCGATTCATCGAGTGTCGTTTCGGGCCTCGTTTTGAGTACCAGTGCAACCGCTTCCAGCGGCGTGGGCGATTACAAGATCTCCGCCTCCAAGGCGACCGCGTCGAATTACGCGATTTCCTTTGTCGACGGAAAGCTCACCGTGACCAAGGCGGCGCTCACGATCAAGGCCGACGACAAGAAGAAGGTGTATGGCGCCGCCTTGCCGGCGTTGAGCGCGACCTTCACCGGCCTGCTTAATGGCGACACCTCAGGCGTCGTTTCCGGCCTGGTGCTGACGACTACCGCGAGCGCGGCAAGCAATGCCGGCGACTATTCGATCAGCGCTTCCAAGGCGGCGGCGGCCAACTACACGATTACCTTTGCCGATGGGAAATTGACCGTTTCGAAAGCGGCCTTGACGATCAAGGCGGATGACAGGACGAAGGTCTATGGCTCCCCGCTGCCCTCCTTGACCAGCACGATCACCGGTCTGGTCAATGGCGATCAGGCGACGGTCGTTAGCGGGCTGGCGCTTGGCACCACGGCTCTGGCTTCCAGCCCCGTGGGGGATTACGCGATCACCGCCTCCAAGGCGACCGCGGCCAATTACACGATTGCGTTCGCTCCCGGCAAACTCACGGTTTCGAAAGCGGCATTATCGATCAAGGCCGACGACAAGACCAAGGTCTATGGAGCCGCCATGCCCGTCTTGACCGCGACCTATAGCGGTCTGGTCAATGGCGATGCCGCAAATGTCGTGACGGGCTTAACTCTGACGAGCACCGCACTGGCGTCAAGCAATGTGGGCGAATACAAGATTACGGCGGCGAAGGCGGTGTCGGCCAATTACGATATCTCCTTTGTTGAGGGGAAGCTCACCGTTTCGAAGGCGGCGCTCACGATCAAGGCGGACGACAAGACCAAGGTGTATGGCGCGGCGCTGCCGGCCTTCACCGCCACGTACACCGGTCTGGTCAAGGGCGATGCACCGTCGGTCGTTTCGGGCTTGACCCTGACAAGTACGGCGCTGGCCGCCAGCGGTGCCGGAGACTACAAGATCACGGCCTCCAAAGCGGTGGCGGCGAATTACAACATCACCTTGGTTGAAGGCAAACTCACTGTTTCCAAGGCGGCGCTCACGATCAAGGCCGACAACAAGGCCAAGCTGGCTGGGTCGGCCAATCCGGCGCTAACAGCGACGTTTAGCGGTTTCGTCAATGGGGACGCGCCAGCGGTGGTAAGCGGTTTGCAGTTGAAAACGACCGCCACCGCGGCGAGTCCCCGGGGCAGCTATCCGATCACCCTGAGCGGCGCGACCGCGGCTAACTATGCGATCACGCTGGTCAATGGCACCCTTACGGTGGGAGATCCTCCCAAGATCACGAGCGCGGCATCGGTCGCATTCGCCTACGGCAAAGCAGGCACCTTTACCTTCGTTGCCTCGGGTAACCCGGCTCCCACGTTTCAGGTGACTGCCGGTGCGATTCCGGCGGGATTATCTCTGGATCAGAAGACTGGACTGTTGTCCGGTACGCCCACGGCGAATGCGGGAACTTACAAGTTTTCCGTGGCGCCAAGCAACGGTCTGGGCAGCGGCGTGGCCCAGAATTTCACGCTAACGGTCAATAAAGCTGCCCTGACCATTACCGCGGAAAATAAGACCAAGATTTATGGCACCATGAATCCGGCCTTGACCGTGGTTTACAAGGGGTTGGTCAACGGCGACACCAGTGCCAAGGTCACGGGGCTATCGCTGAGCACGACCGCGTTAACCACGAGTAAGGTAGGGAATTATCCGATCGTGGTTTCCAAGGCGGTGTCCACCAATTATGCGATCACATTCGTCAAAGGCACGATGACCATCAACAAGGCGAACCTGACGATCACCGCGGACAATAAATCCCGGCTGGCGGGGGTGGCGAATCCGCCCCTGACGGCGACCTTCACCGGCCTGGTCAATGGCGATAAGGCTTCCGTGGTTACGGGTCTGACGTTATCGACCACGGCGACGGCGGCAAGCAAGGCGGGAACCTATGCGATCGGTGCCAAGGGAGGAGCCGCCGCCAATTACAACATCACGCTGGTCAATGGCCTCCTGTCGGTCAATCAGGCTCCAGCCTTTACGAGCGCGAAGGCGGCCACCTTCACGGCTGGCAGGGCCGGATCGTTTCAACTAACCGCCTCGGGGTTCCCCGCGCCGAGTTTCAGTGTCGTCCAGGGAAGCCTGCCAGCTGGAGTGATGCTCAACGCCACGACCGGGCTGCTTTCGAGCTTAAACACCGCCAAGGCGGGGACTTATTCGTTCACGTTGCAAGCTTCCAACGGCATTGGCATGGCGGCAAAACAGGTGTTTTCCTTGAAGATTCAGTAAGGGGCCCTGGGCGCTTCCCGCCAATTTCAGCTGGGCTGGTACCTTGTTACAGTTAAATTCCGTTAGCAAGTTATTGCCTCGATCTGATCACCGTTGTCGTCGATAGCCGCATGGGGAAGGCCTGCGATTCTTCAAAAATTACGATCTTGTCATAAAAACTCGTGAAGGGAGAGTTCCCGCCGAGCCGAAATCTCCGAAATCGATCGAAAAGAAGCGGAAACTCCCTCGCTTCCAGCCGTTTTTTTATGACATGAATTACTTGAAATTCCAGCATCTAAAGACTATCGATTTCGCGGGCAAAGAAGTTGGTCCATTTTATGCCAGCCTCGCCTTCGCGACAGCCTCATCATTTCTATGTTTCGATGACCGGTAGAGACGAATCCGGGCGATTGATTCTGAATGGATGGCTAAACTCTCGGCGACCCGGGTTTCTTCTTTCAGGCGCGACGCGCTAGCGCCCGATCCGCAAACCAGGAAAGAATGTTTCTCCTTTGCCTTTCCAAGGTTGCGAACGTCGGGTAATTTTAATGAGTCGCCAGAGCTTCGGATTTCATTATTTTCTCCGGTCCAACCCCTGGACCGGATTCTCGGGAAATCATCCATGAATTTTCGTCGTATTTTGCGCCGTATCTTTTCGTTCTCTCACGCTTCCCCGATCTATCGCAAAACGCCCCTCTCCAAGAAAATTCCTCGACCGGCGACCGCACATCTGGAAGCACTGGAAGGGCGCGTCAATCCGGCTCCACTGTTCTGGCCCGATCTGGCTCCGAGCACCGGCGGCATGCCGACACAGGTTTTGACCGGCGATTTCAATGGCGATGGCAAGGTCGATTATGTGGCCGCCACGATCGGCAGCGTGACCGTCGGTCTCAACGATGGAGCCGGTGGCTTTTTCCCTTGCAAAACGATCACTCTGACCACGACTCCCAGGGCGATCGCGCTCGGCGATCTCAACGCGGACGGCAAACTCGACATCGTCACGGCCAATGAATCCAGCGACAGCGTGAGCATTCTGTTGGGTGACGGCAGCGGTGGGTTCAAGCTCGATTCGACTCTCAAGGTTGGCTCGCACCCGCAATCGGTCGCGGTGGGCTTCCTGGAAGGACCCGGCGACAAAACCCTCGATATCGTTACCGCCAATTTTGGCAGCAACAATGTCTCCGTGATCCTCAACAAGGGAGACGGCACCTACAAGTCGGCCACCAATTCCACCACGGGTAGCGATTCGTTTCCCAATTTCGTGGCGGTGGGCGATTTCAACCAGGATGGCAGTGCCGATCTCTTGACGGCGAACTCCAACGATAACGGCATTCAGTTTCTGGCCGGTAACGGCAAGGGCGCCTTCTCGATTCCGTCCTCCAAGCAGGATCCCTTGCAGGGGATGACCGCGCTTGGCACCACGCCGCAAGCGATTGTCGTGGGGGACTTCAATGCCGACGGTAGTCTCGACTTCGCCACGGCCAATCCCAATGGCAATTCCGTTTCGGTAACGCTTGGAAATGGCGACGGCATTTTCCAATCCGTCAGTACGGTCTCGCTCAATGGCAACCAGGGGCCGCAATCGTTGGCGCTGGGCGATTTCAACGGCGACAGCGTTCTTGACCTGGCCACGGCCAACCTTTTTGACGACAGCACGAGCATTCTCCTCGGCGTGGCGACGCCCCAGGGCAATGGTAGCGGCAAATTCGCTTTGCAAACTTCGGTTCCGGTGGGCGCCGGTACCAGGGCCGTGGCCGTTGCCGATGTGAATGGCGATGGCAAGGCCGATCTCCTTACGGGAAATATCGCCGCGAATACCCTTTCGATTTTGGCGGGCGACGGCGCGGGCGGCTTTGCAGTTCCCGCCTCCAGCCCGGTCGGTGCCATCGGCTTGGCAGTCGCCGTGGGCGATTTGAACAACGACGGCAAAGTGGATCTGATTAGTGCCAATAGCGCCGGCCAGTCGGTATCGGTCTACCTGGGATTGGGGAATGGCACGTACGGCCCCGGCGTGACGGTTGGCGTGGGCCTCAATCCGCAGGCTGTCATTGCGGGCGTGAAAAATCCACTTGGCCAGTTCGTGCCGATCGATTTCAACGGCGACGGCAAGGCGGACATTGCGACCGCGAATTTTGGCGACAACACGATTTCCGTACTGTTTGGCCATGGCGACGGTACCTTCTCTCAGGCCCTGACCCTCCCCACGGGGATCAATCCGACGTCCCTGGTCGTGGGGGATTTCAACGGCAAGGGGGGGCTGGACCTCGCGGTCGCCAATAGCGGTGAGAGCAGCGTTTCGTTGTTCCTGGGCGATGGCCTGGGCTCATTCCAGGAATCGAACATCCTGAGTGTGGACAGCGGGCCGATCTCGCTCATCACGGCCGATTTCAACGGCGACTCGGTGCTCGACCTCGCCACCGCCAATTCCAGCGGCAACACCCTTTCGGTCTTGCTTGGCAACGGCAACGCCTCGTTCAAAATGCAGACCGTCCTAGAAGTGGGTTTGAATCCCAATTCGGTGGCCGCCGGCGATTTCAACAACGACGGCATTGCGGATCTGGTCAGTGCCAATGCGGGCGAAAATACGCTTTCGGTGCTCTTTGGCATCAAGGGCGGCGGCTTCAAGAGCGCCATTCCCCTCCCGGTCGGCATGACTCCCTTTTCGGTGGCCGTGGCCGATTTCAACGGAGACGACATCCCCGACATCGCCACCTCCGAAGCCGGATCCAACAGCCTTTCCGTGCTGCTTTCCAAGGGCAGCGCCGGCACCTTCCAGCTCCCCGCCGGATATTCGGTCGGTTCGAGCCCCCGCGGCATCGCGATCGGCGATTTCGATAACGACTCGAAAGTCGACCTGGTTTCGGTGAATAACGGCAACAGCACGCTCTCGATTTTGCTTTCGAAGGGCGGCGGCTCCTTCAAGGCGGCCTCTTCTCATGGGACCGGTCTTAACCCGAACGGCATTGTCAGCGGCGATTTCAACGGCGATGGCAAAATCGACCTGGCAACTCCCAATTTTGGCGACAATACCCTGACCGTTCTCTTGAGCGATGGCGGCGTCTTCCGGCCAGGAGTGACCTATGCGGTGGGATCGGGGCCGACCTCCATCGCCGCGGGCGATGTCAATGGCGACGGCATTCTCGACCTGGCGACCGCGAACAATTCGGGGTTTGAAACCAAGATCGGCAGCGGCATTTTCGCTTACGACATCTCTTTGCTCATCGGCAATGCCGACGGCACCTTCCAGGCGAAGATCGACCTGCCCACGGGCGACAACCCCTCCTCGGTCGCCTTCGGCGATTTCAACGGAGACAATCTGGTCGACATCATCGTTGCCAATTCCGGCACCAACAACCTGACGCTTTTCCAGGGCAATGGCAACGGCACCTTCATGGCGGCAAAAACCCTGCCGGCAGGCGGCGTGGCGCCTCAATCTCTACTCGTGACCGATCTGAACGGCGACGCCAAGGCCGACATTGTCGTGGCGACCGCGGGCGACAACCGGGTCTATGCGTTCCTGGGCAATGGCGATGCGTCGTTCAAGGCGGCCATTTCCTCCGATGTGGGTTCAAGCCCCTTCTCGGTCGCGGTGGGCGACTTCAATCGTGACGGCAAGATGGATCTGGTCACCGCCAATGCCGGCGGCAACGATGTGTCGCTGCTTCTGGGCAATGGCGACGGCAAGTTCAAATCGGCCACCAGCCTCTTTTCCGGCGCCGGTCCCTGGTCGGTCACCGCGGGCGATCTGGACGGCGACGGTTTCGCCGATATCGCCGCGTCGAACGCCACCGACAACAGCGTGTCGCTGCTCTTTGGCAACGGCAATGGAACCTTCCAGCGCGTGATGACACATACGGTCGGCTCGAACCCCTACGGCATTACCTGGGGCGATTTCGACGGCGACGGCCGGGTCGATCTGGCCACGGCGAATTCCAACAGCTCCAATGTTTCGGTTTTGTACAACTTCTACGATCTGCCCGCGGGCATCGTCAACACGGTGACCACGGCCACCTTCGTCGAAGGCGCGCCCGCCGTGTTCCAGGTGCTTGGCAAGGGTTCACCCCAACCGACCTTCAGCATCACCCAGGGCTCCTTGCCAGAGGGCCTCAAACTCGATGCGATCACCGGGTTGATCACCGGCGTCCCGGCCATTGGCACCGCCACCGGTTCGCCCTTCAATTTCACCGTGACGGCTTCGAGCGTCCTGGGCACCGGCGGTTCGCAACAGTTCAGTTTCACCATCCAGAAAACCACCGGCATCGCCCCCAAGATTACCAGCGTCGCCAGCGCCCATTTCCAGTATGGCACGACCGGTTCGTTCACCGTGGTGGCGACCGGCACGCCGGCACCGACTTTCAGCATTAGTGTCGGCGCGCTGCCGGCTGGAATCACACTCGATCCCGTGACCGGCGTGCTTTCGGGCAAGGCCAACGCGGGGGTTTACGCGTTCACGATCGCCGCGAGCAATAACATTCTGCCCGTCGCGCTTCAGCCCTTCGTTCTTACCGTGGATCAGGCCGCGCTGACCATTACCGCGGATAACAAGACCAAGGTTTATGGCGCGGGCATGCCTGCCTTGAGCGCAACGGTTGCTGGACTGGTCAACGGCGATACCCCGGCAAGCATCATCGGGCTGGGTGCCGCCACCCTGGCCACCGGTTCCAGTTCGGTGGGCGACTATGCGATCACGGCCACCGGCACGAATCCGAACTATGCGATCAAGTATGTCGATGGCAACTTGTCGGTGACCAGGGCGTCGCTTGCCATCACGGCGGAGAACAAGACCAAAGTCTATGGCTCCGATTTGCCGGTGTTGACCGCGAAGGTGGCCGGCCTGGTCAATGGCGACACGGCGGCAAGCATCGCCGGTCTGGGCGCCACCACCACCGCGACCGCGCTGAGCAAGGTGGGCGACTATGTGATTACGCCATCGGGCACCAACCCGAATTATGAGATCACTTACAATCCGGGCAGCCTGTCGGTCACCAAGGCGGCCTTGACGATCGCGGCGGAAAACAAGACGAATGTTTACGGTTCCGATCTGCCCGCGCTAACGGTCAAGGTGACGGGCCTGGTCAATGGCGACACCACGGCCAACCTGTCCGGATTGGGAGCAACCACCACCGCGACCGCGAAGAGCGCGGTGGGAGATTACAAGATCGCCGCTTCGGGCTCCAATCCCAATTACACGGTCACGCTTGCCGATGGCGTATTGAGCGTGACCAAGGCCGCCCTGACCATCACCGGACCCAACCTGTCCAAGGTCTATGGCACCGCGGTCCCCGCCCTGACCCCCACGGTAAGCGGACTGGTCAATGGCGACACGCTGGCGAGCATCGGCAACCTGGGCGCCACGACGAGCGCAACGACCAAATCCTCGGTGGGCGATTACAAGGTTTCCGTTGCCGGCGCGAACCCCAATTACGATGTCAAGCTGGTCGATGGCAACCTGAAAATCACCAAGGCGTCCCTGACGATCACGGCCATCGATCTGGAAAAAACCGTCAATTCGCTACTCACCTTCACCGGACTGGAATTCACCACTTCGGCTTTTGCCGTGCCTACCGACAGTGTGACCAAGGTCACGCTAACAAGCGCCGGAAGCCCCATTGCCGCCAAGATCGGCAAGTACGACATCATCGCGAGCGACCCGACCGGAACGGGGCTTGGCAATTACGACATCACCTTCAACAAGGGAACCTTGAGCGTCAGCGCCGTCAATCAGGGGCCAAGCGCGGTCGGTAAGACGGTGACGCTCGACGAAGACTCGACCTATTCCTTCGCGTTGACCGATTTCGGATTCTCCGATCCCGATGGCGACAGCCTCAAGGCGGTGAAGATCACCTCGCTACCGGCCAAGGGGAAGCTGACGGCGCAAGGAATTGCCGTCGCCAAGAACGACGAGATCCCTCTCGCGGTGATCAACGCGGGCGGATTGCAGTTCACCCCGGCCAAGGACGAATCGGGTGCGACTTACGCGACGTTCCAGTTCCAGGTCAGGGACAATGGCGGCACGGTGGGCGGCGGGGTCGACTTGGGGCCGCTCACTCCGGCCACTTTGACCCTCAGCGTCACGGCGGTCAACGACCCACCCACGGTGGTTGCGCCCAATACGCTCACCGTGATCGAAGATCTCGTGTCGAATTTGACCTTCGGAGCCTCCGCCTTCTCCGATGTCGATTCGGCGACGCTGAGCGTGGTCCTTACCGCGGAACGGGGCGTGCTGACGGGCAACGGCAACACGCAAGCGACGGGCGTCACCATGACGGGAGCCGGCACGGGCAGCCTGGTGCTTTCCGGCAAGATCGCCAATTTGAACAGCTTCTTCAGCAAAGCGGGGAATATCAGCTACAAAACGGCATTCAATGACAATGCGGATGTCAAGCTCAGCGTCAAGGTGACCGACCCGTCGAAGGGCGAGGCGGTCGCGACGACGACCATCAAGATCACCCCTGTCAACGATGCGCCCAAGGGCGCGGGCCAAACCGTGACGGCTGACGAGGATACGGCCTTTGTCTTCAAGGCCGGCGATTTCCCATTCAGCGATGCCGACGACGCGGGAGCCAACAAGCTCGATTCGGTGATCATCATGACCTTGCCGGCGAGCGGCGATTTGTACTTGAACGGTGCGCCGATCACCTCTCTGCCAACCGGCGGCATGACGATCAGCGTGGCCAATTCGATCGACAAGGGTCTCTTTTCCTTCAAGGCCGACGCGAATCAGTCGGGTGCCAAATACACCTCATTCACCTTCAAGGTGAAAGACAACGGGGGGACGGCAAACAAGGGGCTTGACACTTCCACCGCATCCTATCCCTTCATCATCAATGTCAATCCGGTGAACGACGCTCCCGTCATCACGAGCAAATTGGCCTTCGTGATCGACGAAGGCAAGACGGCCATCGGTACGATCACCGCGACCGATGTCGACACGGCGCTCAAACTCCTGACCTTCAGCATTTCCGGCGGCGCCGACGCGAAGCTCTTCTCGATCGACAAGAGCACCGGCGCGCTGTCGTTCCTCTCGGCGCCGAGCTTCGATAACCCAGGCGATGCCGACAAGAACAACCAGTACTTACTCACGATTCAGGCCAGCGACGGGTCGCTAAGCGACACCAAGGACATCAAGGTTACCGTGAACAACGTCAATGTGGCTCCCGTCATCGTGAGCCCATTGAAGTTCTCGGTGCCTGAAAACGCGCTGTTCGCGCAGAAGGTGCTCGCAACCGATCTGGATGCCAATACCAAGTTCACGTTCAAGATTTCCGGGGAGGACGCCGCCAAGTTCAAGATCGATCCTGCCACCGGCGATCTAAGCTTCTTGACCGCGCCCGACTTCGAAAAGCCGGTCGATAAGGGCGCCGACAATACCTATGTCGTCGTCGTGCAGGTGCTTGACAATGGCGCTCCCGTTCTGTCGGACACGAAAACGCTGAATATCACGGTCACCAATGTCAATGAGGCGCCCTCGATCACGAGTAAGGCAGCCTTTGCCATCGAGGAAAACAAGACCGCCGTGGGAACGATCACGGCCACCGATCCGGACAAGGGGAACAAGGTCACCTTTGGCATCGTCGGTGGACCCGATGCCGGCCTGTTCAAGATCGATGCGACGAGCGGCAAGCTGGAGTTCATCGCGGCGCCCAATTTCGAAAAGCCTGGCGACGCCAACAAGGACAACAGCTACCAACTCACCGTTGAGGCGACGGACGGGTCGCTGGCCAAGCCGATGGATCTGACGATAACGGTCAAAAATGTCAATGACGCGCCGACGATCACGAGCCCGCTCACCGCTTCGGTGCCGGAGAACACGAAGTTCGCGCTCAAGATCACCGCGATGGATGAAGACTCCAACTCCAAGTTGTCTTTCAAGCTCAGCGGCGACGATGCGTCGAAGTTCAAGATCGATCCCGCCACGGGCGAATTGAACTTCTTGACGGCCCCCGATTTCGAACAGCCGACCGACAAAAACAAAGACAACAAGTATGTTGTCGTGGTTCAGGTGCTCGACAACGGAACTCCCGTCGCTTCCGATACGGAAACGATCACGATCAGCGTAACCAACGAAAACGATCCTCCGGCCATCAAGGCGCAGGCATTCGGTATCGATGAGGGCAAGACCGCGGTGGGCAAGGTCGTCGCGACCGATCTCGATTCGCCCAACCTGACCTTCAGCATCGCTTCGGGTGACGACGCGAAGCTCTTCCAGATCGATGCCAGCGGCAGCTTGAGTTTCATCACCCCGCCCGACTTCGAAGCGCCGCTCAGCGCGAGCAAGACCAACGTTTACAAGGTCTCGGTAACGGTCAGCGACGGGGAGCTCACCGCCACGAATCTGATGACCGTGAATGTCAAGAATGTCAACCCGACGATCACGAGCCCGCTGGCGGTTTCCGTGGCGGAAAACACCACCCCGGTGCAAATCGTCACGGGTATGGAGGCCGGAGACGACTCGAAACTGACCTACAAGCTGGGTAAGGGTGGCGACGACGGGGCCAGCTTCAAGATCGATTCGGCCACCGGACAGTTGTCGTTCCTGGTCGCGCCCGATTTCGAGAAGCCGGGCGACAAGAACAAGGACAATGTCTACACGGTCGAAGTGCAGGTAAGCGATGGCAAGAATGCGGCGAGCAAGGTGCTCAAGGTCACCGTGACCAATGTCAATGAGGCCCCGAGCCTCTCCAGTCCCTTCACCTTGAGCGCCAATGAAAACCAGACCCTTGCCGGCACCGCCAAGGCGACCGACCCGGATAAGGGAGATGCCGTTAACTTCAGCATCACCGGCGGCATTGACGGCGAACTTTTCAAGATCGACAAATCGACGGGCAAGCTCGAATTCCTGCTGGCGCCCAATTTCGAGTCCCCAACCGATGCGGATAAAAACAACATCTATGAAATCAGCGTGACCGCCACGGATAAGGCCGGATTCAACGATACGGAGATCTTTTTTGTTACCGTCAAGGATGTCAACGAGGCGCCCGCCATCAATGCGCCCACTCCCTTCAATTTAGCGGTGACGGAAGATGTTGCTTCCAAGCTGACCTTCCCGGCCAATCTTTTCGCCGATCAAGACGCGGCTTCGACCGTGACGGTCACCTTGACCTTGCCGGCAGGCAATTTCGGCAAACTCGGCGCCGTCAATGGCGGCGGCGTCACCGTGGGTGGTACGGCGGTCGCCCGTACCTTCAAGGGGTCGATCGCCAACATCAACACCTATTTTGCCGGGGGAAATGTCTCCTACACCACCCTGCTGAACAACACGAAGGCGGTTGCACTGAGCTTGAGCGTGGTTGAGGGCACGATGAGCGCGGCGAAAGCAACGGCCTCGCTTCAGATCACGCCGGTCAATGACCCGCCGACCTTGACCGCCGTCAAGACGCTTACCGGCGCCAAGAAGAACACGAATGGTGATAAACCGTTTGAAATCACCTATGCCATGCTTGCCACCGCGGGCAACGAAGCCGATGTCGATGGCGACCCGCTTTCGTTCCGCGTCTTCAGCGCAACGACCGGCAAGGTGGAAAAATTTGTGGACGGGAACTGGGTGCTCATTCCCGCCGCCACCTCGCAGCTTCTTTCCGCCGGCGAGAAAATCCGCTGGACACCGGCCAACAATGCCACCGGAATGCTCAACGCGTTTTTGATTACCGCCTTCGATGGAGAGCTCAATTCGGCCGCGCCGGTCCAGGTCAGGATTACCGTGGCGTAGCCGGTTGTCCGAGGCGGCAACGAGGCGGCTTGCCGCCTCGTTGCCAACGATTTCTCGTTCCTACAACTCCCTTTTTTCTTTCCCCTTGCCCCGGTCTTGATCGACCGTTTATTCTTGGTGCAAACCTTGCTTAAAAGCCAGGTTTGCCCCTTTTTTCTAAGGGCTCAGTGCGGCACCACACCTGGCACGGATCGCCGGGTTTGAGCGGTTGGGAGGATTCCGGCCATGATGTTTTCCATGTTGTGGGTTGGCTTAAGTCAGGTCAGCGGCCAAACTCTTCCCTCAGAATCGCCATTGCCCGCGTTCAACAATGTGCCGTCCCGGCAGGGGGCACCGTCTCAGGCGGGGGCATCGGGCGCCGCGATCACGGCTCTTGCCGCCGATTTTCCGACAGCGCTCGTCCTTTCCCCTCAGCAGGAACTGCTTTACCGCGGTACCTTCCAGGAGGACTTCCTCACCAATCAGGTCGCGCATGGCCAGGGTTGGAGGTTTGAGTCTCGCTTTCTTGTTTTGAATGGCGATCGCGGTTACGAAGTGGCTGGTTTCACCCAGGTTCGCCCCAAGGAAATCCGTTCCCCCGGAGCCGCCAAGGAAGCCGTGCCCGGCACGCCCGCTCCGCGCATCGAAGATGCCGGCAGTAGCGCCTCCCATGTGCTGCTTTCGCGCGTTTTGACCAATGGTCAAACTCAGAGCGAAGAAAAAAGCGATCGCCCCGTGGCGCTGGAAGGCCTCCCCTTGAGAGAGATGCCGATTTTCGTGGGACTGCCCCTCGATAGCCGCCAGGCGGCGGATGGCTGGAAATCTCAGGAGCGGGGCCGACCCGACTGGTTCTGGACCATTACGGGGAAGGAAGCGGTGCAGGGGACTCGCTGCATCGTGGTGGAAGGGGTGCAAAGTCCGCCGGAATGGGACAAGCCCCGAGCCGACCGCCAATCGTGGCAACGCAAGGCGAAATTGTGGGTCTCCGCCGGGACCGGTATCGTTCATCGCTTTGAAAAAACCTACGAACGCCGCGATCCGGCCCGCTCGTATGTCAGCTTGAGGACCTCTTATAAAGGCGAGCTCGATAGCACACTTGGCTATCCCGGCCAATTGTTCGAAGATCGCCGCCGCGAAGTGACCCTGGCCTTCCAGGCCCAGGAAGAAACGATGACCCTGGCCGAAGACTTCTCGCGCAACCTCAAGGCGCTGGACAGCCTGACGCGCCAGTTGAACGCTCACACCAACGAAAACCCCAAAACTCCATACCGGGTTGCCATTCAGGGGGTCCTGCGCAAAATCGACCTGGCCAAGAAGGGGGAGCTTGCGCCGCGCGCCGAGGAAGAAACGGCGGGGTCCGATACCGTGGCGGGTCCGGCCATCGGCAAGGTGGCACCCGATTTCCTCGTGCCGTCGCTCGATAAGGCCGGCACGGTCAGCCTGCGCAACTGGAAGAATAAGCCGGCCTTGCTCCTCTTTTATCATCCCGAGTCGCAAAGCGCGGTGAGCTGTCTGTCGTTTGCCGAGCAGATCCATCAGCAAAATAAGGGGAAGCTCAATGTCCTGGGGCTTTCGGTGCTGGGAGATGCGCGCAAGGTCACGATTCAAAAGGAAACGATGAAGCTTGGCTTTCCGCTGCTTGACGGGGGCGGTTTGAAGATCAGCTACGGGCTCGACGCCACGCCCAAATGGTACCTGCTTGACAACCAGATGATCATTCGCGTCATCCATTCGGGTTGGGGCGACGAGGTACGCGGCGACCTGTCCCATCAGGCCCAGGCCCTGACAGCGGCTCGGTAAACGAAACTCCCGATATAACCGATCCAAGCGGCCCGGAAGCTTCGCGCTTTCGGGCTTTGCCTTTGGGCCTTGGGGCGCGGTTGATCCTTTTGACCCGATAATTGTATTCGTTCCATTCGCGTACCTGATCCTTGCATGGCCTATCCTTGCGCGGCCTGTCCTTGCGCGAATGGGTTTCGAGAGCCGTTGGGAACTTTGAAGCATGGCGACGGAATCGTTACCGCCGGGAATGCCGGCCCGTGCCAGCCATTGCTCTGCCTGTGGGCATCTATTTGAGGAGAATGAGTCGATCTGGTCGGCGCTCCTCCCTTCAGAGGCTCGCGGTCCCCAGGTCCGGCGCGACCACTGCGCCACGTGCTGGAAAGCCGTGACGCCAGGCGGCGCGATCTGGTGGCGCGGGTCGGCGGCCAAAGGGAATGCCGCCGAAGCGGCGCGTCAAAAAGAACAAGGTTTGCTGGCGCTGGTTCAGGGAGAGGAGCCGAATCCGGAAGAGGCCGGTTCTCCCCAATCGCCTGAGGAGGTGCTTGCCAGGCGGTATGCGGCGGCTCTGGCGCTCTGGCGGCTAAGAAAGTTGCGACTGGAGCAGGTGATCCCCGCGCCGACGGGCGAAATTCTCCGGTTTCGATTGAGTGGGTCGCAAAAGAGGTTCGATGTGGCTCATCCGGGGATTTCCGAAGATCGCTTGCGTAATATGGAAGAGGACTTGCTTCGGACCGTCCCTGGTGGGTATGCGCCACCAGTCAAGAGGGCGGCCTGATTCGGTAAGGAGGGACCATGAAACGATCGATGAACTGGATCGCACGGGCTCTCCTGTTGGGACTCGCTTTGGTTCCTGGTATCGGTTGCAATTCGCTTTCGCAAAATCTGCGCATCTTCAAGGCGAAGGATCCGGCTGCGGCACCTTCCAATTACACTCCCGAGCAGCTGGTCACCTACCTCAATAACAATGCCGGCCGCATCCAGGCGGTGCAGTGCAATCAAGTTTCGATCGATGTGCGCCAGGGCTTTCAAAATGCTCCCGGAATCGAGGGGCAGATGGTGCTGCAAAAACCGCGCAATTTCCGGCTGAAAGGCAAGGTGGTGGGTCAGCCCGCGGTCGATTTGGGCTCCAACAACGAGGAATTTTGGTTTTGGGTGGGCAAGCAAGACCCTCCGTATGTGTTTCATTGCAACTACAGCGAATTGAGTTTTGGGCAATCTCGGCTGCCATTCCCTTTCCAGCCCGAGATGGTGATTCAGGCGCTGGGAGTTTCCGAATACGATCCGAGCCGCCCCTACCAGGTGCGCGATGCGGGCAATAATGTCGAACTGGTGGAGGTCGTGACCTCACCGCAAGGTTCGTCGATGCAGAAGATCACGGTGTTTCAAAAGGCGGTGGCCGCTGCAGGCAAGCCCCAGGTGATTTCCTATATCCTGCGTGACTCGGCCGGTCACGACATTTGCAAATCCGAGGTTTACGACACGCAAATTCACCCGCAGACAGGCGCGATTCTGCCTTTGCGGATGAAAATGGAATGGCCCAAAGAAAAGGTCGAAATGTCGCTGCGATTTGGTGAGTTCAATAGCACCGAAATCACTCCGGACCGGGCGGCTCGGCTGTTCACCCGCAACGATTTGTCGTCCTTGCCCGGCTTCGACCTGGCTCGAGGGCTGGCGGATGGCAATGCCGCGACGGCCCGTGTGCCCTGATTGGATTATCTTTCGTGAATTCTTTTGATTTTTCGAGATTTTTCGCTGGAAGTTGATCTCGGCATTCGAACAAACCCTCTCACATTTTCCCATCTCATTGTCCCAAAGGGGCTTAGGTCGGCTATCTTTTGTAATCTTTGGATTGCATAATTCCCAACTTAAGAATGCTAAAGAATTCTTGCAGCGAGTGGGGAAAGCCTGTATCATCGAAAATAGGCCGTATCACCGTCGCTAACAATTTCGCATTCGGAGGTTTCCCTTGCCAGAGGAAAGCAGCAGCAAAAGGGCGGGTTCCACCGCTCGGGGCACGAGTATTCTTCTCAGGCTTCCCCCCGCGGTCGCTACCGAATTGCGCCGTATTGCTAAGCTTGAAGAGCGCACCATTACGACGATCGCATTGCGCGCGCTTCGCTTGTATTTCAAGCAAGAGCACGGCGTGATGGTCGAACTGGATACCTCCAAGAACTAACCGGGGTTGCAAAAAGAAAATCGCAAAAGCCGGGGCAAGTGCCCCGGCTTTTTATTTGTAGCCCGATGACTTGAAGAAGGGAGAAGAACCGGAGTTGTCCCGAGAGCGGATCCCTTGCCTTCCCAATCGCGTCCTTCAGGCGCTTTTGGCTGCCTTTTCAAATGCGGCTTCACTGAGGTAGCCGATTTTTGCCAAGGTCACGGCGGATGGATCTTCCATCTGGCGCTCAAGGGCCCTTTTCTTTTTGAGTTTCCTTGCCGCCGAGGACCGGCTTTTCACGAAGTCCAACTGCATGCTGACGATGCGCCCCATCAAGATGACCATGTAAAGCTGGCCGGTCAACGCTTCAAACCATGTCAGCGAACGCGCCATGCGCGTTAATGGCGTAATATCCCCGAATCCAACCGTGGTAATGACTACGGTGCTGTAGTAAAGAAAAATCGGAAAGCGGTGGTGCAGCGGATGCCCTTCGCCCGAATCGAGCGCCGGGTCGATCCGAAACGACGCCTCATCGAGCATATAGATGAGCGAATAGGCCTGCGCGAAGACGAGCGCCAGCATCAGATAAAGCGCCGAGGCCACCCACAGGCTATCGCCCCCGCTGATGCGCGAAGTCCAGAGGTGCCGCACCAGAATCGCCATGATTGCCGATAGAAAGGCGATCGACACGCCGATCCGCAAGGCCATGAGCATATCGTCCTGAATCAGGCTGCGGGAATTGCTCGAATGGAGAAAGACCCGAAAGGTCAGGTGGAAGGTCAACGACATGAACACGACCGTTTTCATGATCCGGTCGCCGTTTTGTTTGGCAACGGCCAGGAGCACCACGGACAATACCATGGTCCCCGGCACCGAGTCCCATTGCAGGTAAACCGAGATATGACTGAGTGGCGGAAGCACGGCGGTCATGATCAGGACCGTCACCACGAGCGCCATGGCGCTATGGCAACAAAACCAGCGCCACAGGTCGCCTGGCCAGCCCCATTTGGACCGGCCGGGCCCCACGGCCGCCACGGAGAAGACATTATCAAATGGATTGCATTCGATAGCTTCTGCTTGGGCTGTGGTTGGAGGCATGATCCGATCCCGATCTCTGGTCAGGGAAATTTCCTGGTTCGAGGAAAATCTGACCTCGGCGATAACAAACTCGCTTCGCCAGCGTAATATCAATTGAAGAAAGGGGGGTGACCAGGTTTCGACCGGGTTATGGAAGCGCGGATGGCATGTCGTGGTTGATCAGCTGGCCACGTAAAAAGCAGATCAAAATTTAACTGCTGAACCGCAGTTCTCCTTGGCAGCCTAATAAGCTACCAACCATTGTACTTCCTTCGCCTGAGAGGTTGTGCATTGGTCGCAATTCAGGATCGCTTGTTCATGAAACCGGGCAACCGGTTGCGCCGATGGCCGAACGAGCTAAATTCACAATCGGATAGTTTCCAATGCGTCTTGCCTAACGGAAGCATTTGAAATGAACAGGCCTGGGGAAGACCGCAAGGTCTTGGTCCGGGCAAAAGACGAGAGGACAAACATGTAGATGTCAGCGCGGAAGTGCTTCGGGACCGGGGTTCGATTCCCCGCGCCTCCACCTCGACCCTCGTTTGTGAGCAATCGCAAGCGGGGGTTTTTCTTTGAATGAACTTCCTCTGGGAAAATTCGGCAGGATTTCAACGGGAAGGTGCGTGAAATGGCTTAGCCGATGATCATAGGTCCAACATGTTCGGCCTGGCCTCAGTCTTCGCCGCCGCCGGCTGCAGCGCCACAGTAACTCGGCCAGGAGGCAGGGTGGTCTTGTTTTCCAGTCGCAAGGTCACGCCGTCCGCGTCGAGGGTGCCCTCAACGGTGACCCGATATAATCTCTCATGACCGGAAGAGCATTCCCTTTGCACGAGGATTCACCTTTGAAAGTCAGATGGCAAGACTATATCGAAGAACGCAAAGAGGTCATGATGGGCAAGCCTGTGTTTAAAGGCACCAGGCTGACCGTCGAACACATTCTCAATGAAATGGCGGCAGGAATGACGAAAGAAGAAATCCTGGCAGGATACCCTCGGATCACTTCCGAGCACCTGCAGGCTGCTCTGCTTTATTGTTCGGCGGTCCTCAGCGCCAACGAAACCATTTATGCATGAATATTCTCGCCGATGAAAACACCCATGCGGAAATCGTTCGTTGGCTGCGAGGCCAGGGACACGATGTCTTGTGGGCGGGTGAATCCTTGGGGGGACAATCAGATGAAGGTCTTCTGAATATTGCACTCCAGCAGCATAGCGTCATTCTCACTGCCGATTTAGATTTCGGAAAATTGGTTTTTCAAAATAAACATCATTCCCATGGGATCATCTTGCTCCGTTTAGAGCATCTGAAAATTCAGGAGCGCTTGGCTCGCCTGAAGGAATGTTGGCCTGAAGTGGAAGCTCATCCGGGCGTGAAGTTCTTGGTCATTTCCGAGGAAAAACTCCGAGTGCGAACCCTATAAGATAGTCCTGCTCAACTCAGGCTTGCTTTCGGTCCTGGCCCCTGACACGATGGAAATGGGTGTTCCACTTCATCTTGACATCCTTATCCGAGAATCTCCCCGTGCCTGCTCTCCCGCTTGGCGTATCGCCTCGCCAGGGTATCCCCGCCTTGGCGGCCGGTTTATTGGGTGCCTCGGCGTTCTGGCCGCTTTCTCTCTGGCCCATGACGCTCGTTTCGATTTCCATTTTTCTGCGATTGCTACGAGATCAAGACGCCCAGACCGCCCGTAACATCGGCTTGATCTATGGCCTCGCCTACGCCGCCGGGACCATGCACTGGATGTTCCTGATCTTCGGCGCGCTGACCATTCCCCTGTTGGCGCTGATGGCTGCCTACTTTGGCCTCCTGGCGACCCTGAATGCATTAACGCGCGGATTGCACCTGGCAGCTCGGGTTTGCCTGGTCGCTCTGTTTGCCGTGGCCGTGGAATGGCTGCGCGGCGATGCCTGGTATCTGCGATTCCCCTGGTACACACCCTCGCATGCCTTGGCGTCAGAACCTTCCATGGTGGCTCCAGCAAGGTGGCTGGGCACCTACGGGCTGTCCTATCTGATCTGGCTCATCGCCGCGGCCGGAGCGTTTCGACCGATCGCCTATGCCGGTTTCCTGTTGCTGCCTGCTTGCTCGTTGTTGCTTCCCGCGGATGGCAACCCTGACCGTAGTGTGGTACTAATGCAGGCCGAGCTTGGCAGCTACGGGCAATTGATCTCCAAGATCCCGGCCGAGAAGGCCGACCTGAGCGTGTTGCCTGAACTGGCCTATACCCGCTCTCCGGAATCGGCCCTTTTGGAACGAAACGGTCCGGCGGAACTTGGGCGCAAGACCTCTGGCCCGGTGGTGTTTGGGGCCATTGAGGGCACTTATGGTGAAAAATCGTTTAGCAATGTTGCGGCGGTCATCGGCCCGGACGGTGAACTACTGGGGACATTTCCGAAGCAGCATCCGGTCCCGCTGATGGTCGATGGCGCGCCTGGCGATCGCC
>Ga0208492_1000995_pt1 | contig 20232 bp, 13 predicted proteins | sample Subbioar_CSW14AB_FD_184820 | JGI IMG/M metagenome (GOLD analysis project Ga0208492, IMG submission 184820) | Serpentinite rock and fluid subsurface biosphere microbial communities from McLaughlin Reserve, California, USA - CR12Mar_CSW14AB (SPAdes) | ecosystem: Environmental > Terrestrial > Deep... | reverse complement strand
GCTCCTTGCAAGCCTGCTTCTTCCGCCAGATCGCGAATTTCGCTCGGCGTGTAGGCCGCTTCGACCGAGGCGAGGCCATCATGGATGACCACATAAGAGCGGCTGACGGCATGGCAGCCCAACCAGACCAGGAACCAGTTCAGACGGCTGCGGCTCAGGTCGCCGACAATCACGCCTCGTTTGGCGCTGGCCTTCATGGACCGGAAAATCGCGACGACTTGCGGCGGATCGAAATGGTGCAAAAAGAGATTGCAAAGAACGAGGTCGTATTCGCCCCACGGTTCTTGCGCGCAGACATCGAGGCACCGGGCCGATGCGGTGATCTGCTTTTGAGCAAACCGTTTCGCGAGCAATTCGACGGTGCGTGGATTGTAATCGGAGGCGGTCCAGACCGGTGTCATCCCGGCTTTCTTGGCGCGGCGCTGGCACGATTCGATCAGGTCGCCCGCGCCGCTGCCGATATCGAGGATGCTTGGTTGCTGATTGCCGCGCCCATTCACGAATGAAGCAATCGCCTGCCAAATGGGCCGCGCCACGCCGGTCAGCGCATTCAAGCGCTCCAGTCCCAAGAGCGCCCTTTGATGCTCCCTGGGCGGCAATTCCGGGTCGTCCATGAATTCCTTCACCCGGACGCGCTTCATGGCAGTACCCTTAAGATTTCGCTCCTCCCCAGGATTTCTTTCCTCGTAGGGGCGTTGCTCGTGGCAACCCTCTGCCAACCTTTCTAGGTTTTCGGTGGTTTGCTGCATTCTCTCCATTCCCAATTGCTCAAGGTGGCTGCCGTGCATCGCTATTTGAAATCTTGGTTGGGGCCGATTGTTTTTTCGTTCGCCCTGGGCGCAACCGCGGCTTTGGCGCAAGAGTCTCCCGCTCATAGCGCGGTCAAACCGGCGCCTCGCGACGCCAATTGGAAGGGCCGCCATGAGGCCTTTGTGGCCATCGCCAAAAAAGGCGAGGTCGATCTGCTTTTCCTGGGGGACTCGATCACCGATGCCTGGGGAGGCGAGGGGCACCATCCGAATTCCGACGGCGCCAAGGTGTTTCAGGATCGGTTCGTACCGCTCAAGGCCGCGAACTTTGGAATCGGCGGCGACCGGACGCAACATGTGCTCTGGCGGCTGCAAAACGGCGAGCTCGACGGGATTAAGCCCAAGGTCCTCATGCTCATGATCGGCACGAATAACAGCAACAATAACGACAACACCGCGGTGGAAATCTCCGATGGGATCAAGGCGATTGTCGCCGAGATTCAGAATCGTTCGCCTTCCACCAAAATTCTGCTGCTTGCCGTGTTCCCCCGCGCCACGGCAGGCAACCCCGAAGCCAAAAAGGCTCAAAGCGACAAGCTCGATGCGGTCAACGCCGAGATCGCCAAGTTGGACGACGGGGGCGCGAAGGTGAAGTTTTTGAACATCAATCGGGTGTTTTTGGGAAAGGATGGCTCCATTCCCAGGGACATCATGCCGGACCAACTCCACGTATCACCCAAGGGCTATGCGCTTTGGGCCGATGCGGTGAAGGAACCGATTGAGAAATGGCTCAAGGATTAAGCACGTTATGCGAACGACGGCGACCCGAGGTAAGATGCCGGTGGGTCGGGGCCTGATCGCCAGGGTAAAAACGAAGGGCAGGGGAATGGAGAATTCCCTTGCCCTTTACCAGGATGATGGAGGATCGTTTCGGACTAAGGGGAAGCGTCGCCCGCTTGAGGGGGCTTGGTCTTGTCCCGTGCCGCGGTGGCGTTGCCGGCGATTTCGGCACGAGCCACCGGAATTTCCTTGGGAGCTTCGATCCCGAGGCGAACCTTGTCACCCTTGATGTCAACGACGGTGATGACGACATCTTCGCCAATCACAAGAGATTCGTTCACTTTGCGGGTGAGCACCAACATGATGAAAGCCATCCTTGGGCCTTGTACGACTCAGCTGAAAACCGTGGGCTAGAGGGATGCCCGTGAGGCTAGGAGTGTACAAACTTAATACTTCCCCTACCTTTCCCGGTTTGTCAACTGGCCGAGGTTCATTTTCATGAACACTTCACCGTCGTTTTCTTCCTCGCCGCACCTGTTCGGCGCCAGGGGCCAATCTCTTCTAACTCATTACCTTGAATCGGTTTATGAGGTCTATGCCCCGGCCCAAGAACCGTTCAAAAACAGGCGTGTGATTTTTTCGTTTCGGATCGGCGAATTTGTACCGGTTGATTCTCGGCAAGATCTGCTTTTTGGCACGCTCGCCGGCGCCTATTTGATCACCGCGTGCAACCCGGCGTCGCAACCCCTAAGTCCTTTGGAAAATGAGAGAAGGCAGCGCCAGCTTGCTCTTCAGATCGAAGATCGGGGGTGGTTGGCACTACCGGCGGCCGGCCGAAGCGTCGATGCCAGCTGGGCTGAGCCCAGTTTTTTGGTGATCGGAGCCACCGAGTTGGCTGTCCGCAAGCTGATGCGCGACTGGGGGCAAAATGCCTGGCTCTGGATCGATCCGGCCGGGCAGGTCCATCTGCAGCACCATGGACAATGCCCGGCTGACCCATCGCTGGGGCCCGATAGTTTTTTCTGATCGCCGCTTCGAATCCCCCGTGAGCCTCGAATCACTGGTGATTCGACGCTCACGGGGGTTATAGGCCGCCGTAACAGGGCGGTCCATCACTCCTGTAGAATGAAATCGAGCCGGTTCTCGCCCGGTTTGACCGTCGCGGTCAGGGGAGTTGTTGCCGACTTGGCGTAGGCGGCGGGAAGCTGATTGGCAGAACGCCCACCGTCGAGATTCCACTCCACCTTGGAAATGGCAACCTTGAATTCCATCGCTGGCGCGCCGTCGAAGGCTTTGATCGTGCTGAGGCGATAGTTGCCCGAGCCATCGGTGCGGGAGTCGGCATAGACATCTCGTTGCCGGCCGTTGAGGATCATCTTCCCATGAAACAAAACCTCGGCGTTGGCGACCGGTTTTCCCTTGTAAGTCACGGTGCCTGAAACCGGATGGATGCCGCCTGGCACCTGGGGTTCGGGCACGCCTTGTTCCGCGGAACTCGGCGTGTGCAGGTCTTCTGGCAGAATGCCATCGACCAGGACATTGGCAAGCGAAGGTCCCTTGGCGCTGTGGGTGACCCAAACGATCTGGTCGAATTCGCCATAGTCAACGCCGCGTAAGCGGCTGCCGCCGCCCGTGGTCGCCAGTTGGTAATAGTTCATGCCATTGCGGACGAACTTTTGGTAGCGGTGCTCGTGGCCGCAAAATACGGTGTATTTGCGGTCCTTGAGGAGTTCTTCCACCTTGAGCCAGCCGTTGTTCTTGCCGCCATCCATCGCCCAGAGCGGCTTGTGCAAGAAGACAAAGGTCCATGAGGCGCCCGTGCTTTCCTCGACGGCCTTGCGCACCATCGCCAGTTGGTCTTCACCGATCGCGTTGCTGCCGGGAGGATCTTCGGAGGAGAGGCCAAGGAACAGGGCCGACCCCACGCGGAAGCTGTAGAACGCCTTGCCGAAGCGCTTGCGGTATTCGCCCATCATCGTTTTGTTCGTGATGTCATGGTTGCCCGGCACATAAAAGAAGGGCATTTCCAGCGTGTTGACATAGGACTGAAATTCGCGCCATTGCTGGTCGATGACTTCGGGCTTTTCGGTGTATCCCTCGATCAGGTCGCCCACCGACATGACGAAGTCGGGTTGCATTTGATTGATTCGTTCCATGGTCTGCGAGAAGATCTTGGGGCGGTGGCCGCCGGTGCGGTCGCTGACGACAGCGAAGCGGAATTCGGCCTGGCTCTTGGCGCGGTCGAGGCGGGTGAACGGGTTCGCCTCTTCCTTTTCCATGCGGATGCCCTGCGAGTTGTCGAGGCGGCCGCCCACCAGGCTGCTCGAAATCCAGATCAGTCCGGCTACGGAGAGCGCGGTGGCGGCGAACAACGATGATTTTCTCATGAAAACTCCCAGGCGATGGGTCGATCAAGGGTTTTGGATTCTTTGGATTATCTCACACGATGGCTGTTTTCCTGAAAGAGTTTTACAAGAAGTTTGCGCACGAATATGAAGAATGGCCCGAGGTGCCGGGGCGCAAGCAACCGATTCGTGGCCTGGTCAAGGTTCACCCGGGTTGCCCGAAGTGTGTGGACCACCGGCGATTGCAGGCAAATTGACCGATTTGCGTTCTGGACTTCCGGCCAAAAAAATTAGAAAATGCCTCTTGAGGAATTTCAGGAGGGCGGCCATGCAATTCGTGTTGAACCTAAGGACTTGGGGCGTTGGACTATTCGCGAGCTGGGCGATCCTGGTTGGCAACGAGCCGGGAGCCGTGTGGGCGCGCGATGTCCAGACCGCCGAGCGGTTGGTCAAAACTCTTTCCGATGCCCAGCCTCGCGGCGGGAACTCGGAACTTATGGCCCAAACCTGGAAAGAGCTTGTGGCCCAAGGGCCCGATGCGCTTCTTCCGATTTTGAGCGGGATGTCCGCCGAAAAGCCGCTGGCGCTTAACTTCTTGAGGCCGGCGCTGGATGCCGTGCTCGAAAAAACCAAACCATCAGGCGAAACGATCGAACAACTCGACGCCTTCGTCAAGAATCAAGCGAACAAGGGAGTTGCCAGGCGCCAGGCATTTGAATGGTTGGTGAAGTTGGCGCCCGAAAAATCGAAAGCGCTGATACCCACCTTCATTGACGACATGTACCCGGAACTGCGCCGCGAAGCGGTGGCCGCCAAAATCGCCGATCTCAAAAAAACCGGTGCTGATGACGCCGCGAAAAAGAAGATTGCCGAAGGGGCGAAGAAACTGCTCGATGTCGCTTCCGAAAGCGATCAGGTCGCCGAGCTGGCCAAGCTGATGAAAGAAGGGGGCCTCGAGTTTGACGGGATGAAGCACTACGGGTTTTTGACCGACTGGTTGCTGATCGGCACCTTCGACAATGACAAGGAATTGGGTTACGAGAAGGCCTATGCGGTCGAACCTCAGCCCGATGTCTCCAAGGCTTACGTGGGAAAAAAAGGCGAGCCGGCCAAGTGGTTCGAAGGGAAAGCGTCCGCACCGGAAGGCGTGGTCGATCTCAACAAGTTGATCGGCAAGGAAAAATCGGCGGTGGCCTATGCCTGGACCCGGGTCGATTCGGACAAGGACCAGGAAGTGGAAATCCATATCGGCTGCACCACTTCCCTCAAGGTGTGGATCAATGGGGAAATCGTTTTGCAGCGCGACGAATACCACCATGGGGCAAGCCCCGATCAGCACATTGCGCGCTGCAAACTGAAAAAAGGCGTGAATGACCTGGTCATTAAAGTTTGCCAGAACAACCAGAAGGAATCGTGGGCCCAGAAGTGGGAGTTTCAGGCTCGATTCACTGACTTTGCCTGGTACCGCTTACCGCTCAAGGCCGCGGCGCTGCCCAAGATTCCGCAAATGGCGGCCAGGGCGAACTAAGCAGAATTAGTGTTGCAAATAAAAAACCAGAAAAAATAGAAAAAATAGCAAAAATAAGCAGCAAGACAGTAGGAAGGGAGATCCGACGATGAATCGCTACTTGAAAATGAGCTCCGCCGCCCTGGCATTCGCCGTGGTTTTCGGTGTGCAGGGGGCCGACTGGAATCAATTCCGAGGCCCTGCCGGCAACGGCATCAGCCCGGATACCGCGGTTCCCACCAAGTGGGGAGCCAAGGAGGGAATCCTCTGGAAAACGAGCCTTCCCGGCCGTGGGCTCTCCTGCCCGGTGATCGTGGGCGATATCCTCTACCTCACCGCGTGTTCCGAGCGAGAGGGCTCCCGCCTGCATGTGCTGGCCTTCGACACGAAGACGGGTAAGGAACTCTGGCGCCGTAGCATCCTGGCCACGGGCGGCACCGCTTGCCATCCCACGACGAGTATGGCGGCGCCGACGCCCATTGCCACCGATAAGGGCGTCGTTGCGCTCTTCGCCACGGCGGACCTGGTCGCCTATAGCCCGGAAGGAGATCTCCTTTGGTGCCGATCGATGGTGGGCGAAGACCCCAACATCACCAATCAGGTCGGCATGGCTTCCTCGCTGGCGCTCCACAAGGACACGGTGATGGTGGAAATGGAGACGGCGTCGAGCTCGTTCATTTGCGGCGTCGATCTGGCAACCGGGCGTGAGAAGTGGCGCCATCCCCGGGGCAAGGGGGTCAACTGGACCAGTCCCATGGTGGTCAAGCAAAAAGGAGTCGAAGTCGCTCTCTTTTTGGCCCCCAATGGCCTGACCGCCTGTGAGCCTTCCACCGGCAAGGTCCTCTGGAACTACAGCGCCACTCCCGGCGGCAGCATTCAGTCGCCCACGACCGATGGCGAGATGATTTATAGCCCCGGCAGCCCTCTGGTCGCCTTGAAACCGGCGGAAACGGGTACGACCCCCGAAGTCGCCTGGAAGTCGAATAAGGCGTCCGGCACTTATTGTTCGCCTGTGGTCTATCAGGGCAAACTTTACGGCGTCTCCTCGATCGGCATCAATTGTCTTGACGCGGCCACCGGCAAGGAAGTCTGGGTTCACCGGGTCAAGGGCCCGTTCGCCGGTTCTCCCTTGGCGGTCGATGGCAAGATTTATCTTGTAACCGAAGACGGCACCACGGTGGTTCTCAAGGCGGGCACCGCGCAACCCGAAGTGCTCGCAAGCAACAAGCTGGGAGAAACGATCATGTGCACCCCGGCGATTGCCAACGGCAAGATCTTCATGCGCAGCGATTCGACGCTCTGGTGTATCGGCGACAAATGAATTTTTTGCTTGGAAGAAAAGGGCCCCGATGGGGCCCTTTTTTATTGGTAGTCTGGAGAGAACGGCGCACCTCCCGTCGAGGTCAATCCGTCGACGAAGGGAGAATCCATTGAATCCATCCAGCGAACCGCCTTATCGGTTGAGGCCTCGGCAGCCTGATGCTCATAAAGGGGATTTCGGCAGAATCGGCATCGTCGCGGGCAGCCGCGCGATGAGCGGTGCCGCGATCCTCTGCGGCCGGTCCTGTCTGCGCTCGGGGGCGGGGCTGGTTCACCTCTTTGTCCCTCAGTCGGCCCATTTCCTGGTGGCGCAGGGGCATCCTTGCTACATGGTGCAACCTGTGCCGGAAACACCGGACGGATTGCTTTGTCCCAGCGGCGTGCCCGCCCTGGCGGAGAAACTAGAACGGCTCGACACCATTGCCATTGGTCCCGGTTGCGGCACGGGGCCAGGCCTGGGCGCGTTACTGGAAATCTTGTTGACGCGACCGGGCAAGTTGGTCATCGACGCCGACGCCCTCAATCAAATGGCGATGTTGAAACTGGATTGGAACCGGGTCAAGGCGCAAACGATTCTGACCCCTCATCCCGGCGAAATGAAGCGCCTGCTCGAAGCGATGCAGTTGCCGATCGACCTGGACCGCGCCCACACCGCCCGCATGGTCGCCACCACGACCGGCGCCACCGTGCTCCTGAAGGGGCACCAAACGGTGATCGCCGATCACGAACAAACCTACACGAACATGACCGGCAACCCCGGTATGGCCACGGGCGGCTGCGGCGATGTGCTTACCGGGTTGATTGCGGCGCTCTGGTGTCAGGGACTGGATGCCTTTGAAGCGGCAAGCCTTGGCGCCTGGGTCCATGGTCATGCCGCTGATTTGATGGCGGAAAAGCTGGGGCAGGTTTCTTTATTGGCGACGGATATTGTGGAGGGATTGGCGGGGGCGTTTAGGGAAGTTGTTTAGCGCTGGCGGATCGAGAAAGAGAATGAGAATTATGGGAAGCATGAGAATCATGGGATAAGATTACCCGGACAGTAATAGGAATGGCGATCAGTTCGGCGGTGAGTCGGAATTTTTCAACCACGCCATGCTTCCCATGACTCCCATAATTCCCATGGTTTTTCACCAAGTCGCATCGCCCAGGCAGTAAGCAAAAAACGAAAGCGATGGGAAAAATGAAAGGCGGTAATCATACTTCCCATGGCTCTCATAATTCCCATTCTTCTTCAGCGAAACAGTTACCTGCTTCCCCTTCTTCTTTACACCCTGTTCTACCGCCTCGCGGCGACTACCAAACTTTACTGTCGTTTCAAAAAGCTGAAGTCATTTACGATCTTACTTTTCGGTTTGCCCACAAATGTCTGCCAAGGAGTGACCGGACGATTGATCAGATGATTCAATCCGCCCGATCGGGAAAGCAGAATATCCTTGAGGGAAGCAAAGCGGCCCTGACTTCGAAAGAGACCGAAATCAAGTTGACCAATGTGGCCCGAGCCAGCTTGGAGGAATTGTTAGCGGACTATCGGGACTTTTTGCGAGTGCGCGATTTGGCGATGTGGGAGAAGAATTCCAAGGAAGCCTTGTACGTTAGAAAGCTCGGTCGGAAAACGCCTCAATCTTTCGAGGATTATCGCCAATTTGTCGATACAAGGCCCGCCGAGGTCATAGCAAACATTGTCATTTGTCTGATCCATCAAACAAACTATTTGCTAGACCAACAATTGAGAATGCTTGAAAAGACTTTTTTGGAAGAAGGTGGGCTGCGGGAGCGAATGACGCGGGCCAGGATCCAATATAGGAAACAAAGTCAGGACCGTTCTCCTCAGGGAAACGACAGCCGTCATCGTTAGCGCCGATGTGAAGACTCTTCATTCAAGCAAGGAAGCTCAACGGTGCAATCATCATCTTTCAAAAGGATCAAATTCACGGCGCTCACTCAAACATCAATCACTTCCCCTCGCGGCGGCAAGCGGTCATTGCGCTTGGGGCCGGGTTCAGGGAACACCTGTGTGTAAGTGAAAACCCCTGCACTGGGAACTCCGAGGAATCGGGCCCTCAGTGTCATGATGGCCAGGGTGCCGAAGAACAAGAGTAGGAAGGGCAAAATAATTGCCGCGGCAGCCAGGGCCAGAAACGGTCCGAAAAAGATGACCGGAGCCAGGGCGGGAAGTCGCCGGACCAGAAGGGGAGCCAGGGTGCGGAGGGGGATGTCCCTTCCTGGAAAAGTAAAAGCAAATTGCGGATAGGCCCGGCGAAAGCGCTGCCGCATCGCCCAGAGCAATCCGGCCACCCCGGCGAGGACCAAAACGCCCATCAGCCAGAAAAAGCCAAGCGCCCAGACCAAACTCGAAAGAATGGCATCCATCGGTACGGCTCACAGGAAAAAGGACCCGGCTTATTTTACTCCCTGAGGGTGAGGAATCTCAAAGAATTTGAATTTATCGAGGCTCATGGGCTGATGGTCTCAAGGCTCCACGCCGTCGTCATGACCGCGGCCCCAAAATGAAGAGCATGGGTGTCAGCCCTGTCAATTCCATGAGGCGACCTCATGAGGGTTGTCATCGCGGGGCGCGCATGAAAAGGGTGCCATGGTGCCCTGATCATCAGCGATAAGGCCTCTTCTTTTCAAAGAGCGCCAGGTGCTCTTTCAGCTCTTGCGCTTCCGCCTCGGAAAGGTCTTTGATTTCCAGGGCGCGTTTGAGTTGGATCACGGCGTTTTCGAAATCGCCAACCGCGGCATACGACACCGCCAAGGTGTCGAGGATCGTGGAGCTGGGATCCTTCTGGACTGCCTTTTTCGCTAGTTCCACGGCAAGGTTTCCATCGCGGAACTTGGTGTCGGAGCAGGTTGCCAGCATCCAGGCTTTATTGTTCAACGCCGCGGAGGAATTGGGATCGAGGGCAAGAGCGCGGTCGTAGTCCGCAAGTGCCTTGGCAAATTGTTTCTGATGTTTGTAGGTCAGTCCTCTGCCGATGAAAGTCTCAGGATCATTGGGATCGATGCGAATGGCGGAATCGTAGTCGCTGATCGCCTTGGCAAGTTCGCCTTTTTGAATCCGCACATAAGCTCTTTGCGTGAACGCAGTAGGGAAATTGGGCCGGTGTTTGATGACTGTGCTGTAATCGCGCTCGGCCTTCGCCCATTCTCTTTGAATTTGAAAGAGCATTCCCCGGTAAAAGCAGGCCCCGCCTCCAGGAACATCGATTGCAACAGCGCTTTCTAGATCTTCCAGAGATTTGACCAATTCCTTTTTCTTGGACCATGCCCGCGCTCGGCCAAGGTAAGCCGCCACATTCTTCGAATTCTTCGCGATGACTAGCCCATACTGCTCGATTGCTTGATCCCACTGGTTCAGGCCTTCATAGGCGCTGCCCAGACCCAGGTAGCCTTCACTTTGTTCGGGACTTTTGGCGATCGCCTTCGAAAACTCCGCGATGGCCGCCTTCCATTCTTTTTGCTTCAAGTACTGTTGGCCTTGCTCAATGATGGCCCCTGCATCGTCCTGTTGGAGTGTGACCGAAATCACGGAGTCGCAGAGCGGTTCGTTCAGGCAATCAGCACGGAACTGATATGGGGAAGCAGCGGCGGCCAAGCACGCCACCGAGAACAAGAAGCGTGGGGTATTCCCAAGAGGCGTCATGGTCATGAAATCTCCGTCAGACAAGTGAAGGGACAGTTATTTGAAGTACGGCATTTTCTTCTCAAATAGCGCCAGACGCTCTTTCATGTCGGCGATCTCTTCCTCGGTGAGATCCTTCATGGCCAAAGCGCGCTTCTGCTCAGTCACCGCTTTTTCGTAATCGCTGGCGGCGGCGTAGGCTGCGGCCAGGGTATCGATATGGGCCCAGGTTGGATCTTTTTCAACCGACTTCTTTGCCAGTTCCAGGGCAAGCTTGCCGTTGCGAATTTTGGGGTCCGAACAGGTCGCCAAGAGCCAGGCTTTCCTATTCATGAACTCGGCGGAATGGGGATCGAATGCGAGCGCCCCATCGTAATCTTTCAGCGCGTTTTCATAGTCATGATGATTCTTGTGAGCGATGGCCCTGGCAATCAGGATGGTAGGATCTTTGGGTGCCAGCCGGATCGCGGCTTCATAATCCTTAAATGCTTTTTCCCATTCGTTTTTTTGCGTCCAGACATAGGCTCGGTATTTGAGCGCGTCCAGGGAATGGGGCTGAATCTCAAGGGCCTTGCTGTAATCGCGCAAGGCATTGTCCCATTCTTTGAGACGATGAAAATAGGCGGCCCTCTTGACCAGAGCGTGTGTTCCCGGTGCATCAAGTTGCACGGCGCGGTTCAAATCTTCAAGAGCTTTGCCATTCTCTTCTTTCATTTGCAAGGCCCACGCCCTGGCAAGATAGCCGGCCTTGCCCTTGGGGTCTTTTTCGATCGCCTTACCAAAAGTCTCAATTGCTTGATCCCATTGTTTCAATTCTCCAAAGGCTCTGGCCAAATTCAAGTAAGTGGAACTCTCCTGAGGCTCGATGGCGACGGCACCTGAGAGATCAACGATCGCGGCCTTCCAATTCTCTTGTCTGAAGTGGAAGCTGCCTCGCGCAAGAAGCGACTTCGCGAACTTGGGATCGGCCTTGAGCGAAGCGTCGAGGTCTTTGAGCGCTTTCTCTTTTTCTCCTCGCTGCTCAAGAATCCAGGCTCGGGTAATCAAGCTGGGTTGGTCGAGAGGGGAGATTTGCAGGCCTTTATCGAGTAGCGACAAGGCCTTGTCATTTTCCTTTTTTTCTAATTCAATTTGTGCCAGGTAAAAATAAGGTTGGGGATCGCGCGGGTTCAATTCGATGCAGCGATTCCAATCGGCAATGGCACGGTCGAAATTTTTGAGACTCATTTGCAAAGACGCCCGATTGGTATATAAACGTACGTCTTTCGGGCTGAGCAAGATCGCCTGGTCCATGTCGATCAATGCCTTCGCGAAATCGTTCTTGGCACGGTGAATGGAGGCACGAAAGAGTAGAGCCTGCAGGTGTTTCGGCGAAAGGGAAAGACACTTATCAAAGTCTTTCATTGCCATGTCAAGTTCGCTGTTTAAATAAAAAGCATAGCCGCGATTAAAATAGACTTCAGGATCATTTGGAGCGGAATTCGCGAACTTATTATAGTCTTCGACCGCTTTGTCATTTTTGCCCAACTTCGAATAAAGCAGCCCTCTTTGAAAATACGCCCAAGTATAATTCGGGTCGATTTGGATCGCTTGATTGCAGTTTTCGACCGCCTTGTCCAACTGATTCAAGCTCGCATGGACCTGAGATTTCCAGAGCAGGCCGTCACGCTGATTCGGTTCCGCTTCGACGGCTTTTTCGGCATCGTTCAGGGCCTTGTCCCATTTCCCTGAACGCCCGTAGATCTGACTTCGGATGTAGAGGGCTTCATAGTTGTTTCCTTCAATCTTTAACGTTGCGGACAAATCGGCCTCGGCCTTTTGCAGATCTCCTTTTCCCACATAGGCCTTCGCGCGCCCGTTCAGGCCCTGCCGATCTGCTGAATCGATGGCAAGGACTCGGTTCCAATCTTCCAGCGCCAGGCTCCAGTTTTTAGTAAGCAGGTGACATTCGGCTCGGCCTTTCAGCGCTTCGGGAGTTTTGGGCTGGTCCAGGAGAAGTTTGGAGTAGTCTTTGATGGCCAGGTCGAAACGGCTGGCCTCTTTGTGTAAATGGCCGCGAGATAAAAGCGCGGCAGGGAACTTGGGGCTTTGGACCAGCGCCCGGTTCAAGTCGGCGAGGGCGCGCGCGGCGTCGTTTTTCCCTTTCCACAGAAGATATCCCCGTCCGGTCCAGGCCATGGGTTCATTGGGCTCCAGTTCGATCGAACGCGTGAAATCGCCAATCGCCTTGTCGATTTCTCCGACTTGGGCCAGTAAGGCCGCACGGCCGCGCAGGACCTGGGCATTTTGCGCATTCAGTTCCACGGCCCGTTCCAGATCGGCAAGCGCTTTCTCCGTTTGACCAAGGTGCTGCCATACCTCTGAACGCATTCCCAGGGCCATTTCATCCTTGGGATCATGGCGGAGCGCCTGATCCAGATCGGCCAGCGCCTTTTGCGGCTGATTTTTGGTAAGCCAGTAACGGCCGCGTAGCATCAAGCAAAACGAATCCTTGGGAGCCAACTGGACCGCCTTTTCCAGATCTTTGATCGCCTTGTCGTATTCCTTGGATTCAAGCCAGGCCATGCCGCGCATACTGAGGTATCTGCTCGCTTTGGGGTCTTTGTCGATCAGAGCATTGAGATCGCCAAGCGCTTTCGCCGGTTGACCCATCCGGTAAAGAAGATTGGCACGGTATGCGAAATAATCCATGTTTTTAGGATCAAGTTGAATCGCTTGCGAAAAATCGGCCAAGGCTTTGACGTGATCGTTTTTCTCAAGGTGAAAAAGCGCGCGAAACTTGTAGGCCAAGTGGGAATCGGGATCGATTTTGAGCGCCCGCTCGAAATCTTCCTTGGCCCGATCCCAATCCTTGAGTTTCGTGCGGATTTGCCCTCTCACGAGATAGGCCCTCGCGTCCTTGCGTCCAAATAGAATGGCCGCATTGGCGTCCGCCAATGCCTTTGGGTAGTCTTGTTCCATCGAGCGCGTCATCGCCCTGGCAAAATGGGCCGTGATGTTCTCCGGGTCGATTTCCAGGGCTTTTTTGAAATCCAGCGCGGCTTTTTCAGGTTCGTTCGCAAGGAATCGAGTCTGGGCTCGATACGCGTAGCTGGCCGGATTGAGTGGATCGAGTTCAATGACCTGGGTCAAAGATTCCCGGGCTTTGCCATGTTCACCTTTCGCGCTGAGCACGATCGCACGGCCCAGGAGACCTCGCTTGTCGTTGGGATTCAGTTTGAGGACCTCTTCAAATTCCTGTGCTGCTTGCTCGAGATTCCTGTTGTCTGCCCAGGCAGCGCCTCGAAGCAAAAGGATGGTTTCCTTGTTTCCCCCAAGCTTCAAGGCCTGGGAGAAATCTTGAATGGCCGCATCGTTCTTCGAATTCTCAAAATGCAGCCTCCCGCGATATTCATAAGGCAGCGGATTCTTGGGATCGGAATCGACTGCCTTTGCAAGAGCGTTTAGCGCTTCCGAGCGCTTTCCCTCGAAGGTGAGCACCCTGGCCAACATCAGACTCGCCCAGTGATCCTTGGGATTGGCACGCAATCGGCTTTCCCAAAGTTCCTTGGAATCGTTTGCCAGGACGAAGTCTTTCTTGTTGGCCCAAGCCGGCCGCGTGTATCCCGTCATCCAAATCAGACCCGTTTGCGGATCGTTGCGCACAAACAGGTCCAGCGGGTCGAAAAACACGACATCCTGTTCTTTCCCCTCGGCATCCTTGATGTAAAAGCGCAGTTCATCAAGCGGCTTGAGAGGAAGGATTGCCGTTCCCATACTCCAGGGCGCTTTCGCGTCTCGTTCTTGCGTCCAGGCGAAGGGACCGGGAACTGCGATCAACAACGCTGAAAAAATGAGATTGCGCGTATGCCAAAGATGAGTCACGAGCGCCAGGCCTCCATGCTTATGCTGAGAATCCCATACCTATGATCAGAATCCAATGCTCTTGGGGAAGATCCATCCACGGCGCACCGCTTCCAGCCACGGAGACTTCCCCTGCCGGCTTGCAGCAGGCAGGGATTGCCGGTCACGCAAATGCGATGAAGAGGAATGCGCAAGCGCAAATTCGGCTGAGGGTGGCTCATGGTCCACTTCCGACGTTAGCTAACAGAATACCGCCCGGCGACCTCAGGAAGATAGAGAAAACTGGCTGCGAATGCCCGGAATGCAGAGCAGGCGGGCCACATAGGGAATGGGCCGAGGGTCACTTGGAATAGGGCTTTTTCTTTTCGAAAAGCGCCAGGCGTTCCTTCATGCCCGATAGCTCTTCTTCGGTCGCGTCTTCCATGCTCAGGGCGCGCTTTTGTTCGATCGCGGCATTTTCGTAATCCCCCGCGGCGGCGTAGGCGGCCGCAAGGGTGTCGATGTAGGTCCAGGTTGGTTCCTTATCCACCGCTTTTTTCGCCAGTTGCAGGGCGAGTTTGCCATTGCGGTATTTTGAGTCGAGACCGGTCGAGAGCGTCCAGGCCTTGTCGTTCATGGCATGGGCCGAATGGGGATCGAGCTGAAGGGCCTTGTCGAGGTCCTTCAAGGCATGGTCGTAGTCCCCGCGGTCCTTGTAGGCGGCGCCCCTCTTGATGTAAAGTTCCGGGTCATTCGGGGCCAACCGAATCCCCTCATCGAAATCCTTGAACGATTTCTCCCAGTCCTTTTTCTGTGAATGCAAATAACCCCGGTAGGCCAGCGCCGAAGTCGAACGGGAGTTAGCCGCCAGAATCTTCTCGACATCGCGAAAGGCTTTGTCCCAATCCTTCCCCTTGGCGAAGTGGTAAGCCCTGCGCAACAAGGTCTTTTCCGGCGGCAGTTCAAGCTCGACCGCTTTGTCCAGATCTGCCAGAGCCTTGGGTTGGTCCTTTTTCTTTTCCCAGGCCCAGGACCGGTTCAGATAAAAGTTCGCATTGTAAGGATCCTTGGCGATCGCCAGCCCATACTGCTTGATCGCCTCGTCCCATTCCTTGCACTGCAAATAGGCATCACCCAGGGAGTCATACCCATAGCCATCCTCGGGAGTGAGCGCGATGACCTTGGCGAAATCAGCCAGGGCTTCTTTTTTGTTCTTTTGCCGCAAGAAATAATAGCCTCGATTGATGAGCGCCCGCGTGGACTCGGGGTCGGCCGCGACCGCCTTGTTGAGTTGAAGAGCGGCCTTGTCGAATTCCTTTTTGCCTTCGTGGACTTGTGCCAGCTTGTGGTAAGCCGTGGCATCGCGAGGATCGAATTTGATGGCCCGCTGCAAGTCGTTCAAAGCCAGATCCTGGTTGCCAAGGGCGAGGTGGACCGTGGCGCGCGTGGTGTAGGACCAGGCATCTTGCGGTTCGATCAAGATGGCCTGATTCAAATCTCCCAGGGCCTTCCGGTAGTCTTTGCGTTCCTGGTGGATCTGTTGCCTGAGTTTGTAAGCGTAGGCGTATCGCGGTTGGAGAGAAAGGCACTTGCCATAGTCTTTGATTGCCGCATCGAGGTCCCCCGTCGTGGAATGGATGAGGCCCATCTTGCAGTAGCATTCCAGTTCATTGGGTATCTGTTTCAGCGCCTCGGTCAGGCCCTTGATCGCCTCATCGAATTTGCCGCATGCGGTCTGCAAATCGGCGCGCTCGAAATAGGCGCTTTCGTAACGCTCGTTAATGGCAATGACTTTGTTGCAGTCTTCGATCCCTTTTTCGTATTGCCGCATGTTTCCGTGGGTGCGCGCTTTCCAGATCAGCGCATCCACGCGGTCAGGATCGGCCGCGAACGCTTTCTCGAAATCGGTCAGCGCAAGCTCCCACTTTCGTTTTTCGTGCCGGATCTGGCCGCGCAGGTAGAGGGCTTCGAAGTGCGCGTCTTGCACGGCGAGCAAGGCCGTCAGGTCGGCCTCGGATTGTTCCGAGCTTCGTTTTTCGTGGTAGGCCTTGGCGCGCAAATAAAGGCACTCGACATCGGCTGCATTCTTGGCGATCAATCGGTCAAGGTCCTTGATTGCCAGGTCGAGATCGCTTTTCTTCAGGTAACACTCGGCGCGGTTCTTCAAAGCTCCCGGGAAATCCGGCTGTGCCGCGAGGATCTTGCTGAAATCCTTGATGGCCAGATCGAAGCGCTGCGATTCTTGCTGCAACGATGCGCGCTGGAAAAGCGCATCAAGGAACTGGGGGTTGAGCGCAAGAGCCTTGTCAAAATCGGAGAGTGACTTTTTCTGGTCGCTTCTTCCCTTCCAGAGGGCCAGGCCGCGCCCATACCAGGCCCTGGCGTCCCCCGGATGCAGCTCGACGGCGCGATGGTAATCTTCCAAGGCCTTATTGTAATCCTGCTCGTCAAAATGCAGCTTGCCGCGGCTGCAAAGCACGAGCGCACCTTGCGGATTCAACTCAAAGGCGCGGTCCAGATCGGACAGGGCCTGCTCGGTCTGACCAAGGGCTCGCCAGGCTTCCGCGCGATAAACCAGCGATTCCGCAAATTTCGGATCGAGCCGGACTGCTTCATCGAGATCGGTCAATGCCTTCTGTGGCAGTTTTTTGGCGAGCCAGTACCTGCCCCGCAAGGTCCGGCAAAAAGCTGCCTGAGGCCCAAGTTCGACGGCCGCATCGAGATCTTGAATTGCCTTGGCGTCTTCCTTGTTTTCCAAACGGGACCAGCCTCGCAGGCTCAAGTATTTGGCCGATTTGGGATCGCTTTTGACCAGAAATTCCAGGTCAGGCAGTGCCTTTGCCGTCATTCCCAGTTGATGAAGCAAGTCAACGCGGCTGGCAAGGAATTCCTGATTTTTGGGATCCAGCCGAATCGCCTCGGAATAGTCCGCCAGGGCCCTGGCCGGGTCTTTCTTCTCCAGGTTGAGCGCCGCCCGCAGCGCAAAGACCCGGTAATACTGCGGATCGACCTGCAGGGCCCGGTCAAAATCCTGAATCGCCCGGTCCCAGTCCTTGAGCGCGATGCGGATTTGACCCCGTAGTGCGAACAGTTGCGCATCGCGCTGGCCATAGTGATGCACCGTGTTGGCGTCGGCCAGGGCTTTGCCGTAGTCCCTGGCCTTCATGCGCGCCAGCGCTCGAACGATCAATGCCGCGCAGTTTTCCGGATCGAGTTCGAGGGCCTTCTTGAGATCTTCCGCGACCTTGTCTTCATCGAAGACCGATGTCAAATGCGCCTGGGCTCGATGGACAAACCCGATGGGATTTGCCGGATCGAGGTCGATGGCCTTGTCGAAGTCATCCAAAGCCTTCTGGCGATTTCCCAGGAGATGGTGGGCATCGCCTCGACCCCTGTGCGCCAGGGGCGATTGCGGATGGAGCTTCAAGATCTTTTCGTAGTCCGCAAGCGCTTGCTCCGCGTCGTTTTTTGCAAGAAAGGCTTCGGCCCGTTTTGCGAGCAGGGACTCTTCGTTTCCCCGTAGTTTGAGCGCTTCGGAGAAATCAACAATGGCGCCATCGGCCTTACCTGTTTCCAGAAGGTACTGACCGCGGAATTCGTAGGGTAGATGATTTTTCGCATCGCGGGCCACGGCTTGATTGAGCAGTGCGAGCGCGTCGGCCGTTTTGCCATCGCGGCCAAGCAGCCTGGCCTTCATCAAGCTCGCCCAGTGATCTTTTGCGTTGGTCTGAAGCCGCTCGTCCCAGAGCTTCGTCCCGCTTGCCGTCCGCACGAATTCTTTTTTCAGCGCCCAGGCCGCGCGCGTGGAATCTCCGAGCCAGAGCAGGCCATCGCCCAGGTCGCGGCGAACCACCAGGCGAAACGGATTGTGGAAGGAGATCTTCTGTTCGATTCCGTCAGCATTCTTGACAAAAAAACGGATCTCTCCCAGCGGCTTGATCGGCAAAACCGCGGTGCCCATTTCCCAGGCATTCTGGGCTTCGGCCAACTGAGATTGTACCCGGCGGTCCGGAGCGACGATTCCAATAAAGAGGAAGAGTAGAGCAAAGCTCAAGCGGCGAGACATGGGCATGAAATCTCCGTTGGGTGGGCTTCACTTGGAATAGGGCATCTTCTTTTCAAAAAGCGCCAGGCGACCTTTCATGTCGGCGATCTCTTCTTCGGAGAGATCATCCATGTTTAGGGCCCGTTTTTGCTCGATCACGGCTTTTTCAAAGTCACCCGCGGCGGCGTGGGCGGCGGCCAGCGTGTCGATGAAAGTCCAGATGGGGTCCTTTTCAACCGCCTTCTTCGCCAGCTCCAGGGCGAGCTTGCCGTTGCGAAATTTGGGATCGGCACAGGTCGCGAGGAACCAGGCCTTGTCGTTCATGGCATGAGCCGACGTGGGATCGAGCTCAAGAGCCTTGTTCAGATCTTTCGAGGCGTTTTCATAATCGTGGTGTTCGTAGTGGGCGGCAGCTCTCTTGAGCAACACTGGTTGGTCCTTGGGTGCCGCGCGCACCGCCTCGTCGTAATCCTTGAAGGCCTTCTCCCAGCGCTCCATTTTCGAATGGGCGAGCGCCCGGTAGGTCAGCGCCTGAAGGAATTTGGGTTTCTTTTCCAGGATTTTGTCCAGGTCGGCGATGGCCTTGTCCCATTGCTTCTGGCTCCCATAGAAGTAAGCCCGTTGCATCCTGGCCCGACTGCCGGGGGAATCGATCTGGACTGCCTTGTCCAGGTCAGCCAGGGCCTTGCCAAATTCCTTCTTCTGACGAAGCGCCCAGGCGCGGCTCAGGTAGGGGCCGACGTGCTTCGGGTCCTTGGCAATGGCGCGTCCATATTGCTCGATCGCCTGGTCCCATTGCTTCCACTCCGTGTGAGCGTCGCCAAGGGCGATGTATCCAGCGCTTTGTTCGGGCTCGAGCACGGTCGACCTGGTCAAATCGTCCAGCGCTGCCTTCATGTTTTTCTGGCGGACCTGGTAAAGGCCACGCTGGATGAAGGGCTCAGCGGCCTTGGGTTGGACCTCGGTCGCCTTGTTGAACTGGAGGATCGCCTGGTCGAACTCCTTTCTTTTTTCATGCAGGTGAGCCAGTTCAAAATAAGCCGCCAATTCGTCCGGTTGGTATTTGATCGTGCGCCGCAGATCGGCCATCGCCAATTCTTGGTTGTCCAGCCGAAGGTGAGTCATCGCCCGGGAATGATAGGCTCTTGCGTCCTTGGGGTGGAGCGTGATGGCCTGATTCAAATCGCCAAGTGCTTTTCGGAATTCGTTTTTCTCCCAATAAACCATGGAGCGCAATTTATAGGTGTTTGCATCGCCATCATTGATGAGGATCGATTGATTGTAGTCCTTTATGGCCAAATCGAAGTTGCCGATGATGGCGTGCGTGGTTCCTCTGCGCGTGTAACTTTCCGCATCGTCTTCGTCGAGCTTGATGGCTTCGGTGAAGTCTTTGAGGGCGAGGTCATACTTTTCCGCCAAGGAGTAAATTTCGGCGCGCTCGCGGTAAGCGGCCGCATACTCGTTCTCGAGGTTGATCGCCTTGGTGCAATCTTCGATTCCCTTGTCGAACTGCTTCAAGATTCCATGAATGTGCGCCTTCCATAGCAAGGCGTCGAGCCGCTCCTCGTCCGCCGCAAATGCCTTTTCGGCATCGGCCAGGGCGAGGTTCCATTTTCCCAGGATTCCCCTGATCTTGCTGCGCTGAAGAAGCGCTTTGAAATCGTCGGCTTCGATGACAAGTAGAGCGGTCAAATCGGCATCGGCTTTTTGGAAGTCTTTCTTCTGGTAGTAAATATTGGCGCGCAACCTCAAGTGATCCACTTCCTTGGGCTCCTTGTCGATCAATCGAGTTGCATCCTTGATCGCGGCATTCCAGTCTTCTTTGAAGCCATGGCATTTGGCGCGATTGCTCAGCGCTTCCACCTGATCGGGCTGGGTCTCCAGGATTTTGGAATAATCCTTGATGGCCTGATCGAAACGGCCCGCGATGACGTACAGTGCCGCCCGCCGCGATCGCGCCTCGTCATAATCGGGTTTGAGGGCCAGGGCGCGATTGAAATCGGACAGGGCCTTCCTCATGTCCGGTTTTTCCCGCCACA
>Ga0208492_1000993_pt1 | contig 20253 bp, 18 predicted proteins | sample Subbioar_CSW14AB_FD_184820 | JGI IMG/M metagenome (GOLD analysis project Ga0208492, IMG submission 184820) | Serpentinite rock and fluid subsurface biosphere microbial communities from McLaughlin Reserve, California, USA - CR12Mar_CSW14AB (SPAdes) | ecosystem: Environmental > Terrestrial > Deep... | reverse complement strand
CGGCTGCGGGCGAGGCATCCGGATCTCTCGGTCGAGATCGTCACGGTCACGCGCCTGGCCGCGCAGCACCGCTCCGGCGTCGACATCGAGGTGGTCGTCGGCACCCCGCAGGTCAGCCGCGCCCGCGCGGTGAAGCTCGGCGAGTACGCGCTCGGGCTGTACGCGTCGCGCGACTACGTGGCGCGCCACGGCGCGCCCGCGTCGGTCGAGGAGGCGCTCGGGCACCGCCTGGTCTACTTCGTCGACTCGATGCTGCAGGTCGACGCGCTCGACGCGCCCCGCCGGCTGCTGCCCGGGATCCGCGACGCGCTGACCTCGACCAACGTGTTCGTGCACCTCGAGGCCACCCGCGCGGGTGCGGGGATCGGCTTCCTGCCCTGCTTCATGGCGTCGCGGCACCCGGATCTCGTGCGGCTGCTGCCGGATGAGGTGCACGACCGCCTCCCCTACTTCGCCGTGGTGCATCTCGAGAGCTGGCGGCGGCCCGCCGTCGCGGCCGTGATGGAGGCCATCGTGGCGGAGTCCGCCGCCCAGCGCGAGGTCCTCCTGGGCGAGCGCGCCCCCTGAGCCGCGGGCGCCCCTCCCCCGGCCCCTCACAACACGTGTTGTCAGCGACGACACGCCCTCTCGACGCAGAGAGCACGTGTCCTCGCTCAGGACACGTGCTCTCACGAAAGGGGCGGGATCACTCCCACTCGATCGTCCCCGGGGGCTTCGACGTGACGTCGAGCACGACGCGGTTGACCTCGCGCACCTCGTTCGTGATGCGGTTCGAGATCTTCGACAGGACGTCGTACGGCAGGCGCGTCCAGTCGGCGGTCATGGCGTCCTCGCTCGAGACGGGGCGCAGCACGATCGGGTGGCCGTACGTGCGGCCGTCGCCCTGCACGCCCACCGAGCGGACATCCGCGAGCAGCACCACGGGGCACTGCCAGATCTCGCCGTCCAGACCGGCCTTGGTGAGCTCCTCGCGGGCGATCGCGTCGGCCTCGCGCAGGATCTCGAGGCGCTCGCGCGTGACCTCGCCGATGATCCGGATGCCGAGGCCCGGGCCCGGGAAGGGCTGGCGACCGACGATCGCCTCGGGGATGCCGAGCTCGCGGCCGATCGCGCGGACCTCGTCCTTGAACAGCGTCCGGAGCGGCTCGACGAGCTCGAACTCGAGGTCCTCGGGCAGGCCGCCGACGTTGTGGTGGCTCTTGATGTTCGCGGTGCCGGTGCCGCCGCCCGACTCGACGACGTCGGGGTACAGCGTGCCCTGCACGAGGAACTTGATGGGCTCGCCCTCGGCGGCCGCCTCGCGGATGAGGTCCTTCTGCACCTTCTCGAACGCGCGGATGAACTCGCGGCCGATGATCTTGCGCTTCTCCTCGGGGTCGGTGACGCCCGCGAGGTGGCCGAGGAACGTGTCCTCGGCGTCGACCGTGATGAGGCGCACGCCCGTCGACTCGACGTAGTCCTTCTCGACCTGCTCGCGCTCGCCCTTGCGGAGGAGGCCGTGGTCCACGAACACGGCGGTGAGCTGGTCGCCGACCGCGCGGTGCACGAGCGCGGTGGAGACGGCCGAGTCCACGCCGCCCGACAGGGCCGAGATCACGCGCGCGGAGCCGATCTGCCGGCGGATGCGCTCGACCTGCTCGGCGATCACGTTGCCCGCGTTCCAGTCGGCGGGGAGGCCCGCCGCCTTGTGCAGGAAGTTCTCGATGACCTTCTGACCGTAGTCGCTGTGCTTGACCTCGGGGTGCCACTGCACGCCGTAGAAGCACTTCTCGGCGTTGCCGAACGCGGCGACCGGGGTCGCGGCGGTCGAGGCGAGCACCTCGAAGCCCTCCGGGGCCTGGGCGACCTGGTCGCCGTGGCTCATCCAGACGTTCTGCTGCTCCGGCTGGCCGCCCAGCAGCACGCCGCCGTCGCCGACGAGCGCGGCATCCGTGGCGCCGTACTCGCGCAGGCCGGTGTTGGCCACCTCGCCCCCCAGGGCCTGGGCCATCACCTGGAAGCCGTAGCAGATGCCGAGCGTCGGGACGCCGAGCTCGAACACCTTCGGGTCGAGCGTCGGGGCGCCGGGCTCGTACACCGACGAGGGACCGCCCGACAGGATGATCGCCACCGGGTCGTGCGCGGCGATCTCCTCGGCCGTGGCCGTGTGCGGGATCAGCTCGCTGAACACGCCGGCCTCGCGCACGCGGCGCGCGATGAGCTGCGCGTACTGGGCGCCGAAGTCGACGACCAGCACGGGGCGCTGGGCGGTGTCGTCGGAGACGTCGCCCCCGGACGGGGCGGTGCGGGCTTCGGTCACGAAGCGACCTCCTGTGGGGATGCGGCCTTGGCAGCGGCCTTCTCGGCGGCCGCGGCTTCGCGCTCGGCCAGATAGCGCTTCACGTCGCGAGCGACGCGGACTTCCATGAAGAAGGAGAGGAAGGGGATGACGCCGCCGCCGGCGAGCAGGATGAAGCGGCCGAACGGCCACCGCATCAGGCTCCACACGCGGAAGCAGGCGAACAGGTACACGACGTAGAACCAGCCGTGGACGATCAGGATGCCGAGCGACAAGTTGATCCCGTCGCCGGTCGAGATCATCTCGCAGGCGGTCGAGCCGGGCACGAACTGGGAGTACCACACGCAGTCCTGCGCGATCACGTCGGCGAACCAGAGGAAGCCGCCCGAGCCGCCGAGGAAGAGCTCCACGTGCAGGGGCGTGTACTTCAGGATCATCTCGGCCACGAGCAGCAGCAGGCCGACGCCGGTGATGACGGAGCAGATCTGGTAGAACCGCAGCGCGCCCCGGATCTGCGGGAAGGTGGCGAGCTTGGGCTGCGGCATGGACACCAGTCTATCGGCGGCGGCTGGGCGTCCGATCCGCCCCGGGCCTACTCCTCGTCGAGGTCGACGTCGCCCTCGACCTCGCGCTCCCAGGCGTCCTTGGCGAGGCGGTACCAGAGGTAGAACGCGAAGCCCGCGAAGATCGCCCACTCGGCGGCGTAGAAGACGTTGAGCCAGTTGACCGGGCTGCCGAGCTCGGGCGCCGGCGACGAGATCTCGTCGAGACCGGCGTCCACCAGGCCGCCGGTGGGGTCGGATGCCGTCAGGTAGGGCCGGTACACGTCGATCGGCGCGACGGGCGACCCGTCGGCCTCGTGCCAGCGGCTCAGCAGCGCGGCGGGCGACATCCGGGTCTGCTCGAGGGGGTCGGCGCCCGCGGGCGGCAGTGCAGGCCCCTCGTCGGAGATGATCCGCCCGGTCAGCGTGACGGCGCCAACCCCGGAGCGCGCGGCCGCATCCAGGGCCGCGACGGCGGCATCCGCCCGCTCGCGCGTCTCGGCCCATCCGATGGCCACCGCGAGCGAGGTGGGCTCGGCCGCCCCCTCGACGCGCAGCTGCCCCGTGACCCAGAACCCCTCGACGTCGTCGTTGAAGCGCGACGACACGACGATGAAGTCGCGCGGCACCCAGCGGCCCTCGACCTCGACGCGCTGGCCGACCAGCGGCTCCTCGAGGTACTGCCCGGGCTCGACCACCTCGGCGATCGGGCGCACCTCCTCGGTCGCGCCGGCCGGCATCGGGTCGGTGTCGATCGCGCTGGACAGCTGCCACTGCCCGAGCCACGCGAACACGCCCGCGACGGCCAGGCAGAGCGCGAGCATCGCGATCCACCGCGGCCGGAGCATGACCTCCCGCAGCGTGGGCGGGAAGACCAGTGCGTCGGCCTCGCCCGCGGCGTCAGGTTCGGTCACGTCGGGGGCGGCGGGTCAGGCGCGCTCGTACGGAGCCACGACGACCTCGACGCGCTGGAACTCCTTGAGGTCGGAGTAGCCGGTCGTGGCCATCGACTTGCGCAGCGCGCCGATCAGGTTCGCGGTGCCGTCGGCCTGCGCGGCCGGGCCGTACAGGACCTCCTCGAGGGTGCCGACCTGCGGCACCTTCACGCGGCGGCCGCGCGGCAGCTTCGGGTGGTGCGCCTCCGGGCCCCAGTGGAAGCCCTTGCCGGGGGCGTCGGTCGCGCGCGCGAGCGCGACGCCGAGCATGACCGCGTCGGCGCCCATCGCGAGCGCCTTGACGACGTCGCCCGACGTGCCCACGCCGCCGTCGGCGATCACGTGCACGTAGCGGCCGCCGGACTCGTCGAGGTAGTCGCGGCGCGCGCCGGCGACGTCGGCCACCGCGCTCGCCATCGGCGCGTGGATGCCGAGCGTCGTGCGCGTGGTCGAGGCGGCCCCGCCGCCGAAGCCGACGAGCACGCCCGCGGCGCCGGTGCGCATGAGGTGCAGCGCGGCCGTGTAGGTGGACGCGCCGCCCACGATCACCGGCACATCCAGGTCGTAGATGAACTTCTTGAGGTTCAGGGGCTCGGCCTCGCTCGAGACGTGCTCGGCCGACACCGTGGTGCCGCGGATCACGAACAGGTCGACGCCGGCCGCGACGACCGTCTCGTACAGCTCCTGCGTACGCTGCGGGCTGAGCGCTCCCGCGACCGTGACGCCGGCGGCGCGGATCTCGTTGATCCGCTCGGTCACCAGCTCGGGCTTGATCGGCGCGGCGTACAGCTGCTGCATCCGGCTCGTGGCGACCTCGTCGGGCAGCGACGCGATCTCGGCGAGCAGGGGCTCCGGGTCCTCGTAGCGGGTCCAGAGGCCCTCGAGGTCGAGCACGCCCAGGCCGCCGAGCTGGCCCAGCATGATCGCGGTGCGCGGGCTGACCACCGAGTCCATTGGCGCGCCCAGCACGGGGATGCCGAAGTGGAAGGCGTCGATCGACCAGTCGGTCGACACGTCCTCGGGGTTGCGCGTGCGGCGCGACGGCACCACCGCGATGTCGTCGAACGCGTACGCCCGTCGTGCCCGCTTGCCGCGGCCCAGCTCGATCTCCGTGGTCACGATCCCAGCCTACCGTCGCCCGGGAACGGGGCCCGCGGCCTCGACTCGCTCCGCTCAACGACCGGGCTCGGACCTCCGGGGAGGGGGCGTGAGAAGAGAATCACGCCGCGTAGCGGCCGGCGGCGCGGGCGCGCGCCTTCTCCGCCTCGACCTCGCGGTTCTTCGGCGGCGCGGTGGTCACGAGCGCGTCGAGCAGGTGCTGCGTGATGTGCGCGATCTCGTGCACAGCGTGGTCGAACGTGTCCTTGTTCGCCTTCGACGGCTTGGTCGTGCCCGCGATCTTGCGCACGTACTGCAGCGCCGCGGCGTGCACCTCCTCCGAGGTCGCCTTCGGCTCGAAGTTGTGAAGGGTGTGGATGCTCCGGCACATGCCGGTCAGGCTAGTCCCGCCCCGCAGACGCCGGAACCCCTCCCCTGTGACCCCCGCATCGACCGTCGTGCGAGCGAAGCGAGCGTGCCGCGGATGCGGCCCGCTCGCGAAGCGCGCCCTCACGCCCGAACGGAGCGAAGCGACGTTCGTCGCTCGCGAGGGCGCCCGCTTGCGGGCCCCGAGCGTGCGACGGGCGTGAGAGAGAAAGTACTACCGCTTGTAGTTCGGCGCCTCGACCACGATCTGGACGTCGTGGGGGTGCGACTCCTTGAGGCCCGCCGAGGTGATGCGCACGAACTTGCCGCGCGCCTTGAGCTCCTCGATCGAGCGCGCGCCGACGTAGAACATCGACTGACGCAGGCCGCCGACCAGCTGGTAGACCACGGCCGAGAGCGGGCCGCGGTATGCGACCTGACCCTCGATGCCCTCGGGGATCAGCTTGTCGTCGCTCGGCACGTCGGCCTGGAAGTAGCGGTCCTTCGAGTACGAGGTCTGCTTGCCGCGCGTCTGCATCGCGCCGAGCGAGCCCATGCCGCGGTACATCTTGAACTGCTTGCCGCCCTGGAACACGATGTCGCCGGGCGACTCCTCGGTGCCGGCGAGCAGCGATCCGAGCATGACGGTGTCGGCGCCGGCGACGAGCGCCTTCGCGATGTCGCCCGAGTACTGCAGGCCGCCGTCGGCGATGACCGGAACGCCGGCCGGGCGCGCGGCGAGCGACGCCTCGTAGATCGCGGTGATCTGCGGCACGCCGACGCCCGCGACCACGCGGGTGGTGCAGATGGAGCCCGGGCCCACGCCGACCTTGACGGCGTCGACGCCCGCGTCGATGAGCGCCTGGGCGCCCTCGCGGGTGGCGACGTTGCCGCCGACGATGTCGATGTGCGCGAACGACGGGTCGGCCTTGAGGCGCTTGACGATGTCGATCACGCCCTGCGACTGGCCGTTGGCCGTGTCGACCACGATCACGTCCACGCCCTTGTCGCGCAGCGCCTCGGCGCGCTCCCACGCGTCGCCGAAGAAGCCGATCGCGGCGCCGACGCGCAGGCGGCCCTGCGGGTCCTTCGTGGCGTTGGGGTACTTCTCGCTCTTGTCGAAGTCCTTGATGGTGATGAGGCCGGCGAGCTTGCCCTCGTCGTCGATGAGCGGCAGCTTCTCGACGCGGTGCTTGGCGAACAGCGCGACGACCTCGCCCGACGTGATGCCGACGTGGCCGGTCACGAGGCCCTCGGCCGTCATGACGTCCTTCGCGAGCGTCGTGGTGCGCTCGAACTCCGACACGAAGCGCATGTCGCGGTTGGTGACGATGCCCACCAGGCGGCCGTCCGCGTCCACGACGGGCAGGCCCGAGATGCGGTACTTGCGGCAGAGGGCATCGACCTCGGCGATCGTCGCGTCGGGGTGCGTCGTGATCGGGTCGGTGATCATGCCCGACTCGCTGCGCTTGACGCGGTCGACCGCGGCGGCCTGGTCGTGGATAGACAGATTGCGGTGCAGGATGCCGATGCCGCCCTGGCGGGCCATGGCGATCGCCATGCGGGCCTCGGTCACGGTGTCCATCGCGCTCGAGAGGAGCGGAGCGGCGACGCGGATGTTGCGCGTCAGGCGGGATGACGTGTCGGCCTCGCTCGGGATCACGTCCGTGTGCCCCGGAAGGAGCAGGACGTCGTCATAGGTGAGTCCGACGAAGCCGAACGGATCGTGGTCAGTCATTGGGCCGCTTCTCCTGCCGATGCGAGTTGGGGTGCGCTCGTATCGCGGGAGGAGCCCGGGTATGACATCCTCCCCCGTATACGGATTCTAAGGCTCCGGACCCTGGAACTATTCCGCGGAGCAGAACGCTCGGAAGATATCGGCCAGCCGGAAGCAGATCGCCCCCGAAGGTCACGGATCGCTATCAGGAAATGTTCAGGACACATTAGGGTCTTACGTTTGAACGACCCGTTCATACCACCCCGGGCGGCCCACCCCACCGCCGTCCGTGGACCGGAGGATCCATGAACCCCAGAACCGCCTCCCCGAGGCGTACCCGATCTGGCGCGATCGTCGCTCTCGCGACCTTCCTCGCCGCCCTCTTCGCGGCCCTGCTGCTGCCCACCGCCGCCCATGCGGCCGAGGGGGACCCGTACACGATCAGCGGAAACGTCCAGCTCGACGGCGAGCCCCTGGAGGGCGTGGCGCTGAGCATCGACGGACCCGGCGGCGTCCAGGACGTCGAGACCAACGACGAGGGCCGCTGGTCGGTCAAGGTGCCCGAGAAGGGCGTCGAGTACACGGTCACGCTCGACGAGCAGACCCTGCCCGAGGGCATCGCGGTGGTCGAGGACACGGACGGCGACGGCGCCCCGAACGTCACGACCGCCGAGATGGGCCAGGGCGGCCGCCTCACCGTGAACTTCTTCATCGGCGAGGGCGAGCGCAACGTCACGAGCTTCTTCGACCAGCTGCTGCAGCGTCTGCTGCTGGGCCTCAACTTCGGCCTCATGCTCGGCCTCGCCGCGGTCGGCCTCTCGCTCGTGTTCGGCACGACCGGTATCTCCAACTTCGCGCACGCGGAGATGGTGACGTTCGGCGCGGTGGCGGCCCTGTTCCTGGTGGGACCGGCGTCGCTCGCCCTCCCGGTCTGGCTGGGCATCCCCGTCGCGATCGTCCTGAGCGCCCTGCTCGGCCTCGTGCTCGACATCGGCATCTGGCGGCCGCTGCGCCGCAAGGGCGTCGGCGTCGTGCAGCTGATGATCCTGTCGATCGGTCTGTCGCTCGCGCTGCGGTACGTGTTCCAGTTCTTCATCGGCGGCGACACGCAGCAGCTCCCGGCGATGGTGCCGTCCGTGTCGATCCCCCTCGGCGGGGCCGTGAGCACCACGCTCAACGACCTGGTCTCGATGGGCATCTCGATCGTCGTGATCGTCGCGTTCGCGCTGTGGCTCACCCGCAGCCGCCTCGGCAAGGCGACCCGCGCGATCTCGGACAACCCGTCGCTCGCCGCCGCCAGCGGCATCGACGTCGACCGTGTGGTGCGCGTCGTCTGGATCATCTCGGGCGCCCTCGCGGGCCTCGCGGGCATCCTGTACGCGTACTACCGACCCGGCATCCGCTGGGACATGGGCGCGCAGATCCTGCTGCTCGTATTCGCGGCGGTCACGCTCGGCGGCCTCGGCACGGCGTTCGGCGCGCTCGTCGGCTCGATCATCATCGGCGTCCTCGTCGAGGCGTCGAGCCTCTGGATCCCGGCCGACCTGCGCTACGCGGGCGCGCTGGTGGTCCTCATCATCATCCTTCTGGTCCGGCCGCAGGGCATCCTGGGCCGCCGCGAGCGAATCGGATAGGTGCCGCTCATGAACTGGTCCCAGATCTTCGACAACACGCTGTCCTCGATCCTCAGCCCGGCCACCATGGGCTACGCCCTCGCCGCGCTCGGCCTCGCCATGCACTTCGGCTACGGCGGCCTGCTGAACATGGGCGTCGCGGGCTTCATGGCGCTCGGCGCCTACGGGTACGCGATCTCGATCCTCACGTTCGGCTTCCCGTGGTGGCTCGCGGCGCTCGTCGGCCTCGCGGCCGCCGCGGTGTTCGCGCTGATCCTCGGCATCCCGACCCTGCGCCTGCGCGGCGACTACCTCGCCATCGCGACCATCGCGGCGGCCGAGGTGCTGCGCCTGCTGTTCCTGACGACGACGTTCGACGCCGTCACCGGATCCGCCGACGGCCTCGCCGGCTACCACGGCAGCTTCCGCGAGTCGAACCCGATCCCGGACGGCACGTACGGCTTCGGCCCGTGGGCGTACAACGAGACGCAGTGGTGGGTGCGCATCATGGGCATCCTGACGCTCGCGTTCGCCGCGCTCGTGGTGTGGATGCTCACGCGCAGCCCGTGGGGCCGCGTGATGAAGGGCATCCGCGAGGACGAGGACGCCATCCGCTCGCTCGGCAAGAACGTCTTCTCGTACAAGATGCAGTCGCTCGTGCTGGGCGGCGTGATCATGGCCGCGGGCGGCGTCGTGTACGCGCTGCCGTCGGCCGTGAGCCCCGGCGTCTACGTCACGTCGCTGACGTTCTTCGTGTGGACGGCGCTGCTGCTCGGCGGCGCGGCCACCGTGTTCGGCCCGCTGCTCGGATCGCTCATCTTCTGGGTGATCCAGACGTTCCTGTCGAACTTCCTGCCGGCGCTGACCAAGGCCGACATCATCCCCTTCATGACCGACGTCCAGGCGGGTACGCTGCGCTTCATCCTCGTCGGGGTGGCGCTGATGCTGCTGGTCGTCTTCATGCCGCAGGGCATCCTCGGCGACAAGAAGGAGCTGACCTTTGTCCGTTGAGAACACTCCCCGGCAGCCGGTGACCGCATCCGTGCCGCGGCCCAAGACCACGGGCCTGCACGTGGGCGAGGCGGCCCCCGGCGTCAAGAAGGTCGACCCGATCATCGTCGCGGACGGCGTCAAGCGCACGTTCGGCGGCCTCACGGCCGTGGACGTCGAGCACCTCGAGATCCCGCGCGGCGCGATCACGGCGCTGATCGGCCCCAACGGCGCGGGAAAGACCACGCTGTTCAACCTGCTGACGGGCTTCGACAAGCCCAATGCGGGCACCTGGTCGTACGACGGTCACGACCTCGCGCACGTCCCGGCCCACAAGGTGGCGCGGATGGGCCTGGTCCGCACGTTCCAGCTCACCAAGGCGCTGGGCCGACTGAGCGTCATGGACAACATGAAGCTCGGCCAGCAGAACCACGTGGGCGAGCGCTTCTGGCACAGTCTGATCCCGGCGCTGTGGCGCAAGCAGGACGCCGACACCGAGGCGCGCGCCGAGGAGCTGCTGGTCAAGTTCAAGCTGGACGCCAAGCGCGACGACCTCGCGGCGGGGCTGTCGGGCGGCCAGAAGAAGCTGCTCGAGATGGCCCGCTCGCTCATGACCCAGCCGACGCTCGTCATGCTCGACGAGCCGATGGCCGGCGTGAACCCGGCCCTGACCGAGTCGCTGCTCGACCACATCCTCAACCTGAAGGACGAGGGCATGACCGTGCTGTTCGTCGAGCACGACATGCACATGGTCCGCCACATCGCCGACTGGGTCGTCGTGATGGCCGAGGGCCGCGTGGTCGCCGAGGGCGCCCCGGACGAGGTCATGAAGAACCCCGCCGTCATCGACGCGTACCTCGGTGCGCACCAGGAGCTCGACCTCGGCGTCGTGACCGGCCGCATCCCGGTCGTCGAGGCCGACCCGACCACCGACGCCGAGGCCTCCGCGGCCGTGGGCGCCGAGGTCATCGAGGCCGAGGCGGCCGCCGAGGCCGAGGCGGCCGCCGAGGCCGAGAAGGAGGACGACAAGTGAGCACGGACGAGACCCCGGTCGTCCTGGTCGACGATGTCCACGCGGGCTACCTGCCCGGCGTGAACATCCTGAACGGCGCGACCCTGACCGCCTACCAGGGCGAGCTCATCGGCGTCATCGGCCCCAACGGCGCCGGCAAGTCGACGCTGCTGAAGGCGATCTTCGGCCAGGTGAAGATCCGCGGCGGCAGCATCTCGCTCGCCGGCGAGGACATCACGGGCCTCAAGGCCGACAAGCTGGTCGCGAAGGGCGTCGGCTTCGTCCCGCAGACCAACAACGTGTTCCCCTCGCTCACCATCGAGGAGAACCTGCAGATGGGCGCGTACCAGAAGCCGAAGCTGTTCACCGAGCGCGTGGACTTCGTGATGAGCCTGTTCCCCGACCTCGCGAAGGGGGGCGGCCTCAAGAAGCGCGCGTCGGGCCTCTCGGGCGGCGAGCGCCAGATGGTCGCCATGGGCCGCGCGCTCATGATGGACCCGAAGGTGCTGCTGCTCGACGAGCCCTCCGCGGGCCTCTCGCCCGTGCGTCAGGACGAGGCGTTCCTGCGCGTCTCGGAGATCAACAAGGCCGGCGTGACCTGCATCATGGTCGAGCAGAACGCCCGCCGCTGCCTGCAGATCTGCGACCGCGGCTACGTGCTCGACCAGGGCCGCGACGCCTACACGGGCACGGGCCGCGAGCTGCTCAACGACCCGAAGGTCACGCAGCTCTACCTCGGCACACTCGGCGCCTGACGCCGCGCATCGCGAAGGGAGGCCGGGGCTCGCCCCCGGCCTCCCTTCGTCTCGTCAGTCGACGTGCCCTGCGACGAACGCCTCGCGCACGATGTGACGGTGGAGCCGCCCGAGCACGGCCGCCTGCTCCTCGGCCCGCTCCGCCAGCGCCGTGAAGGTCTCCGCCGGCAGGCCGAGCTCGGGTGCGAGCGCGGCCAGCGTCTCCCACGCGCCCTTTTTGCCCGTGACGGCGCCGCGCATCAGCTCGGTCTCGAGCACGGGCGTCATGGGCGATCCGAGCGGGCGCCCGTTCGTCTTGAGCCGGCCGGCCTTCTCGCCGAGCCAGGCGAGGGCCTGCCGATGCGGTCGCCGCGGCACCTCGAGCGTGTCGACGAGGTCCTTCAGGAAGACGCGCTCGCGGCCGACCTCCTCGGCCAGCCGCGCCAGGTCGGGGCCCATGTCGGTGTCCGCGTACGCCTTGGCCATCCGCTGGAACCGGCTGACGCCGGCGGTCGCGCCCGTGAGGTGGTCGGAGAGATACAGACCCAGGAGGTCCCGCTGCACCGTCGCAGGGAGCCGGTGCCCGGGCGAGTCCGCGGGCGGCTGAGCCGGCCCGTCGGGGAGGACGTCGCCGGGCGGCAGCTGGTCCTGCGGCCAGTCGCGACGCGGCCGCATCGGCGCGCTCGCGGTGCCCGCGCCGTCGGCCATCCCGGTGAGCAGCTCGCGCAGGGCCGAGGTCGCGTCGTGCCGGGGCTGCCAGCCCAGCTCGCGGCCCGCGCGCGAGCTGTCCATGATCGGCACGGTCATCGCCATGTCGAGCCACCCCGGGTCGGCCGCGACGGCGTGCAGCCGCCACGCCGCGTGGAGCAGCGGGCGCAGCACGCGCGCCGGCACCGCGAGCTGACGCCCGTGCGCGAGCACCTCCGCGATGTCCCGGCCGCGCAGCACGGGATCGGCCGCGATGTTGAAGGCGCCCGTGGCGCCGGCCACGATGACGCGGCGGTACGCGTCGGCCAGGTCGGCGCCGTGCACGACCTGCATCCGCACGCCCGCCGGAAGCGGCACGACGGGCAGGTGCCCGGGGCGCAGCAGCGCCGGCGGCACGAGGGCCCCGACGAACAGCCGCGTGATCTCGGCGCCCGCGTCGCGGTCGAAGACGAGTGCGGGCCGGAGGCGCGCGACGGCGAGCCCGCGCGCCTCGGCGTCGTCGAGCAGGCGCTCCTGCGCGGCCTTGTCGACCGCGTAGTGCGAGGTCGGGATGCCGTCGGTCGGCCACGACTCGTCGCGCGCGTCGTCGTCGTCCACGCCCGTGTACGCGCCCACGGACGAGGCGCAGACCAGGTGCCGCACGCCGGCGCGCAGGCACGCCTCGATCACGCGACGCGTGCCGTCCACGTTCGCGCGGCGGATGAGCTCCCGCTTCCGGTTCGGCTGGATGAGCCATGCCAGGTGCACGACGCAGTCCACGCCCCGGAACACCGCGGCGAGCCGGTCGATCACCCGCTCGTCAGCGGCCCGGTCGACGGCCGGCGCCGCGATGTCGATCCGCTCCCAGTGGGCCGCGTCGTAGGGCGGTGCGGGATCCGGCGTCCGCCGCGCGACGCCCACGATCGCGTCGACCGCGGGCTCGTCCCTCAGGGCGTGCAGCAGCGCGGTCCCGGTGTTGCCGCTCGCCCCGACGATGGCGACCTTCATGAGATGCTCCCGTCCTCGCGCTCCCTTGGACGACCGACGCTAGCCGCCCGGGGCCGGGAGCCGCAGGGGCTTGCGCCCGGCCCCCAGCACGCTCCCTGCTGGTCGAGCGAGCGCGCCGGCGCGAGTCCAAACCCCTGAAGCCGCCGGTGGCCACGGGCCCGCGCAGACGGGAATCGCCCCGCCTCCTCGAGGAGACGGGGCGATTCCGCGTGGTGCGAGAGGATCAGCCCTCGTACGGGGTGTAGGTGTTGTCGGGGCCGTACTCGTAGATGTTGATCATGCCCTCGGTCGGGTCGCCGACCTCGTCGAACGTGACGGGGCTCGAGGCTCCGTCGTAGTCCGCGACGCCGCCGGCCAGGATGATGTCCGCGCACTCCGCGAAGGTGGTGCACTTCTCGCCGTCACCCGAGCCGCCCGAGACCTCGATCAGCTTCTCGGCGATCGCCGCCGAGTCGGTCGAGCCCGCGGCGAGCGCGGCCAGCGCGATCAGGTTGGTCGCGTCGAACGACTCCGGCGCGTAGGTGTAGTCGCTCAGCGGCTCGGCGCCCGACTCCTCCACGAACGCGTCGAGGCCGTCGATGAACTCCTGCACCTGGTCCGGCGTCGGGCCGGGGTAGGTGCCCTTGGCGCCCTCGAGCAGACCCTCCGGGAAGTCCGGGTAGGCGGCCATGTTGCCGTCGACCAGGAACAGGTCCTCGGCCGAGAAGCCCTTCTCGAGCAGGCTCGGCAGGATGGTCTTCGCCTCGTCGAACGAGATCACCGTGATCGCGTCGGGGTCGGCGGCGAGCACCTCGGAGATCTGCGAGTCGAACGACGTGTCGCCCGGGTTGAACGTCGGAGCCGCGACGACCTCGCCGCCGGCGCCCTCGAACGCCTCGGTGATGTACTTGGCCAGGCCTGTGCCGTAGGCGTCGTTCAGCACGATCATGCCGAGCGTCTGGTAGCCCAGCTCGGCGACGAAGTTGCCGTGCACCTCGCCCTGCAGCACGTCCGACGGCGCCGTGCGGAAGTACAGGCCGTTGTCGTCGTACGTCGTGAACGCGTCCGACGTGTTGGCCGGCGAGAACTGGATGACGCCCGCGCCGGTCACCTGGTCGATGAACTGGAGCGAGACGCCCGACGACGCGGCGCCGATGATCGCGGCCGGGTCCTCGCTGAGCAGGCGCGGGATCTCGGTCTCGTAGGCCTTGTTGTCGAGGTCGCCCGAGTCGCCGTGCACGACCTCGAGCTCGAGACCCGTGGTCTCGGTGTACTCGTTGATCAGCGACTGCGCGTAGTCGACACCCGCGATCTCGGGCGGGCCGAGGAACGCGAGCGAACCGGTCACGGGCAGGGCCGTGCCGATCTTCAGCGCGAGGTCGCCCGCCGGAGCGGCCGGGGCCGACTCGCTGGGCTCGCCGCTGGCGGTTCCACCGCCGCCGGCACAGCCCGCAAGGGTGAGAGCTGCGGCGCCCGTGAGGGCCAGTGCGCCGATCAGCTTCCGGGATCGAACCATGAGGTTCCGTCCTTTCATCAGGACCCGCGGTTTTCGGGGACTGGTGGTGCATCAGCACACCGCGGGTAATGGACGGAAATCTACCTGCGATTTGTTTCATCCAGGTTTTCGTGTGTTGCGCAGACCGGACCCTGGGATCAAATCGTTACCGGCCGCGTCGGCAGGCGGTGCAGTATGTCGCGTGCGACCCTTCTCGGGCGTCGTTCTACGCTCCGCCGTCGATCGCGACGGCCGGCAGGGGCCGCGCCCGGCGCGCATGGCGGACCTGGTCGAGCATCAGCAGGATGCAGGCGAGCCACACGATCCCGAACCCGATCCAGCGGGCCGGCGGCATCGGCTCGTGCAGCACCGCGGCGCCGATGATGAACTGCAGGATGGGTCCCGCGAACTGCAGCATGCCCATCGTGGCGAGCGGGATGCGGCTCGAGCCGGCGGCGAACAGCAGCAGGGGCACGGCGGTCACGACGCCGGCGCAGAGGAGGAGCACGGTGTGGCCGGCGCCCGCGGTGCCCATCGTGATGCCGGTGGTGACCGCGACGACCGCGAGCTGCACGACCGCGACGGGCACGAGCCACAGCGTCTCGAGCGCGAGGCCGCTGATCGCGTCGACCGAGCCGCCGACCTGCTTCTTCACGAGGCCGTACACGCCGAACGTGGCGGTCAGCCCCAGGGCGTACCAGGGCACGGCGCCGTAGCCGATCACGATGACGATCACGGCGACCGCCGCGACGCCGATCGCGATCCACTGCAGGGGCCGCAGCCTCTCGCGCAGCACCAGCACCGCGAGCAGCACGGTGGTGATGGGGTTGATGAAGTAGCCGAGGCTCGCCTCGATCACGGCGTCGCTCTGGGTCGCGATCACGAAGATCTGCCAGTTGCCGTAGATCAGCACGCCCGCGAGCGCCATCAGCAGCGCGAGGCGCGGGTTGCGCAGCACGGCGAAGAAGCGCCCCCAGCCGCGCATCACAGTGAGCAGCAGCGCGCAGAACACGAGCGACAGCAGCACCCGCCAGGCGACGACCTCCCACGGACCGGTGGGCGCGAGCACCACGAAGTAGAGCGGCAGCACGCCCCACAGCACGTACGCGCCGAGGCCGTAGAGGGTACCCGCGGCCTCCGTCCCGATCCGGCCGGGCCGTTCGATCGAGGGGGCGGGTGCGGTCACCGATTCAGCCTACGCTCGCCAGGCGCGGCGGGGTCCGGCCGCGCCCTGCCATCCGCGGTCCGTTTCCTGCCAGGTGCGTCCGCTCGACGACCGGTCGTTGAGCGGAGCGAGCGCCAGCGAGCGAAGTCGAAACGTCACGAAGCCGCCCACTTGGGCATGCGAAAGGGCCCGGATGCCGAGCATCCGGGCCCTTTCGGGGCGTGTCGCTGGGATCAGCGGACGACGACCGCGAGGACGTCGCGCGCCGAGAGCACGAGGAACTCGTCAGCGCCGAACTTCACCTCGGTGCCGCCGTACTTGCTGTACAGCACGCGATCGCCGACGGCGACATCGAGCGGAACGCGGTTGCCGTTGTCGTCGATGCGGCCGGGGCCCACCGCGACGACCTCGCCCTCCTGGGGCTTCTCCTTCGCGGTGTCGGGGATGACCAGACCGCTCGCGGTGGTCTGCTCGGCCTCGACCTGCTTGATGACGATGCGGTCCTCGAGCGGCTTGATGGAAACCGACACGGTGTACCTCTTCTTTCGTGTGCTTCGTACGGGAAGACTCTTCGCACTCTCCCGGGGAGAGTGCTAACAGCAAGTGTAGGAGGGATGCTGGCACTCCCGCAACGCGAGTGCCAACGGCTTCCGCCCGTCGCCGACACAATGCAGGACCTGTGCCGGCTGCATGGCGTGTCGCCGTCCGAGATCACCCGCACACGCCCGAGATCCCGCTCCGGTCCTGCGTTGTGTCGGAGGAGCCGCCCGTAGGCTGGGCGGATGGATTCGGCCGAGCTCGACGCCCTCCTCACCCGCGAGGGCCTGGCCCTGCTCGACGCGCTCGGCGACGTCGACAGCGCCGACGACGTGGCGCGCACCGTGTCCCGGCTGCGGGCGGCGGGCCACTCCCCCGAGCTCGTGTCCGCCGTGGTCGGCCAGGCGCGGCTGCGGCAGCGCGCGACTGCGAAGTTCGGCGAGTTCGCCGACCGGATGCTGTTCACGCGGGCGGGCCTCGAGCAGGCCACCCGGATGAGCGTCTCGGTGCACCACGCGCGCCGCATGCGGCAGGCGGGCATCGAGCGGGTCGCGGATCTCGGCTGCGGCATCGGCGGCGACTCGCTCGCGTTCGCGGCGCTCGGGATGGGCGTGCTCGCTGTCGACGCCGACCCCGTCACGGCGGCGCTGGCCGCGTACAACCTCGCGCCGTTCCGCGCGGAGGGCGCGGGCGTCGAGGTGCGCGCGTCGCGGGCCGAGGAGGTGCCGCTCGACGAGGTCGGCGCGGTCTGGCTCGATCCCGCGCGCCGCACGGCCGGACACGGCGAGACCGCGCGCGTCGCGGCCGCGGACTACTCTCCGCCGCTGGACTGGGTGTTCGACCTCGCGGGGCGCGTGCCCGCCGGCGTCAAGCTCGGCCCCGGTCACGACCGCGACGCCCTTCCCGAGCACGGCGAGACGCAGTGGATCAGCGTGGACGGCTCCACGGTGGAGCTGGTCGTCTGGACCGGCTCCCTCGCGCGCGAGGGCGTGCGGCGATCCGCGCTCGTGCTGCGCGGCGACGACGCCCACGAGCTGACCGCCGGCGGCGACACCGCGGACGAGCCGGTGCGCGCGCTCGGGGCGTTCGTGCACGAGCCGGAGGGCGCGGTCATCCGGGCGCGCCTGATCGGCGAGGTCGCCCGGGCGCTCGAGGCCGGGCCGGTCGCGCCGGGCATCGCCTACCTCACCGGCGACGCGGCGGCGACGAGCCCCTTCGTCGCGTCGTTCCGTGTGCGCGAGACGCTGCCCGCCGACCCCAAGCCGCTGGCGAAGGCGTTGCGCGCCCGCGGGATCGGCACGCTCGAGATCAAGAAGCGCGGGGTCGACGTCGACCCCGCCACGCTGCGCAAGCGGCTCTCGCTCAAGGGCGACGAATCGGCGACGCTCATCCTGACGCGCATCGACGGCAGGCGCACCGCGATCCTCGCGGACCGCGTCCCCCGCGCCTGACCCTCGGTCGTCGAGCGGAGGCGCGCCGGCGCCGGAGTCGAAACGCCCGAAGCCGCCGCCAGCGCTCAGGCCCCGGCGGCCTCCTGCACCGCGCGCACGACCCACAGGATCCAGAACGCGCTGCACAGGATCGAGCCGAGCCCGAGGCCCAGGCCCCACCAGGCGAGCTCGCGCTTCGCGCGGCGCCCGGCGAGCGCGATCACCGCGAGCACGACGCCGATCACGCCGAGCGGCAGCGCCCACGGCACGAACCAGGACACCACGAGCGCGAAGGTCGACAGGGTCATCGACCAGGTGGCCGTCCGTCCGCGGGAGAGGCGCATGCTCCGGATGGCGCGCGGCGCCGCGGCGGGCGCCGGCGCGGAGGGCGCGACCGCGCCGCCCTCGGGCGCCGGGCCGACCGGCCGCACGTCGCCCTCCGGGGCGGGAGCCTCGGGAGCATGCACGACCGCGCGCTCGTTCACGTCGACTCCACCGCCACCGGGTCGGCCACCGCCACCTGGATCTGCGTGACGGGAAGCGTCGAGTCGGCGCCGAACTCGAGCGTCGAGGGCGCGCGGCCCTCGGCGATCAGCTCGGCGGCGAGCGCCGCGATCATCGCGCCGTTGTCGGTGCACAGGCTCAGCGGCGGGATGCGCACGGTCACACCGGCGGCCGCCGCCCGCTCGAGCGCGACGTCGCGGAGCCGGCGGTTGGCGATCACGCCGCCGCCGAGCAGCAGGCGCGGCACGCCGTGCTGCGCGCACGCGTCCAGCGCCTTGGTCACGAGCACGTCGACGACCGCCTCGCGGAAGCTCGCGGCGACATCCGCGACCGGCACGGGCTCGCCCGCCGCCTCGCGCTGCTCGATCCAGCGCGCGACCGCCGTCTTGAGGCCCGAGAACGAGAAGTCGTAGCGGTGCTTGGCCATGTCGCTCGCCCGCGACAGGCCGCGCGGGAACCGGATCGCGTTCGGGTCGCCCTCGGCGGCCGCGCGGTCGATCTCCGGGCCGCCCGGGTAGGGCAGGCCGAGGATGCGCGCGACCTTGTCGAACGCCTCGCCCGCCGCGTCGTCCACGGTCTCGCCGAGCAGCTCGACGTCGCTCGTCAGGTCGCGCACGAGCAGGAGCGACGTGTGGCCGCCCGAGACCAGCAGGGCGACGGTCGGGTACTCGAGCGGCGGCGCGTCTGCGTCCAGGATGTCGGCCGCGATGTGGCCCACGAGGTGGTTGACGGCGTACAGCGGCTTGCCGAGCGAGACGGCGAGCGCCTTCGCGGCGCCGATGCCGACCATGAGCGCACCGGCCAGCCCGGGCCCGCTCGTGACCGCGACGGCGTCGATGTCGGACAGCGCGACGCCGGCCTCGTCGATCGCGCGCTCGATCGCCGGCTGCAGCGCCTCGAGGTGGGCGCGAGCGGCGACCTCGGGCACGACGCCGCCGTAGCGGGCGTGCTCGTCCATGCTGCTGGCGATCGTGTTGCTGAGCAGGATGTTCCGCTCGCCCGCGCGGGACCGTCCGCGGACGATGCCGATGCCGGTCTCGTCGCAGCTGGTCTCGATGCCGAGGATCAGGGGGCCGGTCACGTGCACGCACCTGCCTCCGCCACGTCCGGCACCCGAGCCGCGGCCCAGGCTTCGAGGTCCAGGCGCATCACGACGGCGTCGACGTCGTCAGGCTGGTAGTAGCGGGGACGGCGGCCCAGCTCGGCGAAGCCCTCGGACGCGTACAGCGCCTGCGCCACGGGGTTGTCGGCGCGCACCTCCAGGAACACCTCGCGCACGCGACGGCGCTCGGCCTCCTCGAGCAGCGCGCGCAGCAGGGCGCGGCCACGGCCGCGGCCGCGGGCCGACTCGGCGAGCGCGATGGTCTGCACGTCGGCGTCGCGCGATCCGGGCAGCGCGCGCAGGCCCGCGTACCCGATCACGCGGCCGGCCAGCTCGTCCACGAGGTAGTGGCCGTGCGGGCCGGCGAGCTCCTCGCGCATCATGGCCTCCGACCAGGCGTCGGTCGGGAACGAGGCGCGCTCGAGAGCCATGATCGCGCCCAGGTCGTCGAGGGTGGCGGGACGGATGGTCATGCGCTCACCTTCTTCGGGGCGTGGCCGATCGTGACGTCCGGGGAGCGCAGGTACAGCGGCTCGGTCTCGGCGAGCTCGCCCGTCGGCTCCCAGCCCGCGGCAAGCGCGAGCGCGGCGGCGCGGCCGAGCGCGGCGGCCGAGATGGCGGGGGTGTCGACGATGTCGGCGGCGGCGGTCAGCGGGTCGGCGGCGAGGTCGGCGGCGCGGGGGCGCAGCTCGGGCCCCGCGACGCGGCGGGGAAGACCGCGGTCGTCGACGCCGTCGTAGACCGTGATCGCGTTCTCGCGGCGGCGGGCGTCCGTGACGATCGCGAACGGCCCGGCGGGGTTCGTGTCGAGGTGCCGCAGCGCCGCCGCGTCGTGGCTCGCGACGGGCACCACGGGGATGCCCCGGCCGAGCGCGAACGCGCGTGCGGCGGCGATCCCGATGCGCAGGCCGGTGAAAGCGCCGGGGCCCATGCCCGCCGCGACGTGCGTGACGTCGGCGGGCGCGATGCCGGCCTCGTCGAGCGCGCGGACCAGCAGCGTGCCGATCAGCTCGGCGTGACCGAGCGTGCCCTCGCTGCCCGCCTCGGCGCGCACGACCCCC
>Ga0208492_1000992_pt1 | contig 20297 bp, 16 predicted proteins | sample Subbioar_CSW14AB_FD_184820 | JGI IMG/M metagenome (GOLD analysis project Ga0208492, IMG submission 184820) | Serpentinite rock and fluid subsurface biosphere microbial communities from McLaughlin Reserve, California, USA - CR12Mar_CSW14AB (SPAdes) | ecosystem: Environmental > Terrestrial > Deep... | reverse complement strand
ATAGACCAATGCAGCACTAAAAGTTACTAAAAGGAATATGATATATTTTTTCATTGAAAACGAATTCTTAATTATAGAATAAATGATTGGCAAATAATTAATTACCTACTCTGTTTTGCTCTTCTTGAGAAGCCCCGCCATTTCTTCTGACAACATTGGATGCGTTTTTAGCAAACCGGAATGTGAAAGAAAGTGCTACATGTCTTGAATCTGCATATTGCTGAAAGCGGCTGTCTAAGTTTTGGAATTGTTGGTTGATTCTTACTTTCTGACCAAAGAAGATATCTCTGGCAGACAGACGGATCGTACCCTTATTGTTAAATACCTGCTTGCTAATTCCAAATCCTATTTGCCACATGGGTTCAATAAATGCTTGTGCTAATAGAAGGTTTTTATGATTATAAAACCCATTTAACTCAGCAGACCAGCCTTTTTTAAATTTGAACTGATTATTCATATTGAATGAAAAAGAAGTGTATTGCTCATCTAATGGCTCGTTATTAAACAATCCTTTGTATTTATTCTGATAAATATTAGCAAAGAGGCCAGTCGTAATAACACTATTAATAGATTTATTATAACCCAGACTTAGATTGATATTATCTCTTGAAGCAATATTTTCACGAGTCTGATAAGTTACTTTTTCAGCATCATTGGCACGAATAATATCAGTTATAATATCTGTTGTTCTTGAAAATCCAAGTTTAGCAGTAATCATACCGTTTTTATAGCTATACCCTAGCTCGGCATTATTAGTAAACTGTGGTCTCAAATTGGGATTGCCCTGATTGTAGGTAAATGGATTTAATAGTAACTGGAAGGGATTTAGGTCGCGGTAATTAGGACGATCTATTCTTCTTCCAAAATTAATAGTGAAAGTGCTAAGATCGCTTGCTTTATAACTAACAAAAGCTGTTGGGAATATTTGTAAGAGGTTTCTGTTAAACTGTTGTTGTGTAGTAACCTGATTGCCATTCATAATGGTATTTTCCAATCGCAATCCCAGTTGAGCACCCCATTTTTTCCATTGTTTACTTCCATTCACATAGGCTGCATATATATTTTCCTTATAAATAAATTCATTGCTTCTAGGGTCAACCTCCCAATTGTTGTTCTTTAAGACTTTAAAAGCAGAATTATTATCTGTCTCCACAAAACTTGCTTTAAGTCCGGCCTCCAGTTTGCCTTCTTTCTTAAAGGGATGTACATAATCAACTTTTGCAGAATACACATTAATTATGGACGGATTAATTCCTTTCAATATATAAGGAGTTTCTGCTGGATTATTCAACTGAGGATAATAGTAGCTGCTCATTTCTTGTTTGAAATCGGAACTGTTTCTGATATAGTCAAGATCCGCAGTTAGTTCTCTTCCGGTTGTATCTAACTTGGTTTTCCAGTAGAGATTACCAATAATATTACTTATGGTCATCGCATTTTGGGTATTTGAATTATAAACACCTTGTAATATACCGGTTGAGTTGCTTACTTCCATTCTGGTTGGGAGGGTAAAGAAGTTATCATTAAAGTTTCCAGAGAAAGACATACCCAGACTACTATTCTTTGATGCTAGATAATCAAGACTAAACTTGGTATTAAAAGGCTTTACATGCACACCCATTGTAGTAGACTGATTTAAAACAGATACGATATCCTTGGTGTTAGTATTGCGAATATTTCTTGAAAGATCAATTTTATTAAAAGACATATTATCAAAATAGTTGACACTACCAAACAGATTTAATTTTCCTTTTCTGTATCCTAAACTACCATTAAGAGATAATCGTCTGTTTACACCTTGTGAATATGTAGCTCCCACTGAGCCATTGGTACCCATGGGTTTATTATTTTTTGTTTTGATATTAATAATTCCTGCATTACCCGCTGCATCAAACTTGGCAGAGGGCTGAGTAATTAATTCAATCTGATCTAACTGAGAACTACTTAAAGATTTTAGATAATTGGCCACATCAGCGTTACTCATATACGTTGGTTTTCCATCAATCATAATTACCACACCCGCTTTGCCGAGCATAGAAATATTACCATCTTTATCTACTACCACGCCAGGAGCTTTCTCTAGCACTTCCAATGCAGTTGTTCCAATATTAGTAGGTGCTGCATCCACATTAATGACGGTTTTATCTGTTTTTACCTCAACTAATTTACGTTGAGACACAACAGTAACAGATGACATTGACTTATCAGATGGGGTTAATATTACCGCTATATCACTGCCCGGTGTTTTCACTTCACTTATATAATCATTGTATCCCAAGGCATTTACTTTAATGCGAAACTTTTCAGGCAAATAGGTAAAATTAAATTTGCCATCATTATCGGTAAGGGTTGTTTTTACAATATGATTACCAGTATCTTTTAACAAATAGACAACTGCGCCTACAATAGGTTTATTATCGACAATAATAGTTCCGCCTATATTCGTTTCCTTAGGTGAGTTCGGTTTATTGGTACTGCCATATGCGTGGTTTGTTGCAGAAGCAACCAAAACAAACAAACCTAAAAAGAAGCTAAGAGTAAAATGCTTTAACATAAAAAAAGTTTGAGGATACAAAAGTTGATTATTAAATGGAAGTTCGAAATCACATAAACTGGTGAATAAAAGAGGCTCACTTATTAAATAAGTTGGAAAAAATTCAAATGATACCGCTTATCTGACACTATTACCATTCAATCATTTTTTAGATGACTTTTTCCAACGCTGCCATCACATATTTATGTGATACCCCTTTTTGAATAGATTGAATTTGACAAAAATGTCTTTCCATATGAGCCAGTAAAAAAGCAAGACTGTCTCCTGTCTTAATTCGAACTACAGAAGAAAGGGAAGTAACTATCTTGCCCTTATTTAAATCAGTATGTATGGCATTCTGAAGTAAATAATGTAAATGGGAAAGATGAGACGAAAACTGACTAAGTACTAAATCTGGATTTAAAACCGTAGCTGGGATAGCATTTTTAGGAGCTTTCATTTTAGAAGAAACTGTTCCGTTAGCATTAGGTTTCATCATTTTAGTGAAATAGCCCCCTAACCAACCCGATTTAAAGACAGCCACATCTGATGCAGTTAGTCTATTTCTTTGAATAGCTTCATCAATTCTGGGTAAATACCAGCGATTATAAAAATTTAAATGATCTAATACTTCTAACACCGACCATCCACCCCAAGCTGGAACGGCAGATAATTCATCGTAAGAGGCCGAAAAAATATTGTTCTGAAAGTAGCATTGGATATCGTTGAATTGAGCGTTTAATAACGCAATGAATTTTTGATTAGACTGCATAAAATACTTTTTTAAAAAGGCCCGGAAACCCGGGCCCTGCTTAATAATAAACCAACATTTATATAGAGAAAAGAATTGTATTAGTGAATGGTTACCTGGCCTTTTTGTTTAATCGTTTTAAACTGAATACCATTATCAGACTTAACCTGAATGCTTCCTGTATTCTTAATATCAATTTTTCCTTCGCCCTGCATAGAAACTGTTAAATGATTTAGCTGCAAAGTGTTTTCTGAAATAACAGAAGCTATTCCATTGATTTCTAAAAGCTCCAATTGATTTACTGGTACACGAACCGTAACAGGGCTAAATTCATCCACTGCTGATCCGTCAATAATCAATTCGTTTTTACTGTAAAGGGCATTCACTTTTGTTTGTCCAATTTGGTCGTGGATGGAAACCTGCTTTTCATCGGCGTTTACCAAAATAACTTTAAGGTTGCCATATACTACTAAGCGCTTATAAGGTGCTGCTATGGATTTACCCGCTTTAAAATCTGGCTTCATACCAGTTGATGCAAAAGAACTAAGTGAAAACGTTGCAATAGCAAGAGATAAAATAAACTGTTTCATAAAATGAGAATTTGATTTTTTATAAATAATTTGATAAGGCAAAAATGAAGTGTTTCAAATGCGAATTCAACCGCACATTAATGTGAATTACCTGGATTAGAAGGATAAGTCCTCACATAAACATGTGGTTTTAGCTCACATGCATTCATTTAATGGTTGGGCTCTAGTAAATTTGTTTAGATGAAAAAACTATTCTTATATCTTTTGCTTTGTTGTTTTTCAACAACCATTCAATCTCAAAGAGAAGGCTATGCGTTTTTAAAAATTAGCAAGGAAGATGGATTGGGGTTAGCTTCTAATGTAGCCTATACTATATATCAGGACAAGCAAGGATTTATATGGGTTGGAACAGCCAATGGCCTGCAAAGATTTGACGGCAATCGTTTTATCAGTTATGGAATAAGCAAGGCAGAAAAAAATGATTTGCCAATAGCCGATTTACATCAAATAATTCCGGTTGGAAAGCAGCAATTGCTTCTGAATTATGGGTCACAAGGAAAAATTGGTCTTTTCAATCATGCTTCGCTAGAATACATACATATACCCATTGAATCAAAAACACCTATTCCCGCTAAAAATTCGATGAGGCTTCAATTAGACAGTAAGGAAAATGTGTTCTTAAATATATATGGTATAGGTTTATTCAAATATGATAAAAAAGTAAAAAAGTTTTTCCCTGAAAAAGAAATTTTATTTCCAACAGGCTGGTATCCCAATCAACATTTTGCTGAATACAAAAAGAAGAACCAGATTTGGTTTGTATGTGGAGAGAAAGGATTGGCGGTATTTGACAGAACAACAAAGAAATTATATACAAAGGAATATAATCCGCTTTCTATTCCTCTTTTGAGTGAGAAATATAAATGGAAAAATCTAACAGAAATATATATAGACAAGAGAGATCGTTTTTGGATATTCGGATGGCCAGATAAACATGTAAAAACGGTTTATGAATACAACGGTACATCACTTTCAGATACTGCCGGTTTAAATTCAAATTTTCAATACGAAGAACTCAGGTATTTTTTTGAAAGTAAAAAAGGAAGTCTATGGATGTATGGAGCCAATGCGCTATACAGTTACAATCAAAGACTCAATAAATTCAACTATTATAAAAGTGAATTTGGAAGTAGCATTGGTATTCAATATGAGAATATCAATGACATGACAGAAGATAGAGACGGAAATATATGGATTGCCAGCGACAACGGTATCTATATGACCAGTGATCAGAGTAGTCAGGGCAATGTAGTGAATTTTATTTTTAGCGAAACCAAGGGTGGAATTGAGATTACAGACATTTTAGAACTGTCATCAGGGGGCTACTGGCTTAGTACATGGGGATCGGGCTTACTTACCCTGAACAAGGAATTAATGAGCTATAAGAATGACCTATTGGAAAAAATGCCCTCGGGATTAAGTGAAGCCGACAAAATTCATTACAAACAAATTTGGAGTCTTCACCAACGAAAGAATGGTGAAATATGGTTAGGCTGTCAGTTTAGCAAATACATGATTTACGACACAGTTACCCGCAAAATGCAATTTCATACCGTAAAGGAATTAAATGGTTCTACCATTCGCTTTATTACCGAAGACAAAGAGGGGAATATTTGGATGAGCAGTCAAAGGGGCGACATCATAAAATATAATGGAAAGCAATTTGAAAAAGTTCAGCAAATAGGAACCATTGTTCGAAAATTATTCTTTGATAATGAAGGTTTACTATGGGTTACCTCTTTAAATCAAGGATTGTACTGCTTTACCAAAGACGGGAAAAAGCTAATTCATCATTATACTGTTTCAGACAAGTCAAATCCTCTTTTTCAAAAAGGCGGTGATGATATTGACCAATTAAACGATAGTACTATTGTGTATGCAGCAGGTGCGCTTAATTTTATACATAAAAAATCAAAAAAAGTTACTTGGCTAACCGTTGACGAAGGTCTTCCTGCTAATTCAGTTTTAAGAATTAGAAAAGACCATAAAGGCAATCTTTGGATGATAACCAGGAACGGACTTTGCAGATACAATCCAATCAATGGGATAATAACTCCCTATGAGAAAAAAGATGGTATTGTTATTGCTAACCTAACCACAGAAGCTGATTTTCTTACAAAAGACAATAATATTCTTTTTGCGGGATCAAATGGACTTATCTATTTTTCTCCTTCTGCCTTTAGTAATAATGCTTTACCCCCCGATGTAGCCATAACCGATTTCAAGCTTTTTAACCATTATATTCCAGTAGACTCTTTACAACTATTGCCTAAAGTAGCATTGAATGCAGATCAGAACAGTTTTGCCATTAGTTTTTCATCGTTAAGCTTTTTACTAAGAGACAAACTCACTTATTATTATAAGATGGAAGGGCTAGACGAGGGTTGGATTAAAGCAGATAGAAACAATACAGTTAACTACTCTTTTTTAAGACCGGGGAACTATACGTTTAAAATATATTGTGAAGACAATGAGGGGAATCGATCAAAAAATATCAGTTCCATGCAACTCTTTATCCGACCTCCGTTTTGGAGAACAGGATGGTTCATCAGCAGTTTACTCACCCTAATATCATTAATTGCCTATACAATGCATCGGTTACGACTGAACAAGTTGATTGAGGTTGAAAATATTAGAACTAGGGTTGCGAGAGACTTGCACGACGATATGGGAAGTACGTTAAGTACCATTAATATTTTGAGTTCCATGGCTAAAGCAAGAATTAGTGATTCGCTCAAAACAGGTGAATACCTGAATAAAATTTCTGATAATAGTCAAAGAATGATGGAGGCAATGGATGACATTGTATGGAGCATTAAGCCTAGCAATGATAGCATGCAGAAAATTCTTGCTCGCATGCGAGAATTTGCCATCAACGTATGCGAGGCCAAAGATATTATGCTTGAATTTCAAAGTTCAGAGGAGGTAAACGATGTAAAGCTTAACATGGAAGCACGTAGAGACTTCTTTCTGATTTTCAAAGAAGCTGTTAACAATGCAGCTAAATATGCGAATTGTTCAAAAATTAAAATAGTTGCTTCAGTTACAGGAAAGCGACTGAGTCTTCTCATTGCAGACGATGGTAAAGGGTTTAATGTGCAAGAAGCAGATAATGGGAATGGAATGGGAAATATGAGAAAAAGAGCAGATGCGCTAAATGGCAAGATTCAAATCAACTCTGTAATAAATACTGGTACAACTATCCAACTTGACATCCCTGTACAATAAAAATATATGAACAGAATACTAAGTCAAAAATTTCGCTTTTTTACTTTTATTAGTATATGCTTACTCGGATATGTACATGGCTATAATTTGAATATTACTTATCTAGCCCCTTATAGTACTATTGAAGAGCCACTAAGTCTGACAACTTTCTTAGAGTTTTTAATTGCCAACGGACTCTTACGATTCAGAATTCCTTTACTCTTTCTTATATCAGGTTATTTATTTGCCTATTATGACAATAGATCCTACGCTGACTCAATTAAGAAAAGATTTAAAACCCTAATTATCCCTTATTTGCTATGGAGTGCTATTGCACTACTTTTTACTTTTTTGTTGCAACAAAACAGCTATACTGCGAATATTGTAAAGGAAACTGGCATTGACCAGTTTGGAGACAATAGGCCGTACTTGGAAATTGGCTGGGGAGGAATGCTTGATAGATTGCTTTTTGCACCAATCGCATACCAGCTGTGGTTTATACTAGCTTTATTCTTATACAATCTGTTTTATCCTGTTATTAAATATTGCGTTCAGAAAGCTCCAATTATCTGGCTTGCATTTACCTTATTAATATGGATGGTGTCTGTACAAATCTTCATATTTGATGGCCAGGGATTATTTTTTTTCAGCATAGGTATATGGGCACAGAAAAAGGGCGTGTTTCTAGAGAAAAGACCAGAATGGCTAAGCACAGGCATCTTCTTTATTTTATTCCTTGGACTTTGTATTATCAAAACATTTATGGCATTTGAGCTTGAGCCTAATACTGGAACAACATTTTTCACTTTAATGATATTGCATCGTGCTTGCATTATTTGCGGCATGATAGCAATTTGGTATGGAATTGATCCAGTAATTAAGAATACTGTACAGCAAAAATGGTTTTTACAAATTAGCAACTATTCCTTTTTCATTTTTGCTTTACACGTTCCTTTATTGCCTTATTTAATGAAATTTGTAATTATGTCAACAGAGGGGATCTGGTTGAATAGACTTTTAAGCTACTTATTGGTTCCATTAGTAGTCATGATTTTTTGTATACTAACAGGAAGTATTGTAAAGAAATACCTTCCGAAAACTTATCTAATATTAACTGGAGGAAGAGGGTTCTAAAAACAAATGTTTAGGAGATAGAAATAACTGTAAAAGAATACATATTTATGTGATTGAATTAACTGCAATGAATTTGTATTTTTAATATACAAAAATGCCCCAATGATTAAAGTACTTATTTACGAAGACAATCCACAGTTAAGAGAAGGATTAACCATGCTGATTGATGGGAGTGAAGGATTTTCTGTGGTAGCAGCATACAAAAACTGTAATAATGCTGTAGATGAAGTAGCGGCATTTAAACCAGATGTGATTTTAATGGACATAGATATGCCCGGCATTAATGGCATTGAAGGATTAAAAAATATTCGAGCCACAAATGACCAGGTAAAAATTTTAATGTTAACTGTTTTTGATGATAATAAAAATGTATTTGAGTCTATAAAAAATGGTGCAAACGGTTATATTCTTAAAAAGACAGCTCCGGCAAGATTGCTGGAATATATAGCGGAAGCTGCGAGTGGAGGAGCCCCAATGAGTGCTAATATTGCTACTCAAGTTTTAAAAATGTTTTCTTCTATGAATAACAGTAAAGGAGAAGATTATAACTTAAGCGATCGGGAAAAACAAGTATTACAATTCCTGGTTAATGGATACAGCTACAAAATGATTTCATCTGAAATGTTTATCGCTATTGACACTGTCAGAAGTCATATCAAAAAAATTTATGAAAAATTGCATGTAAACAGTAAAAGCGAAGCAGTAGCAAAAGCTTTTAAAGACAAAATTGTTTAAATTGTTGCATGAACTTAGGAATTAGCAATCAATTATTTATTGTTGGTGGAGCCAGCTCTGGCTTTGGTAAAGCTATCAGCTTAGCACTGGTAAACGAAGGGGCAAAAGTAATTGCAGTAGCCAGAGGAGAAGAAAAACTAAAAGAGCTTCAACTGCATGCACCTGAATTAATTGAAATTCTTTCTGGCGATTTATCAAACGAAGAAACACTTAATGCTCTTCTAAAAAAAATTGACAACAGAACCATTCACGGAATGGTTGTCAATGCTGGAGGACCTCCGGCAAAAATGGTTTTAGAAACCAGTCTGGAAGATTGGGATCAAGCATACAAACAAATTCTCAGATGGAAAGTAGCTTTAACTAAAGCCATCATTCCTAAAATGATGGACAATGGCTATGGCAGGATTGTTTATATAGAAAGTGTTTCTGTAAAACAACCCGTTGAAAATCTGGTATTAAGTACCTCCTTAAGACTGGCCGTAGTAGGAATGGTGAAAACCTTGTCGCAGGAAATAGCACAATCTGGAGTAACCCTGAATATTCTTGGACCTGGATCACACAATACACCTGCCATAAACAGATTGTATATTAAAAAAGCTGAACAAACAGGAATGTCTTTTGAAGATGCTAAAAAAACAGGCATAGCTCAAATACCCGTTGGAAAGCTGGGTGAAGCAGAAGACTTTGCAAGCTTAGCTGTTTGGTTACTAAGCCCGCAAAGTAAATTTATTACTGGTCAAACCATTACAGTAGATGGCGGTGCAGTAAAAGGAATTATGGGTTAACCTCCTAGTTCCTGCTGCATCAACAAAGCGGTAGCAGCGCTCGCAAACAAGAATTTTTCTTCTGGCTGTGCTTCATTTGCAAAGTAAACTGCACCTTTATTTAATAAGGAAACAGCGGCAAGGGGCTGACCCTCTCTTGTTAGAAAAGCAAATCCATAGGCACCCATGGGCATGTTGAAGATTTTCCCTTTTGTATTGATCATACTACTTACGGGTACAATTTGGTAGTAATTATTTTTTGATTTTGCCAAGTAGCCAATATAATTCTTTGCCGGCTGCTGAGCGGTATAGTTATCATGAATCATTTGCCAGGGCTGTTCTTCACCATTCATGTATAACTGAACATAGTATATGGAAGTAGATGGTTTATTAGCTTGCTGCAAAATATCTAGCGCTATATTAAAAAGACTATTCTCGTTTTTACCTACCTGAACTTCGCGGGAATTAAAGTTGGATACAGCAAAAACATCTGACTTATTTCCTTTATCATCAGAAATGCCAAACCGAAGTGTTTGTCTCTTTTTAATGTAGCTCAAAGAAATAATATTTGCGTATTCAGGAGTACCTGGCAAACCGGTTCCTATACCGTAGGTAGATGGACCACCACGGGTCCAGGAACGTTTAACATAGTGAGTAGCATAATTTCCAAAGCTTATTTTTTCCTTGGTAAAGGCAATGCCCCTTCCTTTTACGTCATAGGCTTCTTTGTTGTTCCAGGAATCTCCCTCCAAATGAAGATTCACCGTAGAGCAGCTAAAAGAAAAAATAATCAAAAGTAAAATACCCAATACCCCAGGTAGATTTGTAGTAGCCTTTTTGCTAATATTTTTACCTACTTTATTCGGTTTCAGTTTAATAGTATTCATAAGTATAAATTAAGTCAGTAGCCGAACCTTTCAGCTTCTTTATTCTTGTAGCAACATATCCATCATTTAAATAAGTATAAATGAATTGGATTTCATTGGTTACCAAGTTATTCTCATCAAAAGTGATTTGCTTACCAGGATTATTTTTCATCATGGTCACCCCTTTAATGAAAATATTTCCATACGCCCTAGATTCGGTGTTAACAGATTGATCATAATCGCTGAAAATAGTTTGTTCAACAAAAACAAATTGTGGATTATTTACAAAGCGAGAATAAGTCTTTTGTAAAGCAAGATTGCCGCGGGAATCATAGCTATATTCATATTTAATAGCATCGGGTGCATCAGGACCACTCTGACGGATTAACTCTAAAACTGCAACCAATTGATTCTGATTATTAAATGTAGGGAATACCGTACTAATCCACTTACCATTTACAGCAGTGGTTCTAATTGAATCAAGCTTCCCTCCCGTATAATAATATTGTTGAATTCCTGCAGGACTCGTCTGTTTAGCCAGAAACTGATTATCGTAAATTATTTCTGTAGACAGTTTGCTAACTGTCCTATCCGTTATGTTATTTATGAATTGGACGGTATATTTAGTTAAGTCGCGATTAGCATTGTATTCAAAAAACTGAAACTCCATGGAATCAGTGGAAATTTTTTTGAGCAACTTAACAGATGGCTCTTGAGGTGCAGGTATAGGAACTTGCTGTGGACTTTTTCTACAGCTGAAGAACAATATAGAAGCACTAAGTATTATAAGTGTTTTCACGTAAATAAATTTAAAGCAAAGAAAATATACCCATGTGATCCAAACAATCACATGAGTATGTGATATATTTAATAGTATTCAAAGAAAGCCACTTCCGGATTCGGGCTACCTACTGTATTAATAGTCTTTTTAGTGATATAACCTGCAGCATCATATTCAAAACTCACTGTCATATCAGATTCTAAATCATTGTTATGATTATACACTTTTATCTTTCGTGGATTGTTTTTTAAAAGGGTTACGCCTGGAAAATAAAAGTCAACATAATTGAATGATTCAGGATTGGGCTTGTTATCAAAATCTGAGAAAACCGTCTTTTCTTGAAAAACATAGTCACTATTTCTGGTAACTTTTAATGAATAACTATTCTCAATCAAATTCCCATCTGCATTGTAGGTAAAAACTCTCATCATAGCAATTGGCATCAAAGGAAAAAGTCCTGAGAAGTTGGTTGTGACAGATATTAACTTGCCCTGCGCATTATATTGAGGATAGTCGGTACTGATAAGCCTGTTGTTCTCTGTATAATTCTTGATTGAATCAACCCTTCCATTGGTGTAAAAGAATTCCATAGAACCTGTTTGGTGTTGAACTTTTGAAAGCAGATTGCCTTGATAAGTAAAAATTGACACTTCAGTTGCAACTGTATTATTGATAAGATCATCAATATACTGACTTGTTAATTTAATTAGTTGTTTACTGGCATTGTACGTAAACAACTCAAACTCCTGAGAACTCGTAGAAATTTTCTTGAGTAATTTTTGTTCTACAACTGGTGTAGGTAAAGGCTGTTCCTGTTTTTTACAAGAAAAAAGTAGCACTGACATTATTGCTACATAAAACACATTCATTGATTTCATTTAAAAAGATTTTTAGGCCACAAAGAACCTTGAAACCTCTTTTCAGGAAAATCACATATTAATGTGAATAAGAATTCTTTAACAATTGAGCAATGGAAAAACTAAAAATGGAAATGCTTCTTCTTAACAAAGCGGCTAAAATTCTCAGGGCCAATTCGTAATCCACCTATCCCGCTCCAATTAAAACTTACACTATCGCCATAATGAAGAATGGCACTTAATGCAGCTTCATTAATACTAACTGAACCCGCATTTATTCTTTGTGCAAGAGCTATCGCTTCATCATCAGTGCCTGCAAAAACAGCCGCACCCAATGAAAATTCAGGTGCATTCACCATTTCAATAAGCTCATCAATCTGATCAAATGCAATTACAGGCATAATCGGACCAAAAGTTTCTTCGCGCATAACCAACATATTCTGGGTAACATTTACCAGCACCGTTGGTCTGCAATAATATCCGCCGTTGATTTCCTCACATTGTTTACTACCTGTAACAAGGGTAGCTCCTAAATTGAATGCATCTTCCAGATGCGTATTAATGGTTAATACCTGCTTATCAAATATAATTGGTCCTATTTCACCCTTTAGCATCTGATCATCTACAAATTGTAATTCATTTGCTTTGGCTACCAATAAATCTACCAAGGCATCGTGCACAGAAGTATGAACATAAATTCTTTCAAAACTTAAGCAACTTTGACCTGCGTTGGTCGTGCTCCCCCTAACAATTGCAGCTGCTGCCATTTCTAGATTGGCAGATGATAAAACAATTGCAGGATCTTTTGTACCCAATTCAAATAGTACGGGAATCATTTTTTTACTGGCAGCATACAGTACTTTTTTTGCAGACCCGATAGATCCGGTAAAACAGATTAAATCTGCTTTGTCTGCGAGCAACGCACCTGTATCGGCTGTACCAGGTGTAAAACACAAAATATCGTGTAGCCCAGAAACCCCTTCAATGGTTTGTTTTACTATATCTACAAATCTTGGGGTTACTTCACTTGGCTTTACCATTACAGCAGCACCAGATAATAGAGCAGGCAGCGTATCCATCATAGATAAAGCCAACGGGAAATTCCAGGGACTGAGAACAGTAATTAATGGATAAGGAATCCAGTAATCGTGCTGCTCGTAAAACTTTCTGGCAACTGCACACCATTTATCCATCGAATCAATTACCCAGTCTACTTCTGCAGTTGTTTCCCATGTTCTTCCTGTGTCAGTAGCCAAAGCACCAATTAATTGTTCCTTTGTAGAAATCAATTCTCGCTTCCACTCTTGAATCACAGCAATTCTATTGGCAACTCCAGACCGGTACCAAGCAATTTGATTATCAGAAAATCTTCTCGCTGTCTGACGAACAGTTTCAGGACTACATTCCTGAAATTCATAATCGTATACACCAGTTCTGGGATTTCTTACTCGCATAGTTGCATATAAAGTTATGCTTTGCGAACGTATTTTGTAAGAATAACAATCATTTGACCTTCAATCTTTCCTTCTATTTGCTCAGTATTATCAGGAACCAGACGGATATTTTTTACCACTGTACCCATTTTTGCATTCAGGCTTGTACCTTTCACATCCAGGGATTTCGTTAGCACAACGCTATCTCCCGCAAACAGTTGCTGGCCATTGCAATCAACATGTAAATCTACAGAGCTATCATTATCATGATCGCCAGTAGCTTTTGCCTATGCCAATGTTTCATCATCTAGATACATCATATCCAATAATTCGGCGGCCCAGGCTTCTTCTCTTAATCTATTCAACATTCTCCACGAAACAACCTGAATACCGGGGACTTCACTCCACATAGCTGTGCTTAAACAATTCCAATGGGCACTATCCAGCGCTTCTTTTTTATCGATCTGCTGCAAGCATTTCTGACAAATCATGATACAATTGTTTTCGGAAGTTCTGTCAACCGGAGAAACTTCGTATAATGACAGAGGAGTTGTGGCCGCACATAGTTCACACTGGTTCTGGCTTCTGTCTAGAATATTTTGCGCTACTTTCATAAAGAATATTATTTAAAGCGTCGAAGGTAACTTTTTTAAAAAGCAAGTTTTATGACATTCGTCATGTACTACCTCACCAAGAGTTTGTGAAATTTCTCAATCTCAGTTTTTTCTAAAGGGCTCAAAACCTCATTGCGATTGAATTTTTCAAAGAGGAATACTACCCTTTTGTGCCCAGGATATTTTTGAAGGACGGCTTGCATTTTAGCTCCCAGCGCCTCGTCTTTCTCAAATAGTGGCTTACCAGCTTTTGCAGGATCCTTGGCACGGGTATGCATTTTATGAATGGTGGCTTCCAACGTAGCCAACCAGTTAGTTGGCATATCAGGCACTTTGCTGGCTTTGGCCAGAAGTCCTTCTAATTGTTTTTTACTCAAACTACCTCTTTCTTCATACTGGTGCATTAAGCTCATCACGAACAATGCATCGGGATTATACTTATAACATGCTTCCAGCACCTTATCAATGATATCTAATTTCCCCTTAGACATGGGTTGAAGATACAATCACTTTGCCAGACCCTTACCAATAATTCCGCCACTTACCTCAAGAGTTGTGCCATGCACCGCTTCATTCTCTACTATAAAACGAATTGTTTGAATAATTTCTTCAGGATTAACTAATCTGTCTAAAGGTATATCTGCCACAATTTTCTGAAGTATTTCAGGATTGATAGAAGTTAACATGGGAGTTGCAACATAACCAGGTGCAATAGCAGCTACCCGGATATGTTTAATATTTCTTGCATGGAATTCGCCTGCCAATATCTTAGGCCATAGGGCAATAGCGGCTTTGGTTGAAGCATAATTAAGTTGACCTAATTCACCAATTTTATTGATTGATGATATGGGAATCAGAACCCCCTTACATTGATGATTAACCATTTTAATAGCAGCTTCTCTCAGAGTAATAAATACACCCGTAAGATTTACATCTACGACTTGCCTGAATTGCTCAGTACTCATGAATTTTTTTACTTTTCCTGTTTCTCTATCAGGAGTAACCAAATAGCTATCTCTTATAATGCCTGCACTAGCCACCACAATATTGATAGCACCATATTCCTGAATTGCTAAATCCATTAAAGCTGCAACTGAGTTGTCATCGGTTACATCGGTAACTTTATATACGGCACTATATTCGGCAGCAACCAATTCATCTGTGATTAATTGTAGCTTTTCGAGGTTCATATCTGCCAAAATAACTTTTGCCCCTAAAGCAGCTAATGAACGAGCTGCTGCTTCACCTAAGCCACTTGCAGCACCTGTTATAACAGCAACGGATTTATTAATCTGCATATATCTTTAATTTAAAAAAGTTTTAATAAATGATTTTATTTGCTTTGCTCCTATTCCATACAACATTGTCTGATGATTACCTTCTACTTTTTGATACTGTGCTTTAGGCAATAAAGCTACTGTTTCCCTGGCCAGGTCTTCGGGTAGCAATGCAGCGCCTAAACTATAAATACCTGGTGCATTAATCAAAAGAACATCCTTATTGCAAAGGCCTATAATTTCCTTCCATGGTAACCCCAGGCTACCTTTTAATACTGCTTCCATCATATGAGCAGGTTTGCTCCTTGGCGTAACAGTACCATCAATATTTTGAAATACGTCAGCCTTATAGTAGGATAACATTGCTTCATCCCAAAAACTAAGATAAGGAGCTTGCTTTACCTTAGCTATATAGGTATCAAAAGAATCGAATACTTGCCCAAGTCTTCCTAAAGCAGGCCCTAGCATTTCTTTAGTGTTTGGATGCATATCAACAGCTGCATCAAGAATTATCAGTTTATTGATAATTGCTGGATAATAAATAGCTAGGTATAATCCTAAAAAACCTCCAAAGGAATGGCCAACTATATGAATATTTTTAACGTCCAGGTTTTTTAGTAGGCCTATAATATCTTTAGCATGATCTAACATCGTATATCCTGTTTCAGGTTGATCGCTTAAGCCTCTCCCTCTTAGATCTACAGATATAATTCGATATTGCTTTATTAACTCACTCTCAATAATTGCATCAAAGGCATGCGCATTGGCAGTTAGGCCATGAATAAATAAAATCGTATCTGAACTATTATTGCTATCTGTACCAAAATCCAGATAATGCAAATGAACACCATTCGTTAGTATAAATTTACTTTGCATCTTCATACCTTTTTTTCAATTCGTGTTTCAATACTTTGCCTGCAATATTCCTGGGGAGTTCTGCAACTATCATAACCTCACTAAGCTTTTGAAATCTTGCATCAATATGTTTATTCACCCAGTTTTGTATTTCAATAGAAGAGGAGGCCCGTTTATGTTCTTTAAGAACAATAGCCGCAACTGGAGTTTCGCCCCACTCTGGATGTGGCACCCCAAAAACAGCTACATCGTTTACCGCCTCATGTTGAATTACTACCTCTTCTATATCTGCAGGGTATACATTCACTCCACCCGAAATGATTAAATCTTTTTTTCGTCCTGTTAAATACAAAAAACCGTCTTCATCTATGTACCCTAAATCGCCCGTATACAACCAGCCATCCTTTAGGGCTGTAGCAGTTTGTTCTGGATTTTTATAATATCCATCCATTAGAAGAGGTCCAGTTCCAACAATTTCACCCGTTGTGCCAATTGGCAATTCTTTACCATTTTCGTCTTTAATACTAATTTGCATAAACCGTGGTGGATAACCTACTGATCCTGTTTTACGCATTGCATCATTCTTATCTAAAATGGTCATAAATCCTTCAGTTAAACCATATAGTTCATAGAAAACACCGGGCAATTGCTTATTCAAAGCTTGCTTATGCTCTAATAATAGAGGGGCTCCCACTGATAAGATATATTCAATAGAGGGAAGGGTTTCTTTAGCAAATTCAGTTTGTTGTAAACAAGCAATAATTTGAGACGGCACTAAAATAGTATGGGTCACATTTTCTTGTTGAATTGTTGTAACAACTTCAGCCGGATCAAAATGATCTTGCAAAATATAAGTACAACCTAAAAACATCGCAGGCATTAATGTTAAAAATGAACCATTAAAAATGATAGAACCCGAATGCATTACTACACTCTCGGGTGTCATTCTATAATAATTTGCAAATAGAGAACCATATAAAGCTCTTACTGCATGGGAGATTACAATCCCTTTTGGCAAACCAGTGGTACCACTACTGTAAATAATATTATAGGAATCTGATCCAACTAGATTATCTAAAACAGGTTCTGTTGCGTCGAATGCTCTTTTTTGCATGTAGTAGGAATCAGCACCAACATTCGACTCGGCATTGGTAACCCAAACTGCTGCATCATTATGTAAATGTAAAAGAGGTTTAATCTCATGTAAATAAGGGAGTGTTTCTTTATTTATTATAATTAAAGAAGTGTCGGCATTGATAATCAGATTAGCCAAACCATGTCCGCGTAATAAGGGGCTAAGAGGAACAGCAACGGCACCCATCTTTGCACATGCCCAATATACTTCCCAAAGTTCTAAACAGTTTGGTAAAACAGTAGCTACCTTATCCCCTTTTTTGATGCCAGCCCGTTTTAATGAGTGAATTAATTGATTTACACTGGCATTTAATTGCTCAAAACTTAAACGGTGCTTACCACAAATAATTGCTATTTTATTGGGGGTATATTTTGCATGATTGGTAAGCCAATGCTGTATGGTTAAATGATTGCTATACATATCGTCATTTGAATAGGAAAGTGGCGACCTAAGGCCGCCACTGCTTAAAAACTAAACTTGCTTAAGAACTATTTTTTACTATTAGGAATATGTGCTTTTAATTCTACTGAGAACAATCTTCCAATAGATGGAGATCCAACGAACTCTAATTGTTTAACATTGAATAGGTTGCTGATACCTACACCAATGGATAACTGACTGTTTAACTTATAGCCAGCACTAATATCGAATGTGGTGAATCCACCAAGAGCACCCCAGTTAAAATTCTTGATGTAGTTTCTTGGCAAATTGTTCAAAGGATTTACGCCACCATAAACTACACCTCTGCTTCCTGCACCAACCTTAGTTCCAATTTGGTTACCACTATACAAATCATATGACTCTACCCATCGCATGGAGATATTCATGAACATTTTTCCTTTAGCCATATTTTGGAAACTTAAAGTTGTTGAAAAGCGGTTTGCTGGAGCATTCAAACTTCTCTCTTCAAGTGAAACATATCCGTCTCTATTGGCATCATTTTTAATATTGTTCTTAGTGATATCACTACCAAACCATGAATACTTAAACGCCCAACTTACATTATCGTTAAAGTAATAATTCAACCCTAAATCAACTCCATAGGAAGCAACTTCGCCATAATTAAAATATGTTGAGAAAGCTGCGCCACCTAATACACCATTGGTTACTGTACCGGGTAATAACAAAGGAGTTGTAATTGGTATACTACCTACGCTTAAAGCTCTTCCACCTACGGTAATTGCAGGACTTAAAAAATTCTTACTATTGCTGTAATAACCATTGATATCTATATATAATTTCTTTCCTACTGTACCCTTATAGCCTAATTCCCAAGTATTAATTTGTTCTGGTTGTAATGGTACAGTATTAGCAGTGGTGGTTAATGGTGCACCATTTGGAACATAGGTTACGCCATCTCCATTACCAAATACTAAGCCAAATACACTCGCTCTTTGAAACAATATAATAGGTGCTGCAAATGCTTTACCGTAGGTTAATCTTACACTACCCCCAGGAACACCTTTTACCAAAGCCAATTTTGGAGAAAACATATTTTTAAACAAACTATGGTGATCCAATCTGGCTGCCGCCACCAATTTGAAATCGGCCGGCAAAGTTTTTTCTAGTTGAATGGCACCACCATATTGAGTAACTTCTACCAATTGATTGGCGTCAATTAAACTTGTTCCATAGGTGTTGGGTTTGTCTTTTTGATAAGACATCCCTACAACCAAACTCAAGCCCGCTTTCTCAAAATTGTTATTGTACTGCGCTTCAGCATTAAATCTTTTTGAGGTTTCTTTAAAGCGATTTCCCAATCTGGTTGCAAAAGCTTCGGCCTGATCTGGATATAACTGACCAACTGCGGCAAACAATGGATTATTTGGGTCTGTAATAGTGCTATGTGTTCTATTCCAATAATCTCTTGTATAACCTGGTATGCCATAAGAGTTTCCTACATTAGTCCAGGTTTCATAAGCCTGAGCAAAAAAACGAGGACTTACATACTTGACTTGTAAATAAGAAAATTTCCAGTCTTTAATTTGATTTCGTCCAGTATTATTAACACTTAAAAAATTATTGTTGCTGCCGCCATACGAAACAATGATATCAGACTTGGCATTAACTGCATAGTAAACATCAGCGGCACCACGAATATGCTTAAAGTTGTAGTTAGGAATTCGTTCAGGAATGGCTAATGCCGGACCATATACTGAGCCACCAGCATAAATACTATCATTAAATTCAAAATCCCTACCAGTTGTATATTCGCCTGTTATTTTATACGCCCATTTGTTGTTGATTTTAGATGCTGTTCTAAATCTGCCAGAAAATACATCTCTATTTCCTGCACCAATTACCAAAGTTGTTCCCTGATACTTACGAGGATCTTTGGTAATGGTATTGGCAATACCATTGTGCGCATTTGGACCGTATAAAGCAGAATTAGGGCCTAATACAATTTCCAATCTTTCCACGTCTTCTTTAATAACCGTATTCATGATACCAGAAGGTAAACCGCTACCCCCGGCCATCATAGAATTTCTTCCATCAGTCATTTGCAAAATCTTAGCATTGAATGCATTATTAAATCCGCGTGCATTAAAACCAACACCATTAACACCTGTTCTAATAAATTCTACCCCCTGTATTTTAGAAGCCAATTCACCTATATTAAAAGAGGATGTTTGTTCTAAATCTTTAGCACTAATTACACTTATTGTTGCTGGAGCTCTAGTGATTTTTTCTGGACGTTTGGATGCACTTACTACTACATCATTACCCCGACCTTGTTCTTCTTTTAAAGTAATATTGACTGCAGA